>Ga0247819_10001304_pt1 | contig 13629 bp, 15 predicted proteins | sample 13C_Xylose_Day6_FD_193428 | JGI IMG/M metagenome (GOLD analysis project Ga0247819, IMG submission 193428) | Soil microbial communities from agricultural site in Penn Yan, New York, United States - 13C_Xylose_Day6 | ecosystem: Environmental > Terrestrial > Soil > Agricultural land | place: USA... | reverse complement strand
GCTGCTCGTGGTTAAGTCGCAGGGAGAAAGTCGCAGTTTCCGGTGACAGATAAAGGAAAAAACATCGGGAGTCCGGGGCTGTTTCTGCGGTTTATTCTCGGGTGTTTGAAGGCTCTAACGCGCGGGTTTTGCCTGGGTGGTCGGCAGGATCGGGCAAGGGTGGGCTGGAAGGGTTGGTCTGTCGTCGTACATGACACGCCGGTGAACCCGAGGATGGCTCGGGTGGTGATGGATGGGTTGAAAAACAATTTGAAATTTCTGGCGTCAATGAGTGCGCTATCGCGAGCATGCTCGCCCCCACAGGCTTCTTGTGAACATCACAAATCATGGTGGGAGCGAGCCTGCTCGCGATATTTTTGGGCGTTCACTGCACCAACTGATTGATCTCGATGATGGGCAGCAGCACCGCCATGACGATCACCAGCACCACCGCGCCCATCACCACGATCATCAACGGCTCAAGCAGCGCGGTCATGCCCATGGCCCGGCGCTCCAGGTCGCGGGACAGGGTGTCGGCGGCACGTTCGAGCATGGGTGGCAGTGCACCGGTTTTTTCGCCGCTGGCGATCAAGTGGATCAGCACCGGCGGGAAGACTTTTTCCATCCGTAGCGCGGCCGCGAGGTTGACGCCTTCGCGAACCTTGGCCGTGGCGTCGTTGACGCTCAAGCTCAGTCGATCGTTGGACAGGGTCTGCCGCGCCGCCTCCAGCGCCCGTAACAACGGCACCCCGGCGCCACCAAGGATTGCCAGGGTCGAAGCGAAACGCGCGGTGTTCAGGCCCAGCACGAAACGACCAATCAAAGGCAACCGCAGGATGCGGCTGTGCCAGTTCAAACGCGCCTGGGCATTGCGCAGGTACAAGCGCCAACACCAGAACCCACCCGCCATCACGCCGAAACACAACCAGCCCCACGCCCGGATGAAATCACTGGCATTGAGCATCGCCAGGGTCAGGCCGGGCAGGTCCTGGCGGGCCTGGGAGAAGGCGCTGACCACCTGGGGCACCACGTAGCTGAGCAGGAAGATCACGATGCCAATCGACACCAGCCCCACCACGCCCGGGTAGATGAACGCGGTGAGGATCTTGCCCCGCAGGTTGTTGCGTTCTTCGATGTAGTCAGCCAGCCGTTCCATGACTTGCGCCAGATCGCCGGACTCCTCGCCCGCCGCGATCAGCGCGCGGTAGATGTCGGGGAAATCCCGCGGCCGCTTCGCCAGCGCTTCGGCCAGGCGCATGCCGCTGCGCACATCGGCGCGGACTTCACTCAAGGTCTGGGCAATGTGCTTTTTTTCCGCCTGCTCCACGGTGGCGCTCAACGCGGCTTCCAGCGGCAGGCTGGCGCCGAGCAGGCTCGCCAGTTGCCGGGTGGCCCAGGCCAGGTCGTTGTCGGAGAACCTGGCGCTGAACAATGCCCCGCTGCCAGTCGCCGACGCCTGGCTGTCCAGCCGCACCTGCAACGCGGTCAGCCCGCGACCGCGCAGGACACCGAATGCCGCGCGCTGGCTGTCCGCTTCCAGATGCCCGATCTCGATCTTGCCGTTGGCGTCGGCGGCCTCGAACCGATAGCGATTCATCAGGCGTCCCGGGTCACGCGCAGGATTTCCTCCGGCGCGGTGCTGCCGCTGCGCACCCAGCGCTCGCCGTCCTCGCGCATGCTGAACATGCCCCCGGCGCGGGCGGCGGCACGCAGGGCCTGCTCCCCTGCCCCCTGGTGGATCAACGTGCGGATGTCGTCGTCGATACAGAACAACTCGTGAATGCCGGTACGCCCGCTGTAACCGGTCTGGTTGCAGACCGGGCAGCCCACCGGGCGCCAGGTGCCGGGCACCGCCGTGTCGGGCGCCTTGCACTGCGAACACAGGCGTCGCACCAGGCGCTGGGCCAGCACCCCGAGCATCGACGAGGCCAGCAGGAACGGCTCGACGCCCATGTCGATCAAGCGGTTGATCGCCGACACCGAATCGTTGGTGTGCAGGGTGGCCAGCACCAGGTGCCCGGTCAGCGAGGCTTGCACGGCGATCTGTGCGGTTTCGAGATCACGAATCTCGCCGATCATGATGATGTCCGGGTCCTGGCGCAGGATTGCCCGCAGCGCCAGGGCAAAGGTCATGTCGATCTTGGCGTTGACCTGGATCTGGCTGATGCCCGGCAGGTCATATTCAACGGGGTCTTCCACGGTGAGGATGTTGCAGGTGCTGGCGTCAAGCCGGGCCAGTGCCGCGTAGAGGCTGGTGGTCTTGCCGCTGCCGGTGGGGCCGGTGACCAGCACGATGCCATGGGGCTGGCGGATCAGGTGATCGAGCTTGCCAAGCACGTCCGGGTCCATGCCCAGGGTTTCCAGTTGCAGGCGTCCGGCCTGTTTGTCCAGCAGACGCATCACCACCCGTTCGCCATGGCCGGTGGGCACCGTCGAGACACGAATGTCGATGGGTCGTCCCGCCACGCGCAAGGCAATGCGCCCGTCCTGGGGCAGACGTTTTTCCGCGATGTCGAGCTGCGCCATGATCTTGATCCGCGACACCAGTGCACCGTGCAACGCCTTGCGCGGCGACACCACGTCGCGCAACGTGCCATCGACCCGGTAACGCACCACCGAATGGGATTCGTAGGGTTCGATGTGAATGTCGCTGGCCTCGTCCCGCGCAGCCTGGGTCAGCAAGGCGTTGATCATGCGGATCACCGGTGCGCCGTCCTGGGTGTCGAGCAGGTCAGTGATTTCCGGGATGTCCTGCATCAGGCGGTCGAGGTCGACTTCGTTTTCCGCCGCCCCCACCACTGCCGCCGCACTGCCGGTATCGGCATAGGCGCTGGCAAGCAGGCCATCGAGCTCTTCGTCGCGCACCCGCTCCAGGCGCGCCGGGCCGAACTGGCGCCGTACCTCGCCGATCGACCAGCCCGGCGTCGACGGGCAGACCGTCAGTACCGCGCCCTCACCTTCAGTGCGCAGGACAATCCGTTGCGCCTTGGCCCAGGCGTAAGGCAAGGCATTCATTGCACCGGCACCGCGCGAATCGTCGCCCGGGGCAGCGAACCAGAAGACGGCACCGCAGCCGGCACGCCCCGGGCGGCCGTCGGCAGTTGCGGCGCCTGCATGTCCGGCATGGACCAGCTGTGCTCCGGTTGCAGGCCGCCCTGGGCGCGGCGCATGAAGTCGTAGCGGTTGAGCGTGATGCTGCGCCCCGCTGCGCTGTCGCGAATGATGTAGGGTCGCAGGAACACCATCAGGTTGGTCTTGGTGATCGCCCGACGCTCGCTGCGAAACAGCGCGCCGAGACCGGGAATCTCCGACAGCCAGGGCACCGCATCGTTGCTCTGGCTATAGCCGTCCTGCAACAGGCCGCCAAGCACCATGATCTGCCCGTCGTCGAGCAGGATGCTGGTGTCGATCGCACGTTTGTTGGTGACGATCCCGGTGGCGTTGGCGCTGTTGGACGCGCGCTCATCGACACTGCTGACTTCCTGGTAAATATCGAGCTTGACCGTGCCACCTTCGGAAATCTGTGGCCGTACATTCAGCTTCAGGCCGACTTCCTCGCGGGTAACCGTCTGGAACGGGTTGTTGCTGGTGCCGCCCCCGCCGGTGACATAACTGCCGCTGACGAAGGGAATGGTCTGGCCGACGAAGATGCTTGCCGCTTCGTTGTCCAGGGTCAGCAGGTTGGGCGTCGACAACACGTTGGTGCCACCCTTGCTCTTCAGGGCGCGGGCCAGCACCTTGAGGTCGAGGATCTTGCCGATGCCGGGGATGTCCACCGTGCCGTTGACATACCCCAGGTTCAAACCCTGGGGCAGCACATCGATACTGGTCTTGCCGCTGGTGTTGAGGCCGGTGCCGCCGAGGTTGGCGCCGCCGATCACGCCGTTGCCGGCCAGGTTGCCGGCCTGCCATTGCACGCCGAACTCACTGGCGTCGTCCTCGCCGACCTCGACGATCAGGCTTTCGATCACCACTTGCGCGCGGCGCTGGTCGAGCATGTCGATCACCTCGCGCAGGTTGCGATACACAGGTTCCGGTGCGGAAATCAGCAAGGTGTTGGTGGTGCCATCCGCCTGGATGGTCACGCCATTGGCGCTGAAGGCCAGGCTCTGCTCGCCCGGTTGAGCGGCACCGACCGGGCCGTTCGCGCCGCCATTGCCTTGCCCATAGGCGAAGCTGCCACTGGTGCTGCTGTTCGAGACGGGAGTCTGGGTCGTGTTGCCATTTGGTGTGCCGTTCGAGCTGCCGCTGCTGGTGCTGCCCATGGCGCTCAACACCGAACGACTCGCCTCCGTGGCACCGCTGTCGCTTTCCCCGGTGAGCAAGCCGCGCAGGGCCTGGGCCAGTTTCGCGGCCTGGGCGTTGCGCAGGTACACCACGTGCAGGTTGCTCGGATTGCTCTGGGCGTTGTCGAGTTTGTAGATCAGGTTGCGCGCCAGTTCCGTGCGCTCCGGGCTGCCGGCGCGGATGATAATCGAATTGGAACGCGGATCGCCGATCACCGAAATCTTCTGCGTCGGGTCGCTGCCCGGCGCTTCCAGCAACTCCGAGACCATGCCGGCGATGTCTACGGCAATGCCGTTCTGCACCTGCACCACATCGGTGTCGATGGCGCTGGGCGTGTCGATGCCCTGGATCAGTTGCGCGACCCGCCCCAGGTTCTCGGCGTAGTCAGTGACGACGATGGTGTTGTTGCCCGGGTAGGCGTTGATCGGGTTGTTCGGCGAAACGATGGGGCGCAGCACCGGAATCAGGTTCACCGCGTTTTCGTATTGCAGTCGGAACGTGCGGGTCAGCATGCCGTTGCCGGCGGGTTTGTCGGCGCCGTACACCGGGCCGCCGAGCAACTTGGCGTCAGCCTCGGGGACGATCTGCGACACACCGCCCACCTCCACCAGGCTGAAACCCTGCATGCGCAGGCTCGCCAACAGCATGTCGTAGGCCTGGTGCGCCGGCACCGGCCCTTCGGACACCAGGGTCAGGTTGCCCTTGACCCGTGGATCGACCAGAAACTGCCGCCCGGTGGAGCGCGACAACGCACGGACCACCGCCGGGATATCGACATCGACGAAATTCAGCGTCACCGGCTGGTCGCCCAGCGGATTGCTCGCCACTGTGGTGCCGCTGCCTGCCACGCTGCCGCGACCGGGGTTGCTGATCCTGTGTTGCGCGGCCGGTGGTTGCCTGAGTCGGTCCTGGGCGCTCTGCCGCTCCGCCAGGGGATCGGCGTTGCGTCGGGTGTCCGCCAGCGGGCGCCCCAATTCGCTGTCCACCAGCAGCGGTGGCTGAGTGGTGGTATTGCTGCATGCTGCCAGCGCCAGCAACAACAATGGCGCAACCTTGCGGCCATGACGCGCATACGAAGAACCTGACCCCTTCATGAACGTTCCTTAGCGCCAAGCGCCTGATCCATGCGTACGGTTCCGGACAGAGTGCCCGCCGTGTTTTCGGGCGAAGGTTCGCCTGCACGCTGCAAGCGAACCTCGACCACTTCCAGTAAAAACTGCCCGGCGCGGGTCAACAGCCACCCCATGGCGGCGTCTGCAGGCGCCTCGGTGAAACTCAGGCGCCAGGCCTGCGGCGCCGCCGCCTCGGGGACCTGTAATTGGTAGTGCCCGCCCAGGCCGGCGCTTTCCAGACTCTGGCGCAGCGACAGCTCGAGGTCTTGCGCGGGCCGCCTGACGTCGTGCAGCAGCACGTCCAGGGCTTCGGCCTGGGCGCGCAACTTCGGCGTTTCAGCCTGCCAGTAGCGGATCTTGTCGAGGGCCGGCTGCACCAGCAGCAGCCACGTCAGCAGGCTCGACAACGCCAGCGCCATGCCCGTGGCCAGGCGTTTGTCGCGGGCGCTCAGACCCTGCCAGGCACGCTGGCCACGGGCGCTGAAGTGCTGCCAGCGAGCACGGGGCTTCTCCAGCCAGGGCTTATTCATCGTCGGCTTCACCCGAGGTATCCGCGTTACGGGTGGCCGGTTCGGCAGCGGGACGCAGGGACCAGCCATCGTCGCTCGGGCTGACATCGACGCCGGCGCCAGCCAGCATGGTTTGCCACTGCGGGTCACTGGGCGCGCGCCGGGCATCGGCAATCAGACTCAGGTGCAATTCGCTGCTGTCGAAAGCCAGGCCTTGAACGCTGCCGGCGATAAAGGGCATGGCGCTGCCGGCCTGGTTCAACAAGTGGGCAAAACGCCGGGTCGGGTCAGTGGCGCTGCCCTCCTGCCGCGCCTTCAATTGCTGGCGCGCCTGCTGCAGCGGATTGAGGATCACCGGCAATTCGGGAAACGCCTGCTTTACCCGCAGTTTCATCTGCGCCTTGAGTTGTTGACCCACGCCGGCTTCACGGGCCGCGTACAGGTTCAGCCCCACGGTCCACACGGCGATGGCCAGGGCGCAACAGGCCGCAGCACGGCCCCAGCCCGTTCCCCGAATGCCCTGCCGACCCATCCCGCCGTGCAAGCCCCAGCCGGGCAAAGGGCCGCTCCAGCGCCGGGCGTCCGGCAATCGGCTGATGGCGTCATTGTCCATGCCCTCACCGATCCATTGCAGGCTACCAGCGCTCTCCAGCAGCAGATCGCTCAGGGCCTCCTCCGGCGCCGGATGCACCGCAGCCTGTTGCACGCTGTAACGCACCAGCAATTGACCGCCCCAGACACAGGCCACCGCGCCCTCACTGACCGGCAGGCAGTAGGCGGCCGGATGCACGCCACGCACATTCAAGCCCGCCAGCCTCACCAACTGGCCAAAATGCGCCAGCCACTGCCGCGACAGCCAGGCGATGTGCACCCGCCCCTGCTCGTCCCGGGGGCTGTGGGCGATGTACATCTGTTCGCAGTCGCCCAGAATCAACGCCTGCGCCGCGCACTGCACCGCCGCCGTGGTTTTGCTCGCGGACAGGTTCGGCAGATCGATACTCGCCAGCAGGCTGTCCCGGGGGTGCAGGAAAAAGCTGATGGCCGGGGTTTTGCCGCGCTGACCCAGCCCCGACAGCGTGCTCTGACCGGCGCTCGTGACCTGACCCTGACGGTCCAGCCAGGCGTAGTCCAATGGGCTGTCGAGGGTCAGGTCGGCCAATGGAGGCAAGACGACGCGCAACGGGTTCATACGCCCACCCGCGACCAGATCACCTGGGGCAGGCGATCCTGCGGGCGATGCAGCAAGGCATCGAGGCTGACCCGGCGCTGATCGCTGCGCACCTGCCCGCGCAATCGGAACCAGTCGCTGCTGATGCCGACCCTGATGCGGCTCGCCTCCAGTTGCGGCATGTTCAGGCGATTGACGAAATCTCCGCGATTGATGAACCACTGGCCACCGTCGCGTTCGGCAATCAGCGCCTGTGCGCGCTCGACCGACAGGCCCGGCACATAGGCTGCCAACACCAACGCGCTGGCGGTGTTGCCGTTGATCCAGGTCGGCGCGGGCAGCAGTGTCAGGTAAGGCCCAAGTTTCGCCAGCAAGGCTTCGTTCATGCCTTCGACGCTGCGCAGGTCATCCAGGCTGCGCAGCATCGGACGGGTCGGCCGCTGTGGTGTGTGCGCGGCATCCGGCGAAGTCTGGCGGCCGCTGTCAAAACCATGGGTGACTGGGGACGTGTCCGCCAGCGCCGGGTTCGACAGGCGCGGATAGGAGGCGATCACCCGCTGGCTGATGCGCTGGCTGATGGCCGGGCTGATGCCGATCAAGCCGCACAGGCGCTGGAATGTCGCCAGTTGATCCGGGTCGATGCGCCCCTGGTTCACCAGGTTGCGCAGGTTGAATTTGCCCTGCTCGTCCTCCAGTCGTCCTTCGAACGGCAGGCCTTGTTGGCTGCCGGCCGCCAGCTGCAGCGGTTGCGCCCATGGCTGGTCACGGCGTGTCAGCGGGTCATGCTGGCGTGCATCCCACAGCAGTTGCCGGCTGACCTCGATACCGCCGCGCAACACCGACGCACCCTGTACTCGCGCCTGCTCGGCTTCGAGATGGCGGGTGAATACGCTCTGGCGCGTCAGCATGCCAGCGGCGATCACCGCGACCACAGCGGCGATCAGCAAGGCGCTGATGATCGCCATGCCGCGCTGCTTCGCCTTCATGGGCGAACCGGCTTTCATGATGGCGCTTAAAGCTGCCAGGAGCCGATGTCGGCATTCACGCCCTCGCCGTCCGGCTGACCATCGGCGCCGAGGGAAAACACATCGACCTCGCCATTGGCGCCGGGGTTGAGGTAATGATAGGGACGGCCCCAGGGGTCATTGGGCAAGCGTTCCAGATAGGAACGCCAGTTGCTGTTGCTGGCATCCGCCGGACGCTCGACGAGCACTTTCAGGCCCTGGTTCATGTTGGGGTAAGTGCCGTGATCGAGGCGATACAGCTTCAACGCCTGCATCAATCCGCCAATGTCCTGCCGGGCAGCCGTCGCCCTTGCCTGGTCCGGCCGGTCCAGTACCTTGGGGACCACCATCGCCGCGAGAATCCCGAGAATCACCACGACCACCATGATTTCGATCAGGGTAAATCCTTGCTGCCCGCGTGGCAGGCCGGGCTTGTTATCCCGTGACGTGAAGCGCGCGATATCCATCTCGACATTCCCTGGCTCGGTTCGATTCGACGCGCAGTGTTGCAAGAAGATATGTCACTGACGTTGAAAAACCTCGGGTGTTTCGGTCGTCAGCCGGTCAAGCACGGGGGCTAACGTCAACGGCTCCACAGACTGCCCGAGCGCCCTGATGCAACGCCCTTCCCGAGAGGCCGGCTTTACCTTGATCGAAGTGCTGGTAGCGCTGGCGATCATCGCCGTCGCCATGGCTGCCGCCGTGCGGGTGGCCGGCCTCATGACCCAGGGCAACGGCCTGCTGCGCGACAAATCCATCGCCCTGCTGGCGGCCCAGAGTCGCCTGGCGGAGCTGCGCCTGGAGAACCGCCCGTCCCTGGGGCGTAAAGTCTTCGAATGCGATCAGGGCCGACTGCTGCTGCGTTGCGAACAAGTGATCGACAACGGCGAAAACGGCCGCCTGCTGCGGGTGGATCTGCAGGTGTTCGACCGCAGCCGCGAGGCGCCGCCGTTGGCTCGCCTCGACACCTTGCTGAGCCGCCCGGCGCCGAACTGACACCTAGGGACGGGTCAGTCTCGGCAAGGCTGGCGCCTGCGGCAGTTTGTCGAGCAGCAGGCGGGTTCGCTCGCCGCCCCGCTCGATCACCACCGAATCGCCTTCGATGGCCGCCACTTTCACCCCGTGGCTCAAGGGTTCACCGACCAGGACGCTGCGGGGCGGGCTGTCGCCAAGGCTCAGGATCGCGACAGCACCACGGCTGCCGACCAGCACCCCGCTGACCTTGATATCCACTTGCGCCGGCTGATTGGAAAACCACTGCAACGCCGGATTGCTGGAGCGTTCGGCCGGCCACGACGGTGTGGCGACCGGCGTTCCGGACTCAGCAGAAGTCAGCAACAGCGACGACCAGGTGGCCACACCGGCCAAGGCCGCGATCAAGGCCGCAGCCTGGACCGCCTGCGCCGGGGTAAACCGCTCGAACAATGACATGGGCTGAATCTCCTTTTAGTCCCTGCATCGAGCCTACCGGGTAATTCTCACGTTTTTATTTCACACGCCCATCATCTTCAAACGTCAGGATCAACCCCATGCAAAGGAGCGCGCCGCCGATGAAGGTTTTTCAGCAACAGGGCTTCACCCTGATCGAACTGATGGTGGTCCTGGTGATCGTCGGCATCGCCAGCGCAGCCATCAGCCTGAGCATCAAGCCCGACCCGTTGCACCTGCTGCGCAAGGACGCCGAACGCGTGGCGCAATTGCTCCAGATCGCCCAGGCCGAGGCGCGCAGCGATGGCCGGCCGATCACCTGGCTGACCAACGCCAAGGGCTATCGCTTCAGCCGCCGCGACGACAACGGCAAGGGTTTCGAACATTTCGACAATGACCCGCAACTGCGCCCGCGGCCTTGGCAGACGCCGGGGATGACGGTGCAGGTCGAACCCCGCCGCAAACTGGTGCTGGATGCCGAGTGGATCAGCCCGGCCTTGCAGGTGAACCTGTCGGACGGGATCAACCGCATCAGCGTGCGTCGCAGTGCCGCCGGCCAGGTGAGCGTGCAATGAACCATCAGCAAGGTTTCACCCTGATCGAAGTGATGGTGGCGATCATGCTGATGGCCGTCGTCAGCCTGATCGCCTGGCGCGGACTCGACAGCGTGACCCGGGCCGACGCGCATTTGCAGGCCAGCACCGAGCAGACGCAAGCCCTGTTGCGCACCTTGAACCAACTGGAGCGTGATGTCGCCCTGCGCGCCAGCATCGAGTTGGCGGAGCCGCTCAAGCCAGGAGTGGAGGACACACCCGCCGAGGCGCCGCCGGCATTGACCGTGCGCAGCAGCGACAACCACGGGTTTCGCCTGGATGTGATCCGGGTGGCACCCGATCAGGGCGGCGAACTGCAACGGGTACGCTGGTGGCTCAAGGGCGATACGCTCTACCGTGCGCAGGCGGCCTCCCGCAGCCAGTATCCATTGCCGGCGCCCAACGAGGGCGTGGCGGTGCTCAAGGGCATCAGCGAGGCGACGTTGCGCGTCTGGCAAACGGACAAGGGCTGGAGACCACTGAGTGGCAATCGCCAGGAAAACCCGCAGGGTATCGAAATCAGCCTGACCCGACAGACGCCACAGGGTGTGGAGCACTACCGGCAGGTGTTGGGGCCTTTGCAGTAAAGGCCCTAGCTCAGCACCACCACACCACCCGGCAGTTCCGTGCACTTGACCCCATAGGCATCGCGAATCATCAACGCGACCCCGGCCAGCTGATCCAGGTTGAACCGCGCCTGGACCTTGCGCTTGCCCAGTTCGCTGTTGAGCAACAGCAGCATGCCCGGGCGGTAGCGGTTGATTTCGTCGATCACCGAGGCCAGGGTCGCATCGTTGAACACCAGGACCTGCTGTCGCCAGGCGATGACGGTGGAGGTGTCGACGGTTTGAGGGACGCTGATTTCCCGGGTGTTGTAGGTCAGTTGCTGGCCTGATTTCAGGCCAATACTGCGGCCCAGCACCTCCACCTGCAAAGCGCCGTCCAGGCACGTGACGCAAACGTTCTGATCGGTATTGCGCAGGTTGAACCTGGCCTGGCTGGCGCTCAGCCAGCCGGCACCGGCCTGGACCTTGAGCGTCGATCGAGCCTGTGCCAGCACTTCGACTTCACCACTGACCAGCTCGAAATCCTGATGCCCCTCACCGCCCATGCGGCGATTGATCCGGGTCTGGGTGTTGAGTTCCAGGCTCACGCCATCCGCCAGCTCCACTCGCCGCTGCTCACCGACTTGCGTGACGTAGTCAGCCCCCAGGCCGGAAAAGCCGCCCGGCACTGTGGCCCGAATCAGAAAGAACGCCGCCGAGGCGGCAATGGCGCCGCCCAGGAACGCCCGCCGACCCAGGTGCCGCGGCGCGCTGATCTGTTCGACAGCGGGTCGCAATTGCTGCCACAACAGTTTTGCCTGCTCGAAGGCCCGGGCGTGCTCGGCACTTTGTGCACACCACTCGCGCAGCGCTCGGGCATCGGCGACGGTCGCCTGGCCGGAGGTCAGAAGCACCAGCCAGTCGCGGGCTTCAAGGGCGAGCCGGTCCTGAGGGGTCGGCTCAGGCGATGGAAAACGGAAGATGTTCAAACGCGGAGGTACTCACGGATTAATCTGGACTCTTTCAATTAGACGGTTTTCCCGCGCCGGGACCGAACCTCTGAATGAATTTTCTTTCCAGGCGCCCGGCGCAATGGGTCAAAGCGGCTTTGACTTCCTTTTCGACCATCCGGGTCGAGATACCGAAACGCTGGGAAATTTCCAGGTGCGGCGCCTCTTCCAGGCGGGCTGCGATGAAAATCTTGCGCCGACGGGCGGGTAATTCGTACAGGGCGCTGAGCAGCAACTGGATTTCCTTCTGCCCGCCCACGACCCGTGCAGGGTCAAGCGCTTCGTCGGACACCTGGAGCAACTCGTCGACCTCGCTGCCGGTCAGCAGGCGCGCATCGGACTGCCGACGGTCTGCCGCGATATTGAGGGCCATGCGGTACAGGTAAGCATTGGGTTGGCTGATGTTCGGCGGTTCCTCCATGCGGTCAACCCGCAAGTAGGTTTCATGCAGCACATCGTTGGCCAGGTCTTCCGAGCCAAGACGTCGGCGCAGGCGCGCCTTGAAGTCGTCATACGAGCTCAGGAACAGCGTGACCATCGAACTTTTCCCGGTGTCTTTCATCCCCCGGAAACTCCCTTCCCATTTGAGCATTCCATGCGTTTACCTGATGACTCCGGTAGCAGAAGCAGTGTGACCGGCTGACTGAGGGAACTCGGCGCCGGGCGTTCGATGTCCAGATTTCGCAAACTTTCCACCAGCGCGGCATCGCGTTTGAAATCACCGGTCGAACTGACCAGGCGACTGTGCTGCACCACACCGTCTCGACCGATCCACAGTTGCAGCAGCGCGCGAAAACTGCCCGGCCGGATCAGCGGCGAACGGCACAGGCTGCGCTCGATCGCTGCTTGTACCGCCGTCGCATAGCTGCTGCCGGCGTTCAGCGAGCTGCTGGTGACCGGGTCCGCCACGGCTGACACCTGCGCCACTTGCAGGGTGAAGGCATCCGCCCGGGCGTAGCGGGCCATGAGCCCGCTGCCGCTGAGCAGTCGGGTCAAGGCCTCGCCGGCCTCCAGCCGCCCCTTCACCGCGATGGAACGCCGGCCACGGGTCAATTGGTGATCCACCAGTACCGCCATCCCGGTCGAGCGGCTGAACATCTCGAGCGCACTGGCCAGATCCTGGGCCGGAATATCCAGATCCGCAGACACACGCCTGTCAGCCGTCCCGGCCAGCACGGCACAGGCCGTCAACCAGAACAGCAACGCCAGAGCAGCCTGGCGAACACCTGTTGTCGAAATCTGCCGCCAGTCCCTGGCTCTGCCTCGCTGCACGGCTGACGCACCCCTGAAAATCGTCATCCTGAGGGCTGTTTATGAACCTGATGTGACGGGCGGTGCAAAAAAACCATCACGAGACGTTAAACCGCCGTGCATTAGACTCAAGCCCATGCGCGGTCCTTCCGGACCGGCCAGGAGGCCTTCAATGAATTTTTTTTCCAGCGTTGCAGCAAGTGCGCTGCTGATGACCGGGTTGTCACTGGCCCAGGCGGAAGAACCCGGCGGTTGCGTCGAGGTGTCGGTCGGAGGCTACAAGGCGCCGGACTACAACTGCCTGAGCCAGCAGATGGGCAATAACCCGGAAGGCGCCGCTGCGGCGCAGAAGAATCAGCAAGGCATGAATGTGCCTATCAACAAGCGTCCGCCAAGCCAGATCGGCCTCGCGACACCCGCCGCCACCAGCACGCGCATGGGCAACACCTTCGGCACCTCGGTCAAGCCGCAACGGCCCGCGCCCGCAAGCGGCACATCCCCCCTGCTGATTGGCAAGTAACCGGCGGGCTCCGCGCTTTCTGGACTTTCATCGCTAGCAGGCTTGCCCCCTCAGAAAGCCCGGCTGGCGGCCGGATCAGGCGTTGGGGGCCTGCCGGAAGCTGACGGCCAGGCGATTCCAGCTGTTGATCGTGGTGACGGCAATGGTCAAGTCGACCAGTTCGTTTTCGCTGAAGTGCTGTCGGGCCTGCTCGTAGACGTCGTCCGGCACATGGCTGTCGGCA
>Ga0247819_10001300_pt1 | contig 13651 bp, 9 predicted proteins | sample 13C_Xylose_Day6_FD_193428 | JGI IMG/M metagenome (GOLD analysis project Ga0247819, IMG submission 193428) | Soil microbial communities from agricultural site in Penn Yan, New York, United States - 13C_Xylose_Day6 | ecosystem: Environmental > Terrestrial > Soil > Agricultural land | place: USA... | reverse complement strand
ACATGGTCGAGGCAGCAGCCCGCGCCGGTTACAGCCATGTAGGCCTGCGCCTGGTGCCCGCCACCGAGCAAGAGCAGCATTTCCCGCTGGTGGCCGACGCCGACCTGCGCCGGCAGACCCAGGCGCGCCTGCGCGACACCGGTATCAAGGTGCTCGACCTCGAGATCCTGAGGCTGAAGCCGGAAACCTGTGTAGCCGACTTCGAGCCGATCCTGGCGGTGGGCGCCGAGCTGGGCGGCACGGAGCTGCTGGTGGCAGGCAACGACCCTGATGAAGCGCGGCTGACCGAGCGCTTTGCTGCGTTGTGTGACCTGGCGGCGGGGTATGGCATTCATCCGCATCTGGAGTTCATGCCCTGGACGGATGTGCGTGACCTGCGCCAGGCCATGCGGGTGGTGGCCAACGCCGACCGCGCCAATGGCTGCGTGCTGGTGGATGCCTTCCACTTCAACCGCTCCGGTTCTTCACTGGACGATCTGGCGCAACTGGCGCCTCAGCGCATGCGCTATGCCCAGCTGTGCGACGTTGCCGGCCCGGTGCCGGCCGACATGGACGAGATCCTGCGCCAGGCACGCAACGAGCGGCGCTTCCCGGGTGAGGGCGATGCCGATCTGGTCAGCTTGCTGCGCGGCTTGCCGCCAAGTGTGCCGTTGAGCCTGGAGATCCCCACACGGCAGTTGCTGGAGCAGGGCATGAGCGGCGAACAGCGCGCGCGGATGGCGCTGGAGAAGGCCATGGCAGTGTTGGCCAGAGTCTGATTGACAGAGCGCGGCGCTTGGCACGGGCTACCGCCCGTGTTCGCTGGCACGCCCGCTCCCACAGGGATCGCGCCAGCTTTTAGAAATGGAGCAAGACAGCTGCTCCCACAGGTACAGCGCATGGATTGAGCCCTGTGGAGCCCTTGTGGGAGCGGCTTTAGCCGCGAACACCGGCGCAGCCGGTGCCAGGCACCGCGTTGGATTCTTCGCGGCTGAAGCCGCTCCCACAGGTACAGCGCATGTCCTGACTCAGGCGCTCTCGACCTTGCGTGGCGCCATGAAGTACATCCACACCAGCGCCAGGAAGTACATCGCCGGGATCATGGTGAACAACACGGCATAGTTGTTATTGGTAGCGGTCAGCACGCTACCGACGATCTGCGTCATGAACATCCCGCCAATCGCCGCGCACATGCTGCCGAAACCGAACACCGTACTCACCAGCTGCTTGGGCGTGTAGTCCATCACCAGGCTCCAGATATTCGCCGTCCATGCCTGGTGCGCGCCCACCGCCAGCGAAATGGCCGCCACCGCGACCCACAAGCCACTGGCGTTGGCTGCAAAGATGACGCTGACCATCGTGCAGGCGAAGATCAGCATCGACACCAGCCGCGCCGTGGTGGCGCGCACGCCACGGCCGATCAGCCAGGATGACAGGATGCCACCGCCGATGCTGCCGAAGTCCGCCGTCAGCCAGATGATGATCAGCGGGATGCCCATCTGGGTCACGTTGATGCCCAGGCTGTACTGCTGATTGAGAAACGGTGGCAGCCAGTACAGGTAGAACCAGAACACCGGTGCGGTAATCGCGTAGGCCACCGCGAAGGCCCAGGTGCCACGCAGGCGCAGGATACGGCTGAACGGCACGCGGGTCGGCTCGGGCTCGTCATCCTGCTGGATGTACTCCACCTCGCTCTGGCGCACGCGCGGGTGATCTTCAGGGTTGTAGTACTTCAGCACCCACAGCACCACCCACACCAGGCCCAGGCTGCCCATGGCGATGAACGCGGCCTGCCAGCCCCACACGGCCAGAATCAGCGGCAGCAGGGCTGGCGTGACCATGGCGCCGACGTTGGTGCCGGCATTGAACAGGCCGGTGGCGATGGCCCGCTCGCCTGCCGGGAACCACAGGCGCACGGTCTTCACGCAGGCCGGGTAGTTGGCGGCCTCGGTCAGGCCGAGGATGAAGCGGCAGACCATGAAGCCAGCGGCCGAGGTGGCCAGGCCGTGAGCGCCGGTGGCCAGGCTCCACAGCAGCACGGCGAAGAAGAACGCGCGTTTTACCCCGACCTTGTCGATCAGCCGGCCTTGCAGCAGGAAGCCGACCGCATAGCCGACCTGGAACCAGAAGTTGATGTTGGCGTAGTCCATCGCCGTCCAGCTCATTTCCTTGGCCAGGACCGGCTGCATGATGCCCAGCGCGGCACGGTCGATGTAGTTCAGGGTGGTGGCAAAGAACACCAGGGCAAGCATGCCCCAACGGGTCTTGCCGACGCCAAAGGCGCCGCGAAGCTTGTCGCCGATCGAACCCTGGGGCATCCGGGGGGCGGCGGGGGTGATCCTGGAGTGGTTCATAAACTGCTCGATTCTTGAAATTGTATTGGCTGCGGTGCTACGGGTACGTGACCAAGTCCCAGGCAGGGGGCACGCAAGGCCGGTGCATGGTGAGCAGTGGAGGCGGCAGCGTCAATTCAAGGGAGGGGCTAGTGTTCGGTTATCGAACGGTTGCGTTGGCCTGCGTGATCAATGAAGGATGTTGAGATGACGGGGGACTGGCTTAGCGGGGCAGGTTGTCATGATCAGGAAAGTGTCTCGTTCAGCTTGTCACTATTGGGTGTGTGATCTCAACGCCGTAAGTCGCAGCGCCCTCCATGGGCAGTACCGATAGAGCAGTCGACCGCCACGTGCCAATCGCATACTGCCACTCCATGATGTTTCAGTGCTCAACGGTTGCGGCGTGACGAGACCTCTGTTGGTGAGCGGGCGAAAGAATACAGGTAAATATTCCTACGATACTTATCCGAGAATCTTACAAATGAAAGTGCATAGGGCTAAGGCGTAAATTTTTAGTTTGCGACAGTCCATGGGTGCTACTGGAAGAAATAGTTCAATTAAATCTTTATGACGCCGATTGTAGGACGTTTCCGAATTGACTCGGGTAGGTGGAATTTAGCTAATATTTGCGCATTCGGGGTTGTGTGGTTTGATCGTGGATTGTTGTTGATATGGATCAATGCGTTGTCGGTGGGCGAGTTGCTCTTGTGTGAGAGGGCGCGGTTGGCTTGGCTGCAAAATGGATGTGGTTCATCGACTATAGACTGTTGTGCGTTTTTTTGTAGGACGTTTCCTAGTTTGGTGTGAGGGGTAGCAAAAAAGCAAAACATGGTACACATTTGGTGGGGAAATATTTTGGGATGCCAGCGGGGTGAGGCGCCATTACTGAGTGAGCCCAGTCTCACCAAGTGGTGACGGTTTGATTCGGGGCATCTATATCCGGGACTACTTTCGGGAGAGATCATGGCTTCAAATAGCTTTCAGAATGAGGTGCCAAAGGCGCGCGTCAATATCAAGCTTGATCTGCATACAGGCGGTGCTCAGCGCAAGGTGGAGCTTCCGCTAAAACTCATGTTGATGGGGGACTACAGTAATGGGAAGGAGCAGCGTCCGCTGTCAGAGCGGCCCAAAGTAAATATCAACAAGAATAATTTTGATAGTGTGCTGTCCGACCTCTCTCCGAGTCTCAAGCTTGTTGTTGAAGATACGCTGTCGGGCGACGGTGGCGAGACGCCGGTCGAACTGAGCTTTCGGCGCATGAAGGACTTCGAGCCAGAGCAGGTTGCTCGACAGATCCCCCAGTTGCGTGCACTGTTGGCGATGCGAAATTTACTGCGCGAGCTGAAGGCCAATCTTCTGGATAACGCAACGTTCCGTGCTGAACTGGAGCGGATACTTAAAGATGAAGCGTTAAGTGACGAGTTGCGTAAAGAACTCGCTGCCCTTGCATCGCAAAGCGAACGCTAGAAACCATCATCTCGACAGACGGGAAGCTAAAAATGTCCGAAGAGCAATCTTCTGCGCAATCGCGTGGCGCCACCGTGCAGGTGGAAGAAAACCAGAGCGTCTATCACGCGCTGTTTGAAAGAATAAACCTTGAGCCGCTTGATCAGATGGGTGGCATTGAAGCGTTCCAAAGTGTCGATGCGTTGTCAGAAGCGACGGCTAATGAGCGCGTGACTGCATCGGTGAGCGTTTTTCTGGACCGGCTCAAGCAGGTCTCTCCGAAGGTGGAGAAACTGGACAGGGCTCTGCTGGATGAACACATTGCCTCAATTGATGCTCAGATCAGCAGTCAGCTGGATGCGGTCATGCATCACCCGGATTTCCAGAAGGTCGAATCCATCTGGCGCGGCGCGAAGTCATTGATTGACCAAACGGACTTCCGTCAAAACGTCCGAATTGAGCTGCTCGATATCAGTAAGGAGCATTTGGCGCAGGACTTTGAGGACGCGCCTGAGATCTCGCAAAGCGGTTTGTATCTGCATACCTATACTCAGGAATACGATACACCTGGTGGTGAGCCCATTGCGGCGGCGGTTTCGAATTACGAGTTTGGGCGAGAGCCGCAAGACATTGCATTGTTGCGGAATGTCTCGAAAGTGGCGGCTGCATCGCATATGCCATTCTTATACTCGGTTGGTCCGGAATTTTTCGGAAAGAACACCATGGAGGAAGTTGCCGCGATCAAGGATCTGGGTAGTCACATGGATAGGGCTGAGTATATTAAGTGGAACGGTTTCAGGCAAACTGACGATGCCCGGTATACGGGCGGGATGACACCGCGCACATTGGGGCGTCTTCCCTATGGGGCTGCCACGAACCCTGTGCGATCTTTCAACTATGAGGAGCGAGTCAAGGGGCCGGACCACAGCAAGTATTTGTGGATAAGTGCAACCTTCGCGTTCGCGGCCAACATGGTCAAGAGCTTCATCGCTAATGGTTGGTGCGTGCAGATTCGCGGACCACAGTCCGGTGGCGCTGTCACGAACTTGCCGATCCATTTGTACGACCTGGGGACAGGTAGTCAAGTCAAGATCCCTTCGGAAGTGATGATTCCGGAGACCCGAGAATTTGAGTTTGCCAACCTGGGCTTGATTCCACTTTCGTATTACAAAAATCGCGACTACGCGTGTTTTTTCTCGGCCAACTCAGCGCATAAGCCGGCCATCTATGACACAGCGGAAGCCACGGCAAATAGCCGTATCAATTCGCGGTTGCCCTATGTGTTCCTGCTTTCTCGCATTGCGCACTATTTGAAACTGATCCAGCGGGAGAATATCGGTACAACCAAAGACCGTCGCCTGTTGGAGTTGGAACTCAACAGGTGGGTAAGCGGTTTGGTCACCGAGATGACGGACCCAGGGGATGACTTACAGGCTTCTCACCCACTGAGGCAGGCAAAAGTGGTTGTCGAAGACATTGATGACAATCCGGGCTTCTTCAGGGTCAAGTTGTTTGCTGTGCCGCATTTCCAGGTTGAAGGTATGGACATCAATCTTTCCTTGGTTTCGCAGATGCCCAAAGCAAAATCTTGATTGCGGTTGCAGGAGTGTATGACGTGAAAATCGATCGGCCTTTATGGGCGTCCGGCGTGGTGTTGTCTGCGCAGCAATTTCAGCAGCAGGCCCGCTTTGAATCGTGGACTAATCAATGTATTGCCTCACTGGCCCTGGTTCACCCTTGGGGCATCCGTCATGTAGCGTTTGATGCAGAGGCGCTGAGGTTGGGCAAGCTGATGGCCACTCGGCTTCAGTTGTGCCTGCCAGACGGTACTTTGATTGACACCGATCGGTTGGATCGACTGCCCGGTGCCCTGGAACTCTCTCGGGTATTGCCCGGTGATATCCAGACGGCAACGGTTGTGCTCGCTTTGCCACTGGAACAGGCCAATGGTAACAACTGCCTGTTTGAGGGCAACAGCGTCGAGCGGCCAGTCAGATATCACCAGGTATGGCGTGATACCAAGGATCTGTACACCGGCGAAATGCAGTCAATCAGCGTGCTCGAACAGGCGCTGAGCTTGCGTCTGGCTGACGACGATAATGCGGACTATCTCACGTGCCCGGTGGCCCGTTTGCTGCGTGATGGCCGGGATGGGTGGGCAATTGATGATAGCTACATCCCGCCCTTGCTGAGATTTGATGCTCATGCCGGGTTGTTGCTTCAGCTCGACAACTTGCTGACCCAGCTGTCCGCCAAGCGTGAGCGGTTGATGGGGATGCGTCGGGAGAGCAACCAGCGCATGGCGGATTTTGCTGTTGCGGATGTCACGCTGTTCTGGTTGCTCAATGCGCTGAACACGTATCAGCCAGTGCTGGCTGACCTGAAAGCGCAGCCTGGTCGGCATCCGGAACAGGTGTATCAGCAGTTGGTGAAGTTCGCAGGCGGTCTGCTCACCTTTTCCTTGGACCAGCATATCGAGGACATACCTGCCTACCAGCACGCAGATCTTGAAGCAGTCTTCCCGCCGTTGATGCGTACCCTTTCTACATTGCTGGAGGCGAGCCTGCCGTCACGTGTGCTGGCCTTGTCCCTGGAGGCACGCAGCGCAAACCGTTGGCAGGTTTCCCTGAGCGATCCACGCTTGCTTGAGCCAGAAGGTGCTGACTTCTATCTCTCGGTTCGCTGTCGGCTGCCGGCCGTTCAAGTTCAAAGCCAGTTCCCCCGGCTGTGCAAGGTCGGCTCCCCCGATGATGTGGATCATCTCGTCAATGCGGCGCTCGATGGCGTTCCTCTGAAACCTTTGAGCCATGTGCCGGCGGCAATACCGCTGCGTCTGGATAATCAGTACTTCGCACTCGACCTTAGCCATGCAAAAGGGCGTGCGATGCTGGCTGATGGGGTCTGTGCGCTCTATGTTCCGAGCGTGTTTCAGGATGTCCAGCTCGAATTGTTCGCGGTGCTTCGCTCATGAACCATGCGACCCCACAGAACGCCGCAGCCAAGGTGGATATAGACGCGCTGATGCAGGATACCTATCTGCTGGTAGTCGAGTTGCGACACGGTACCGAGGCGCACAGCAGCCCGCAGTTATGGTCGCGCTGTGTTGCTGATGTCGAGCATGTACGCGCCACGCTTCAGGAGCGTGGCCTGGATCGCCGTAGCATCGATCTGATCAGCCATGCGCAATGTGCGCTGCTGGACGAGACGGTGCTTGCTTGCGCGGAGGGTCGAGCCCATGAGGATTGGGCGATGGAGACCTTGCAGGCAAAGTTCTTCAGCAGCCACCAGGCGGGTGAGTCGCTCTACGAGGATATGCGCACTGCGCTGCGCGAAGCCTCTGTGCACCCTCATGTACTCACTGTATTTCATCGAGTCCTGATGCTTGGATTCCTGGGGCGCTACCGAGAAGTCAATCACCCGGAGCGCCAGCAGTTGTTGACTGCCATCTCTGCCGAGGTGCCGCCTCTGGTCACAAGCCAGTCGTTGGTCATCCCGTTAGGCACTGGTCCGCGGATGCCGATGTGGCATTGGTTGCGCTCTCCTCTGGTTCACATCGTGATGGCCGCTGCCCTGTTGGTAGGCGCCTGGTGGGGGCTTGATAACGCGTTAGGTGAGGCAGTGGCCTCTCTCTTGCCGGTGCAGGAGTGAGCGTAATGCCGGGGATACACAGACAAGGGCTTTGGCTATGGGCCGGTGCGCTGTCCTTGTTGTTGATTGCCACGTTGCCGCTGGCTGCAGCGGTTCAAGCCATCGCGGCTCTGCTAGTCAGTGCTTTGGTGATGGTGGGTTGGCGCCGGATATCGCGTGCTGCCGGAAAACGTACACAGCTGCAGTGGAGCAGTGGTGCCAGCCTGCCTGCTGGATCGTATCGTCATCCCGTTGTTCTGGTGGTCGGCGATAGTTTGACTGAACTGTTTGAGGCCTCGTCTGCCGAGCAGTTGGTTCCACGAGTAACAGGGGAGGGGTGTTATGTGCCAGTGCCCGACCTTTCGAAGTTGCCCGCAACTGTAGCCGATCTCTTGCTGGAGCGGCCAGAGTGGGGTGGGCAGCTCAGCATCATGTGGGTCGTGACCCCCAGTGCCCATACAGACGGCGCAGTGCTTGCGAACCAGATACAAAGCTTGTGCCACCAGGTCGCGATACTGCGCAAGCGAGGTACACCGCTGCCGCTGCTGATTGTGAGCTATTTCCACAGCGCGAGCGGGGCTTCGCCCTGGTTCAGCTGGGAGGCTGAAGAGTCGAGTGTGCGAGTACGAGAGGCGGGTGAATGCCTGAGCCTGTCCGAATGGCAGCGCAGGGGCAAAGATCCTGAGCACCAGGCTGACCGACTACGCACCACGGTGCAGTTGAACGCTGCCGTCGGTTGGCTGAACGAAGCGTGCTTGGCGGAAATGGACACAGAAAGTCCCCGTCAGCAGATCGCAACTGCGCTCACCCTTGCGGTTGCATTTGTTCCGAGGATTGAGGGGGCGCGTGACAGCAATCTTTGGCACCGCTGGCTCCAGCAGCGGACCGGCCTTTCCTACATTCGTGATGGGGCTAATCACGCAAACGCGTCGTTACCCTTTCCTGATTCACTGCTTCATTTGCTGCCCGGCAGGGCTCCGTACAGTCCGCGAAGCAGGGCTGTGGTGATTGGGGTCTGGTTGTTGGTGCTAGCGGCTTGCGTCGCATTGATCAGCTCGGCGAGGCAGAACACGCTCCTGATACGTCAGGTCACCGATGATTTGCGACGCTACAGCACCGCTTCGCTGAGCCCCGATTCGGCCAGCGTATCGCAGCGCCAGGAGGCACTGATGGTGCTTCGCCAGGATGCGCAGCGCCTGGATCACTACTACCGCCAGGGGGAGCCGTGGTCACTTGGTATCGGGCTGTATCAAGGCGAAAGATTACGTCCGTCACTGCTGGCGGCGATCAACGGCCACCGCATCCCGACCGTGCCTCAAGGCCTGCCTGACAAGCCACGCACGGTTCGCCTGGACAGCTTGTCGCTGTTCAACAGTGGCAGCGCGCAGTTGAAGCCAGAGTCGACCAAGTTCCTGGTGAATGCGTTTGCGGGCATCAAGGCCCAGCCAGGTTGGCTAATCGTGATCACGGGCCACACGGATGCGACGGGCAGTGACGAACAGAACCTGCGCTTGTCGCGAGCACGCGCCGCTGCGGTTCACGACTGGATTCAACACATGGGTGACATACCCAGCAACTGCTTCGCAGTACAAGGCTTGGGGGCGAGTGAGCCCGTAGCAAGCAATGACACGGAACAAGGACGGTCGGCCAATCGCCGAGTTGAAATTCGCCTGGTGCCGGAGGCGGGGGCTTGTCAGTCCTCGACTACGGCCTCGGGATTGCAACCCCTGTCGCACTTCGCGACGCCCAACGCTTGAAATGAGGAACTTCTAAATGGCTATTCCTGTTTACCTGTGGCTGAAAGACGATGGCGGCTCTGAAATCAAAGGCTCTGTCAATGTCAAAGATCGCGAGGGCAGTATTGAAGTGGTTGCCCAGGATCATGATCTCTATATACCGACTGATAACAACACCGGAAAGTTGACGGGGACCCGGATTCATACCGCTTTCGTATTTACCAAGGAAATCGATTCGTCCACGCCTTACCTCTATAAGGCTGTCACGACTGGGCAGACGCTGAAAGAGGCCGAATTCAAATGGTACAAAATCAATGATGCCGGGCAGGAGGTTGAGTATTTCAATACCAAGCTGGAGAACGTCAAGGTCGTAAAGGTTGCACCCAAAATGCACGATATCAAAGACCCTGCGAAGGAAAAGCACAATCACCTGGAGTTGGTCGAGCTTCGCTACGAGAAGATTATCTGGACTTACAAGGATGGCAACATCATTCACTCCGATGCGTGGAGTGAACGCGCCACCGCCTGATAGATATTGGCCAGCAGCCAATGGTGGTTGATGGTTTCCAGTGTCTTGGGTTGAGCGCCCGTGCGCGGGCGTTCAGCCAAATACACCTCAGATATTCAGACGCGCTCGCACTTGTGGCGACATGCTGATCATTGACGACAAGGATGCCCTGTATGGCACACGATCCTACACGCCTGCTTCGCCGGCTAAACGCCTATTGTACCCAGGCACTCACGGCAGCAGCTTCACTTTGCCAGGCACGTGGGCACAGTCATATCACCGTTGAACACTGGCTGTTGAAATTGTTTGAACAAGGCGAGGGCGATCTCGTGGTCATCGCCCGCCGATATGAGTGGGATATGGATGCCATCTGGCAGGGACTGCTTGACCACTTCAATACATTGCCGCGCAGCGTTCTCAGCAAACCTCAGCTGAGCGGTGAAGTGCGGCAGCTGATCACCAATGCCTGGTTGTTGGCATCGCTGGATCGTGACTGTGAGCAGTTGCGATCCGTTCACTTGCTGGGGGCGCTATTTGAAGCGCCAAACTTGCTTAAGTGTTCAGCCGCTTGGCCTGCATTGAGCATCGGTCCTATGCAATCGGAGCAAGTGAAAGCGCTGCTTGAATTCGATTCGGAAGAACGTCAATCAGAGCAGAATTCATTGTTCAAGCCAGAAGTGCCAGGAGAGTCTGAGGCTGTGGGCGGCACAGGTGGTGATTCGGCACTACTCGCCATCTTGGATCAGTTCAGCCATGACGTTACTGCCAAGGCTGCAGCAGGGCAGATCGATCCGGTCTTCGGTCGCGACGATGAGATCCGTCAGGTGATCGATGTGCTGAGCCGTCGGCGCAAGAACAACCCCATTCTGGTAGGCGATCCAGGTGTCGGCAAAACCGCGCTGGTCGAGGGGCTGGCTTTACGCATCGCCAGCGGCGATGTCCCCGATAGCCTGAAACCGGTGTGCATCCGTACGCTGGACCTGGGGTTGCTCCAGGCGGGCGCCGGGGTCAAAGGCGAGTTCGAACAACGCTTGAAGAACGTGATCGATGCAGTCCAGCGGTCAGAGACTCCGGTGCTGCTGTTCATCGATGAAGCCCACACCTTGATCGGCGCTGGCAACCAGGCTGGGGGCGCAGACGCGGCGAATCTGCTGAAGCCGGCCCTGGCGCGTGGCGAGCTGCGCACCATCGCTGCCACCACCTGGAGTGAATACAAGCAGTACTTCGAGCGCGATGCGGCGCTGGAGCGTCGCTTCCAGATGATCAAGGTCGATGAGCCAGATGATGCCAATGCCTGTGTGATGCTGCGAGGGCTCAAAGCGCGTTATGCCAGCTACCACGGCGTGCATGTTCAAGACGCTGCGGTGCAGGCGGCGGTCAGCTTGTCTCGCCGTTTTTTGACGGGGCGACGTTTACCGGACAAAGCGGTGGATCTGATTGATACCGCCTGTGCGCGGGTTCGCATGAGCTTGGACTGCGAACCTCAGGCTCTGGTCCAGCTGAAGTCGCAGAAGATGGCTTTCACCGCAGAGCGGATGGCGCTGGTAGACGACGCACAGCTTACCGGTAATTCGGATGAATCTCGCTTGGCGAAGATCACTGACCAACTGGTGCAGCTGGAGAGTCAGCAAGCCGCGTTGGAGTTGCAGTACCAACAAGAGCTCGATCTCACCCACCAGCTGCTCAATGCTCGCCAGGCCGAGCAGGTCGATACAACTGTCTGCGCTCGTCTACAAGAGCAACTCAACTACGTGCAGGGCGGTCGGCCACTGCTGTCACTCGACGTGTGCGCCCGCAGTGTGGCTGAAGTGATCGCCGACTGGACGGGCGTGCCTCTCGGCAGCTTGCTGAAGGACGAACATGCCAGCTTGTTGAACCTGGAAGATCAGTTGGCCGAGCGTGTTGTTGGTCAAGACCCCGCGCTGCTTGCGCTTGCCCAACGGTTGCGTGCCGCCCGAACGGGCCTCACTGATGACAAAGCACCGATGGGCGTGTTCCTGCTGGTCGGGACCAGTGGTATCGGCAAGACAGAGACGGCCCATGCATTGGCCAGCAGCCTGTTCGGTGGTGAGAAATCGTTGATCACGCTGAACATGTCGGAGTACCAGGAGGCGCACACCGTCAGCCAACTCAAAGGTTCGCCGCCTGGCTATGTGGGCTACGGTCAGGGCGGCGTGCTCACCGAAGCCGTCCGCCAGCGCCCCTATAGCGTGGTGTTGCTGGATGAAGTCGAGAAGGCTCACCGTGATGTGCTCAACCTGTTCTATCAGGTGTTTGACCGCGGCTTCATGCGGGATGGTGAAGGCCGAGAGATCGATTTCCGAAACACGGTCATCTTGATGACTTCCAACCTGGGTAGCGATCTGCTGCAAGGCAGTGTCGAGCGGCAACCAGACATTGAGGAAGCGGCACTGCACGAACTATTGCGTCCCGTGCTACGCGAACACTTCCAGCCTGCACTGTTGGCGCGCTTCCAGACCTTGATCTTCCGCCCGTTGGGGGGCGATGCACTCAAACGCATAGTCGCCATCAAGCTCGATCAAGTGGCCAAACGCTTGCTGCGCCATTACGGCCTGCAATGTGAGGTTGATGACACGCTCTACGAAGCACTGGTCGCCGCCTGCCTTTTGCCCGATACCGGCGCTCGCAACATCGATAGCTTGCTGAACCAGCAGATCCTGCCGGTGCTAAGCCAACAGTTGCTGCAGCGCCAAGCCCTCGGTCAGCCAACACAAGCTGTGACGCTCGGGTACTGCGAAGACGCTGGTATCAGTTTGAGCTTTTCGGATGAACACGACCCGGCGCTGCTGGCTACCGAGAGGACCTGATCATGGCGAAGTCAATAATGGGTTCCACCCACAACCTCTATCAGTTAGAAGTTGAAGACCTCACGGCCGAACTCGATGTACTGTCATTCAAAGGCGAGGAATGGCTAAGCCAGCCATTCAAGTACACCATTGCGTTCACTTCCCAAGAGCAGGATATCGAGGCGGCGCAAATCCTCGGGAAAGATGCCAGCTTCTATCTGGGCAAGTCTGAACTGACCACTCAGCTTCCAATGCCTGACGGGGCATCACGCACAGTGCATGGCGTGATCACGGGTTTCAAGCGTGTCTCCGGCTCCCGGGATGAAGCCCGCTACCAAGTCGCACTTGAAGCGCACCTGGCATTGCTCGGACGTGGCAAGCAGTACCGGATCTATCAGCATCAGTCGGTACCGGAGATTGTTGAAAGCATCCTGCGCAGTCGCCATCAGCTGGAAGGGCAGCACTTCGTGTTCGACCTGGCGCGCGAATACCCCAAGCGTGAACAGGTCATGCAGTACGGTGAGAGCGATCTGACTTTCATCAGCCGTCTGCTGGCGGAAGTCGGCATCTGGTATCGCTTCACCCACGACGATCGGCTTTACATTGATGTGGTCGAGTTTCACGACCATCAACGGCATTACCAGTTTGGCGTCAAGTTGCCGCATCGGCCCCTGTCGGGCTTGACCAGCAATGGGCAGGACGGCGTGTGGGCGCTGCAGGTTGAGCATCAGGTGGTGGAGCAGCACATCAACGTGCGGGCGTATCACCACCGGGACGCGGCTGCTTTCCTGGATGGTGAGGTTGATCACAGCCGGGGTGCCACCACTACGTACGGCGAAGGCTATCACTACGGTGAGCCCTATACCGCGCTGGGTGACGCAATTGACCAGGATGAGGACCTGCTCAGCGAAAGCGGCTACTTCTATGCACGCCTGAATCATGAGCGCTTTCTCAACGATCAGACCCGTTGTAACGGTGTCAGCAGCAGCGTGAGGCTGGCCCCAGGGCAAGTGCTGACGGTCTCTGACGGGGCGCCACAGGTCTTCGAACCTGGCGTGGTCATCACGCATTTGACCGTCGAGGCAGCTCGCGATCGGAGCCTGGAAGCCAAGTTTGACGCGATTCCCTACTCGGAGACGATAGGCTTTCGGCCAAGCTTGCTGAGCAAGCCGCAGATCGCCGGTACGGTGCCGGCGCGGGTCACCAGTACGCAAA
>Ga0247819_10001299_pt1 | contig 13653 bp, 13 predicted proteins | sample 13C_Xylose_Day6_FD_193428 | JGI IMG/M metagenome (GOLD analysis project Ga0247819, IMG submission 193428) | Soil microbial communities from agricultural site in Penn Yan, New York, United States - 13C_Xylose_Day6 | ecosystem: Environmental > Terrestrial > Soil > Agricultural land | place: USA... | reverse complement strand
CTCGAGAGGTAAGGCTGCAAATCCTCATAGCGCGGTGTGACCACGCCTTGACCGTGCAGCATGAGTCGAAACACCTGCCAGGCATTCCGTTCCAATGGCGTTAGCCGACTATCCAGCAGCAGCCGACGTGGCACGACTTCGTGAGATTGGCCACTGAACAGAAAGCCAGCTTGCAGGGCCTGGTTGGAGGGATGTTCAGTGGTGGGGCGTGCGGGCCAGCGTTCACTCAGTTGCTGGGTGCATTGCTGCAGGACACGCTGCCAGCGACTGGAAGGGGCAGTGTTCATTTTCCGTTGCTGTACTGGTCGATCTGCTGCCAAACGATGGTCAAGCTGATCTGTTGTTCTTCGGCCAGCATCATCATGGCGTCGAGCCGTTCCTCGGTACCATCTTGCGCGCGCAGTTGGCACCATCGCTGCCAGAGCGCATGTTCCTGGGCTTCGCTCAAATGCTGAGGACGGCCCTTACGGGTTTCTATTTTGAGCAGACGCCGACGCAGGGCGGTTTCCGAATGCGCCAGGCCGAAGCACTGGTACATGATGGTGCTGCTGGCACCGAGCTTGAGCGCCCGATTGATCAATCGCTCGTTCTGCTCGTCGCGTTCAGCTTGTTCGATCAACCGGTGCAGCACCGGTGAGTCAATCTTGACCTCAACCCAGGGTACAGTGGCATGGGCCAGGCGTGACAGCGTAGTGGGTGGTAAGGACTGCAACAGGTAGATGTCGTCCTCACCCAGTCCGAGGGCTTTGCAGCGCTGCAGGTTACCCTGCCGCAGTTCATGCAACACCTGGGTGAGCATGGCCTGGTTGAGCACATTGAAGGACAGGTTCATGGCAGCTCCTTCGGTGAGTCATCTTCAGGGGTAAGTGTTAAGTCGATCAGGCGACGGGCCAGGCGGATCAAGCGATACAGTTTGATTAACAGTCTGTCGGGCAGCCGCTCCAGTCCCACATCCATGGCGGGACGGTCTGGCAACGGAAGTTGGTAAATTCCCAGCAACAGCTGGCCGAACAGCGCTGACGGCAGTTGCTTGCGGTCCTCCCAGTTGACGTCGTCTTGAGCGCGCAGCAGGGCCATGAGCAGTAGGTGAATGCCGGTTGCGCGAGGCGCTGCAAGATCCACTCGCTCGATGTTCAGGGCAAAGCCCAAGCCTATTTGCTGATCGACGATGCTCTCGGGGTCTCCGGTATAAGAGGCCATTTCCCGCGCCAGTGTGGCAATGGCGGTTCGCAGTTGTTCGGGGCTATCCAGTGTTGGTGCGATGGTCCAGATGTCGTCGATCGCATAGGTGTCGACCGAAGTTGCTGCGTCTGCGGCGGTCTCGCGATCGATCTGTTCACGAATCTGTTGAACGCGTGATGGAGGACTGACCGCTGAAACGACGTTCGTTCCAGGCGGTGTAAGCAATTCCTCTCGCGTTGGTTCGATCTGGGGGCTTGCATCCGTTGATTTGGAATGGGGCTCGGAGGACGGAGCTCCTGCCGCGGCGACATCAACGCTTGGCAGATGGTTGTTCTCTGAGGGTGTGGTCACGACGGTGCCCGGCGTTGAGATGACCCGTTGGGTATCGCTCAGTTCCAAGGCCAACATACGGTAGGACTGTCCGAGCAAGTGGCTCATGCGTTCGAGTAGCTCATCCTTAATCCGCTCAAGATCGAACGACTCAGGATCGGCGTCGAAGCCAACCAGGGTTTCGAGCCAGAATTCGGCGAATGCATCGGTGGCGTTTGGATAACGGTTCCAGGTTCGTTCGGTCTGACTGCGCAGACTGATGAGGCGCTCGATCTGTGACTTGCCTAACCCGGCATACAGGGTTTGTGGAATGGCGGGCAGCAGGTGTTCAAGGGTGTCGAGCATCCGGCTGATGTGCGACTGCGAAATCGGATAGCCTCCTGCGGCAAGACGTGCTGCCAGTTCCCGTTGTGAGAGCACAGGTGCCTCTGCTTCGAGCATGGTTTTGAGTTTGGCTACCGCCAGAGCTCGTTCGATGAACGTGAGTTGGCCGTGCAGATCGCTTTCGGCCAGATGGCCGAGTAGGGCAGTGATTTCATTGCTCCAAGGGCGGAACAGGCAATGAATCCGAAAGAAGCGCTCGTCGCGGGTTTCTTGCCACAGCTCGCCGAGAATCGCCAAGCGTGTGTTACCGCCGTTGCGGATGATGAAATAGGCTTCACCCGGGCGTCGGGTAATCGGTGGCGGTTGATCCAGCCCACGTTCACGGATCGAAGCCTTGATATCGTCGTACAGCGGATTACGAATGAAACGCGGGTTGTGTTCGTAGGGCCGCAACTGCTCCAGAGTCATCACCATAGGTGTGTCAGTAACTGGATCGGATAGTCGCTCCAGTTCTTGACCCCGGGGGAAATGATCCTGGTTCAGCTTGCCGGTGATCTCCTCCTGACTGAGCTTCTTCATTTGAATTGCCTCAGTTAACGTCGGTTACGCAAATGGTCACCAACCTCAAACTTGACGATCTCGGCAGTGCCGGACCTTTCGAAATGACGGGAGAGTTCTGCGAGGAACCGCCCCATTGCCGAGCGCCCACCCGGCAGGCGAAAGACCACGGTGCAGTACTCCTCGCAAGGTGAGTGGTGTGGTCGAATGGAGGGTGGAGCGATGATGGGAAGCTGATCCAACATCAAATGACTCCTTGCCAAACGCTGTTGGCCTCAAGGTCGATAAAAATGGTTTGGCGAGAGTTGCCGGCTAGGAGCTGCATCTCATCGAACCTCCGGGCATTTGCCCAACCTAGAGATGGCTTTGCGCCATTCCGGAAACAGTTCGATGGCCAACGCCTGCATGGTTTCCAGTGCTGATGGAACGCGGCGCTCACGCGACTGGTGCGTCTCGACTCGATGGACTGGTAGGCCAAGGGAGGCGGCGTTGAGATACGCCACTCGGTTAGGAACTACGGTTTCTAGAATCGAGATATTGTTGTTTCCAGTGAAGGTCTCGCGCAGGCCTCGGATGATCAGCCTGGTGTCCACACGAATGGCGTTCACTTGGTTCGATAGCAGTCGCAAAGGTGGCGGTGTAATGCCCAAGTGACGGAATGGTTCGAGTTCGCCGAGGAGCTTCAAGGTCCCGCGCTGAAGTTCGCGAGCGGCAAGCATTTCTGGCGTGATGGGAGAGAGGGCGAGGTCAGAAGCTAGGATGGCCATCTCCAGCAGTACGTTGCGTGCGCCTTGGGTGTCGACTAACAGCAGGTCATAACTGAGGCGAAAATTGTCGAGCAAGTTACGCAGCCGTAATCGCCCATCGGGGGCGTGCAGCAGCAAGGTGCTCAGTCGACCTTGATCGTCGTTGGATAGGATCAAATCGAGCCCATGAATGACTGTCTTGGAAACAATCTCTGCAAGCGTTGTTAGGTTGAGTGCGATGAACTCGTATGCACCCGCATCAGCCTTCTGTTTCAAGGCGTAATAGCTGGAGAGGGTAGGCTGGCTATCCAGGTCCAGCAGCAGAACGCGCAGACCCGCATCTGCCAGAAGACCGCCGAGATTCGCGGCCACCGTTGTTTTGCCCACGCCGCCTTTGGTGGAAACCACCGATACCACACGCATAACGTCAGCCCTGCTGCGCCAAGCGCTCGCTGACCCACCGCTCGATTTCCAGCGAGTCCCAGCCCACAGCGCGCAATCCAATGCGTTTAGCCTGAGGAAATTTCCCTTCCTTCATCAGGTTGTAGATGTGAGCCCGTTTGAAGCCGGTTTTTCGTTCGACTTCTTCGCGCCGCATGATGTGGCGTTCGGGTGACGGCTGAGGCTGAGATGTGTCGGTGGTTGTTTTGGATTGCATGGTCGTCATTCCTTGGAGCCTGATAGCGCCAATTGGTAAGAGACCTGAATTCAAAAACAGAAAAGTCCGGCAGTCATTGCACTGCAATCGTACCTATTGCAGTGCAATGACTGCCGGACTTATGTTCGGGAAAGGCTCCGCCGGGCGGCGGCGAATTTCTCGTCGAGAGAGCGTTTGCTCAAACCTCGCGTGCCTTCATAGTGCGCAGTTATTGAGTCAACGATAGCGGCTTGGCTATCGAATACGGAGTTGGGTTTTCCAGCTGGTGAGGATCCGAGGAGGGTCTCGAGTAAGGCGCCGATCACATGCAGATATCCAGTTTCGCTGCGCTCGGTGAGCTTACCTTGTGCTTTAACGAGTGCACGTAAGCTTTCCCGTTCCAAACCGATAGCTTTGAGTTCTTCAAGGAGCTCACGGAGGGCGGCGTCACTCGCTTTGAGCTCCACCTCCAGCGCCTCTCGGTCAGCTCGCAACGCCAGGTAAGTACCAACGCTGATTTGTTCATTCTCAGCGGACAGTTTTCCAAACAGAAAAGCCGGACGCTGATCGGGATAATGATGAAACATCCACCCTTTTAGGTCTGTATGCCTGACAGTGAGTAGCCGGCGGTCGATGGGCGTACCTGGTGCTACCGTTATACCAAAATAACCAAACGGAAGATCATGGTTGCGCACTGCATCGAAGATTTTTTCGGTGTTGGCGTGGAGGCATGGCCATTGAGGGAAGTTGGTGGACAGCATTGTGGTGCAATCCCCAGCGGACTCAAGAATCTGAGATTCATGAGCCATAAGATTGCACCAGCGGATAGCTGCATCGATGGGACGATAGAACACTTTTGCATGCGTATCGCAGCTGTGAGGGGTGTACATATTGGCGGCCTCAGGTCTGAGGGAACAGATCCGCGAGGTACGTTTTAGAGGCTTATACGGGCCTGAGCTTCCGTGCGGTGGCTGTTCCTTGAGTCGGTTCGGTATATTGTCAAATTGACGCCTGTTTGAAGGGACGGGTTAATTGATCATGCTGCATCTCAAGATCCTAAGCAGTGAGCGAGCAATGCAGACGCGTACTCACTGGGCGGAGGAGAGCGAAGTTCTGTTTTCTGTTGAGTCTTAGCTTGCGGTTATCTGGTGCTCCCAGACCGGTACGTCGCCAAACCTTGCGGTCAGAAAATCAATCAAACAACGCGTTTTGTACGGTAGTTGCTGACTGTGGGGAAACAGCGCGTAAATCGACCCATGCAACAACGGCAAATGCGGCATCAGCACTTCCAGTTGCCCCGCCGCGACGGCCGAGCCGATCAGGTAGGTGTGCAACAACCCAACTCCGCCGCCGGCGATCACCGCTTCGCGCAGGGAAAAACTGCTGTCCAAGGTCATCGCCGGGTTGAGCGCCGTGGGCCGTTGTTCTGGGTCGAGCCGGGCGAGCCAGTCCGACCAGTATGACCACTCCTTGTCATGCCGCAGGCAACGGTGATCGACCAAATCCTTGGGTTCGTGCGGGCGCCTGTGGACCGCCAGATAGTCCGGTGACGCGACCAGCACCAGGCGATTCTCCACCAGCCGCCGCTGGACCAGTTGCGTGTCCGACAGCACCGCCACGCGAATGGCAACGTCAAATCCTTGGGAAAACATGTCGGCGAAGTATTCGCCGCAATTGAGCTCGACGCCGATGTCCGGGTAAGCCTTCTGGAAATCCACCAGTGCCGGTGCCAGGTGCAGAGCGCCGAAGGCCGGCGGTGCGGTAATCAGCAAGCGGCCCTGCGGTTTGGAGTGATACTCGGCGACTTCCCGTTCCGCTTCACGCCAGTCGTTGAGCAGCACTCGCGCCCGTTGCACAAAGCGTTCACCGGCTTCGGTAGGCGCCAGATGCCGCGTGTTGCGGTTAAGCAGCCTGGCCCCCAGGCGTTCTTCGAGCCGGTTGATTTCATGGCTGACCACCGACTTGGAAATCCCCAAGGCATCACCGGCGGCGCGCATGCTGCCGGTTTCGACGATTTTCATCAGCAGGGAAATGACTCGGAACTGATCCATGGCGCCTCCAAAGATAACGTTCTTGCACGCAGGACATGGAGTCAGATTAACGCAATTACCGCAGCCTGCGTCCTGAATTACAGGACACTGCATCGGCGAGAAGCCGTTCGTTGAATGACGCGGGTGGTTGGCATACTCGATCCATCAGCCAACCGAGTACATCACCATGTTCAACAAGCAAGCCCTGACGCCGGACACTGTTTCCGCACCGGTCGGACCCTACTCTCACAGCTACGCCGTCGACTCGGGCCGCACCCGCACGATCTACCTCGCCGGCCAGTGCGGAACGTTGCGGGACGGCAGCATTGTCGGCGACAACGACATGTACGCCCAGACCCGCCAGACCCTGCTCAACATCGAGAAAATCCTCGCGGCCCACGGCGCGACGTTCGCAGATGTAATCAAGACCACCACCTACCTCACCGACATGGAGCGCCGCGCGGAGGTGAGCCGCGCCCGTGCCAGCTTCCTGCCAACTCCGCCGCCGCCCAGCACGCTGATTGAAGTGTCGCGGTTGATCGATCCGGATTACCTGATCGAAATCGAAGTGGTCGCGGTGATCGAAGTTCCCTAAGCCTGACCCCAAGCTAACAGCTGTGCTCAATCACAAAAACGGACACCTCCATGCAGATATTTTTCGCAGAAATGATCGGCTCCATGTTCCTGCTGACCATCGGTTTTTCCTCGATTGCGGTGGATGTGCTGCACATGAGTTGGGGTAAGGGCTCCGGCTGGTTGATGCAGGGCTTCGCCTGGGGTGTCGGGTTGGCCATGGGCTTGCTGGCGGCCATCGCCCTCGGTTCTCAAGGCCATGTCAACCCGATGGTGACCATTGCCTTTATTGTCGCAGGGATCTTTCCCCTGGCCGACGCGCCAATTTACTTCGCCGGACAAATTGCCGGCGGGTTGTTATCCGGCGTATTGGTCTGGCTGCTGTACTTGCCGCATTGGGCCGCCACCGAAGACCAGCAACTCAAGCTCGCCTGTTTTGCCATGGGCCCGGCAATCCGCAAGCCCTTGGCCAACCTGCTGGCTGAGGGGCTGTCGTTTTTTATCTTTGTGGTGGGCATCTTCGTCATTCTTAAGACCGTATTTCCCTTGGGCTATGTTCCCGGCTGTCTGGCCACCGGGCTGTGGCTCAGTGCCGCGTTCTGCGCCACGGGCGGGCAGATTGGTTGCGGTTATGGTATCGACTTGTTCACTCGTCTCGCCCATCAACTGCTGCCGATCGCCGGTAAAGGCCCGTCCGACTGGCGCTATGCCTGGGTGCCGCTGCTGGGCCCGGCTCTGGGCGCGATTGCTGCGGCCTTGGTGTCCCGTGCCGTCGGTTTTATCTAGCCACTGGTTCACTCAATCAATGAAGAGGAGCTATTGCCATGCCACGTCTAACCCTGCAACCACCGCAATTGTTCTCCAGCAAGCCTTGGGGATTCTCCCAAGTGGTGATTTCCGATCCCGGCCGCAGCGTGCACATCGCCGGGCAAGTGGCTTGGGATGCTCACCAGCAGTGCAACGCTGAGGGCCTGGAAGGCCAGTTTCGCCAGACCCTCAAACACGTGTTCATTGCGTTGGCAGCGGCCGGTGGTCATCCCGACGATATCCAGATCCTGCGGTTGTACATCCCCGGCTTCAAATCCGGCCCAGAAGCCGATGTGATCGCCAAAGTGTTGGTTGATACCTTCGGCAGCGAGAACCCGCCTGCTTCTTCCTGGATCGGTGTGCACTCTTTGGCCCAGCCGGAGTACCTGATCGAAGTCGAAGCGCTGGCCATCGTTCCGATCAATTGAGCCCTGATTCAGTGGAGAGCCTGATGATTCATACCAACCTGATCGACGGCGAATGGCTTGGCAGCCAGGACATCGTCGAGAACATCAATCCGTCGGACACCCGTGAAGTGGTCGGTTTATACACCCGCGCCACTACCCGGCAAACCGAGGCGGCGATTGCTGCCGCCGCGGCTGCGTTCCCGGCCTGGTCGCGTTCCGGTGTGCTGCAACGGCATTCGATCCTGAAGAAAACCGCTGACGAACTGCTCGCCCGCAAGGATGAACTCGGTGCGCTGTTGGCCCGGGAAGAAGGCAAGACCCTACCTGAAGCGATTGCGGAAACCGTGCGTGCGGCGCAAGTGTTCGATTTCTTCGCCGGCGAAGCCTTGCGCCTGGTCGGTCAGGTGCTGCCCTCGGTGCGACCGAACATTGGCATCGAGATTACCCGCGAACCTCTGGGACCGATCGGGGTGATTACCCCGTGGAATTTCCCGATGGCCATTCCCGCCTGGAAAATCGCCCCGGCGCTGTGTCATGGCAACACCGTGGTGTTCAAACCCGCCGAGCTGGTGCCCGGCAGCGCGTGGGCGCTGGTCGATATCCTGCACCGCGCCGGGTTGCCCAACGGCGTGTTGAACCTGGTCATGGGTCAGGGTTCGGTGGTCGGTCAGGCCATGCTCAACAGCGATGCGTTGGTGGGCATCACCTTTACTGGTTCGACGGGGACTGGTAATCGGGTTGCGCTTGCGTCGCTGGAGCACCACCGCAAGATCCAGCTGGAGATGGGGGGCAAGAACCCGATGGTGGTGCTGGACGATGCCGATCTCGATATCGCAGTGGAGGCCTGCGTCAGTTCGGCGTTTTTCTCCACCGGGCAACGCTGCACCGCGGCGTCGCGTTTGATTGTCACCGATGGTATCCATGACCGTTTTGTCGGCGCGCTGATTGCACGGCTCGACGTTCTGAATGTCGACCACGCACTCAAGCCCGGTAGCCACATCGGCCCGGTGGTCGATGCCCAGCAGTTGGCGTCCAACCTAAATTACATCGACATCGGCAAACAGCAGGGCGCACGCCTTGCGTTCGGCGGTGATTGCCTGAACCGTGGCACCCCGGGGTTTTACCTGCAACCCACGCTGTTTACCGAAGCGAGCAACGCGATGCGCATCTGCCGCGAAGAAATCTTCGGCCCGGTGGCTGCGGTGATTCGCGTGCGTGACTACGACGAGGCGCTGGCCGTGGCCAATGACACGCCCTTTGGCCTCTCCTCGGGCATCGTCACCACGAGCCTCAAGCATGCCAGCGATTTCAAACGCAACGCCCAGGCGGGTATGGTCATGGTCAACCTGTCGACCGCGGGTGTGGATTTCCACGTGCCCTTCGGTGGGCGAAAGGCCTCGTCCTATGGCCCGCGTGAACAGGGGCAGTACGCCGCCGAGTTCTACACCACTGTGAAAACCGCCTACACCTCGGCGTGATTCATCGGTGCAAGCACTGAAATCTCATCCTTAAAACAACAACATGGTTTCACAGGAGTCCTCATGTCTCATCCACGCCAAGCCGAGTTCAACCACCTATACGCCCTGCAACGCAGCTATCGCTGGACCGCCAAAAACAGTTCGGTGGAGCACCGTTGCGCGCTACTGCAAAAATTGCGGGCGACGATTCTGCGCCACGCTGATGAAGTGTCCGAAGCGCTGTACGCCGACCTCGGCAAGCCGCGGTTGACCAAGATTCACTCCGAAGTGCAAAACGCAATCATCGCCATCGATAATGCCGTGGCCAACCTGCATGAGTGGGTCAAACCGGTGCTGCTGGGACAGTCCAAAGGCTTCGAGGGGGCTGACATGCGCCTTGAGTACGAGGCGCGGGGTGTGGTGCTGATTTTCGGCCCATGGAATTTCCCCTTCCAGTTGCTGTTTGAAAGCTTGGTGCCGGCGCTGGCGGCGGGCAACACCGCGATCGTCAAACCCAACGAGATGTGCCCGCAAACCGCAGCAGTCAGCGCTCGGATCATCGCCGAAGCGTTTGAAGAGCGTGAAGTGGCCGGCGTCGAAGGTGACGTGGGTGTCGCCAATGCCTTGCTGGAACTGCCGATCGATCATGTGTTTTTCACCGGCAGCCCCACCGTCGGCAAGATTGTTGCCGCCGCCGCAGCCCGGCATCTGGCGTCGGTGACCATGGAGTTGGGCGGCAAGTGTCCGGCGATCATCGATGGCACCTTCGACCTGGACAAGGCGGCGGAACTGGTCGCCGAAGGCCGGCAGCACAACAGCGGGCAGATCTGTCTGGCTACCGACCATGTGTGGATCAAGGAAGAGCTTCTGGACAGCTTCCTCGCCAAGTACCAACAGATTCTTGAGCGCAAGCACTTCAAGAACGGTGTGTTCGACCCATCGACGATGTCGCGTATGGTAGATAGCCGTAACGCCGACCGGGTGCAGGGCTACATCAACGATGCCGTGTCACGGGGTGCCACCTTGCTTCGGGGTGGGCGCTCAGAAGTCGCCCCGGACATTTTCGAACCGGCAATCTTGCTTAACGTGCCTCTGGATGCACGAGTGATGCAGGACGAAATCTTCGGCCCGGTGCTGCCGATCCAGACCTGGCGGCACCCTGCGCAAGTGCTTGACTACTTGCAAGACAACAACAAACCCTTGGCAATGTACATCTTCAGTGAAGACCAGGCGTTTATTGAGCAAGTGGTCGCTGGCACCTCTTCCGGCGGGGTGACCATCAACGGTTGGGCGTCCCACTGGGGCGAGCAGCAACTGCCGTTCGGTGGCGTCGGAAATAGCGGTTCGGGTCGCTACCACGGACATTACGGCTTCAAAGAGCTGTCTCATGAACGAGCAATCATCGCGCATCCGATCAGTGCCGATAAGGAAAAGGACAAACCGTGGCTGGAGCGGATCATCGTGCCAGTGAGCGCTATGCCTAAGTAATTCTCTGAATTGAATGAAAGCTATACGTGAATATTAGTTTGGAAAGGAGAGGAATCTAAGCCCTGGAAGTTTAGGCTTCTAGGGCTTCTTAGTATGAGGATCTTATATAGCGATGATACACATCCCCACAGCGGTATAAATAGCGAGCCTCCTCGAAGCTTGAGCTCGGGCGGAACAGACGTTTCACTTTGGTCTCACTCTGTAAGCAATGGACCATTCATTGCTTGATCAGCACAACCCTGCGTTCCAAGAGGCAGAAACCGGCCAGGAGCAATCAGTCGGAAAGGATTCGCAAAGATGACGCCGTCGGCAGCAATCAATTAGGTCGTTCGCTTCTGCATCAGTTCATGGGGCGGAACGTTGTCAGCGATCTCAATCCATCAGTCGCTATCGCACTGCTTCAGTTCTCCGCCCGCTAAGATCGAGGACATCTGGTAGAGGTCGGTGAAGAAGCTGATGGCTTGCCGGTGAACGCGCGATTGACCACGATGCGGATCAGCGCCCGAGCTCGGAAACCCACTCTTCTGGCCCCTCGCGTTAGGCAAGCGATCATTTAAAATTTGCCGCTGGTCGAAAAACAGTACTTCATCCAGGGTGTGGGCTGAAGTGTGGGCTGGCAGATTTTTCCAAACCCAAGAAACGACAAAGCCCTAAATAATTAGGGCTTTGTCGTATAAAGATGGGGGAGGCGATGGCGTCGATGGGCGCGTATGACCTGTCAGCCGTCTCTGGATATGTGCCTGCAGTAAAACCCACGATTTGCTTATCTCAAGAACAAGACTTCGCCAGCTGTTTTCAGAACTAGGGCGGAAAAAGGAAAGTCGACGAAAATCCTGAGGTCCTGCACCCGCCCAACTTAGCAGTGAGTTATGTGTGGGCCTGGCTTTCGTTGCTCGATTCCGACTCACGCGATGCTGGCAGTTTGCCTAGTCCGCTGGCATGCTCTCGACGATTCGTCAGCAGACATTGTTGAGCCAGGGAGAGCAGGTGTGGGTTTAGCGAACAAGGCCAAGGCAGTTCAACTGAGTGTTCTGAGCAAATATGGTGTCCTGGCGGATTTTTCCGGCCTGGATGAGTGGGGGCTTGACCGTGCCCTAAAGGGGCGTTTGTCTGCTAGCGTGTCGATGGACCTGACCTTTGCTAACTGGTGTGATCAGTTGCTGGGGCTGGGACGGCGAGTGCCGGTTGCGCGTTTTGACCATCAGGTCGCGGGGCAAATCCGGCTGGACAAGCTCGCGGTGGGGCAGGACCTCGCCGTAAGCCTCAAGGCGCACAACAGGCAGCTTAAAGCCAGGCTCAAGGCATCCGAGCAAGAAGTCATGCGGTTGCAAGACGAACTGCAAGTACTTCGGCAAACCAGGGATCATGCGGCATTGATGGAACCGGAATCCGTAGCCGCGCAGAGGTTGAAGTCCTGGTATCACGATACAACCGATCCTCTGCATAACATCCTGTGGGAGATCAAGGAAATTGACGGTCGCATCTTCGACCATCAAGGCCACATTAACCGGGATTACCGCCAGCAACTGGTTGAGATCATTCTGCGGGCACTGAACGGTTTGTCCCGTTTCGGTTTATATGTCGAGGCCGAGTTGCGTGACGCTTCACCCAAAGAGCCTGTTTTGCCATCGGTGATGTTGCATCACAACCCACCAGATCAGGGTGAAGAGCATCTACTTGAACACTTCGACTTTGTCGTCAAGGGTGTGCAACCGGATGTGCTGAGGGCGGCCAGCGAATTTCTTTTTCTTGGCCAGGCTCTACCTGAAATGGACAGACAGCACCGCTTCGATTGTCACGTCAAGGTCTCCTATCGCCACGGGCTCGAGTTGGACAAGGACGAACTGTTCCATCTGTCTTGCTTCCTGCAAAAGTTGTTTGAGGCCCTGGCGAGGTCAAATGATGGTCGTCCGAGGGGAGCATTGCGAGAAACGGTGATTCTCTGCCTGCTGCTTTCCTGGACCGCACCCTGTATGCCCATGCGATTACAACGAGCGCAAGTACAGAGCCTGCAAGACACGTTCTACAGAGGGCACAAGCCGTTCACGACCGACACCTCGAATCCCGACTGGGACGTATCCGCTGGAAAAATTCTCGAGCACCTGTTCCATGCGTTGCATGCGCTTGTTATGCGTTGAAAAGGACAGTGAGCCTGAAGGGCCGCTAGCCGATATGCAGGATCAGGTACGCCAGCGCTCCGAGGCTCAACAGGCCTACTGGGACGACTGTGTAGAGCAAGGCCTTGGCATGTCCTGCGGTTCGCTGCAGATTGACTTGCAGGTCGTCGACCCGGGCGTCCTGCGTCAGTAAATGCTGGTGAATGGCTGCAAGCGTTTGCAAAGTGGAGTCATGCTGCACGCCGACCAGGGTGTCTTGTGCCAGCAGACGCTGCTGAAGGACTGCAAGCGTTCGCAAAGTGGATTCGTGCTGCGTACTGGCCTGGACTGCTTGCGTACAGAGAGTGACTTGCACGCGCTGGTCCTGCTGGGCAATGGCCTGCTCCACAGAGGTGCGGCCCTTGCTGGCCAACACGGCGATCAGTGCTTCTAGGCGCTTCGTATGCTCCTTGCCGAGTTGTTGCAGTTGCTCGAGCAACTGATCGTTGCCCTCGCGATGGACTGACTGGTTTGCTTCGCTCAGTGCCTTCAGTTGTGTTTGCGTGTCGAGTTGAAACACCTGGTGATGGTCGTTCAGTTGCCCTTCGAGCTTTTGGCTGTGGGTGTTAAGAGCTTGCAGGGTCTGTTGGCCGAGCGTTTCGGCTTGAGTGCTCAGCGTCTCGAGCAGATGCTCCGCGCGGGTGACTGCCAGCGCCTCGGTGCTTTGCTGGGTATCTGCCAGTCCGGACATCTGCTCGAACAGCCGCTCATTGCTTTCGTGATGGGCTAGCCGGTTGGCGTCGTTCAGGGCGTGCAGTTGCGCTTGTGTATGGGCCTGGAAGGCCTGCTGCTGTTCACTTAAAAGGCCATCGAGCGCTTCGGTTTGGCTCGATAGCGCTTGTAGGGTTTGCTGACTGAACGCTTCCGTTTGGGCGCTCAGGGTCGTTGCCAGGTCGTTAGTTCGGGCGTGTGCCTGATGTTCGGCATCGTGTTGGCCGTCCAGCAATGCTTGAAATTG
>Ga0247819_10001298_pt1 | contig 13664 bp, 17 predicted proteins | sample 13C_Xylose_Day6_FD_193428 | JGI IMG/M metagenome (GOLD analysis project Ga0247819, IMG submission 193428) | Soil microbial communities from agricultural site in Penn Yan, New York, United States - 13C_Xylose_Day6 | ecosystem: Environmental > Terrestrial > Soil > Agricultural land | place: USA... | reverse complement strand
GATCGATGTCGGGCTCCCCCCGGTGCTGCAGGGCTTGCTGGATGGCACGGGTGGCGGCTTGCAGGTCCCCGCGGCACGTGAGCTGTGTGGCTTCCTCGAAGAGGTGCTTGAAATGGGGGTTCATCATGCTTTCGACAGGCGCCCGGAGGGGCGGACCACCGCAGGTGAGCCCGGCTTCGTGAAGCGCAAGCCCGCACACTCGAAACAATCGGTGCTCGACCGTCCAAGGCGGCGGATCAGCGGCCGGCCGCGCGAGGCAGGCGAATGCAGAACGTCGTGCCCTCGTCGCCCGACGAGACGTCGATGGCCCCGCCATGCGCCGCGGCGATCTCCTTCGTGATGTAGAGGCCCAAGCCCAATCCTGAAGAGCCGGCGTTCCGGTCTTTCCGCGCGTCAGCGGCCTGGCGCAGCGGCTTGAACAAGTTGCCGCGGGCTTCGGCGGGGATCCGAGGACCTTCGTTCTGCACGCGCACGATCACCGCGTCCTCCTCGCCGGTCACCCGGACGATCACCGGCTTGCCGGAATCCCCATGCTGGACGGCATTGGTGAGGAGGTTCGACAGCATCTGCCCGATCCGCGCACCGTCCCAGCTGCCCTGGAGGTCGCCGTCACAGGTGACCTCGAACCTGCTGTCGGGGTGGAGAGTGCCAACCTCGGCGGCGATGTCGAAGGCGATCTCGCCGAGGTGTGCAGGCGCCGGCGAGACCGGCAGCGGGATGCCGAGCGCCGTCTGCGTGAAATCGAGGATCTCGTTCACCATGTCCTTCATCCGCTGGGCCGACGTCAGGATGCGCGCCACGGCTTTCGTCTGCGCCCCATCCAGGGTATCGGCGCGCAGAAGGTAGTTGGCCGTAAGGTGCACCACGCCGAGGGGTGTGCGCAGGTCGTGTCCCAGCACGCCGAGCAGCAGGTTGCGCGAGTCGTCGACCTTCGTGGCATAGAGGGAAGCGGACTCGGTCAGGGCCTGGTCCATGGACTCGCCCAGACGGGCCAGTTCCTCGAACGACTCCCGGCTGACCTCCTGGAGCGTCTCGGTCCAGCGCCGGATGATCGAGGCTCGCAGCGCCCGGTACTCCGCCACGAGCTGGTCGAGCGAGAAGCCTTGCTGGAAACGCTGTTTCGCGTGCTCGCGTGCGATGCGGGTGATGTCCGGCGCGTTCTCCGGTGCATTGCCCTGGGACTTGTCGTGCCGGCGCTGGGCGCCTTGCGAAGTCCTGGCTTCGGCGGCGATCGCGATCAGGAGAACCTTGGCGTGGTCAGCCAGTTCCTCGAAGGACAGCTCTTGCGTTGCAGGCAGTCGCGAGCGCGCGAACTCGACCCACTCCACGACGATCGGATCGACCTGCTGCTCTATGAAATCGGAGATGTTCATCGCCCTTTCCGTCGCGACGCGCCCACCGGCGCTCGTCCGAGAATCGGGGGAGCGGGCAGGGCAGTCAGCGGATGCGCGAAGGCGGCACGATCAGGACCTGCTCATGGCCGGCCCTGACCAGCATCACGCCCCGGAGGCCGTCGAAGGACCTGAGGGCCACCTTGCAACGCGCATCCGGCTCGTCGGAGGAGCGCTCGATGCCGACGACGTTGTAGAACGCCGGGTCGTTGCCCAGCTGCAGGACATCGTCGCTCGTCAGCTTGCGGACTGCGCGAAGTTCGGTTGCTCTCAAGTCTTTCTTCCTTCGGAGGGCGGGCCCAGCCTGCGGCCGGGCTCCAGGTAGGACCTGATGCTGTCGGCGCTCTCGCCGCGCCTCTCCCCGGTCCCGCGCTTGAGGTCCTTGGACAGGTCGTGCTCGGCGGTCTGGTCGCGTTTGTCGGGGGGTGGCAGGTGATGGGATGCGGGCTTCATGTGAGAACTCCCTGGCCCATGGTGCGCGCCCTGGCACAGACGTGCGAAAGTGTTTGGCAACTCTTTGTGCGGTCTCGCGCGCGGCTGGCGCGGCGCGCACACTGCAAGAGCGGGCACGCGCCCTCTTCGACGCACCCGGGGGCGGCTCGGGCTGTCCGTGGAGAGAACCATGAATGATCTTCCCGCTGCAAGCGCCGCTTCGCACGGCGCGGCCACGGATGCCGAATGCGTCGCGAACGTCAAGGCGCGGCTGGCCATCGCCGAAACCAACACGGGCCGGCTCCGGCAGGTGGGATCCCGGGAGAAGTACCTGGAGTCCTATTTCCTGGTCGAGGCCCTCCAGAGCCAGCTTGACACCCTGTTGAAGGAGCAGCGCGTCACGCGCGCTGCCTGAACACGCGCTCGCGGCCTGGCAGCGCAGCTTCCGTCGGGGCGCGCATGCCGCTGCTAGACTGATCGGATGCATGCCAACGCCTCCCGAATGGACGAGCTCATCCAGAGGGTGAAAGGCCGGGTGGCGGACCTGCTGGCGCGCAAGCAATCGCTGCGCGAGGCGCTGTCGCAGCTGACCATGGCGGTCGAGCAGTTCGCCGAAGGGCGCACCGTCGCCTCCATCCTGGTACTGGACCGCGAAGGCCTGCTGCGCAACGGCGCTTCGCCCAACCTGCCGGCGGACTACCTGGACAAGATCGACCGGCTGCGCCCGCACGCCGGCCTGGGCACCTGCGCTTCCGCCGCGGCCACCGGCGAGGTGACGCTGACGCCCGACTTCCAGCGGGACGACAAGTGGGCCGAGCTGCGGCACCTGCCGCTGTCGATCGGCTTCCGCGGCGCGTGGAGCATGCCGATCAAGGACGCCGGCGGCCGCGTGCTGGGTACGTTCGGCACCTACTTCCGCGAAGCGCGCCGGCCCACCGAGGCCGAGATGCAGCTGGTGGCCGAGCTCGCGCCGGTCGCCGCGCAGGCGATCGAGCGCTGCGGCGCGGCACGCTGAGCCGCGCCGACTTCCTTCAGCGCACCGTCACCGTTCCGCTGGACGAGCGCACGCTCCAGCGCGCCGCGCCTTCGGGCGTGGTGCCTTCGTACACCAGGTCCACCGACGCGCCCTGGCCGCCCGACAGGCTGCCCGCGCCGTAGCTCGTGCGGTTGCCGACCGAGGTGTAGAGCTGGCCCGTGACGGCGGTGAAGGTGCCGGCCGCCACGGTGAGCGCGTTGCCGTCCTCGGAAAGCGCCACCGCGCGCCAGTTGGTGTCGGTGCCGGGCATCGCCAGCGGGGCGAAGGTGGCACCGCCGTCGCGCGAGACCTGCACGCTGCCGGTGGGGGCGCCTGCGGCCGTCGTCGCGTTGGTCAGCGTCGCGGCGACGACGTTGCCGTCGCCGCTGATCGACACGGCCGTGTAGTCGCCGGTCGGCGTGTTCGCGCGGGTCCAGGTGACGCCGCGGTCGCGCGACAGGTAGAGGCCGGAGTTGAAGCGCCCGGCGATCGCCATCACGCTGCCGTCGCGATTGATGGCGGCGCGATACCAGGCATCGCGCACCTCGGCGCCGTTGACCATCACCGGCCGGCGCACCCAGCCGTTGGCGACGTTGGTGGAGACCACCAGGTCGCCGTCCTGCGAGCCCGCCACCGCGACGCCGTTCTGCGCCAGCGCGATGCCGCGCCAGCCGCTGACCGCCGGCTGGTTCGTGCCCTGGAACACGGTCTCGACCCAGGGGCCACGGGCCGAGGCGCGGTAGTAGATCGGCGCGCCCAGCGCAGCGGCGATCGCCACGCCCTGGTCGATGGTGGACACCGATTCCCAGTCACGCGGGGCGAACGACACGCCCGGGATGCCCGAGGGGACGGGGACCCAGGAACCGTTCGCATCGGTCTCGAACAGGCCGCCGCCGAAGCCCGCGGCGAGCACGTTCACGTTGCGAAGGCCGTGGGGGTCGTCGGGTCCGGTCGTGTGATAGACCGAGGCGCCCACCCAGTTCTCCACCGGGCTGTTGCCCGGGTCCCAGCTCTGGCCGCCGTCGCGCGAGACGTGGATCTGCCCGGGGTTGTCCATCGCGACGAGCACTCGGCTCAGCCGGTCCGAGGCGATCCAGTGCCACTCCATCGGCGCGAGGCGGGCCGTCCACTGCGCGCCCGGCTGCGGGTTGCCGGCCACGTTGCGGGTGTCGATCACGACCGGCGTGGCCGAGTTCGGCAGCCAGCCCGTGGTCAGGCGCCAGGGCGCGGTGCCGGAGCCGGTGGCGCCGACCGTGTCGCCGAGTTGCAGCGGGTCGGGCATCTCGAGCGAGATGTCGATCGGGGACGTGCCGTCCGCGACCACGGTGTAGCGGGTGTTCGGCGTGGCCGTGAGGCTGGCGTTGATCTGCACGCCGACGGGCGCGGAGGAGCCGCCGCCGGCCGACGGCGGAGGAGCGACAGCGCCGTCGCCGCCACTGCCGCCACCGCCGCCGCAGGCAGCCAGGAACAGGGTGGTCAGCGTGGCGAGCACCGCGGCCCTCGGCCGCAGCGCGTGGATTCGAACTTTCAAGAGGCTCTCCCGGCGCACCATGCGCCGCGCGGCAATGCTGGGGCTGCACGGCCGGGTTCGTCCTGCTGGGCCACCCCGTGCCGGCGTAGGCATGCGGGCCTTGCTCGGGTCGGACTGCGCTGACCCCGCCCCACAGCGCCCGTGGTGCGCGTCCTACATGCCCGCGCGTGGCCGCTTGCCACCATGCGTCATCCATTCGGAAATCCGCAGGGAGGCGTTTCCAACATGCCGGGCAAGAAAGCCGAATTCGTCGTGGTGCCGGAGCACCAGCTGGGCTACCTGAAGGTGATCTGCTCCGCCGCGAGCCGTGCCGCCGCCAAGGCCCAGGAATCAGCCACCGCCGCACGCGCGGAACTCGCGGACGCCGTAGTCACGGGCCTCCATCCCGCCCAGCTGCAGCACGTGTGGCGACTGCATCGCGAGGCGATCCAGAAGATGAACATCGTGCTGTTCTTCGGGCAGCTGTACGTGTCGGCCTTCCGCCGGCATCCGCCGCAAGGGCCGTCGCTGGCCTGGGACGGGAACTAGGTCCCTCACGCGCCTTCTCGTCAGCCGTCGCCCGGCAGTGCGAAATCCCCCAGCCCTCGCGGCCGAAGAAGGGACAGGTTCAGGTCGAACTGCCCGCAAGCGTCGGCGCGAAGGTGTTGCTGCTCAACGAAATGGTGAAGCAGAAGGTGCGCCCCTCGGAACTGGCGCGCCGCCTGGGCACCACGGCGCAGGAAGTGAATCGCCTGACGCAGCTGAAGCACGCGACCAAGATCGACGGGATCGACCAGGCCCTGAGCGTGCTAGGCAAGCGGTTGCAGATCACCGCGGTCTGACGCCGTCGCCTCCGGCAGGTGACGCAGCTTCGGCAGGCAATCCGCATGCTCCCGCGCGATCCACGCGATCAGCCCTTCGCGCACCTTGCAGCGCAGGTCGAACGCACGGCCTGAATCGGACGCCGAGACCAGGATGCGAATCTGCATGGTGCGCTCGGTCGCGTCGGTGACCTGCACCACGAACACGCGGCCGTCCCATTCCGGGGTCTGCTCCACCACCCGCCTGGCCTCGGCGCGCAGCGCGTCGAGCGGCAGCGAGTAGTCGACGTTCAGGAACACCGTGCCCAGGATCTGGGCGCTGCTGCGGGTCCAGTTCTGGAACGGGTTCTCGATGAACCACTGCAGCGGGATGATGAGGCGGCGCTCGTCCCAGATGCGCAGCACCACGTAGGTGCCGGTGATCTCCTCGACCCGGCCCCATTCACCCTGCACGATCAGCACGTCGTCCAGCCGGATCGGCTGCGCCAGCGCCAGCTGCAGGCCCGCGATCAGGTTGCTGAACACCGGCCGCGCGGCCAGGCCGCCGATGATGCCCAGCACGCCGGCCGAGGCCAGCAGGCTGGCGCCGACCTGGCGAGCGCCCGGGAAGGTCATGAGCGCCATCGCCATGCCGGCCAGCAGCACCACCACCATCGCGCTGCGCGCGAGCACGCGCGCCTGCGTGTGGATGCTGCGCGCCTGCATGTTGTCCTCGACGTCCACCGGGTGCTGCCCGATCACCCCGCGGGCCAGGCCGCGGATGGCGGCCATCGCCAGCCAGGTGAGCGCGGCGATCAGCAGCAGCCCGTTGAAGTGGCGCACGTTCTCGATCACGGTGAGCGAGTTGGGCGCCAGCTGCCACACGGCCTGCAGCGCCAGCAGCGGCAGGGCGGCGCCGGCGGGGCGCTCGATTTCCAGCAGCACGGCGTGGAGCACCGGCGCGCCGCGCGTGGCGCGCCGCAGCAGCGAGTCGGCGACGCGGTGGACGATCAGCGCGGCCACCACCGCCGCCATCGCCAGCAGCGCCGTCGCGGTCCAGGGGTCCTGGTTGAGGAAGTCGGCGAACGCGCCCGTCATCGATCGTCGGACCGGTCGTCGGGAGCCTCGGTGAGGTGGGTGCCGGGCGTGGTCTCGGGCGGCACCAGGCTCTCGGCGGCGCGCACCTGCGCCTTCTCGCCGGCGGACGCGAACTTGCTGTACTTGCCGAGCAGGCCGACGAGCTGGCCGTACACACGCGGGTTGCCCGCCAGGCACTCGCGCTGCTCGATGAACTCGGACTCGCCCGTGAAGTTGCCGATCAGGCCGCCGGCCTCGGTGACCAGCAGCGAGCCGGCCGCCACGTCCCAGGGCGACAGCCCGGTCTCGAAGAAGCCGTCGGTGTAGCCCGCGGCCACGTAGGCCAGGTCGAGCGCGGCGGCGCCCGGGCGGCGCAGGCCCGCGGTGCGCTGCATCACGTCGGCCATCATGCGCAGGTAGTTGTTGAAGTTGTCGCCCGGGCGGAACGGGAAGCCCGTGGAGATCAGGCAGCGCGACAGCTCGGTGCGCTTGGACACGCGGATGCGCCGCTCGTTCAGGTAGGCGCCACGGCCGCGGGTGGCGGTGAACAGGTCGTTGCGCGTCGGGTCGTAGACCACGGCCTGCTCGATGCGGTCCTTCACGCGCAGCGCGATGCTGACGCAGTAGACCGGGAAGCCGTGGATGAAGTTGGTGGTGCCGTCCAGCGGATCGATGATCCAGGTGAAGTCGGAGCCCTGGCGGCCATGCTGCTGCCCGGATTCCTCGGCCAGGATGCCGTGGTCGGGGTAGGCGGTGAGCAGGGTCTCGATGATGGCGTTCTCGCTCGCGTGGTCGACTTCGGTGACGAAGTCGTTGACCTGCTTCTGCGAGACGCGGACCGCCTCGATGTCGAGCGCGGCGCGGTTGATGATGGCGCCGGCGGCGCGTGCGGCCTTGATGGCCACGTTCAGCATGGGGTGCAGGTTGGACGACATGGGTTGTTAAGAGCGCGGCACCGGGGTGCGAAAGGCCCCGACGATGCGGGGCGCGACAATCACCCGATTTTACCGGCCCAGGCCCTCGTGAAGACTCGTTTCATCCTGATCCAGACCAGCCATGCGGGCAATGTGGGCGCCACGGCGCGCGCGATGAAGGTGATGGGTTTCGACGACCTGGTGCTGGTGGCGCCGCGCTGGCCCGATGTGCTGACCCGGCCCGAGGCCGTCGAGCGGGCCAGCGGCGCCACCGACGTGCTGGAGCGGGCCCGCATCGTGGCCACGCTGGAAGAGGCGCTGGACGGCGTGGACACGCTGTGCGCCACCGCCATGACGCCGCGCGACTTCGGCCCGCCCACTTCGACCCCGCGCGAGTTCCTGCCGCCGCTGCCGTCGCGTTCCCAGGGCGTGGCCTTCCTGTTCGGCTCCGAACGCTACGGCATGCGCAACGAGGACGTGTACCGCTGCCACGTCGCGCTCACCATCCCGACCGCGCCGGACTACGGCTCGCTCAACCTGGCGGCGGCGGTGCAGCTGGTCGCCTACGAATGGCGGCAGGCGCTGGGCGCTTTCGCGGTCGAGCCCGCGGTGCCGGCCTCGCAGCTCGCGGACGCGCAGGCCGTGGCCGGCATGCTGGAGCACTGGGAACGCGCGCTGGTCGACATCGGCTTCCTCGACCCGGCCGCCCCCAAGAAGCTGATGCCGCGGTTGAACCGGCTGTTCAACCGCGCGCAGCCGACGCCGGAGGAGATCCACATCCTGCGAGGGGTGGCCAAGGCGATGGAACAGGCGGCCAAGGGCAAGTCCTAGCCTTGCCACGCGTGCAGCAGCGACCAGGCCGCCACAGCCATCAGCAGCGCCGCGACCGTGCGGGACAGCGCCACCTGGGCTGAAGCGCTGCGCGCCAGCGTCGCGCGCAGGCCGGAAGCGCCCACCGCCACGCCGCCATAGACCAGCGCCTGCGCCGCCGCGATGATGGCGCCGAGCACGATCGCCTGCGGCAGCACCGGCCCCTGGTCCGGGCGCAGGAACTGCGGGAACACCGCCACCATGAACAGGTAGGCCTTGGGATTGAGCAGGCACGTGGCCACCGCGCGCAGGAACGTCGGGGCGAAGCCCGCCGGCGTCGAAGTCGTCGCGCCGCCCAGGCTGGCCGGCGAGCGCCAGAGCGACCAGCCCATCCAGCCGACGTAGATCGCGCCGGCCACGAGCACGGCGTTGAACGCGGCCGGGAACAGCTGCAGCACCAGCCCCACGCCCAGCGTCCCCATGAGCACGTGGGCCGCGCCACCCGCCACCATGCCCGCGACGGCCGCCAGCCCCGCGGAACGGCCGCGCGACAGGGCGCTGGCCAGCACGTAGGCCATGTCCATGCCGGGCAGGATGACGATGCCGAAGGCGAGCGCTGCGAACAGCCAGAGGGTTTCCATGGGATCTCCCGAAGATTCGAAGGGCCGCAGTCTGCGCGTCCATACCTGACAAGGCATGGCAGGTATCACGCCTAAACTGCGGACATGCGCGCCTCCCGCCTCCTGAACCTGCAGATGCTGCTGGAGTCGCGCGGCCGCATGAGCGCGACCGAGCTCGCGCGCACGCTGGAGGTGTCGGTGCGCACGCTGTACCGCGACGTCGACCAGCTCAGCGCCGCCGGCGTGCCGGTGTACGCCGAGCGCGGCCGCGCCGGCGGCTTCCAGCTCCTGCCCGGCTGGAAGACCACGCTGACCGGGCTGACGCCGCAGGAGGCGCAGGCCGTGTTCCTCGGCGGCCTGGCCGGACCGGCCGCCGAACTCGGACTCGGCGGCGAGGTGCGCAGCGCGCAGCTGAAGGTGCTCACCGCGCTGCCCGCCGACTGGCGCGGCCAGGCCGAGCGCGTGAGCGGACGGCTGCACCTGGACCCGGTGGACTGGTACCGCGAATCGGAGCCGCCGCGGCTGCTGTCGCTGGTGGCGGGCGCGGTCTGGGACGAGCGCCAGCTGGCGATCCGCTACGCGAGCTGGACGCGGTCGACCCGGCAGGTGGTGCATCCGTTGGGTTTGGTGCTGAAGGCGGGCGTCTGGTACCTGGTGGCGGTGCGCGAGGGCAAGGTGCGCACGTTCCGCATCGCCGGCATCGAGTCGCTGGAGGTGCTGACGGCGCGCGCCGCCCGGCCGCGCCGTTTCGACCTGGCCGCCTACTGGCGCGAATCGGTGGCGCGTTTCGAGCGCGAGCTCCATGCCGGCCGCGCCCGCGTCGCGGCCACGGCTCGCGGGCTGGCGCACCTCCGGCAGATGGGCGCGCCGGTGGCGCGCGCCTTGCGCGATGTGGTGTCGCCTGCGGAAGGTGAACGGGTGGAGATCGAGATCCCGGCCGAGGCGGAGCCGCAGGCCGCCGCGCAACTGCTGCGGCTGGCGCCCGAAGTGGAGGTGCTGGGACCGCCCGCGCTGCGTGCGGCGGTGCTGCGGCGCCTGCGCGAGAGCGCGGTGCTCTACGGAAGCGAGCTCAGCGCGGCTTCGCCAGCGCCTGCTCCAGCGCGCGCCCGGCGCGCAGGCACAGCGCGTCCTCGCGCACCGGCGCGATCACCTGCACGCCCATCGGGAAGCCGTTGACGCCCGTCGTGCCCGGCACGTTCAGGCAGGGCACGTGCAGCAGCGTCCACGCGCGGTTCCAGGTCGAGGCGCCGGTGGAGCCGTAGCCTGCGGGCGGCTCGTCGGGCGCGCTGGGCGTGAGCAGGACGTCGATGCCGTCGAAGAGCGCGCCCAGGTCGCGCCGGCCCGCGATGGCTTGCGCGTGGCCGGCCTCGTACTGCGCGTCGGTGACTTCGCGCGCCTGCTGCAGGTAGTCGCGCAGGACGGGCGAGAGCGCATCCGCGTGGAACTGGAACTCGTCGGCCAGCGCGCGGATCGCCTCCCAGCCCTGCACTGGGTCGTGCGCCTTGAACACGGGGCCCAGCCACGCGGGCAGCCTGACGTCGCGCACCGTGGCGCCGGCCGCGCGCAAGGCGGAGACCGCGGCTTCGAGCGCCTTGCGGCCGCTGGCGGAGAGCGGCTCCCACGGATAGTCCCAGGCGACGCCGAACACCGGCATCGCGCTTGCCTGCGCCTTCCAGTCGCGGCCCGCGATCGCCGACGCGTACGTCGCCATCTCGTCCAGCGAACGCGTGAACAGGCCCACGGTGTCGAGCGACCAGGAGAAGGGCTTCAACCCCGGCGTGGGCAGCGCACCGAACGTCGGCTTGAAGCCGACCACGCCGCAATAGCTGGCGGGCCGGATCACCGAGCCGCCGGTCTGCGTGCCTACGGCCAGCGGCACCAGGCCCGCTGCCACCGAAGCAGCCGATCCCGCCGAGGAGCCGCCCGGCGTGCGGCCTTCCGCGTTCGGGTTGCGCGTGCCGGTGGGGTTCAGGAACGCGAACTCGGTGGTGCTGGTCTTGCCGACCACCACGCCGCCCGCGCGGCGCACCGCCTGCACGATGGCGGCGTCGCTGCGCGGCTGGTGGCCGCGGTACAGCGGCGAGCCGTACGAAGTGGGCAGCGTGGCGGTGTCGAAGATGTCCTTCACGCCGACGGCGAGGCCCTGCAGCGCGCCGCCGTGGGCGAGGGCGCGATCCCATTCACGCGCGGCCGCGGCCGCTTCGTGCACCGCGACGAAGGAACGCAGTTCGCCGTCGCGCGCGGCGATGGCCGCCAGCGTCTGCTCGATACCCTGGCGCGCGCTCATGCCGCGCGCGGCGGGCGCACCGCCGATTTGGGACGGAACGCCTTGCAGACGTCGTCGTTGGTTTCGAGATAAGGCCCGTTGATCAGGTCGATGCAGTAGGGCACCGCCGCGAAGATGCCGGCGACCACCGGCTTGCCGTCGGCGTCCTTCAAGCCTTCCAGCGTCTCCTGGATCGACTTGGGCTGGCCGGGCAGGTTGATGATCAGCGCCTCGCCGCGGACCACCGCGACCTGGCGCGAGAGGATGGCCGTCGGCACGAACTTCAGGCTGATCTGGCGCATCTGCTCGCCGAAGCCGGGCATCTCCTTGTGCGCGACGGCCAGCGTGGCTTCCGGCGTGACGTCGCGCCGCGCGGGGCCGGTGCCGCCGGTGGTGAGCACGAGGTGGCAGCCGACCTGGTCCACGAGATCGATCAGGGCGGCGCTGATGCGCTCCTGCTCGTCGGGGATCAGGCGCGGCTCGAAGGTGATCGGGTTCTTCAGCGCGCGCGTCAGCCAGTCGCGCAACGCGGGCAGGCCCTTGTCCTCGTACACGCCGCTGGAGGCGCGGTCGCTCACCGACACGATGCCGATGCGCACGGGGTCGAACGTCTCACTCATGCTGCAGCTGCTCCTTCACGAGCTGGAAGATTTCCCGGTAGGCGCGTCCGTGGCGCGGCACCAGGCCGCGCGAAACCTCGTCGGCGCTGGGTTGCCGGTCCTTGCGGGCCTGGCGGATCAGGGCGCGCAGCTGCTGGCTGTCGGTGTCCGGATGCGCGTCCAGCCAGCGCTGCAGGGCCTGGTCGTCCTCGATCAGCTGGTCGCGCCAGGTCTCGGCCTCGTGCAGCGCCATGCTTTCCTTCGCCGAGCCCTGGCGCTGCGTGTCCAGCGCCTCGCGCACGGCGGCGAGCGCCTCCTCGTCCAGGCCGCGCATCAGCTTGCCGATGAACTGCATCTGGCGCCGGCGGCCTTCGAAGTTGGTGATGCGACGAACCTCGTCCAGCGCGTCGAGCAGCTTGTCGGGCAGCTGCAGGCCCTCCATCAGGTCGGCGCGCAGCGTGAGCAGCGCCTCGCCGAGCTTCTGCAGCTCGGTGCTCTCGCGCTTGAGCTCGGTCTTGCTGTTTTCCTGGAAATGCTTGAGTTCGGACTTGAGCTGCAGGTCCAGCTCGCTGCCTTCGGCGACGAACTGGCCGCGCACGAAGTAGCCCTTTTTTGGTTTGCGTGACATGGCGGGAAAGGTGCGGCGCGAGGGCCTGTGGCGCTGGTGGCCGCAAGTATCATAGCCCCCGCCATGACACAACCCTCCCGCGCTTCCAACGCATCAGGACAAGGCTTTTCCTACAGCCGCGCCACTTTCGAGCAACTCGTCGATACGGCGCTGGCCCATGCGAAGAAGCTGGGCGCCACAGACGCGGCAGCCGAGGCGTCCGAGGGCTGCGGCCTCTCGGTCTCCGTCCGCAAGGGCGAGCTCGAGAACGTCGAGCGCAACCGTGACAAGTCGCTGGGCGTGACGGTCTACATCGGCCAGCGCCGCGGCAACGCCAGCACCTCCGATTTCTCCGAAGCCGCCATCGCGCAGACCGTGCAGGCGGCCTACGACATCGCGCGCTTCACCGCCGAGGACCCGGTGGCCGGCCTGCCCGACGCGGCCGACATCGCGGGCGCCGCCGAGCAGCCCGACCTGGACCTGTTCCATCCCTGGAACATCGACAGCGAGGAGGCCGCCCGCCTGGCGCTGCAGTGCGAGGCCGCGGCCTTCGCCACCGACAAGCGCATCACCAACAGCGAAGGCGCCGGCGTGTCGGCGCAGCAAAGCCATTTCTTCAGCGCGCACACGCGCGGTTTCCGCGGCGGCTACGCCAGTTCGCGCCACTCGGTCTCGGTGGCGCCGATCGCGGGCAAGGGCGACGACATGCAGCGCGACGCCTGGTATTCGTCGATGCGCGCGCCGGGCGAACTGGCCGACCCCGAGGCCATCGGCCGCTATGCCGCCGAGCGCGCGCTGGCCCGCCTGAAGTCGCGCAAGATCCCGACTCGCGAATGCCCGGTGCTGTTCGAATCGCCGCTGGCCGCGGGCCTGCTGGGCGCTTTCGTGCAGGCGGTGAGCGGCGGCTCGCTCTATCGCCGCAGCACCTTCCTGCTGGATTCGCTGGGCAAGACGGTGTTCGCGCCGCACATCGACGTGCTGGAGGACCCGCACCAGAAGCGCGGCAAGGGCAGCGCGCCGTTCGACGAGGAGGGCGTGCGCACCTCGGCCCGCAAGGTCGTGGACGCGGGCCGCGTGGAGGGCTATTTCCTGTCGAGCTACTCGGCGCGCAAGCTGAAGATGAAGACCACCGGCAACGCCGGCGGCTCGCACAACCTGTCGCTGGTGTCGCGCAACACGAAGCCGGGCGACGACCTGGTGGAGATGCTGCGCAAGCTGGGCACGGGCCTGTTCGTCATCGAGCTGATGGGGCAGGGCGTCAACTACGTCACCGGCGACTACTCCCGCGGCGCCAGCGGCTTCTGGGTGGAGAACGGCGAGATCGCCTATCCGGTGCAGGAGATCACCATCGCCGGCAACCTCAAGGACATGTTCCAGGACATCGGCGCCGTGGGGGCGGACACCTACAACTACGGCGCGAAGACGGTGGGGTCGGTGCTGGTGAACCGGATGAAGGTGGCGGGGTCCTGAACCTGCGCCGTGCCTGGCGTCCTTGGCGTTCCAGCGCGCGGATGATCTCGGCGCCGGACAAGTGAGGGAGGCTAGGCACGCGCCTGCAGATCGAAAGTGGTCACGATGGGGTGGCCCGGGGCCACGAGCGGAAACTCTTCCAGGTAAAGAGCC
>Ga0247819_10001297_pt1 | contig 13673 bp, 9 predicted proteins | sample 13C_Xylose_Day6_FD_193428 | JGI IMG/M metagenome (GOLD analysis project Ga0247819, IMG submission 193428) | Soil microbial communities from agricultural site in Penn Yan, New York, United States - 13C_Xylose_Day6 | ecosystem: Environmental > Terrestrial > Soil > Agricultural land | place: USA... | reverse complement strand
CTCAAGGAACAGGGCTACCGCGTGAGCGTCGATTCGATGCTTGCCGACGAACTCGTGCGCGGCGGCCGCGCGGGCGCCGACTATCTGATGAGCCTGAACATCGACACGCTGTGGATCGCCGACGAGGTGGCCTCCACGCCCGTGCTCGTCGCGCGCGAGCCGTCGGACCCCGCATCGCTAGATGCGGCGATCGATGCGATGTCGCAACGCGGCCGCGCCTTCCTCGCCGATCCGATCCTCGACCCGATTCCGTTCGGGCTCGCGGCGTCGATCGCGCGCTACGTGTCGCTGCGCGAGCGCTACCCCGAGGTTGCGATCATGATGGGGATCGGCAACGTCACCGAGCTGACCGAGGCCGACACGAGCGGCATCAACGCAGTGCTGCTCGGCATGGCGGCGGAGCTGCGCATTGCCGCCGTGCTCACGACGTCGGTGAGCCCGCATGCGCGGCGCGCCGTGCGCGAAGCCGACGTCGCGCGGCGCGTGATGCACGCGGCGCGCGAGGCGCAGGTGCTGCCGAAGGGCATCTCCGGCGATCTGTCGGCGCTGCACGCGCGGCGGCCGTTCCCCTATGGCCCCGATGAGATCGACACGATCGCGAGCGCCGTGCGCGATCCGAATTTCCGCGTGCAGGTCGCCGCCGACGGCATCCACGTCTACAACCGCGACGGCCACCGGACCGGGCGCGATCCGTTCGCGCTCTATCCCGACCTCGGAGTCGAGAGCGACGGCGGGCACGCGTTCTACATGGGCGTGCAGCTCGCGCGTGCCGAGATCGCGTGGCAACTGGGCAAGCGCTTCGATCAGGACCAGCCGCTCGACTGGGGATGCGCGGTCGACCGGCCGGAAGAGGATCTGGACGCGTGGCATGCGCCCGGCTCGACGATGAAGAAGAAGTGAGCCACGTGGCGCCCCGCAGCTGCGCGGGAGGCAGCCACTGATGCAGCGAGTGCCGGGCCTTCGTTTGCGCGGCGAGCGGCTCGTGCAGCGCGTGAACCTTCATCTCGCGCCGGGCGGACGGTTCCAGCCCGCGCAGGAGTGACGCTTCATGGAGGGCGGCGGCACGCCCTCCATGCGTTCACATCACTTCAGCACTTCGCCGCCGTACTCTTCTCGTCGGCGTGGCCGTGCAGTTCGGGCGCCGTCGCGCTGCCGCCGTGCTCGTCGAGATACTTGCACGCGTTGACGATGTCGCGCGCGAGGATCATCGCCACGTTGTGGTTGATGTGCGGCCGCACCACCACGCGCAGGCTCCTCACCTCCTGCGCATCGGGCGGCATCGAATAGGCGGACAGCACCCAGCCCTTCTCGCGCACCTTGTTCGACACGTCGAACTCGTTGAACTTCTTGATCTTCGGATCGAGCGTGACGGCCACCACCGGTATGCGCTGCGTCTCGTTCATGATCGTGAAGTAGCCGCTCTTCACCAGTTCGTCGCGCAGGGCCACCGCGTTCGCCAGCGTGTGCGTCATGCCGCGCTTGTAGCCGTCGAAGCCCAGGCGCAGGAACTGGTAATACTGGACCGCGATCGGCGCGGCGTTGCGGCTGAAGTTGAGCGTCGCTGTCGGCATTTCGCCGCCGAGGTAGTTCACGTAGAAGATCAGGTCCTCGTTGAACACCTTGCGCTCGCGAAACACGACCCAGCCGAGCCCCGGCGGCGTGAGCCCGAACTTGTGTCCCGACGCGTTGATCGACTGCACGCGCGGCAGACGGAAATCCCACTTGTAGTCGGGATAGAGGAACGGGTTCTCGAAGCCGCCCGAGGCGCCGTCGATGTGCATCGGAATCGAGATGCCGGTCTTCTTTTCGTAGGCGTCGAGCCAGTCGTGGATTTCCTGGATGTCGTCGTCTTCGCCCGTGAAGGTCTGGCCCGCGATCGCCACCACGGCGATCGTGTTCTCGTCGACGAACTGCTCGAGACGCTCGGCGGTGAGGCGGTAGTTGCCCGGCTTGAGCGGCACGATGCGCGGCTCGACGTCGAAATAGCGCAGGAACTTCTTCCATACGACCTGCACGTTGCCGCCCGTCACCATGTTCGGCCGGGTCGCGTCCTTGCCCGCCTTCTCGCGCGCCTGCCGCCAGTTCCACTTGTGCGCGAGCCCGGCGAGCATGCAGGCCTCCGACGAGCCTATCGTGGCCGTGCCATAGGGTTCGACACCCTTCGGGCCGTTCCACAGCTGATGCAGCCACCTGACCATGCGCGTCTCCATCGCGAAGACCTGCGGATACATGTCATGGTCGATGTAGTTCTTGTACATGTTGCGCTTCGCGACTTCGACCGCTTCCGGCTCCGCAAAGGTCGTCACGAACGACGACATGTTGAGCATCGGATTGGCGTCGGTCCATTCTTCGCTGACTACCAGCGCGGCCGCGGCGCGCGCCGAAATGCCGGACTTCGGAAACTCGTTCTCCGGAATCTCGAAGTTGAATTCGTCGTACGGCGTGACTTTGTCGACAGGTATGGCCATTGCCTTTCTCCTGAGCATACGGATGGGACGAAGCAAGCGGGCTAGAGCACCCTGTTCTTGTCGAGCTTCTTGCCGGTCTCCGCGTTGTAGCGATCGACGTATTCCGCGAGCAGATTGCGGATTGCGCGGCCGATCTGCACGTAGTCGCTCTCGTTCAGATTCGCGAGCGACACGCGGCCCGAAGGATGCAGCGTGCCGAAGCCGCGCCCGGGCAGCAGCACGACGCGCGCGTCCTTCGCGAGGCGAAACAGCATCTCGGACGGCTTGGTGTTCTGGATGAGCCAGTCGACGAACTCCCGCCCATACGCGCGCTCGCCGAGATACTCGAGATCGAGGATCGTGTAGTAGTCGACCTTGTTCTCGTCGCTGTCGTCGAAGCTGATGCCGATCTCGCGATAGAGCGCCTGCTTGCGGCTGCGGATCAGGCGCTTCAGGGCGTTCTTGTAGGCGTCGGGCGTGTCGATCAGCGAGAAGAGCGAGAACAGCACCATTTGCACCTGCTGCGGCGTGGACAGGCCCGCCGTGTGATTCAGCGCCACGGTGCGGCTGTCGGCGACGAGGCGGTCGATGAACTTGAGATTCTCCGGCTCCGTCGTGATCGACTCGTAGCGCTCGTGCAGTTCCTTCTTCACGTCCTTCGGCAGCGCCGCGAGCTGCTGGTCGAGCACGTTCTCGCGATGCGTCGCGATCGCGCCGAGGCGCCAGCCGGTCGCGCCGAAATACTTCGAGTACGAATACACGAGGATCGTGTTCTTCGGGCACAGCGCGAAGAGCGAGACGAAGTCGTCGGCGAACGTGCCGTAAACATCGTCGGTGAGGAGGATCAGGTCCGGCCGCTCATCTACGATCTCCGCGATGTATTCGAGGCTTTCCGTGTTCATCTTCACCGACGGCGGATTGCTCGGATTCACGAGGAAGAACGCCTTCACCTTCGGGTCGCGCAGCTTGTCGAGTTCCTCCTTCGAGTATTGCCAGCCGTTTGCGACATCCGCTTCGAGATTGACGACATTCATCCGGTAGTCGTTGAGCCGCGGAATCTCGATGTACGGCGTGAAGATCGGCGTGCCGAGCGCGATCGTGTCGCCAGCCTTGATGAGGTGGTTCTCGCGCATCGTGTTGAAGATGTACGTCATCGCGGCCGTGCCGCCTTCGACGGCGAAGATGTCGAATTCGCCGATGAACGGATGATTGCCGATCATCTCGCGCCGCAGATATTGTCCGACGATCACCTCCGAGAGCCTCAGCATCCGGTCGGGAACCGGATAGTTCGACGCGAGAATGCCCTCGCACATTTCATAGAGGAATTCGCCCGCGTTCAGCCCGATCTGGTCGCGCACATACGACACCGCCGCGCGCAGGAAGTCGATGCCCGGCACGCCCTTGTTGTCGCGCGCGAAGATCTCGAAACGCTCCTCCAGCCCTTCGCGCTTCGGAAAGCCGCCGAGGCCCTCCGGCATGTGCGCGAACGAGCGCTCCGATTCGCGCATCGCGAAGAGGCCGAGTTGCCAGAAGCCGTGGCGCGGCGTCGTCGCGAGAAAATTCGGGTTGCCGCGCCCTGCGTTGAGCATCGACGCGTTCGCGGGACGCGCCACCGCGCCGCCGCCCGCCGCCTTGATGAGTTCGTCCTTCAGTTCGAACGGGCTGAGCGAGGCCATCTTGGAACTATTGTCGGCGCCTGCTTTCGCGGACTTTGCCATCCCACACCTCCAGACATTGGTGAATTTCGTAAGGGGAAGCCGGACATGCGGACCGGGTGCATCAGGTCATGAGGATCACCATGACCATGCCCCAGATCGTGAGCAACGTATTGCCGACCGCGTAGGTGACCGTGTAGCCGAGGCCCGGCACCTGGCTTTTCGCCGCGTCGCAGATCATGCCGAGCGCGGCCGTGGTGGTTCGCGAACCGGCGCAGATGCCGAGCAGGATCGCGGGATGAAACTTGAAGATGTACTTGGCGACGAACATGCCGATGATGAGCGGCACGGAGGTCGCGACGATACCCCATAGAAAGAGGCTCACGCCCAGTTGCTGAAGCCCCTTCACGAACCCCGGACCCGCCGTGAGCCCGACGACCGCGATGAACACGTTCAGGCCGACCGAGTTCATGAACCAGATGGTCGGCTCGGGGATGCGTCCGAAGGTCGGATGAATCGCGCGGAACCAGCCGAACACGATGCCCGCGATCAGCGCGCCGCCCGCCGTCGACAAGGTGATCGGGATACCCGCCGCCTTGATGACCACGGCGCCCACCAGCGCGCCGAGCGTGATTGCGAGACTCGCGAACGCGATGTCTGCCGCGTTGCTCGGCCGGTCTAGCACGCCGATCACCTTCGCGGCAGCGCTGGTGTCCTGCGTGCGGCCGACGAGCGTCAGCGTGTCGCCGCGATGCAGCTTCGTGCTCGGCAGGACCGGAATTTGCGTTTCCGTCGCGCCGCGCTTGATCCGGCGAAGGAACACGCCGCGCGCGCCCGGCGAGCCCGCAAGCTCCTGCAGCGTCTTGCCGTCCACGTCCTTGCTCGTCACGAAGACATCGACGCCTTCGGCCGGCACCGCCAGCAGCTCCGGATCCTCCACTTCGAGTCCCTTCGGCCCGAGCAGCTCGATGAGCTGCTCGCGGCGCCCCGCAATTGCCACGACGTCGCCCACCTGAATCGTGTCCTCGAGTTTTGCGTCCTGCACCGTGTTCCCGCGCCTGATGCGCTCGATAAAGAGCCGCGTGCCGGCCGGCACCATCGATTCGGCCTGCCCCACCGTGCGGCCGACGACCGGCCCGCCTTCCGGTATCCGGTACGCGCGCAATTCGTAACGATGCCAGGCCTGTCCGGCGCCGCCCAGATCCGGCGTGCCGCCGAGCGTCGCTTCATATTCCTTGCAGGCCGCGACGAGGTCGATGCCGAGCAGCTTCGGCCCGATCATCGCGAGGATGATGGCCGAGCCGATCGTGCCGAAGATGTAGGTGACCGCGTAGGCGGTAGGCATGGCGTCGAGCAGCGCCTTCGTCTCGTTGGCGGGGAGGCTGAGGCGGTTGATGGCGTCGGTCGCGAGGCCCATCGATGCGGAGATGGTCTGCGAGCCGGCGAAGAGCCCGGCCGCAGAGCCGATGTCGTAGCCCGCGATCTTCGCGGCCGCAAGCGGCGCCGCAAGACACAGCACGCATTGCACGACGGAGAACAGCGCCTGCGGAAGACCGTCCTTTGCGATTCCACGGACGAATTGCGGACCGACCCCGTAGCCGACCGCGAACAGGAACATCAGGAAGAAGACAGACTTGACGTTCGGGGAGATCGTGATGCCGAGCTGCCCGATCGCGATCGCGGCGAGCAGCGTGGCCGTCACCGCTCCGAGGCTGAATCCCTTATAGCTCTTTCCTCCAACCCAATACCCGATTCCCAGCGAGAGAAAGACCGCGATTTCCGGATAACTGCGTAGTGTTGCTGTAAGCCATGACATACGCACTCCCTTTGGGTGTTCCAAAAGAGGACATCTCAACGAGCGCAATTGAAACGGACTACGACACTACCTGGACAAGGTGAGGCCCCGTTTGCTGGCGATCCTGAGCGAAGAAGCGTGCGTTTCGATTTGGCGACGTGCCGAAGAATCGAAACGATTCCTGCCACTGTTGCGCTTTCTTATTGGTTGCATGCTGCGTGCCGGGCACCGCTGTATGTATGTACCCGTATCATCTTAGACGGGCGATACCGAATGTAAACCAACGAATGTTCGTAAGCCTGAGGAACTACCCTGCCGATGTCCGTGCCTGCGGGCTCCCGCGAGATACACGGGACAAACTCCGGTTGCGCGCGGCTCGCCGAGGGAGTATTGATCGCTGATGGCGACACGCGCGCACCCGGTCCCATGCCTGTCGCTAGAAGTTGTGCCGCACCCCCACCATCGCAGCGGTCGTTGCCATGCCCGGCGCGACGGGCTGTCCGTAGGCAATCGTCTGCGTCATCGTGCCTTTGTTGTTGACGTGGCCGACTTCGCCATACACCATCGTTCGCTTCGACAGGCTGTACTCCGCACCCGCCGCGATCTCGGTCGACTTGTTCGCCGAATTGTTCCTGTCCTTCAGATAATAGACACCGCCCGTCACCCTCAGCGCAGGCGTGAAGCGATAGCCCAGGCCCGCGGTGTACATGTCGAGGTTCACCTGGTTCGAGCGCGCCGGGTTCTTCCCGTTGCTGTACGACGCCGACAGCGTGAAGTCGTGGAACGTGTAGAGCGCGCCGAGATAGACGAAGCGGTTGTTGGCGAGTCCGGTCGGGGTCGAGTTCGGTGCGGGGTTGGTGTCGTGGCCGTTGTAATAGGCAGCCGAAAGCCTGAGCCCGTAGTTCGAATACTTCAGTACGGCCGACTCGCGCGTGCCGCCCTGAAAGCTTCCTGCAACGCCGCCCGGCGCGTATTCGAGCTGTGCCTTCACGCCGGCGAAGCTCGGCGATTCATAGACGATCGCGTTGCTGTCGTACAGCGCGCCGAGCGGGCCGTTGGTGCTCGTGCCGGTCCAGCCGGCCGCCTGGTTCATGCCGAGCCACGACGTCAGGATGCTGCCGAACCAGCGGCCGCCGCGCGCGTCGGTTTCGGCCATCGCGATCGCCATCGGCGCGATCTGGCGTCCCGCGTTGACCGAACCGAACGGCCCCGCCACGCCCACGCTCGCGATCTGGTTGAACGCCGCCGTGACACCCGGCGTATCCGAGAGGCCGGCGCGGCCGTTGCCGGTATCGAAGGTGCCCTGCAGCTTGAAGTTCACGCGGTAGCCGCCGCCGAGGTCTTCCGTTCCGGTGATGCCCCAGTTGCTCGAATAGATGCCGGCGTCCTTGAAGCGATAGAGCTTGCCGAGGTTGCGTGCCGACGGGTTGAAGGATGCCGCCGCGGTGCTTTGATACATGAAGCCTGCATCGAGCACGCCGTACAGCGTCACCGACGATTGCGCCTGCGCCGTGCTGCCGAACGCAGCGGCCGCTGACGCGGCCAGCCATTTCAATTTCATTTCGTCTCCTGCTCTTATGGGTGCCATCGGGGTCGGATAACCGTCGACGGCTGCTTCACGCGCCAGCTCCGTGCGACCGCGCGCCCGTCTGCGCCGTGGCAGACGGGCGTGAACGCGGTTCGCGCGGGCTGGTGCGGGTCTCCTCTTTGCATCGGTGCCGCGCATCCGGCGCTGCTGGACTTCGCCAGCTTGTGCGTGCGCGGACTCGGGCAACGACGCGATATCAATGCGTGCGCGCTGCAAAGCGCGCCGCCTCGTTTGCTTTTTCTGACGCGGCGCTCAGGCAGCGACGGCTTCGCGATCGACGCGTGCCGTCGTCTCCGTGTGCGTGCGGTACGCAATCAGGTCGCGGATCGTGACGATGGGCAGGCCGTGCAGACGCGCGAACGCCGCGAGTTGCGGCAGGCGCGCCATGCTGCCGTCGTCGTTGACGATTTCCGCGAGCACGCCGCCTTCACGCAGCCCTGCGAGCCGGCACAGGTCCACCGCGGCTTCGGTGTGCCCCGGGCGGCGCAGCACGCCATCCGCCACCGCGCGCAGCGGAAACAGATGGCCGGGCCGGTTGAAGTCGTCGGCGTGCGCCTGCGGATCGACGAGCGCGCGAACCGTGGTTGCGCGATCCGCCGCCGATATGCCCGTCGTCGTGCCGTGCCGGTAGTCCACCGATACGGTGAACGCGGTCTGCATCGAGTCGTGGCCGCCGGGCACCATCAGCGGCAGCCGCAGCGCGTCGAGCCGCGCGCCGGGCAGCGCCACGCACAGCACGCCGCTCGTGTAGCGGACCATGAAGGCGATTGCCTCGGGCGTCGCCATTTCGGCGGCCATGATGAGGTCGCCTTCGTTTTCGCGGTCCTCGTCGTCCACCACCACCACGAGCGCGCCTTGCGCCATCGCGGCGAGCGCGTCTTCGATCCGGTCGATTGAGATAGCGTCGTGCACTGCCATGTCTGTTATTCCTGATTGCCTTGATCCGGACCCTTGCCGGGCCGGCGTGATGAATCGTGTTCGCTTATGCGTCGGGATTGCGCTCGAAGCAGACGGCGCCATCGGCGAGCGGCACCCACGGCTGCGCCGAGCATCGCCAGATATGGACGTTCGGCTGCACCCAGGAGGGGTCGTCGAGCGTGCCCGCCTTCAGCGCGACCACACCCGGATGCGCTTGCACCTCCGAATAGACCGGCGACCCGCAATTGCTGCAGAAATGGCGCTTCACGGCGAGCCCGCTGTCGCCGACGTCGTCGTATGTCGCGAGCGTCTTCGCCGCGACGCTGAAGCCCGCCGCGGGCACGACCACATTGGTCGAGAAGGCGCTTCCCGATTGCTTCTGGCAGTGGCTGCAATGGCACACCGCGCTCATCACCGGCGCCTGCGCGCTTTCGTAGCGCACGCCGCCGCACAGGCAGCCGCCCTTGATCTCGTTCATGTCTTTGTCCTCTGGATGCGTTGTCTGCGAGCCCGTGCGGTCCCGCACGGGCCGCACGGCCGTGGACCGCTGCCGCGTCAGGCGACGCAGTCCAGCACGTTCGCGTACTCGCGCCGCAGGTCCACCTTCTGCACCTTGCCGGTCGCGCCGAGCGGCAGGGTGTCGAGGAAAATCACCTCGTCCGGCAGCCACCACTTCGCCACCTTGTCCGCGAGATAGGCGACGATGCCGGCCTTGTCCACGTCCTGTCCGGGCTTCTTCACCACGAACATCACGGGCCGCTCGTCCCACTTCGGATGCCGCGCGCCGATCACGGCCGCCATCAGCACCGCCGGATGGCCGGCGGCGGCGTTCTCCAGATCGATCGAGCTGATCCACTCGCCGCCCGACTTGATGACGTCCTTCACGCGATCGGTGATCTGCATGTAGCCGTCGGCGTCGATCGTGGCGATGTCGCCGGTGGGGAACCAGCCGTTGCGCAGCGCCGGCGCCTCGCCCTTGAAGTACGCCCCGGCGATCCATGGTCCGCGCACTTCCAGCTCGCCCGCGGACTTGCCGTCGCGCGGCCGCTCGTTGCCGTCGGCGTCGACGACGCGCATTTCGACCCCGTACACCGCCCGCCCCTGCTTCGCGCGCTGCGCGCACTGCTCGTCGATGGTCGCGGCGCCATGCTTCGGCAGCAGGCACCCCTGGGTGCCGAGCGGACTCGTCTCCGTCATGCCCCACGCGTGCCGCACCTCGACACCGAAGCGCTGCGTCCACGTGTGGATCTGCGCCTGCGGCATCGCCGAGCCGCCGACCACGGTGCGCTTCATCGTCGTCGGCACGAGGCCGTGCTGCTCCATGTATTGCGCGAGCGAAAGCCAGATGGTCGGCACGCCCGCGCTGCACGTCACGCGCTCGTCCTCCATCAGCTGAAAGAGGCTCGCGCCGTCGAGCTTCGGCCCCGGCAGCACGAGCTTGCAGCCGTTCATCGCCGCCGCGTAGGGAATGCCCCACGCGTTCACATGGAACATCGGCACGACGGGCAGCACGCAGTCGTGCGCGGAAAGCGAAAGCGTGTCCGGCACGCTGAGCGCGAAGCTGTGCAGGACGGTCGAGCGGTGCGAGTACAGCACGCCCTTCGGGTTCCCCGTCGTGCCCGACGTGTAGCAGAGCGTGCTTGCCGTGCGTTCGTCGAACTCGGGCCACGCGAAGTCGTCGTCCGACGCGGCGAGCAGGTCCTCGTAGCAAATGAGGCCCGGAACGCGGCTCTCCTTCGGCATGTCCTCCGGGCCGCCGAGCAGCACGAAGTGGCGAAGCGCCGGACAATGCCCCGCGCCCGCCTCCACGAGCGGCAGGAACGTGGCGTCGAACATCAGCACCTCGTCTTCCGCATGATTGAGGATGTAGGCGAGCTGCTCCGGATGCAGGCGCGGGTTGCACGTGTGCAGCACGGCGCCGCTGCCGGACACCGCGAAGTACGCTTCCAGATGCCGGTGGTTATTCCAGGCGAGCGTCGCGACGCGGCCGCCGTGCGCCACGCCGAGCCGCGTAAGCGCCTTGGCGAGACGGCGCGCGCGCGACGCGGCAGCGCGGTAGGTGTAGCGAAAGAGCGCGCCGCCCGTTTCGCGCGACACGATCTCAGTCGCCCCGAACTGCCGCTCCGCGTGCTCCAGCAGCGACGAGACGAGCAGGGGCCGATCCATCATCGATCCAAACATGGCATGTATTCCTTTGTTGCAGTCGATTCGCGTATTCACTCGGCCGGCATTTGCACGGCCTTGTATTCGAGGTATTCCTCAAGGCCGTACTTGCCGAACTCGCGCCCGTTGCCGGACTGCTTGTAGCCGCCGAACGGCGCAAGCAGGTTGAACGGCGCGCCGTTGATGTCCACCTGGCCGGTGCGCAGGCGTCGCGCGACGCGTTTCGCGCGCTCGGCATCGGACGACCACACCGCTCCGCTCAGGCCGTAGATCGAGTCGTTGGCGATGCGCACGGCGTCGTCCTCGTCCTCGTAGGCGAGCATGACGAGCACCGGGCCGAAGATCTCTTCGCGCGCGATCGTCATGTCCGGCGTGACGCCGGCGAAGACCGTCGGCCGCACGAAGAAGCCGTGCGTGAGACCGGCGGGCGCGTCGGGACCGCCCGTCACGAGTTCCGCGCCCTCTTCGATGCCCTGGCGGATGTAGTCCCGCACCCGCGCCCGCTGGAGCGCCGAGATGACCGGGCCGATCGTGTTCTGTTCGTCGAGCGGATTACCCACCTTCATGCCGCCGACCGCCTGCGCGGCGATCGCCCTGGCTTCGGCCACGCGGCCCCTCGGCACCAGCAGGCGCGTGTGGGCGAAGCAGGTCTGCCCGTTGTTCAGGTAGCACGCCGCTATCGCGCCGCGCACGGCGCTCGCGAAATCGGCGTCGTCCAGGATGATCGCGGCCGACTTTCCGCCCAGTTCGAGGGCGACGCGCTTGATCGTGCGCGCGCCCAGCTCGCCGACGCGGCGGCCCGCCGCCGTCGAGCCCGTGAAGGAGATCATGTCGACCTGCGGGTGCGACGCCAGCGCCTCGCCGACCACCTGCCCCACGCCCGGCACCATGTTGAACACGCCCGGCGGCAGGCCGGCTTCGTGGATCACTTCGGCGAGCAGATAGGCCGTGAGCGGCGCGACTTCCGACGGCTTGAGCACGACGGTGCAGCCCGCCGCGAGCGCCGGCGCGACCTTGGCCGCGATCAGCGTGAGCGGATAGTTCCACGGCGTAATGCAGGCCACCACGCCGACGGGCTCGCGCAGCACCTCGGAATGGCCCACGTGCTCCGTGAAGGCGAATTCGCCGAGCAGTTGCGCCGCGACCGCGAAATGAGCGACCGGCGCGCCCGCCTGCGCATACTGCGACCAGGCGATCGGCGTGCCGACTTCCGCGCTGATGAGCTGCGCCGCTTCGGCCGCGCGCGCTTCGAGGCCCCCCGCGATCTTTGCGATCCATTCGGCGCGCTGCTGCGGGCTGGTTTGCGACCAGCCGTCGAAGGCCGCGCGCGCGGCGCGCACGGCCCGGTCAGCGTCGCCCGCGTCACCGAGCGGCACGCGCCCGATCACGTCTTCCGTCGTGGCGTTGATCACGTCGGCGTGATCGCGTCCGCTCGGCTCGATCCACTGTCCGTTGATATAAACGTGCTTGTAGTTCTTCATTGGTTTTTCCTTTTTGATTGAGTCTGTCTATCGATATGTCGATGATCCGGCGCGCGAGTCGTTGCCGACCCGCGAGCCATGCACTCGGGGAGTTTCAGTACGGTCCCGCCGGTTTCAGTGGACGACCGCGCTCGCTTTCGCCGTGACGGGTTCCGCCGCGGACGCGCGGCCGGGCCGCCAGTCGGCGGCATTCTTCAGGGTGTCGCGATAGGACGCGAAGCCGGACCGGAAGAGCACGCAGGCAACGGCTCCGAACACGAGGCACACGATGCCGATCGAGCGCCCGATTGCCATCGGATTGCGCAGCACGTAGTCGGTCAGGAGCCCGACCAGGACCGGGCCGCACCCTGCCCCGAGCAGATTCAGGACGCCCGTGTACAGCGCCGCGAACTGGCCGCGCATCGGGCCCGGCGAAAGCTCCTGGATAGCGGCCGGCCCGGTGCCGCCGAACAGGAAGAAGGAAAAGCACGACGCCAGCGCCACGAAGACCAGCGCCAGATTCGCGCTCGGCATGCTTACGATGCCGATGGCCGACAGGGCGAGGCCCGCGCTCCCCACGAATGCCACACGCAGGTATCCGTGAGCGACCCCGCGACGCTTCCAGTAGCCGCCGAGCCATCCCCCCGTCAACGCGCCCAACGGGCCGACGAACGCGAGCAGGAGGCCGAGCGCCTTGCCGATCTGCGAGTATTTCCAGCCGAACTCACGGACGAAATACGTCGGTGCCCAGGCGGACCAGCCGTAGACGCAGGTGTAGAAGAATCCGGCGCCGAGCATCAGCGCGACCATCGTTCTGCGGTTCTCCGCGATGTAGCGCCTGACCGTCGAAACAGGCACGCTCGCGGCCACCTCCCTCCTGGCGCCAGCGTGCTGCTCGGCGTCGGACGACCCGCGGCGCGCGTGTCTCGGCTCCGCCACCAGCAGCATGAACAACGCGACGATGACGCCCGGCAACCCCAGGGCCACGTTCGTGGCCTGCCACGGCAGGAGGGTGCCGAATCCGGGCAGCGTGGGCGGCGCGAGGGTGAATATGCCGAGGATCAGACCGCCGGCGATCAGCCCGGCTCCCGAGCCGAACGGGGCGCTCGCGCCGAACACGTTCATCGCGCGGCCACGCTGGTTGGCGGCGAAGAGGTCCGCGATCAGCGAAACGGCGCCCGGCAACAGCACCGCCTCTCCGATCGCCACGCCGATGCGCGCGAGGAGCAGGTGCCAGTATTCGGTCGCGAGGCCGCCGGCAGCGGTGGCGAGGCTCCACATCGCGATGCCGATGGCGATGACGAGCCGCCGGTCGCCGCGATCGATGATGCGCGCGATGGGCAGGCCCATCAGCGCATAGAACGCCGCGAACGTGAAACCGTGCAGCATGCCCATCAGCGTGTCGTTGACATGCAGCGTCTGCTGAATCGGGCCGACCAGCAGCGTGAGAATCTGCCGGTCCATGATCGAAAAAACATAGGCGACGAGGAGCACGCCGACCGCGTACCAGGCGCGTCCCGCGCTGACGGCCGGCGGCTCGGCATGGCCCTCGTGGGCCGGTCCCTTCGATTGATTGTCTTCTGCTCTCATGCTTGTCTCCCCCGGAAAAGGGTCGCCTGTGTGTTTTTGTCGGCGACCGCTCGGGTC
>Ga0247819_10001296_pt1 | contig 13685 bp, 14 predicted proteins | sample 13C_Xylose_Day6_FD_193428 | JGI IMG/M metagenome (GOLD analysis project Ga0247819, IMG submission 193428) | Soil microbial communities from agricultural site in Penn Yan, New York, United States - 13C_Xylose_Day6 | ecosystem: Environmental > Terrestrial > Soil > Agricultural land | place: USA... | reverse complement strand
GGCTGTGGAGCTGGGCTGCCGTGCCGTCGATCACCACGGGCGTGTCGGCGGGGCGCGCTGCGGTCGCGGACGGCGTGGGCGGCTGGTCCTGGGGCTTCCCCGCGCAGCAGTCGTCGGTGTCCATGGGCACGGCCAACCTCAACGACCAGACCACGACGGGCTTCTTCCACCCGCAGACCCCGTCCACGGCGACGCTCGCGCGGAACTACCCGGTCGAGGACAACGGCGTGCTGCAGGTCATCTCGGCCGGGAGCACGCGCACGATCCAGATCTACACGACGAACGAGGCGGACTACCCGGGCGGCGGCCGCCAGTTCGTGCGCGCCCGCTACGGCTCGACGTCGTGGACCGCGTGGCGCGAGTCGTCCTGGGACGGCCACACGCACGTGCACACCGACATCACCGACATGCTCGACGCCGACCAGGTGCCGCGCGTCATCGACCTCAACGGCATCAGCCGCGGCACGGCCGACCCGACCGGCGGCGAGGACGGAGACCTCTACATCAAGGTGCTGCCCTGATGGCGACCACCTGGAGCGGCTACGTCAACCGCCTGCGAGCGGGCATCGACTTCGCGAACAACCGGAACCCCACGCAGGCCGACCCGACCGTCACGTCGACGTTCTGGGGCTGGGGCCAGACGGACTACTCGACGTACAACTTCGACCTGACGATGTCGTTCTCGGGCGGGCACGGCTCCGGCTCGGGGACGAAGCGCGCGTCGAACTCGACGGCGATCAATCTCGTCTCGCGCTCGATCACGCTCGACGCCAGCTACGACGGCGCGATCACCTACACCGTCTCCGTGACGTGCTCCGGCACGGGCGCGGGGCCGGTGTCCTACTCGCGCAACAACACGATCCCGCGCCGCCCGACCGCGAACCCCGGCGTGCCGACGAACGTGAAGCTCGTCCCCGCCGTCGGCGCCGGGAAGCTGACGCTCACCTTCAACGGGCCGAGCTCGTGGCCCGGCCCGTCGTCCGGCCGCCGGTACTACTGGCAGATCAGCACCGTCTCGAACTTCGCCACGACCACGAGCACGGGGTACCAGACCGGCGGCACGCTGAACATCAGCGGCACCGCGGGCGTCCGGTACTACGTGCGCGTGCGCTCCGAGGGCGTCTGGTGGGACGCGACGCGCGTCAGCGCCTGGGTCACGGTGAACGCGCTCGCGCCGACGCCGCCCGTGCTCGCGGGCACCCCGGCGCCGACGTCGATCTCGCGCACGAGCTGGGTCGTCCCGGTCGCCACGATCTCGAACAACGGTGGGCAGGCGCCGTCGAACTACCGCGTGATGGTGAACACCACGCCGGTCGACACGACGAACATCAAGACGCAGGGCGCGTGGGCCTCGGTCTCGCCGACGGGCGCACAGCCGGACACGCTCTACTACTACAAGGTCTCGGCGTACAACTACGCGGGCTGGGGCCCGTGGACCGAGTGGGCCACCGTGACCACGCTCGACGACGCGCCCGACGACCCGGCGGCCGCGACGATCTCGGCGATCACCGAGGTCTCGGCGACGGCGACGTGGGTCGCCCCGGCGGTGAACGGCGCGACGATCACGGGCTACGACCTCGTCATCTCCGACACCTCGAACCCCGAGGTGCCGGTCGTGGCGTACCTGGGCCTGGGCCCGACCGTGCTGTCGCAGGCGATCACCGGGCTGACGAAGGCGCACGACTACCAGGCGTACGTGCGCGCCAACGGCACGCCCGCGAGCTCGGGCTGGGGCGCGCCCGCGGAGTTCCGCACCACCGGCACGCTCGCCACGATGTTCCCGAAGATCAACGACGGCGGCACGTGGAAGGACTTCGAGCTCTGGGAGAACCAGGCCGGGGCGTGGAAGAAGGTCCAGCTGCAGCTGAACGACGCTGGCACGTGGAAGTGGAGCCAGCTCTGATGGCGAAGCTCAGCAACTCCCCGGTCGAGGCCACCGTGCTCGAGGTCGAGGCGCGCAAGTCGTTCGCGTTCACCGTGACGATCGCAGCACCGAACGGCGCGCCGGCCGACCTCACGGGCGCCGCGGTGCGCTTCGTCGTCGGGCTGCCCGAGGGCGCCACGCTCGAGGTCCCGGCCGTCATCGACATGCCGCTGGCGGGCACGGCCGTCGTGCCGGTGCAGGCCGACGACCTCGCGCTGGACGCCGGGGCCTACCCGTTCGTCGTCGTGCTCACGACCGGCGGCTACTCGCTCGTGCTCGTCAAGGGCGACCTCAAGGTGCGCGCCAACCCGGAGCAGGCGAGCGCGAGCCAGGAGTACGGCGGCGCGTCCCCGGCGACGGGGCTGTCCGTCGTGCTCGCGGGGCTGCAGGTCGTGCGCGTCACGCTGTGGGGCGGCGTGCCGGCGGGCGTGGACGGCGGCCTGGACGCGAGCGGCGTCGCGGCCGGGCTGACCCCGGTGGCGCAGGGCGACGGCTCGTGGGCCTGGGGCGAGCCGCCCGTCAGCGTCGACTGGTCCGAGGTGACCGGCACCGATGCGGTCGTGCTCCGGCCCGAGCTCGACGCCTACGCGAAGCTCGACGGCGCGACGTTCACCGGGCCGGTGCACATCCCCGCGCTGACCACGCCCGAGCTCGCGGCCGACGATGCCGCGGTCGAGTACGAGCTGCGCGTCGGCCCGGCGGACGCCCAGCTGTCGCTGGCGTACGGCACGATCAGCGCGACCGAGGACGGCACCCCGGTCGACGTCTCGTTCCCCACGGGGATCACGGACCTGCCCGTGCCCATCGACCCGAGCGACGCCGCGACGAAGGCGTACGCCGACGCGGTCGCGACGACCGCGAAGACCGAGGCCATCGCCGCGGCGGCCGCCGCGCAGAACCCGCCGTGGATTCCGGTCACGACGTTCAGCGCGGACTGGCGCCACCTCGTCGCGTCGAGCTACGGCCCGGTGCAGTACCGCATCGTCGGCGACGTGGTGGAGATCTCGGGCCCGGCGCAGACCACGGTCGCGCGCTCGGGCGGCACGTCGTACCGCGTGCTCACGCTGCCGTCCGCGGCGTGGCCCACGGCCAACCGGCAGATCGGTGCGTTCTCCGCGCAGATCGCGGGCACCGGCATCACGACCGGGGCCTTCAGCACGTACATGTGCTTCTGCGGTCCCGACGGTGGCATCGCGATCTACCCGGGCATCACCGGCGCCAGCATGTCGGCGAACGCCTACATCTTCATCAACGGCCGATTCTCGAGGAGCTAGGAGCACCCATGTCCGTCGGAACAGAGGTCACCAAGGGGACCGTCGACACGCGCGCCGGAGAGGCCGCGCTCGCGCTGCGCCAGGCGCTCGAGAAGGTGGAGCGCCTGAAGCTGTGGCTCGACGACCACCCGGGGTACGACGCGCAGTCGCACCTCGTCACGCTCGGCTACAGCGAGGACGAGGCGTACCTCCTGCACGACACGTTCAGCCAGCTCGACACGATTCGCACAACCAGCAGCGCCGCGCTTGCGCTCTCGCGCAAGTTCACCGGCCTCGACTAGGAAGCCAGGCCCCATGACCCACATGCCCGCAGCACTGGTGACGGACGGGATCGAGATCCCGGACCCGACCCTTATCGTCTCGTGGCCCGCCGCGGCGGTCGCCGTCGTCCTCATCTTCGGCCTGCTCATGTGGCCGGGGCTGCTCGCCTGGCTGAACTCGCGCCGCACGCGCGAGGCGGCCGAGGACACCCGGCACCAGGTGCACCCGAACTCGGGGAAGAGCCTGCGAGACCAGACCAACCGGATCGAGTCGGACATCGCCGAGATCAAGGACCTCGTGGTCGCGCACATCTCGGATGCGTCCGACCGGGACGAGCGGGTCGAGGAGCGTCTCGCCGCGCTGGAGAAGGGGCGCGAGCCCGCGCACCACGGCATTCTCTACCGCCTGCTCCACCACTGATCCTCGCCAGTACGATAGGTCCGACAGAAGGGACATCTCATGAATGAGACGCTCACCGAGCTCCTCCCGCGCACCGTGCGGCTGTGGCTCTACGTCCTCGGTGGTGCCGTCACCGCCGGGGTCGCCGCGTGGCAGGCGGCCGACGGGAACTGGGCGGTGTTCGCGGCGTCGATCGCGGCCACGCTCACCCAGTGGCTGGCCGCGCGGAACATCAACCCGCCCGTCGTGACGGTCGAGCCGGAGCCCGCGCCGCTCGTCACCCAGACCGAGCCCGAGCCCGAGGTGCAGCCGCCCAGCGCGGACGACCTCGAGCGCCGGCGCTTCCTCGACGACTACGGGAGCCAGCTCTGATGGTCAACCTCCGCAAGGCGCTGGCACCCCAGCGCGTGATCGAGTCCAAGACGTGGGGCCCCGGCTCCCGGCAGCTCGGCGTCGTCGTGCACGAGACGGCGAACAAGAGCGTCGGCGCGAACGCCGCGGCGCACGCCCGGCTGCAGGCGGGCGGCAACGTCCGCAACGCGTCGTGGAACTGGACGGTCGACGAGCTCGAGGGTGTGCAGTCCTTCGAGAACAACATCCGCACCTGGTCCGCGGGCCGCGGCGCGGAGCACCTCGTCGCCATCGAGATGTGCGTGAACGTCGACGGCGACTACCAGCAGACCGTGGCGAACACGGTCGCGCTGATCCAGTGGCTGCGATCGCAGGGCGTCGGCAACCAGCTGAAGAACCACCACGACATCACCGGCAAGGACTGCCCCACGCAGCTCCTCGACGGTGCGCAGGGCGGCTGGGACGCCTTCGTCGCGGCGGTCAACGGCAAGCCGATCCCGAAGCCGACGCCGCCCAAGGACGTCGGCCTGAAGGAGGACGGGTTCGAGGGCAGCGGCACGCTCGGTGCCATGCAGCGCGCGATCGGCTCGGCCAACCCCGACGGCACGCTCAGCTCGCCGTCGAACTTCACGCGCGCGCTGCAGCGCTTCCTCAACGCCAAGGGCTTCCGTGACTACCAGGGCAAGCCGCTGGTCGTCGACGGGCACGGCCACCGGCAGAACGTGCCGTCCTCGGTCATCACGGTGACCCGGACGGACTACGCGTTCCAGCAGTACCTCGAGACCACGGTGACCGGGCGCGCCCGGAAGTACGTGGGCGACGGGAAGTGGGGCCGTCCCTCCGACGGCGTGAAGATCATCCAGGCCGAGCTCAACGCCGGTCGGCTGTTCAAGTAGGAGAGGTCATGGCGAACTGGTTCAGCGACACCTGGCGCGAGATCACGTCGGGCGGCAAGGCGCGCACGGAGACGTACAACCGGCGCGAGCCTGCCCGCCGAGCCAGCTCGCCGACCCCGAGGCGCGCGTCGAGCACGACGACCTCGACGCGCCCGAGCAGCGGCGGTGGAGGCGGTGGAGGCGGCGGTGGAGGCCGCGTCTCCGCCGCCGCTGCTCGGACCCCTGTGCGGCTCGAGACGCCCTCTGGCGGGCCCTCGGGGCGCGGAGGCACCTCCGACCGCCGGGAGCCCCAGCAGAGCTCCTGGCGGGGCGTGGCGAACCCGGAGCAGTACGGGCGCCGGCCCGAGGCCGACGAGCCCGCACCGGCCGCCGGGGCGCGCTACAGCCCCACGCTGCAGCGTGACCGCGAGCTGGCCGAGGAGACGGCCGTCCCGACCGGCACGCAGCGCTCCGCGCCCGGCGCGGGCCGCACGGATGTCACGACGGCGAAGCGGCTGGCCGACGTGAACTCGGGCGCGGCGGCGCAGCGCGAGCGCGAGACGACCGAGCGCGACGTGCGCGCGCAGGGCGCGGCGCGCGAGGCCGCGGCCGCCCCGGTCCAGACGAACGTGCGCGAGCTCTCCGACGAGGAGTACCTCGCGCTCACCCCGCGCCAGCGCGCGGCCGTGCAGTACAACACCGGGCTCGTGAACGCCTCGCGCCAGGACCAGGCGGCGGGCGGCACGCAGAACACGGAGTCGTTCCTCAGCAGCATCGACCTCGCGCCGGAGGGTGACCTGGATGCGTACCTCAGCCTGGACCGTGCGATCGGCACCTCCATCATCGAGCGGCTGGACGACCCGGCCGCGCGGCAGCAGAGCGCGGAGGCGCTGCGCTGGGCCCGCGGTGTTCCGGGGGCGGCCCCGCAGTCCGAGGCGTACAGCGACGCGCGCTCCAACGCTGACCGTGCGGCCACCGCGATGATGAACGCGCTGGGCCGGGGGTACACCGGGCTCGGCCAGGCGCAGGGCTCTGGCACCGTCGCCGACGCGCTGGCCGGCGGGGCGGTCTCGGGCCGGGCCGGGTTCGGCACCACCCCGCGCGACACCGTGATCCAGCAGGCGTTCGACGCGATGATCGCGGCCGACGCGCAGTACACGCCGGAGCAGGTGGCGAACGGCATCGCCAACCTGAACGACATCAACGGCACCGACGTCCAGCCCCAGGAGGTCTGGGACTTCGCCAAGCTGCGGCTCGACGCGCAGGACATGGCGAGCCTGGCAGGCGAGAACTTCGTCCTGCCTGTCACCGATGCGACAATCGTCCCACTGTCGGCGGCGGACATCCGCTCCCGCTACGGGATCTGAGAGGAGTTCGTCATGGCCATGCGTCTCGACAGCGGTCCGGGGACCACCCGGCGCACGAGCTCGGGTGGGTACTCGTCCTGGGCCACGCGCCCCGGCACCACGATCTACGGCCCGTACCGGCCGAGCGTCATCAACGACGCGGCCGCGCGCGGGGTCACGCTGTCCCCGGTCAGCCAGCGCACCGTCACGACGTACAACGGCGGCGGCGGCTCGGGTGGCAGCGCGCCGCGCGCGAGCGGCTCGGGCTCCGGCGGCGGCGGCGGGACGTCGCGCTCGGGCGGCGGCAGCTCGTACGACCCGAACGCCGCCGCCCGGCGCACGGCGAACAACTCGGCGCGCTCCTCGGCGAACGAGGACATCCAGCGCCTGAACGACCAGATCACGATCAAGAGCGCGCAGCGCGGGACGAACCAGAAGACGCTCGACGCGCTCAAGGACCTGGTCGGCACCGGGCTCGGCAAGGCGCGCGACACGCAGCTGGCCACCATCGACCAGTCGCTGAAGACGAAGCTCGAGCAGATCCAGCAGACGTTCGACGCCGGGATCACCGGGTTCCGCGAGAACCTGCGCGACAACGAGCAGACCGAGGCGGACGCCTCGTTCGCGAACATGGCGAACCGCGCGCGCGAGCGCGGGGACCTCGTGACGCAGGCGCTGAGCCAGGGCGCCGGCGAGTCCGACATCCTGCAGAGCCAGATGCAGGCGCTGCGGAACTGGGCCGCGAACCAGGGTGACGTGAACCGCTCGTTCTTCGACACCCGGCAGTCCATCAACTCGGGCATCTCGGACCTCAACACCGCGACGCGCACCTCGCGCATCAACGAGGAGACGTCGGCGAACGACTCGCGCTCGAAGGTGTGGGACTCGTACTACGACTCGCGCGCCGACGCGCTCACGCAGATGGCGAACCTCGACCAGCAGAACTACCTGCTGGACAACGAGATCGCGGCGACCGAGCGGCAGAAGGCGCAGCAGACCGGGCTCGTGTCGTGGCTCGACTCGGGGAAGAACTACGAGGACTACGTCGCCCCGACGTCGATGGCCGCGGCCTCCGCGCCCGCGTACACGTCCGACTACGCGCGCCAGGCCGCCGAGGCCGCCGGCTCGTCGTGGAAGTCCCCGGGCATCTCGAAGGAGACCGAGCAGTTCAAGGGCGAGGGCCAGAGCACGGGGTCGCTGAACTCGAGCTCGGCCGCCGCGGGCGCGGGGAACACCTCGTCCCGGAAGAAGCCCGAGGGCGCGTCCCTGAGGAAGTGGTGAGGTGGGCAACACCGAGGTCCAGATGTCGCTGGACGACTGCGTCGAGGAGATGCTCGGCCAGCTCGTCGGGCTCGAGCTCCGGTACGCGCCGAACATGGACCGCTACCGGGTCTCGACGCGCTGCCTGAACCGGGCGCTGCGGCACAACGCGCTCGAGCGGGAGTGGTCCTACTACTCCTCGCTCGAGGAGGTCGGCGTCGCGCACGCCGGGCAGCAGGACGTCGAGCTGCGCTCGTCCGTGCGCCCGCGCATCGTCGGCGACGACTCGGTCCGGCTGTGCGACGCGAACGGCGCGCCCGTGGTGTGGGCGTCGTTCCTGCCGCGCGAGTCGATCGAGAAGTACATCTCGCGCCGGGGGCTGTGGGTCTCCTCCACCCGGACGAGCCTGCACTTCTCGCGGCCGTTCTTCACGCACGAGGAGGGCCTGCGCATCCAGGTCCCGGTGATGCGGGAGCCGAAGATGTTCCGGCTGCCCGAGGCGCCCGAGGACGACACGGGCACGATCCCCGAGGTGCCGGACGAGATCCGCAACCAGCTGATCGACTTCGACTACCCGGACCTCATCATCGCCCGCGCGATGTACTACTACGCGCAGACCGACCCGGTGATGCAGCCGCGCGCGCAGACGCTGCAGGAGGAGTACAAGCAGCTGTACTACTCCCTGAACGAGCGCGACGACCGCAACACCGACCCGCCGGTGATGAACGACTTCACCGTGCCGATCCAGTCCGACATCTTCGGCTCCGGCTACTGGCCGGCGCACACCCAGCAGGCCGACGAGAGGCGCTGATCCGTGGCAGGCGAGAAGAAGATCGCGGCGCCGATCGACCGCCCGCTGAGCCGCGCGTACCTGCGCGAGTTCACCGGGTGGTCGACGGCGTACGCCCCGGGGCTGAGCGACCCGACGTCGCTGCGCATCATGGAGAACTGCTGGGTCACCCGCGAGGGTGCGCTCGCGGTGCGCCCGGCGCTGCGGTCGGTGTTCCCGGACAACAACTGGATCACGACCAACTTCAACGCGCGCATCGTCGGCAGCTTCGAGACGTTCTTCCTCAGCGACGGGAGCAAGGCGCTGCTGTTCGCCACGAAGGAGGCGACCGGCATCGTGACGTTCAAGGTCGCGGCCTACGACTCGACGAGCGACACGTACACGGTGAAGTCCCTGGCCGACGCGGGCTTCACCGGCACGACCCAGTTCTCCGAGGACTGCGCGTACGTGCGCTACCTGCAGATCGACAACAAGGTGTTCGCCCTGCCGGACTCGACGAACCCGCTGGACACCGTGCGCATCTTCTACGTCGGCGAGGAGAAGAAGGTCATCACGCCGCAGGAGATCACGCACCCGCAGTGGTCGGCCGGTGAGGCGCTGAGCGTGCGCCTGCCCGACGCCGCGTGGATCAACAACCCGGTGAAGAACACGATCCCGGTGGCGGAGACGAACACGGCGGGCACCGCGGCGCAGCCGCTGACCGGCACGCTCATCGACACCGACGCGGCCGAGAACACGTACAACTTCGGCTACTGGTACACGTTCCAGAACGAGCTCGGCGAGACGGCGGCGTCGCAGATGACCGTCGTCAAGACCAAGCGCGGCTGGTCGCAGTGGCAGTTCCAGTCCGCGGCGGCCGCCGGCGGACCGTCCGGCACGCAGGTCTCCGACCCGCTGATGGCCTGCGACCAGCTCGTCGCGGTCATCCCGACCGACGCGTACACCGAGGGCGTGCAGCAGGGCGCGACGGCGTGGAACCTCTACATGGCGGCGTGGACCGACCAGTCCCCGGTGCCGGTCGAGGGCACGCTCGTGGCCACGAAGGACCTGACGACGGGCACGATCACGCAGGCGACCGCGAGCTGGCTGCAGCACACGCCGGTCGCCTCCACCTACGACGTCTCGTCCGCGCTGCCCACGCCGACCGAGCGCACGAACTACTCGATCCCGAGCTCGGCGTCCCAGGGCCTGGTGGCCGGGGACCGCATCACGCTGGTCAACGACCGGCAGGCCGCCGCGGTGATCCGCTGGTCGAGCAACCAGCTCGGGGAGTACACGAACTTCAGCCCGACCAAGGGCGGCGGGTACAAGACGCTGACGGCGGGGAACCTGCTCGTGCCCGCGTGCGTGAAGCTGTGGCAGAACCCGCAGTCCACCGACACGCTCGTCGTGCTGTGCCGCGGGGTCGACGGCTACTCCACGTCGTACTACATGGCGCCCGCCGTGGTGACCGGGCAGACCGGCTCGACGTCGATCATGGGCTTCGAGGAGACCACCGCGACGCCGGGCACCGTGTCCCCGTGGGGCGTCGAGGTCGTGAACCAGGGGCTGTACCACCCGCTCGACGAGCAGCTGATGAAGAGCACGGCCTCGAACTACAACATCAGCCACAGCTCGATGACCGAGTCCATCTCGAACAAGTGGCTCGAGCTGCTGAACAAGCAGAACATCGTCTCGGCCGAGCTCGACTCGCGCGTCTACTACATCGTGCACAACCCGGACGGCGAGGAGCTCGAGGCCGGGTGCATGGGCAACGAGATCTGGGTCATGGACGTGCAGGGCGGGAAGGACTCCACGACGTGGAGCCGCTGGCTCATCCAGGCGAACTCGCTGCACAAGCTCGAGGTGGCCGACAAGCTCTACATGGCGGTCGTCCGGCCCGACGCGATCTTCGTGCTCGACGAGCTGCAGACGCGCGACGAGTACAGCGACACCGGCACGACGAACTTCCGCGCCATCCCGTGGAAGATGGAGACCAACACCCAGGGCGCGAACCGCGCGCACGACGCGTGGTCTCGGCTGCGCCAGGTGAACCTCACGCTCGGCAACTTCATGGGCCGGATGCGGTTCGGCGTCCGGGGCCACGACGTGAACGGCATGCCGGTCCTGGTCTCGAAGATCACGAAGGACATGCGCTCGGTGGACCTCACCGCCCGGCCGCTGCCGTGGGACCTCGAGGACTTCCTGCTCATCGACCGCGACATGAAGGAGTGGGTGCTGTTCGCCGAGTCGATCGAGGACGACGGCGGCGAGACGCAGCTGTCGTACGGCCGGATCAACCTGGTGCAGTACCGGTACGCGCCCATCTCGGTCAACGTGGGCTACGCCTACGGCTCGGTCGAGACGTTCGAGTACGGGCGCGCGAGCTCGCTGGCGGACCCGGGGACGTTCTACCCGAACGGCGTACCGCTCCCATACGTGGACACATCCCGCTGATACGGTACTCTCTGGGTAGCCGTCACAATCTACCTAGGAGTACGGGATGTCCCAGACCGCGCGGTCGCTCTACTACCAGGCGCTCAAGGAGGCCGGGGTCGAGTTCGCGAAGCCGTATCGCGAGTACTCGACCGCCGAGCTGAAGGAGCTGCACGAGGCGCGCGGGCTGCGGCCCATCGCGCTGCCCGCCCCCGAGCGCGACGTCCCGGCCGCTCCGCCGGCGCCGGCCAACCTCGAGGCCAAGCTGGACCAGCTGTCGAACGTGATCGGCCAGCTCGTCTCGCTGCAGCTGGCCCAGGCGCAGCCCGCCGCGGCCCCGCCGCCGCAGTACGCCATGGCCCCGGGGCGCGCGGCTCAGCCCGCGATGGGCGCGCCGGAGCCGCCGACGCAGCGCTCGGCCGCGCCGTACGAGATCGACCGCGGCCTGGCCCCGGGCGAGCACGCGGGGCTCAACTCGAACACGCACGGCAAGGACGACGTGCTGTTCGTCGACGAGCAGGGCAACGAGTGGTACCAGCGCGAGGTGAACAAGCCGGGCTACGCCAAGCCGCGCGGCCGCCGCGTGCTGCGCACCCACGACACCGCCGTCGTGCAGAAGACGGTGAAGATCGACGACACCTACACCGAGACGTTCGAGGTGTCCGGGGACGTGAAGAACTCCACGCCCACCGAGATCAAGGTGACGCTGCCGTCCTACCAGTGCGGGATCTACAAGCCCGCGAACATGCCGTTCAAGGTGCACACCTACAACGGCCTGCAGGGCTTCGACCGCGAGGACGTGCAGGCGTACTACGGCGGGCGCCGTCTCGTGCCCGCCACGATCAAGGACAAGTACGTCCACATGGACTGGTGCTACGACATCGAGTCCGTGATCCAGACCATCGAGGCCGAGTACCGCGAGCGCGTGCTCGGCACCACCGTCAACCAGAGGGGACTGTGAGCATGACCGAGAGCACCAACGACGAGGTCCAGCTGTCCGAGCAGGACGTGGCCGACCTCGCGAAGATCGGGATCGACGCCTCCGACGAGGAGGCCGCGAAGCCCCAGCGCACGCTGCTCACCGCGTGGCGCCACGTGTTCGGCAACGTCGCGAAGTCGCGCGCGGAGAAGGTGCCGCTCATGGCCGCCTCGCGCATCGTCGCGTCGTGGCCGAAGCTCAGCTTCCAGGACACCGCGGTCTACCACGACCTCTACCACAGCTACCTCACCGCGATCGGCGACTTCCTCGACGACGTGCGCCCGGCCGCGTTCGACCTCATCGGCGACGCCGACGGCGTGGACAACCGCGAGGACTACGTCGCGCTCCTGGTCGAGTGGCACATCTACCTCGACTTCCTCAAGAACAGCTGGAACGCGTCCGACCCGGAGTCGCACATCCAGGCCGCCGCGCTCGTGGACGCCGGGGAGTTCGTGTTCTCCCAGACCGGCCTGCTCGGGCACCTCGGGGCCATCGGCTTCCAGCTCGACGAGCAGGTGTTCATGCAGCGCGTGCACGACGAGCAGGAGAAGCGAGGCGAGCAGTGAGTGTCCCGGCGAACGAGACCGAGCCCGAGGGCATCCTCGTGGGTGCTGACCCTGCGGCTGCGATGGGCAGCATCCTCAGCTTCCTCGCGCCTGAGCCGGAGCAGCCGGCGGCTGGCGAGGGCGGAGCGGCGGACGGTGCTGCTGCAGCGGTCGCTGGATCTCAGCCTGCTGCGGGAGAAGGAGCTGCTGCAGGAACAGGCGATGGCACAGCACCGGCTGCAGGAGATGGAGGCGTCGCGCCTGTGGCGGGAGAACCCGCCGCCGCCGGAGCTGCCCCCGTCCCCGGGGAGCCCGGAGCCGCTGACGGAGCTGGATCGGCTCCTGGGCCGGGGGTCGGAGAGCTCGACGCCACGACCCTGACCGACAAGTGGGGCGAGATCGCCAACGGCTTCGAGTCCTCGCAGGAGGAGTTCCTGCGCACGGACGTGCTGCAGGAGATGCAGACCGAGCTGCCGCAGCACTTCGAGGCGATCAACAAGCACCCGCGCGAGCTCGTCGGCCAGAAGGTGCAGTCGGTCACGGACCTGTCCAAGACCGAGGTGCTGCGCGACGCCGCGGACGCGGAGTCGTGGCAGGGCGCGATGAAGCGGCTGCTCGCGCAGGAGGTGGCCTCCCGCGTCGGCGCGCGCCAGGAGGACATGCGCGACCAGTTCCAGACGGTGCACGCCAGCATCGACCTGTTCCGGAACAACGCCGACCTCATCCCCGGCACGAAGCAGTTCGACGGCGAGCTCGCCACGAGGTTCGTCGCGTTCGCGAAGGACTACGAGGTGCGCTCCGGCGGCGGCAAGCTGCTCGGCTGGAACGTCCCGGTGCAGCCGCTCGTCAACCAGCTGCGCACGCAGATGGCGGCCGAGCGCGCGGCGAAGGCACCGGCTGCGCCGGCCGCCCCGACGGCGCAGCAGCAGCGCGCCGCCGAGCAGCCGCGCACGCAGGTCGGGACGTTCGCTGCCCCGGCCGCCCCGGCGCCGGGACCGCAGGCGGGGATCGTCTCCAAGGCGGGCACCGGCGCGGGGACCGAGGACAACGCGGCCGCCGGGGTGCTCGCGGCGTTCGCCCGGCAGAACGGGTTCCAGATCTGATGGCCACCAACGAGAAGTCCTCGTGCTGGCGGTGCGGCGGGCAGAAGCTCGTCGCGCTCACGCTGCCGTCCGGGCCGACCTCGGTCCGCCTGTCCCTGTTCTGCTCGAGCTGCGGCGTGCGCTGCAGCGGTCACAAGGAGTAGCCGGTGGCCCACACCTTCCC
>Ga0247819_10001294_pt1 | contig 13694 bp, 13 predicted proteins | sample 13C_Xylose_Day6_FD_193428 | JGI IMG/M metagenome (GOLD analysis project Ga0247819, IMG submission 193428) | Soil microbial communities from agricultural site in Penn Yan, New York, United States - 13C_Xylose_Day6 | ecosystem: Environmental > Terrestrial > Soil > Agricultural land | place: USA... | reverse complement strand
GTACATATCCCAGATCAGAGACGCACAGCGCTTAGCTGGCAGGCGGTAGCGGCGTCGAATGCAATCGCTCCGACCGATGACAGCCTTCGGAGTATGTGACCAGCAGAATTCTGCCCGAATTACGGGCAGACTGACCCGCTGCGAAAACCGCGCCAAGGCCTCCATCCTGCCATTTTTCGTTTCTGACTGCGCATTAACTGCCGGGCCAGAAGTGCGCCGAATAGCCTCGTGCATTGCGCCGTTTCCTAGAGGGGCACAGCTATGCTCATTTGGCAACGAACCTCGTGCGGTTCGGACAGAATGCGATAGTATATAGACACAACTATCAAACTTCGACTTCACTATGTTCTGTGGCGAACAGGCCGAGAAAGGGGATCGAAGATGCCCATATTTAACTTCACGCTTCTTCCAAAAGATCAATTTACACTGGTGGACGAGAATGGCTTCGACCGGGCTTGGGCTCTTGATTCCGTTACGGGCGAATTCCTACCAGGGAGCACGCTGAACGTTGCGGAAGGTGCCACGACAACCCCCCTCTCGGTTGCGGACGACGACGATCTGTTTGAAGATGACGACACCGGAGACGGCTACAACGACAACGGTGCTCCGCAGCTTCTGACGAGCGCTTTGACTGTTGATGGGACAACTTGGCCTGCGGGATCTTTGGCCGAAGCCGAGTACATGATCACTGTTGAAGACCCCGCAACAGGCGACACTTATGACATGTATGCCGTCAGAATTCGTCTTTCGACGGAGTCGAGGTTCGAAGGGCAAATCGTGGGCTTCTCCTTTGTGGGTGAAATGCCCCCGAATGTTCCCCTCACAATCCTTTCCAACACCGATAGTCAAGAAAGCCCGCCTGTCGCGATCAACGTGCCCTATGAGGATCTGGTCGTCTGCTTCGCCACTGGAACGCTTATTGAAACCGACAACGGCCCGGTCCCTGTCAACGATCTTTTAGTCGGAGACCGCGTCCTGACAGTCGACAACGAATTCCAAGAGATTCACTGGATTGGCTCCCGCCAACTGGATCGGGCGACACTTGAACGAAATCCCAATCTTTGTCCCGTGCGCATCAGAGCGAACGCCTTGGGACCGGGTTTGCCGGATATCGATTTGATCGTTTCGCCCCAGCACAGGATATTGGTCACATCTGAAATCAGCCGGCGTATGTTCGGCACCAAAGAAGTTTTGGTCGCCGCCAAACACCTGCTTGCGGTGAACGGCATCGATACCCTGACGGATTTAGATAGCGTCACCTATTGGCACTTCCTGCTGAATGCGCATCAGATCGTAATCGCAAATGGTGTCGCAACAGAGAGCCTGTACACGGGACCGCAAGCATTAAAATCAATCGATCCGGCAGGGGTGAGAGAGATCCTCTCAATTTTTCCAGAACTCACGGATGCATCTTATGTAGCGGTCCCGGCGCGTCGCTTGGTTGGTGGAAGGCATGCACGACGGCTGGCAGCCCGAAGCGCTGTAAATCGCAGGCCACTCGCCGTGGCCCAGATACTTTGACCTGATCGGCCGCTCAAACAGAGGTCGTCGCACATTCACGCGACGAAACGGTAGCATTATCCGCATAGGTGCCGTCGTAGGGGCGCTCCAGAGCTTGATCTGTGTCGTCGGAATCCATCATGATAATGGTTACTTATCGAGATTTATTGAGTATGCTATGCAACCTGAAAGTTATCCGCAATATTATTGAAAATAGCGGATTCAAGTGGAATTTACTAGCTATCGTTGGATTGTCAGGTCCGGGTGGGGTGGGGCAAAGTTGAGGCCGTCGAGCTCGCGGCGGAAGGCCTTGCTCTCCCCATGGCCTAAGCCCAGATTTAGCCGACCAACACGACGGAGCGCAGTATGCAGGGCAAGATCACGCTTCAGGACGTCGCACGGGTGGCGGGGGTCTCGCGGGCCACAGTATCGCTCGTCGTTCGCAAGTCGCCGCTGGTTGCCGATGCCACCCGTGTGCGGGTCGAAAAGGTGATGGCCGAGCTTGATTACGTCCGCGATCTTGGCGCGGCACGGCTGCGCGACAAGAGCAGCCGTACGATCGGGGTCGTTGTTCCGAACCTCGTCAACTCGTTCTTCACCGAATTTCTGTCGGGCGTCGAGCAGGTAATGGGTGAGGGAGAGCGCGTGGTTCTTCTGGCAAACAGTCAGGATGATCCGGCCCGACAGGATGCGATCCTGCATCGTTTTCGTGGGCATGGGGTCGACGGTGTCATCCTCTGTCCTACGCAGGACACCGATCCGGGACTGCTTGGGCGCTTGCGGCAATGGGACCTGCCGGTGGTGCAGTCGCTGCGCGAGGTTGGCGACGGGGTGACGGATTTCGCGGGCGGCGATTACATCGACGGCGTCACGCTCGCGATGCGGCACCTGGTTTCATTCGGCCATCGCCGCATTGCCTTTCTTTCGGTGAGCGCGCAAACTTCGGCGCGCGAGCAACGCTTGCGGGGTTGGGCTCAATCGCTGATCGAGACTGGTGCAGAAAATAGCGGAATCGTCGAAACCGCACTGACCTGGGAAGCCGCCGCGCAATCCGCCGCACGGGTTCTGGAATTGCCGGATCGGCCGACGGCGGTTCTTTGCTTCAATGACGTGCTGGCGGCCGGTTTTATGGCCGGGCTGCGCCAGGTCGGAAAGGTTCCGGGCAGGGATATCGCGGTTGTCGGGCTCGACGACCTGCCGATGGCCGAACTGCTTTATCCGACGCTCACCAGCGTGGCGATGATGCCCGAACGCATCGGCCAGATGGCGGCCCGGCTTCTTGTCCGGCGCATGGCCGATGGCAAGGCTGCGATCCAGCGCTGCATCGTCTCGGGGCAGCTGATGATCCGTGAAAGTAGCGGCAAGGAAATCAATTGACTTGTCCAGTTCTTGCAATTTAGATCGTTCTAATTGGGAAGAGACGCGACATCCGCAGGGGAGGGCAGATGTATCACTTCAACTTCCAGCCTATATTCGAGAACCTCGACATGCTCCTGCACGGGGCATGGCTGACGGTCCGCCTGTCGCTGATGGCGATGGTCCTCGGGCTGATTGTTTCGGTGCTCGGTGCCGTGGCAAAGACCTCGGGTATCCGGCCATTGCGCTGGCTGGTCGATCTCTATGTCGAGGTGATCCGGAACACGCCGTTCCTGATTCAGATCTTCTTCATCTTCTTCGGACTGCCCGCGATCGGGATCGCGATGTCACCGAACACGGCTGCCCTGGTTGCGCTCGTCGTGAATGTCGGGGCCTACGGAACCGAGATCATCCGGGCGGGAATAGAATCCATTCCCCAGGGCCAGATCGAGGCCGGTCGGGCACTGGCGCTCAGCCCCGTGCAGATCCTGCGCCATGTCGTTCTGAAGCCCGCCTTGCGCAACATCTACCCGGCGCTGACAAGCCAGTTCATCTATCTGATGCTGACGTCCAGCGTGGTTTCGGTGATCTCGGCCAATGACCTCGCTTCGGCGGGCGCGGACCTGAATGCCAAGACTTTTGCCAGTTTTGAGGTCTATCTGGTCCTGACCGTCATGTATTTCTTGCTGGCGGCAGGTTTTTCGGCGGTCTTTGCGATGATCCGACGCGCCGTGTTTTCTTATCCGGCGAGTCGCTAGATGATCCGCGTTTTTTCATCCGCTGATGTCCTCTTCATCGTCATGGCCGTGCGCTGGACGCTGATCCTGTCCGCCATTGCCTTTGCCGGAGGCGCGCTGGGTGGCATGGCCATTGCGCTGGCCCGCACATCGCAGCGCAAGGGGTTACGGTGGTTTGCGACGGGCTTTATCCAGGTGTTTCAGGGCACGCCGCTGCTGATGCAGCTGTTTCTGGTCTATTTCGGGCTTGCTGTCGTCGGCCTTCCCATCAATCCACTGCTTGCCGCCGCCGTGGCGCTGACCTTCCATGCCAGCGCATATCTGGGCGAGATCTGGCGCGGTTCGATCGAGGCCGTGCCTTCCGGGCAGACCGAGGCCGCGACGGCGCTCTCCCTTAGCTATGCCGACCGAATGAGATACGTGATCCTGCCGCAGGCGATGCGCGTGGCGACGGCGCCGACCGTCGGGTTTCTGGTGCAACTGATCAAGGGCACCTCGCTGGCGTCGATCATCGGTTTCACCGAGCTGACGCGTGCCGGCCAGATCGTCAACAATGCGACCTTCAAGCCGTTCCTGGTCTTTGGCACGGTCGCGGTGCTGTATTTCGCGCTGTGCTGGCCGCTGTCGTTGCTGGCCCGGCGAATGGAAACCCGCATGCGCCGGGCAATCACGCGCTGACCACAGAGGAGGAAAACCATGAAACTGAACCGCCGCCTATTTGCCACCCTTGCCGCCAGCGCCCTGGCAGCCGGACTGGCTGGCTCCGCGCTTGCCGCCGATCTTGCCGCGATCGAAACCGCCGGAACGGTCAAGATCGGGATGCTGGTCGATTTTCCGCCCTTCGGCGTGCTGGACACCGCGGGCAAGCCCGATGGTTATGACGCGGATGTGGCAAAAGCGCTTGGCGAATATCTGGGCGTCAAGACAGAGATCGTGCCGGTGACCGGTCCGAACCGCATCCCTTACCTGCTGTCGGGGCAGGTCGATGTCCTTGTCGCCTCTCTGGGGATCACCAAGGAACGCGCCGAAAAGGTCAACTTCTCGAAGCCCTATGCAGGGATCAGCATCGCGGTTTATGGCGACAAGGCGACCGCGCTTGCGGACGCGGCCGGACTTTCAGGGCAGGGCATTGCGGTCACCCGTGCCTCGACCCAGGACACCGGCGTGACGAAAGTCGCACCAGCCGACGCGGATATCCGCCGCTTTGACGACGACGCCAGCGCGGTGCAGGCGCTGATGTCGGGGCAGGTGAAGCTGATCGGCGCCTCGAACGTCGTGATGTCGCAGGTCAATGCCGCTGCGGGCGATCGCTTCGACAAGAAGTTCGACTTGTCGAGCCAGGTGCAGGGCATCGCCGTCGCGCCGGGTTCTGACGCGCTTCTGGACAAGATCAACGCTTTCGTCGCACAGGCCAAGTCGGACGGGATGCTCGACAAAGTACACGAGAAATGGCTCGGCGGCCCGCTGCCTGAATTCGTGAAGACCGCCGAATGACCTCTTGCAGCCCGACCCGACGTGGTCGGGCCCCTTTTTCGGAGCCGGACCATGTCTGAACACGCCATCATCATGCGCGGCGTCAACAAATATTACGGCGCATTCCATGCCTTGGTCGACATTGACCTGACGGTTGCGCGTGGCGAGCGCATCGTCATTTGCGGCCCCTCCGGCTCTGGAAAGTCGACGCTGATCCGTACGATCAACCAGCTCGAGACGATCCAGGCCGGGACGATCACGGTGGACGGCGTCGAGCTGACGGCAGGCGGCGAGAATGTGGCGAAGGTCCGGCAGGATGTCGGCATGGTCTTCCAGAACTTCAATCTGTTTCCGCACATGACCGTGCTCGAGAACTGCATCCTCGCGCCGATGAAAACCCGCAAGACGCCACGGGCCGATGCCGAGGCGACCGCTCGGAAACTCCTTGAACGGGTACGTATACCTGAACAGGCCGAGAAATATCCTGCTCAGCTTTCCGGTGGCCAACAGCAGCGTGTGGCGATTGCGCGGGCGCTCTGCATGAAGCCCCGCATCATGCTGTTTGACGAACCGACCTCGGCGCTGGATCCGGAAATGGTCAAGGAGGTTCTCGATACCATGATCGACCTCGCGCGTGAGGGGATGACAATGCTTTGCGTCACCCACGAAATGGACTTCGCGCGGGCCGTCGCCGACCGGGTCATCTTCATGGACAAGGGCGTCATCGTCGAAGAGAACGCTCCCGCCGCATTCTTCGACGATCCCAGGAACGAACGGTTGCAGAACTTCCTTGGCCAGATCGCGTGACGCGCGAATGCGGGTCGGCACCGGGTGTGGTCTGCGCCCAGACCGGCAACCACCTTATGACTGCACGCCAAAGCGCCGGCGATATTCGCCGGGGGTCAGGCCGACGAAGCGGGCAAAGACCGAGCGGAAGGCTCCGGCATCGGCATAGCCGGCCTGCCAGGCGATGCGGTCGATGGGACTGCTGCTGAACTGCAGCAACTCGCAAGCCTTGCTGATCCGCAGCCTTTGACCGTATTCCGATGTCGTCATGCCCGTCGCCTTGCGAAAGCGGCGCAGGAAGGCGCGGCGCTCCAGCCCTGCCTTGGCAGTCAGCGTTTCCAGCGACAGGTCCTTGCCCTCGGTCTCCTGAAGCCAACGCTGCACGGCAAGAACCGCCGTGTCGCCATGACCCAGGCGCGGCGAGAACAGGCTGTAATATCGCTGCTCGCGGCCGCGCGGGTCGACCAGCAGGAAACGCGCGGTCTCGGTCATGACGTCGGCCCCGCGCAGACGTTCAACCAGCCGCCGGCACAGGTCCGTCCAAGACATCACGCCGCCAGCGGTCAGGATCTGGCCGCCATCGATCAGCAAGCGATCCAGATCGGTCAGCACTTTTGGAAAGCGGGCCCGGAAGGGGTCTTCCAGCACCCAGCGTGGTGGTGGCCTTGCCATCCAGAAGCCCGGTCTCGGCCAGAATGAACACACCGGCGCAGACCGAGGCGATTATGCAGCCCGCGGAATGCAAGTTGCGCAGCCAGGCGATGTAGGGCATGGCCAGTTCGGCAGAGGGAAAGCCGCCTAGGCATGGCGGAATGATCAGCACGTCGGGTCCCGTGTGACCGGTGGCGCCAAGGATGCGAACCGGCGAACCATCCCCGCGAGCGATCTGCCAATGGCTGACGGTGATGCCGTGCTTGTCCGGTTCAGTGCCGAGCGGCTTAAAGCGGTTCGATACCTCGAACATATTCGTCATCGCGAGGACGGCGGCGTACTGTGCGCCGGGATAGCACAAGATGCCGACTTCGGTTTGCTCTGCGCCCATGTGTCACTATTACCACGAAGAATGTCGATATTGCCAATAGGTCGATCAAGTCGCCGCGCGCCGTTTTTCACGCCCGATTCCAAGGGGATTAAAATCAACGCGGCCGTCTCGCCGCGCGAAGGCGAGACCGTGGTGGTGAAGAATTTTCCCAACCCCTTCCTCAAGACCGAGCTCAAAGACATCCTGGACAAGGACGGGATCGAGGATGTGGTTGTTGTCGGCGCCATGAGCCACATGTGCATCGACGCAGCCGCACGCGCCGCGAGCGATCACGGCTACAAGACCACGGCGGTGCAGGATGCCTGTGCGACGCGCGATCTGGAGCATGAAGGCGTGACCGTCCCGGCCGTGTCGGTCCATGCGGCGATGATGTCGGCACTGGGCTTCGCCAATGCGACGATCACGGACACCGAAAGCTACGTGGAGAAGCAAGCCCGGGTCTGAGGGCCGGAGACTTTGGCGAAGACCGGTTTTTGATGCTAGAATCGGTCTTCTTCATGCGCGAACCCCTTAGCTGCCTGCATCTTCTCTCGTGGCCAGAGGCCCGAGAAGGGCAGGGCGATGTCCAGCGCCCTTTGGCGAACTGATTTCCCTCGCCCGACGCGTGCCGATCGGGATGTTCCCGGCCGAAGCCGGGCGTAAGCTCCCTGCCGCAGACGTGCGGCTGGAAACCGGTCGCTTGACACCGACACGGACTTCAACTGGACGAAGGCTGCCGTCGTCTGAGCAACCAAAATACTTGGCCGCGAAGAGGTCTGGCTGACAGGTCCCGACGGGACGGAGGCAGGATCGATACCGCAGAGGTGGTTTGGGCATAGCGACCCAGCTGCGACATTCGAGACGATCCACCGCCGAACTCCATCATGAGGCGATTCACACCCGACCTCGGAGAGAACCATGACCCCGGACGCTACCCCGGATGGACGTTTCAGACCAGTTCTTGAGAAGGCCGAAATCAGAGAACCAACTCTAAAATCACTGGACGACGGACGGTTTCGAAGATGCTAACCTCCGAGTTATCAGTCGGCGGCGTGGATTGTCACGAACGCACACTGCTACATTTCTGCTGTCAAGGCGTGGCTACATTATCAAAGACTTTTAGGCTGATCCTGCTGTTGCGGAGTTGATCGAGAGGGAGCAAAATGGCCGAGAGCAGTAGTCCCCACGACCACCCCCCTGGAGAAGCCAAGGCGCCACGTGATCCGGTGCGGCGATGGACGATTATCGTTGCATTAGCCCTGTTGTTTTTGCTGACGCTGCAGATTGCCAGCGACCGGACCGCGCCGGTCACGTCCATCGGTACGGTCGAGGGACTGGTGCTACCGATCTCCTCTAGGGTGTCTGGTGAACTGCTGCGGGTTGCGGTTAGCGACAATGAGGTCGTCGAGGCCGGCACGCTGCTTTATGAAATCGATCCGACCCCCTTCCGGCTGGCGGTAGAGGCGGCAGCGGCCGATCTGGCCCAAGTGGGACAATCCATTGGAGCGTCGACCGCAGAAGTCGCCGCGGCACAAGCGCGCGTCGCCGAAGCGAATGCGGTGCTGACAAACAACCGTGCCCAGGCGGAGCGCACTTTGGCATTGGTAACGCGCGGCGTAACTCCTGAGGCTCGGGGCGACGAGGCGACTGCGGAAGTTGCCACGGGGGAAGCCACGCTTGCGGCATCCGAGGCAGACCTTCGTCGTGCCGAGGAGGCACTGGGGCCGGCTGGAGTGGACAACCCCCAACTTCGCTCTGCACAGGCAGCGCTGGAAACCGCTCAGTTCAACCTAAGCCAGACGCAGGTCGTCGCTCTGACCCGGGGCCGCGTTACCAATTTCAGCCTCGGGCCGGGTGAAACAGTCAATGCCGGACAGCCGGTCATGACGATGATCGACCTGCAGGGGGCGTGGGTCATGGCGTATTATCGCGAGAATCAGCTTGCTAACATGAAGGTTGGCGACAGAGCGCATATTGTGCTCGACGTTCTGCCGGGCCAGATTTGGCCGGCCAAAATCGTGTCTTTCTCCGGTGGCATCATGACGGTTAACCAGACGGCGAGCCCCGGTGGGTTGGTTGACACACCGCCCCAGCAAAATTGGCTCGCCGAGCCACAGCGCTTTGGTGTCCGCCTCCAGTTCGATCCGCCGGACAAATGGCCGCCCAATGTGCGGTTGGGCTCGCAGGCGATGGTGATGGTGTATACTGACAAGGCTACCTGGCTGCGGCCGCTCTGGGAGATTGTGATCCGTGCCCGCGCGCTGATCTCCTATGTTTACTGATCCCAACCACACTCAACAGGTGTTGCGGGTGGCGCTGGTGACACCATTCGTCTACGGATTAGGAGTTGTAGCAGGCACGCCGCTACCTTTTGTTTCGGCGATGCTATTTTCCACTTTCACCTTGAAAATGCGAACACCGCCACCATTCGCGGTTGTCCTCGTCCTGACGCTGTCGATGACACTGCTGCCGCTCGCATTTGCGGGCATTTCGGACGTGTTGAGCCAATATCCCTATCTTATGGTTGGATTTGTCGTTTTGGTACTATTCCATGCCTTCCGGTTGCAGTCTGTGCCGAAGATGGCCATTTTCGGTGTGCTGTTGCAGACTTTTGCCATTATGCTCCCGATGGCCACCGGCGAATCCGAACTGGCTGGTGAAGCTCTCGCCGGAGCGTTCGCGGTGAATGGCGTGATGGCATTTTCTGGCCTCTACCTTGCTTTTGCCTTGTTCCCGGAGCGTAGCGTCGCCGAACGGGCTGCACCCCAGCCGCCTGGGCCGGAAGATCCGCTGGACCGGACACGCAACGCTGCCGTAGCCGCGCTGGTGATGCTGCCGGTTTTTTCGATGCTCCTCACGTTCAGCCTCAGCTCAGCGATGCGGGTTCTCTTCACGATAGCCATTGTCCTGACCTCACTCAGCCGTCGCGATGCCCGAGAAACCGGGGCAGAGAGCGTGCTCTCTGCGATTCTTGCGGGAGCTGTGGCGGTCGCATTCTCGGTGCTGTATACTTTGTGGCCCCAGCCCGGCGCCGCATTACTGTCTATGGCATTCCTTGGCCTGCTCGTAGTTCCGCGCGCCTTCGCGGGGCGCAATCAAGGTGCAGTTGCGCTGGCCATTCCGCTGGTCTGGGTTCTCATTGGTACCGCGGAGGGAAACACCCTGTCGAAGACGTTGGAGTGGTGTCTCTATTCGATCATTGGCGTGGTCTATGCAGTTTGGGCAAGAGAGCTGATCCTTTCAACTCTTGGCTGGCGGTCAGCATTCCCGCGGCCCCCGAAACACATCGGAGATGACCGAAAAACTTGGTCGTTCCGCTCTACACAAATGGGATCACAGCGCCGCGAGTAATGTGCTCAGTCCGACGCCTGGCCGGTTTGTTGCGCCGCCCCTCTTTCCAGCTGTGCCCCTGCCACACCGGGCAGCGCGCGTTCCATCGACGAAGTTTCCGAACGCCCCAATCCTGGCGTGAATTGTCCGACAATCCGGCCAATCAGGATAGCGACGTAGAAGGTGCCAAGTGCTCCCTCAAGAGCCGTGCAAATTTGAGCAATAGGCGTTGAAGGGGTAATGTCGCCATAGCCGACAGTCGTCATTGTCACTAAGCTGAAATAAAGCAATTGAACGTCATTATCCCCCCCCTCCGGCAGTCGGAATGATCCTGGATAAGATGTCTCAAGTTGGCGAAATAGCAGGGCGCAGGCTGCAGCAATTACGAAGAAGCCGAAGATTGCACCGACGAGGTTGTCGGCACTTGACTCACGGTTTCCCACAAGCTCGGCGAAAGTCGCGGCGAGCGCACCGAGGACAACCAACAGAATCAGGGCTGTAAGAAGACCATCCACGGAGACCACTTTATAGAAATTAAGCAATTGCAAGACAAACAACGCCAGCAACAGCACTATCGCCACGCGTACTGCCCAGGTGCTGGTGCGTCCAGCGTATAGCGCCCCGCCGAATACCAATATGAATAGCGTCGATCCCAGAAGCCGGGCGGCACCTGTTTCCGCCAAGAGCGCCTCAAGCACAAATGACCCGATCAGTAAGGAGAGCAAAAGACTCCACCGCCAGCGTGCAACAAGCGCGAGGTATGAATCGATGATCGACATATTGTTCCTCCATATGCAATCATTGGATAATAGATCGCACAGCTAGAAATCTGACACGTCTCATCCAAACGCGGAAGTCGAAACCAAAGGCGCGCGGTTTTATTGCGCGGTCCGAAAAAACGGACATCAAGGGTGTTCACACCAGAGGGGAGTGGGGGAATGGCAGACGATCATATTGCGGCCGCGGCTGACAACACCAGGAAAGTTAAATCGTTTGACCGGGCGGTCACTGACCTGGTGATCCGGCTGACCATCATCGGCTCATTATGCTATTTGTCTTTTACATTGATCGCCCCCTTTATCATCATGATCATCTGGGCCACCATACTCGCGGTCGCTCTTTATCCGATCTTTACCGCACTGAAGAAGCTTCTGCGTGGGCACGGTGGGTTGGCGGCAGCCCTAATTACATTGGTGGGCGTTCTTGTCATCGTCGTCCCGCTTGGGGCTGTCACGGTCAATCTTGCCGAGACCACCCTGGGTTTGGTCGATCTCTTTGAGAACCAGACAGTGGCTGTGCCACGGCCCCCGATATCCGTGCAAGATTGGCCATTGATTGGTAGCCGTGTTTACGACGCGTGGAATCTCGCTTCCAACAATCTCGAGGCTGCCATAGCACGGTTCGGGCCCCCTCTTCTGCAAACGGCCAGTGGGATTGTTGGCAAGATCGCGGGTGTCGGATTCGGTATGCTGGGCTTTGCAGTTTCCGTGATTGTAGCGGGATTTCTGTTTATACCCGGGCCGGGTCTGGCCAACGCCATTAAGTCATATGCTCGTCGAATTGCAGACGAACGCGGAGCGGAATTTGTCGACCTTACAGGTGCGACAATCCGCAACATATCGCGTGGTGTCATCGGTGTGGCCTTGCTTCAGGCTCTCCTCGCCGGCCTGATCCTAAGCGTATTTGGCATCCCGGCAGCCGGTGCAATCGCCTTCGCTGTACTGATCTTTTGTATCATCCAGGTCGGGCCTGTACCTGTGGTCCTGCCTCTCATCATTTGGGCTTGGTTAACAAAGGACACAGGACCGGCATTGTTGCTGACGATTCTGCTGATACCCATCCCCATCATAGACAACGTCCTGAAACCCGTGCTCATGGCTCGTGGGCTTACCACGCCCATTCTGTTGATCCTGCTTGGGGTGATTGGTGGCACCGTAACCTATGGAATGATAGGATTGTTTTTAGGGCCAATCCTGTTGGGAATTTTTTATGAAATGATGACAGCTTGGGTGAAGCCCGAAGTTCCGGAATCCGCGATCGAAGATAGGGACCCTGCAAGCCGTGATTTCGGTTTGAAGTAAACGTTCCTTGTATCTTGTTAAGTCCTGTATTGAGGGCACCTCGAAAAATTGCCCTGCCATTGCTGCGGCGGTATGAACGCGGGAGCATCGAAGGGCTTGGGATTTGACGATGACGCAGATGGGTTTCTTCGATCTTTCAGACCGCTACGCGAGCCTGGACGCCAAGAAGGATCCGCTGGTCGAGATCAATGCCGTGGTGCCTTGGGAGGAGTTTCGTCCCGTGCTTGAGCGGGTCTGGCGCAAGCCCGATGCAGAGCGCAAGTCGCGGGCGGGCCGTAAGCGCATGGACGCCGTGCTGATGTTCAAAACCCTGGTGTTGAGCGCGCTCTACAACCTCTCCGACGACCAGATTGAATATCAGGTGCGCGACCGGTTGTCCTTCATGCGGTTTCTCGGGCTCGGGCTGCAGGATCGTGTGCCCGACGCCAAGACGGTCTGGCTCTATCGCGAAGCTCTGGCCCAGGCTGGCATGGTCGAAGCGCTGTTCAAGCAGTTCGACGGCTACCTGGCACGGCAGGGATATATCGCGCGGGGTGGCCAGATCCTCGACGCCTCGATCGTGCCGGTGCCGCGCAACCACAATACCCGGGACGAGAATGCAGCAATCAAGAATGGTGATCTGCCCGAGGGTTGGGCGGACAAGCCGGCCATGCGATCGCAGAAGGACACCGATGCGCGCTGGACCCAAAAGCAAGGCAAGAACCATTACGGCTACAAGAACCACGTCAATATCGATCGCAAGCACAAACTGGTGCGGCGCTATCACGTCAGCGATGCGGCGCAGCACGATAGCCAGGCGGTGGATCACCTGCTGATGCAGGGCAACACCGGCTCCGGTGTCTGGGCGGATTCAGCCTATAGGTCGGAAGAAACTGAAGCCAAGCTGCAGGCGCGCAAGCTCAAGAGCCACATCCAGCGCAAGGGCCAGCGCGGCAAGCCGCTGACCGAGCAGGCCAAGAAAAGCAACCGGACAAAATCCAAGGTGCGTTCGCGGGTCGAGCATATCTTTGGCGCCCAGACCAACGACATGGGCGGCACCTTGGTGCGCACCATCGGCATCGTCCGGGCAAAGGCGAAGATCGGGATGAAGAACCTTGCTTACAATATGCGTCGCCTCGGCCAGCTCCGCCGTCTGAACCCGGTTCCGGCGTGACCCGGAGCGCGGAATACAAGCCGCAGAGCAGCACAATCTTCGCCTGACGGCGGAGTGCTAAAGCCAGCCGAGACCCCAATTGCCCGCATCAGGCGAGCTCAAGCCGCCGACAACGCTCCGCGCGTCAGGAAACACCTAAAAATCGAGGTGCCCACAAGAAGGATCCGCATTTCGTTGCCCCCGTTGATCCGATTCCGGACAGTGTTTTCACGAAAGCGTTAATATCACGTTACCGAAGAGCCCATCACATATAATGC
>Ga0247819_10001291_pt1 | contig 13705 bp, 12 predicted proteins | sample 13C_Xylose_Day6_FD_193428 | JGI IMG/M metagenome (GOLD analysis project Ga0247819, IMG submission 193428) | Soil microbial communities from agricultural site in Penn Yan, New York, United States - 13C_Xylose_Day6 | ecosystem: Environmental > Terrestrial > Soil > Agricultural land | place: USA... | reverse complement strand
CCAGCTTCGGCAACGCCTCGGGCCCGGTGCCGCCGTTCGCGCCCGGCATCCTGGGCGCCAAGGGCTCGCTGTACGTGACGCGGCAGACGCTGTTCAGCCACATCACCAGCCGCGAGAACACCCAGGCCATGGCCGACGACCTGTTCGAGGTGGTCGCATCCGGCAAGGTGAAGATCCGCATCGACCAGCGCTACCCGCTGGAGCAGGTGCAGCAGGCCCACCGCGACCTCGAGGCGCGCAAGACCACCGGCAGCACGATCCTCACGCTCTGAGCGAGCCCGGCAGCGGGATGTGTGTGAATGCGCGCTGACCGTGCATTCCTACACCCGCTTGGCCCCCCAGCTTGCATCTCGCTACCGTGCGGTTGGGTAGATTGATCCGCAACCCATGAAAGACTGCCGCTGGCCCGAGCTGCGGCGAGCGGAGCATTGCCATATGGCGCTGAGAGCCTACATCGTCGAGGACAGCCCGACGATCCGAGACAACCTGATCGAGACGCTGGAAGAACTGGCCGAAGTCCAACCGGTCGGCCTGGCGGATTCCGAGCAGGAGGCGAAGCGCTGGCTGGCCCAGAACCCCGAGGGCTGGGACGTGGCGGTGGTGGACCTGTTCCTGCGCCAGGGTACCGGTCTGCGGGTGGTGGAAGCGGTGCGCGCGCGCAAGCGCGGCCAGAAGGTGATCGTGCTGAGCAACCACGCCACCTCGGACATGCGGCGCCGCTGCGCGCAACTGGGCGCCGACGCGGTGTTCGACAAGTCCACCGAGATCGACGCGCTGCTCGACTATTGCGTCAAGGCGCGCGGGGAACTGGAGGCGGCTTAGGCCGTGCCGGCACGAGAGCGCAAGCCTGCTGTCGGGCTCGCGCGAGCAGGTGTGCCAGCCGATCGCGCCAGAGTGGCTGTGGTGGCGCGGGTGCCGCTCCTGCCTGTGTCATGCGCGCATGCCGACAAGCCCCCTGCGCCTTTCGGCGAACTCGAACAGGCCCATGCCCAGCAGCATGGCCGCAACGAACACCAGCGCCTTGTGCTCGCCCATGCCGAGCGCCACCAGCGCTGGCCCCGGGCAGAAGCCGGCGATGCCCCAACCGATCCCGAACAGCACGCTGCCGCCGACAAGGCGACGGTCAAGCTGGTTGGCAGCCGGCATGCGCATCTGCAGCCCGAGCAACGACGTCGTTCGCTTTCGTGCAAGGGTGAACGCAGCAGCGCCGACGAGGATGGCACCGCCCATCACGAACGCCAGGGAGGGATCCCATGCGCCGGCGAGGTCGAGGAAGCCCAGCACCTTGGCCGGGTCGGCCATGCCGGAGACGATCAGTCCGATGCCGAAAACGGCGCCGGCGAGCAAGGCGAAGAAGGCAGGCATTTGGATTCCTCAGGCGCCGATCAGGTGGCGAACGATGAACACGGTGACGAAACCGGCCAGCATGAAGGCGGCCGTGGCGACGAGCGAGCGCGGCGAAAGTCGCGAGATGCCGCACACGCCGTGGCCGCTGGTGCACCCCGAGCCATACCGGGTGCCGACGCCCACGATCAGGCCGGCGGCGACCAGGCCGGCGTAACCGGCATCGATCTGCGGGCGCGGCAGTTCCATGACGAGTGCATACAGCAGGGGCGCACCCACCAGGCCGGCGATGAAGGCCACGCGCCAGGAGATGTCGCCGCGCACCGGCTTCAGCAGCCCGCCCAGCACGCCGCTGATGCCGGCGATGCGGCCGTTGAGCAGGATGAACATGGCGGCGGCGATGCCGATGATCACGCCGCCCGCGAGCGACGCCCACGGCGTGAACGAATTCCAATCGATGGTCATGGGGGCGTTACTCCTTGGGGCAGTAGAGGCGGTACAGGACCACCAGGATTTCCAGCAGGCTGGGGTCGGCCACGCTGTAGTAAATGTTCTTGCCTTCGCGACGCGTGGCCACGACACCCTGGCTGCGCAGTACGCCGAGCTGCTGTGACAGCGTCGGCTGATGGATGTCCAACTGTTCCTCGAGCTCGCCGACGCTGAACTCGCCCTGGGACAGCTGGCAAAGCAGCAGCAGGCGCTCCGGATTGGCCAGCAGCTTGAGCGCGGCAACCGCGTTCTCGGCTGCGCTGCGCAGCCGCTCCGGGTCGATCACGAGATCACTTGGGTCTTCCTTCATGCGGTCCTCTCGGTCCAGTCATTTGCTTGACAGATAGTATATCAGAAGATAGATTATCTAATAATAGATCGAAGGAAATCTCGATGACCGGACGAACCACCACCCAAGCCTTTTTCGACCGTGCCACGTGGACGGTCTCGTACGTGGTTTCGGACAACGCCACCAGGGCCGCTGCAGTCATCGATCCGGTGCTCGACTACGACTTCAAGTCGGGCCACACGGACACCATGGCTGCTGACCAGGTTCTCGCGTACCTCCAGGACAAGGACCTGAAGGTCGAGTGGATCCTGGAGACCCACGCGCACGCTGACCACCTCTCCGGCGCGCGGTATCTGCAGGAACGCACCGGCGGCCGCATCGCGATCGGGGAGAACATCCGCGAGGTGCAGGCCACGTTCAAGAAGCTTTACAACCTGGAGCGCGGCTTCCTGCCCGACGGCAGCCAGTTCGACCACCTGTTCAAGGACGGCGAGACCTTCCGCATCGGCGAGGTCGAGGCGAAAGCCATGCTGGTGCCAGGTCACACGCCGGCCGACATGGCGTACCTCATCGAGGACAGCGTGTTCGTCGGCGATACCCTGTTCATGCCGGACGTCGGCACCGCGCGCGCGGACTTCCCGGGCGGGGACGCCGCGACGCTTTACCGGTCCATCCGCCGCTTGCTGGAGCTGCCGCCCCAGACGCGCATGTACGTGTGCCACGACTACCCGCCGCAAGGGCGTGAAGCGCGCTGGGAGACCACGGTCGCTGAGCAGCGCGCGAAGAACATCCACGTGCGTGACGGGATCACGGAAGAAGGCTTCGTCGCCATGCGCAAGGCAAGGGACGCGACCCTCGAGGTGCCGACCCTTATCCTGCCGTCGATCCAGGTGAACGTTCGCGCAGGGCAGATGCCGCCGGTCGACGACAACGGCGTCGCCTATTTGCGGATCCCGATCAACACCCTGCCGAAGGGTGCGGCGAAGCGATGAATACTTTCTCACCCGCGCAGATCGACGATGCCTTGCGCGTGACCGCCTACAGCATGGGCAAGGGCGAAGCATGAAAGCGAGGTGGCTGCCCGGGTGGATGGCCGCGTACGACCGGGGAAAGGCGGCCCAGGACCTCGTGGCTGGCATCGTGGTGACCATGCTGCTGGTTCCGCAAAGCCTCGCGTACGCGATGCTTGCGGGACTGCCACCGCACGTGGGGATGTACGCCAGCATCCTGCCGCTGGTGGCGTATGCGGTGCTCGGTTCCAGCATGACCCTGTCGGTCGGGCCGGTGGCGGTGGCGTCGCTCATGACCGCGTCCGCGGTGGCGCCGCTCGCCGCGGCGGGCAGCGCGGAGTACGTGCTCCTGTCGATGCTGCTCGCGCTCATGGGAGGGGTGGTGCTGTTGCTGCTTGGTCTGCTGCGCATGGGGTTCGTGGCGAATCTCCTGAGCCACCCTGTGATCTCCGGATTCGTGACCGGCTCTGCCGTTCTCATCGCAATCGGTCAGCTGAAGCCGCTGCTCGGCATTCCGACCAAGGGCGAGACGGCGCTGGAATTGCTGGGCTCCCTGTTGTCGAGCGCGAATGAACTGCACGTGCCCACGGCGGTGCTGGGCCTGCTGTCCGTGCTGGGGCTGTGGGCCTGCCGCAGATTCCTGGCGGAGGGACTGCGCCGGGCCGGCATGGGAGCCGGGAGCGCCGGGATCCTGGCGAAGCTGGGGCCGATGGTGGTGGTGCTGCTGGCGATCGTGACCGTGGTGGCGCTGAGACTGGATACGAGCGCGGGCGTTGCGGTGGTCGGGGCCATCCCGGCAGGGTTGCCGGCGCTGACGTTCACCCTGCCCGATCCGCGCCAGTTGCAGGCGCTCGCCGTCGCCGCGGTGATGATCGCGCTGATCGGCTTCGTGGAGAGCGTCTCGGTCGCCCAATCGCTCGCGATCAAACGGGGCGAGCGGATCAATCCGGATGCGGAGCTGCGGGGCCTGGGCGTTGCCAACCTGGCCAGCGCCCTTTCCGGGGGCTTCCCCGTCACTGGCGGTTTCGCGCGCAGCGTCGTGAACTTCGCGGCGGGTGCCCGCACGCCCCTGGCCGGCGTGATCGCCGCCGCGCTCATGGCAGCGGTCCTCCTTGGCCTGACGGGACTCTTCGAAAGATTGCCGCTCGCAGTGCTCGCAGCGACCATCATCGTGGCGGTGATCGGGCTCGTGGACCTCGCCACGCTGCGCCATGCGTGGCACTACGACCGGGCCGATGCCGTGGCCTGGCTGGTAACGGCGCTGGGCGTGCTCGGACTCGGTGTAGAGGCCGGGGTGGGCCTTGGCGTGGGGATGTCGATTGGCACCTTCCTGTGGCGCGCCAGCCGGCCGCACATCGCCGTGCTGGGCCGGGTGGGTGACAGCGAGCACTTCCGCAACGAACGGCGCTTTGCGGTCACGACCTATCCCGAACTGTTGCTGATTCGTGTGGACGAGAGTCTTTTCTTCGCCAACATGCAGGCGATCCTCCGGCGCATCGAGGAGGAGATCGAACGACGCGGAGAAGTCCGGCATCTGGTGCTGGACCTGTCCTCGGTCAGCCACGTCGACCTCACCGCGGTCGAGGCCCTCCAGCGCCTGCAGGCCGACCTACGCCAGCGCGGCATCGAGCTCCATCTTGCTGAGGTCCGCGGACCTGTCATGGACAGGCTCCGACAAACCGATCTGCCGCGCAAGCTCGCCCTTGAGCCATTCCTGAACCTGAACGAAGCAACGGGCATCCTCGCGCCGACGAAATCGCCGCATGCCGCCTCGCCCTTGCCGAAGCCTGCAGGCTGTTGACGGAGAGGGCGGAAAATCGGCCGATTGCGGTCTTCCCATTCGATCGACGGGACCCCGCGCATGCAAAGTAGGATGCGCTGACTGGGCGTCCGGCCATCTTGCCGCTGGCCGCGCCTGCACCGAGAGGAGCGCGCCATGGCGGACCTGATCGAAACGGATTACCTGGTCATCGGGGCCGGTGCTGCCGGGATGGCAATCACCGACGCGCTTCTATCGCATCGCGACGCCAGCGTCACTTTGGTCGAACGTCGCCACGCTCCGGGTGGCCACTGGCTCGACGCATACCCGTTCGTGCGGCTGCACCAGCCGTCCGCCTTCTACGGTGTCGACTCGGTGCCGCTGGGCAGGGACGCCGTGGACCGGTCGGGCCTGAATGCCGGTTTCTACGAAGCGGCGGGCGCGGATGAGCTGCGAGCCTACTTCGCGCATGTGATGCAGGAGCACTTCCTGCCGACACGGCGTGTGCGCTTCTTCCCGTGCAGCGCCTACCTGGGTGGGGAAGATGACCGGCACCGCTTCGTCTCCCGCCTCAGTGGCGCCAGGCAGGAGGTTCGCGTCCGCCGCAAACTCGTGGACACCGCCTACCTGGAAGGCGGCATCCCTGCAACCAGCAAGCCACCATTCGAAGTCGATGAGGGCGTGCGATGCATCGCCCCCGGCGATGTCGCCCGCCTGGCCAGGCACTCCGGCCCCTTCGTCGTCATCGGGGCAGGCAAGACGGCCATGGACACCTGTGTCTGGCTGCTCACGAACGGCGTGCCGGCATCTGCCATCCGCTGGGTGAAGCCACGCGAAGGCTGGTGGCTGAACCGCCGCTTCCACCAGCCGCACACCGGCCTGCCCGAGTTCTTCGCCGGCATCGGACTGCAGTTCCAGGCCATGGCGCACGCCCGGTCCGTGGACGACCTGTTCCTGCGGCTCGAAGCGGACGGCTTCTTCCTGCGAGTTGATCCGGCGGTGAAGCCGACGATGTTGCACGGTGCCATCCTGAGCGAGGCCGAACTTGCGTTGCTGCGGCAGATCACGGATGTCGTGCGGCTCGGCCGTGTGCAGCGGATCGGGCGCGGCAGCATGGTGCTGGACGACGGCGAAGTCGCCACGCCCGCTGATGCGGTGCACATCCACTGCGCGGCCCGCGGATTGGCGCAACGGCCGCTGCGTCCGATCTTCGAACCTGGCCGGCTGACGGTGCAGCCCATCATGTGGGGATTCGCAAGCCACCAGTTCGCCTTGCTGGGAATGGCGGAGTCGATGATCGAGAGCGACGACGAAAAGAACCGCCTGTGTCGCCCCATCCACTATTGGGACCAGTGCGCCGACTACCTGGGCGCCTACATGGCGCTGCTGGCCAACGAGCGGGCACGTGCCAACCACCCGGCCCTGGCGGCCTGGGCACGCGAGTCGCGGCTGAACCCGTTGGGGCGCCTCGGCGAGTATCGCGACCACCCGCTGGTCGTCGAAACGCGGGGCCGGCTCAGGGAACTCGGCCAGGCGGCCGTGGAGAACGTTTCCAGGCTATCGGCAATGCGCAGCTAGCACCGGGTTTTCAGCTGCAGTCGGCAGAGCGGGGGGAAATGACGGAATTCAGGCCGAGCGCAAATGCCAGGCCTTCGGCCGCGTGAACGTCTGGATGCCGTAGCCCGACAGCGTCAGGCCCACCCCTGAATCGCCGACGCCGCTCCACGGCAGCCGCGGGCTGACCCGATCACAGCAGTTCCAGTACACGCTTCCGGCGCGCACCTGCGCCAGCAGCCGCTTGGCGCGCGTCTCGTCGCGCGTGTACACGCCGGCCGTCAGGCCATAGCGCGTGTCGTTCATCAGGCGCACCGCTTCCTCGTCGCCCGACACCTTCTGGATGCCGATCACCGGCCCGAAGCTTTCCTCGCGCATGAGCTCCATGCGGTGGTCCACGTTCACCAGCACGCTCGCCTCGAACCAGTGGCCGGGCCCGAGCTTGCGGCCACCGCCGGTCAGCAGCTTCGCGCCCTTGGCGACGGCGTCGGTCACCTGCGCCGCGAGCACGTCCAGCTGCGGCGCGCGCGTGAGGGCGCCGATGTACGTGTTCTCGTCCATCGGATCGCCCATGCGCATGCCCTTCACCGCCGAGACGAACGCCTCGACGAACGCGTCGTGCACCTTCTCGTGCACGTAGATGCGCTCGACCGAGCAGCAGCTCTGGCCGGTGTTGTACATGGCGCCGTCGGCCAGCGATTCGGCGGCGGCCCGCGGGTCGACGTCGTCGCAGACGTAGCTCGGGTCCTTGCCGCCGAGCTCGAGCTGCAGCTTGAGGAAGCGCCCGCCCACGGCCTGCGCGATGCGCTGCCCGGTGGCGTGCGAGCCGGTGAAGAACACGCCGTCGATAGCCTGCTCCAGCAGCGCGGCGCCGACCGGGCCCGCGCCCACGAGGCAGGCCATGACGTCGCGCGGCACGCTGGACTCGTGGAGCAGCCGCGTGATCTCCAGCCCCGTCATCGGCGCGTACTCCGACGGCTTGTAGAGCACGGCGTTGCCCGTCAGCAGCGCGGGCAGCAGCACGTTGCAGCCCACGAACCAGGGGTAGTTCCAGGCCGAGATGTTGGCGATCACGCCCAGCGGCTCATGCTGGATCACCTCGCGCATGCCGGCCTCGTCGAACACCTGCTCCGGCGCGGTGACCGGCTCGACCATGCCGAGGAAGAAATCGATGCGCGGCAGCAGGCCGGCGAGCTCGCTGCGAGACATGCGGATGGGCTTGCCGGTTTCGCGCGTCATGGTCGCGGCCAGCGACTCCGTCTCTCGCACCACGGCCTCGCGGAAGCGTTCGATGCAGGCGCGGCGTTCGGCCAGCGGCACGGCGGCCCACGCCGGCTGGGCGGCTCGCGCGGCCTCGTATTTCACTCGCACGGAAGCCGCGTCGTCGGCCGGCAGTTCGGCGATGAGCTCGCCGGTGGCGGGATTGAGGACGGAGAGGGTGCTCATGCCTTGCGGGCCGCCTCGGCGGCGTCGAGGAAGTCGCGCAGCAGCGGCGAGTCGTCCACCACGCCCAGGCTCGGGAAGTGGAACTCGGGATGCCACTGCACGGCCGCGACCCAGGTGTCGCCGACATGGCGGATGGCCTCGATCACGCCGTCGTCGGGCGAGGTGGCCTCGACCACGAAACCCGGAGCCAGGTCCTTGATGCCCTGGTGGTGCACGCTGTTGATCTTGTGGCGCGGCTCGCCCAGCAGTTGCGCGAGCCGGGTGCCGGGGAGGATGTCCACCTCGTGGAAGTTGAGGTCGTACGCGTCCGCGTCGCGGTGCGTCAGCGCGCCGGGCTTCTGCGTCGAGATGTCCTGGTAGAGCGTGCCGCCGTGCGCCACGTTGATCAGCTGCAGGCCGCGGCAGATGCCGAACACCGGCTTGCCCGCGGCCTGGAAGGCGCGCACCAGCGCGATGTCGTACTCGTCGCGGGCGCGGTCGCCCGACCACTCGGGCCGCAGCGGCTCCTCGCCGTAGCTGCCGGGCCAGACGTCGGCGCCGCCGTGCATCACCAGGCCGTCGAGCCAGTTCGCGTAGTCGACCACGCCGACGTCGCCGCGCGCCGTGTCGCCGAAAGGCGAGGGGACCATCACCGGCAGCGCGCCCATGGACATCACCCAGTGCGCGGTGGACTGCTCGATCCACAGCAGGGTCTTCTTGGGCGCCGCGGTGCGCCGCGGGTCCGGGTGGAAGAAGCAGGCGCTGATGCCTATCTTGAGTCGCTCTGCCATCTCATCACATCGCGGCCAGGAACAGCCGCTCGAAATCCGCCGGCGTGCAGGGCCGCGGGTTGGTCTGGTGGCAGATGTCCTTCGACGCGATCTCCACGAGGCGCGGAACCTGCTCCTTCTTCACGCCGTGCGCGGACAGCGTGCCGGTGATGCCGATCTTCTGCTTCAGGTGGCCCAGCCAGCGCACGAAGCCGGGGCCGCCCCCTCCCGCGCGGCAGACGTGCGCCAGTTCCTCGAACTTGTCGGGCGCCGCCTCGATGTTCCAGTCCATCACCGTCTCGATCATCAGCGCGTTGGCCAGGCCGTGGTGCAGGTCGCACACGGCGCCGAGCGCATGGGCGCACGCGTGCACCGCGCCCAGGTCTTTCTGGAAGGCGATGGCGCCCATCATCGACGCCATCATCATGTCGCCGCGCGCGGCCAGGTTCGAAGGCTCCTTCACCGCGATGGCCAGCGAGCGCGCCGCGATGCGCGCGCCTTCCAGCGCGATGCCGTCGCACAGCGGGTGGTAGGCCGGCGAGAGATAGCTCTCCACGTTGTGCGTGAGCGCGTCCATGCCGGTCGCCGCCGTCACGTGCGCGGGCAGTCCCATCGTGAGTTCCGGATCGGCGAACACCTGCCGCGCCAGGATCTGCGGGCTGAACACCACGCGTTTCAGGTGCGTTTCGTCCTCGCTGATCACCGAAGAGCGGCCGACCTCGGAACCGGTGCCCGCCGTGGTCGGCAGCGCGACGAAGTACGGCAGCTCGTACATGATGGTCCGCACGCCGGGATGGTCCCAGGCGTATTCGAGGATGCCGCCTTCATGCGTGGCGGCGAGGCCGACCACCTTGGCCACGTCGAGCGCGGCACCGCCGCCCAAGCCGATGACGCAATCCGCGCCGTGCGATCGGAACACGGTGGCGCCGTCCATCACTTGCCGCGCCGTCGGATTGCCCGACACGCCCGCGTACACCGCGACCTGCAGGCCCGGCAGCAGCGAACGGAACTCCGCGAACATCGGAAGCGCCTCGAGCGCCTTGTCGGTCACGATGAGCGGCCGCGAGAGCCCGCGATCGCGCAGATGGGCCGCCACCTCCTTGCGGGCGCCGGGCCCGAAGCGGATGGCGGTGGGGAAGGAGAAGCTGGACAGCGTCATGTTCTTCTTGCGCCCTTCAGATGATCTCGAAGTAGCGCTTCAATTCCCAGTCGGTCACCGCATCCTGCCACTGGCGCCATTCCCATTCGCGGGTCGCGGCGAAGTGGTCGACGAAGGTGTCGCCCAGCCAGTCGCGGGCGATCTCCGACTGGCGGAAGTTGCGAGTGGTCTCGATCAGCGTGCGCGGCGCGCGCGGGATGTCGTCGGCGCCCTGGTTCGTGCCGGTGATCGGCGGCGCGGTGAGCTTCAGGCCCTTCTCCACGCCATACAGGCCGGCGGCGATCACGGCGGCCATCGCGAGATAGGGATTGACGTCGGCGCCGGGACAGCGCGTCTCCAGCCGCGTCGCCTTGGGCGACCCCGCGATCACGCGGAAGCTGGCCGTGCGGTTGTCCATGCCCCAGGTCGGCTTGACCGGCGCCCAGAAGCCGTCGACCAGGCGCTTGTAGCTGTTGATCGTGGGCCAGAACAAAGGCGCGAATTCCATCAGGCAGTGCAGCTGCCCGGCCAGCCAGCTCTCGAACAATTTGCTCATGCGGCGCGGAGACTCGCCGTCGTAGAAGAGGTTGGTCTTGCCGTCGGAAAGGCTCTGGTGGATGTGGCCGCTGCAGCCCGGGTACTGCTGGCTCCACTTGGCCATGAAGCTGGGCATGATGCCGAAGCGCTTGCCGATCTCGCGCGCCCCGGTCTTGAACAGGATGGCGCGGTCGGCCTGCTCCAGCGCCGACGAGAAGCCGATGGCGACCTCGTACACGCCGGGCCCGGTCTCGGTGTGCAGGCCTTCGATCGGCACGTTGAAGGCCAGCATCTCGTCCATCAGCGCGTTGAAGAAGCCCGGGTTGTCGGCCATCCTCAGCACCGAGTAGCCGAACATGCCCGGCGTGATCGGCTCCGGCGGCTGGCCCTTCTTCGCGGCCCAGGTGTGGGTGGTCTCGCGGAAGTTGAACCACTCGAACTCCATGCCCGCCATCACTTCGTAGCCGAGCTTCTTCGCGCGCGCCAGCACGCGCCGCAGCAGCTGGCGCGGGCACACCGGGTGCGGCGTTCCGTCGGCATTGACGAACTCGCCCAGGAAGAACGGCACGCCGCTGTCCCAGGGCACATGGCGCGCCGTGTCCAGGTCGATGCGGGCCAGCGCGTCGGGAAAGCCGTGCTGCCAGCCGGTCACCTGCGTGTTGTCGTACGGCGAGTCCTGCATGTCCCAGCCGAACACCACGTCGCAGAAGCCGAAGCCGCCGTCGGCCGCGCCTTCGAACTTGTCGATGTGCAGGTACTTGCCCCGCAGCACGCCGTCGATGTCGCTGACCGCGACCTTGACCTTGGTGGCGCCGGCCTTCTTCAGGGCGGCGAGGGCGGGATGCACTGTCGGGCTGGCCATGGCGCTTTGCACGAGCGGGGATCGCATCATCGTGGCACGGTTCGGCAGCGCCGTGGGGCGCGGGCGGCGGTGCGGCGCAACCCAGCCATGGGCGGGCCGCGCCGTTCCTCGCTGCTGGTCTAATCGGCAGCATGCCAACCCCGATGCCCTGGGAAGTCGTGCTCGCGGTCCTGCTCGCGGCGCTGCTGCACGCGGGCTGGAACGCGCTGGTGAAGTCCAGCCCCGACAAGGCGCTGGACACGGCGGCGCTGCATGTGATGGGTGCGCTGATCGTGATCCCGATCCTCGCCGTCACCGGCCTGCCGCCCGCCGCCGCCTGGCCCTTCCTGGTGGCGTCGATGCTGATCCACGTGGGTTACTACATCTCGCTCACCGGCGCGTACGAGCACGGCGACCTCGGGCTCACCTATCCGCTGATGCGCGGGCTGGGGCCGATGCTGGTCGCGCTGTCGTCGGGGCTGCTGATCGGTGAGCAGCTGTCACCCGCGGCCTGGCTCGGGGCGGGCGGCATCTGCGCGGGCGTGCTGCTGCTGGGCTTGTCGCGGCAGGCATTGGCCCGACCCAAGGCGCTGGCGTTCGCCCTGGCCAACGCGGCCGCGATAGCGATGTACACGGTGGTCGATGGGCTGGGCGTGCGTGCCGCGACCCGTGACGGCGGCAACGCGCTGCAGTACGTTGCGACGCTGTTCCTGCTCAACGGCTGGCCGTTCACGGCGCTGGTGGTGCACCGGCGTGGCGCCGGCGTCGCATGGGACTACTTGCGCCGCCGCGCTCCGGTCGCGACGCTCAGCGCGACGGCTTCGCTGGCGGCTTACGGTATCGCGCTGTGGGCGATGACGCGTGCGCCCGTCGCGGTGGTCGCCGCGCTGCGCGAGACCTCGGTGCTGTTCGCGGCGCTGCTGGGGACCTGGCTGCTGAAGGAGGTGTTCACCTTGCGGCGTGCGCTGGGCACGGTGGTGATCCTGGCGGGCGTGGTCGCCCTGCGGGTCGGCTAGACCGGCTCCTTGCTGGTGGCCAGCACGTCGCTGCGCAGGCGGCTCGGTGCCAGCGCGCCGGCGGATTCCAGGATCGGATACGCGATCGAGCAGATGTGCGAGTTGATGCGCTTCAAGTCGCTGATCAGGTCGATGTGCAGCGAGCTGGTCTCGATGCTCTGCACCGTGTTGCCGGACAGGCGCTCGAGGTGCGTGGACGCGTAGGCGTGCTCCAGGTCGCGGAAGCGGGCCTTCTCTTCGAGCAGCTTCTGCGCATCCCGCACCGAGCCGTTGAGGAACACGCTCATGCCCAGGCGCAGGTTGTCGATCAGGCGCGCGTGCAGTTCGCAGATCTCCGCCATGCCGGCGTCGGAGAAGCTGCGGCCCTTGCGGATCTTCTTGTCCTCGATGTCGATCAGGATGCGCTCGATGGTGTCGCCGATCTGCTCCATGTTGATCGTGAAGCTGATGATGTCGGTCCAGCGGCGGCTTTCCTCCTCGCCCAGGGCCTCGCGCGAGATCTTGGTGAGGTAGTACTTGATGGCCGAATAGAGCTCGTCGACCGTGTCGTCCAGCTTGCGCAGTTCCTCGGCCAGGCGCAGGTCGTTGTTCTTCAGGACCGCGAGCATGCCCAGCAGCATGCTTTCGACGATGTCGGCCTGGTGCAGGGCCTCGCGCGCCGCGCAGGAGATGGCCAGCGAAGGCGTGGCCAGGGCGGAAGGGTCCAGGTGATGCGGACGGCCGCTGGCCGGGCGCTGCGGCTTGGGCAGCAGGCGCATGACCATGCGGCCGACCGGATGCACGAAGCCGATGAACAGGATCGCCATCACGACGTTGAAGCTGAGGTGGAACAGCACCACCGTGGAGATCTCGTTGCCCAGCCAGGGCCGCAGTTCGCGCAGCCAGAAGCCGATCAGCGGCGCGGCCACCACCACGCCCAGGCACTTGAACAGCAGGTTGCCCAGCGGCACGTGGCGCACTTCCACCGGCGAGCGCGCCGTGGTCAGCACGCCCAGCAGGCCGCTGCCCAGGTTGGCGCCCAGCACCAGGCCCAGGGCCATCTCGATCGGCACGATGCCGGTGCTGGCCAGGGTGGCGGTGAGCAGCACGATGGCCAGGCTGGAATAGGACAGCAGCGCCAGCAGCGCGCCCAGGGTGATCTCCAGCAGCAGGTCGCTGCTGACCGAGGAGAGCAGCGCCTTGACCACCGGCGACTGCACCATGATCTGGGTCGACTCGGACACCAGGCGCAGCGCCAGCAGCATCAGGCCCAGGCCGATCAGGACCCGGCCGAAGCGGCCCACGTTGGTGGACGAGCGCGAGATGAACAGCACCACGCCCAGGAAGATCAGGAGCGGCGACAGCCAGGAGAGGTCGAACGAGAACACCACCGTGACCAGGCTGGTGCCGATGTCGGCGCCCAGCATCACGGCCAGCGCGAGCGGCAGCGTGATCAGGCCCTGTCCGACGAAGGAGGCGACGATCAGCGCAGTGGCGGTGCTCGACTGCAGCAGCGCCGTGACGCCGATACCCGAGAGGGCGGCCGTGTAGCGG
>Ga0247819_10001289_pt1 | contig 13730 bp, 8 predicted proteins | sample 13C_Xylose_Day6_FD_193428 | JGI IMG/M metagenome (GOLD analysis project Ga0247819, IMG submission 193428) | Soil microbial communities from agricultural site in Penn Yan, New York, United States - 13C_Xylose_Day6 | ecosystem: Environmental > Terrestrial > Soil > Agricultural land | place: USA... | reverse complement strand
GATAGAATTACTGCGTTTCTCTCGCGAAAATACTATAAAAACTTGCCCAGCCCCGGAGCAAGAACGCATAACTCGTATCACGCTCGTGAGCGGCTGCATCGAAGGTGGGCCGACGAGTTTGCCGCCCACGTCGATTTGTTGCCAGCCCGCTTTTGCTCAGTGCTTTCCCGCATGCCTCGAAAACGGTTACCACTTTCTGGTGGCATGCTTGGGGATCGCGGGCACCACCGTTGCGCGACCGGATGATCGAGCAACCAGCATCGCGCCGCTAATTCTTCTGGGAAGCGTTGAACGTATCGATATAGCCTCGCGCGACCGCTCGCACCGCGCGGCCGATATCGTCATACACGTCGTCGTTCAGGTTGGCGAACGAGACGCGTACGCTCCAGTTGGGTGCTTCGAAGCCGCCGCCGTTGAGCAGGACGATCGAATGATCCTCCGCCAGACGATAGACGAGGTCGAGCGGATGAACGTTCGCCTTCAGCCATTGGACCATGTCCTCACCGACATAATGCCTCAGCCAGAACTCGAAATCGATCGTCCCGTAGTAGGCGGCGAAGTTGGGGTTCGGCTGGACATCCAGGGGCAGTCCCTCGAGGAGGCTCGCGAGGCGGTTGCTGCAGATTTCCATGCAGGCTTTCTGATAGACTTTCTCGGTATCCATCAGTTCGCTGATCGAGAACATGGTCATCATGACCTGCTGGGGCAGGGACAGACCGGCGGTGTGATTGAGGGCGACGTCCCGGCTGTCGGCGACAAGCCGGTCGATCATCTTCAGTTTGCGCGGCTCCAGCGTGATCGAAATGTAGCGCTTGTCGAGCGCCTCGAGTTCCTTGGCCGGAAGCTTGGCGATCATGTCGTCGATGATGTTCTTTTCGTGCATGGCGATGACCCCGAGCCGCCAACCCGTGCAGCCGAAGTACTTCGAGTAGGAATAAACCCCGATCGTGTTGTGCGGCAGTTCCGTGAGGAGCGACCGGAAGTTTGGCACGAAAGTGCCGTAAACGTCGTCTGTCAGCAGAATCAGATCTGGACGCTTTTTCTTCACCAGGTCGACGAGCTTCTTCATCGTCGGCGAATCGATCGCCATCGAGGTTGGGTTGCCCGGATTGACGACGAAGAACGCCTTGATCTTCGGGTCCTCAAGCTTCTTGAGCTCCTCGTCCGAATACTGGAACCGGTGCTCCTGTGCCGCCTTGATGTAGACGGCCTTGAAGGCATAGTCCTCCAGTTCCGCGATCTCGATATATGGCGTGAAGATCGGCGTGCCGATCGCGATTGTGTCGCCCTTCTTCAGGATACGGTTCGCAATCAGCGACTTGAAAATGTAGCACATGGCGGCGGTGCCGCCTTCCACGGCGTAGAGATCGAACTTGCCGGCAGAGGTGCCTTCGTCGCCCATGGCCCACATCAGATAGCGATGCGCGATCTGTTCGGCGTGCACAAGCATGCGGTCCGGCACCGGGTAATTGTCGCCGATGATCGAATCTGTAAGCTCGTGAACGAAGGCGTCCGCATTGAAGCCGAACGTCTTCACGGCATAGCCTGTCATTTTCTTCAGGAACTCGGCACCCGGTGCGTCGGCGTGTTTTTCCAGCCACGCCTCGAATCTCGAGGCGATGGCGTTCATCTGCGGCATGCCGGCAAGCCCGGCAATGGGGTTGTCCATCGTGCGCCGGCATTCAACCAGCGCGAACTGGCCGAAGAGGAAGAAACCCTCGCGGGGTACCGTTGCGATCCAGTTCGGATTCCCGCGCCCGGCATTGAGGAGCGCCTGGGCGGATTTCTGCGCGCTACGCTTGGCAAGCTTGATCAGTCCATCCTTGATCTCGAACGGACTCATCTTCTCGTATTCCCGATAGTCGATCCCTGCCATTGCCGCGTCCTCCTAGCTACGTTGATCTTTCGTCGCGGCGCCCGGAATGAAAATGCCAGAAGCGGCGGGCGGCGGGCGCGCAGAACCGTTCGCACCCCGACGCCATGTCGCTTGGGCACCATGCCGCTTGGGGCTGAAATCTTCTCTGCAATGCTTATGCGTACGTCGCCACGAACGGTTGTCGGCCGAATGTCGGCGACATTAATGTGGCATCCAGCGCGTGCGCTGCTCATTCGATATGAAGCAAGCCTGACGTCGTCAGATAGACCCCCTAGACTTTGTCAGAGTGAATAGTAGCAGCTTGCGGGGTGCAGACAAAGGTGTATCTTTGCTAACACTTGCCAAAAGCGATGGCGCAAAGTTTGAGCTTGAAAAACTGATCCGTCCACTCACGGTTACAGGCGACCTCTGACGGCATATGCAAAAAGTTCTTTCGTTTCAGATCTTTTCGACGTCTGTCCGGCCGGCGGTGGGGGCGGGGGGCCGACACGACTTCACTCTGCACGTTCAGTGATTGCGCCAGCCTGCGACAATCTAAGATTGAGATGTGGGGAACATGACTGGTGATGCTGGGTCTGCTATTGACCTTGCACGGGACTAGTGTTGATCTTTCATTTAGGGACTTCACTGCATCGAGGAATTCCAGATGGCGCAGGCGATGCACCCAGCCGTTGTCAGCCACGTGCCTGCCTTCATCACCGCTCCAGGTGAGACCGACTATTTTTTCATCGGCGTCGCAATCTTCCTGCTGGTGGCTGTTCTCGCGATCGGCAATCTCTATTTTCAGCTCCACGCCCTGCCCGAGCGCATGGCGCACCGGACCAGCAAGGTGCAGATGGAACTCGTGGCCGTTCTGTGTCTGCTGGCTCTGTTCACCCACAACCACATCTACTGGATAGCGGCCCTGCTGCTGGCCTTCATCGAGTTTCCGGACTACTCAACGCCGATGACTTCGATCGCAGCATCACTCGAGAAACTGTCCGGTCGTGACAAGCAAGAGCCGGACGATGTCTCCCGACCGCAAGAAAACGAAGGCGCAAGCGGAGAAGGTGTCTGATCAATGCTTGAGCTGATGCTCTGCTCCCTGTTGACGATCCTCCCGGACTATCTGTTCCGTCGCTACGTTCAGGGCAAGCGGATCGGACGGGAAATTACGCTCTACAGCATGTGGTACGAGCTGCGCTGGGGGATCACGGCCTGCCTCGTGCTGACCATTTCGCTGATCACGCTGATCTTCTACTTCCACCCGTCTACCAAGAATGTCACTGCGATCTTCCGCACGGTCAGCATACTGCCGGAGGCCAGCGGCCGCGTGGCCGAAGTCTTTGTCGGACTGAATCAGACGGTGGAGAAGGGGGCGCCGCTCTTCCGGCTCGACAGTTCCGAGCAGGAAGCAGCCCTCGAGACGGCACGTCGGCAGATCGCCGAGATCGAGGCCGAGACCCTTGTCGCTCAGACCGAGCTGGCGGCGGCGGACGGACTTATCCAGCAGGCGCGTGGTGCCTATCAGCAGGCGGTGGACGAACTGGAAACGAAGTCGGAACTGATGGCGCGCAATGCAAACGTCGTGTCCGTGCGGGAGATCGAGCGCCTTCGGGTCGCGGTCGAAGGACGCCTGGGGGCCGTCGATGCCGCAACGGCAAATAAGCAGACGCTGCAGACCAAGATCAGCTCTCTGCTTCCCGCCCAGAAAGCCAGCGCCGAAGCCGCCCTGGCGCAGGCTCAGGTGGAACTGGACAAGACGCTTGTACGTGCTGGCGTGGCCGGCACCGTTCAACAGTTCACGCTTCGCCCCGGCGACGTCGTCAACACCATGCTGCGGCCCGCCGGCATTCTGGTGCCCGCCGAGGCCGGTCGCGTTGCCTTGATTGCCGGCTTCGGCCAGATCGAGGCGCAGGTCATGAAAGTCGGCATGATTGGCGAGGCGACCTGCATCGGCAAGCCGTATTCCATCATCCCGCTCGTGGTCACCCAGGTCCAGGATGTCATCGCCGCGGGGCAGCTCCGGCCCACCGATCAGCTGATCGATGTTCAGCAATTGGCACAGCCCGGGACAATCACCGTCTTCATGGAACCGCTCTTCGCTGGAGGGCTGGAGGGCGTCCCGCCCGGAGGGAGCTGCATCGCCAACGCCTACACCAACAACCACCATGCGCTCGACGATCCGAATATCAGTACTTCCCGATGGCTGTTTCTCCATGTCGTAGACACGGTGGCGCTCGTCCATGCGATGATCCTCCGCATGCAGGCGATACTGCTTCCGATCCAGACGCTGGTGCTTGGCGGGCATTGAGGATGGCTGGATCGTGCGATCGCTGGGCCCATGAGCGTTTCCTCCGAGCGCCGATGTCGGCGCATGAAAGTAAAAGAGGCACCATTTTTTGGTAGAGAGCTTCAACCGGAAGCATCCTCAGGTAGTTATCGGTGGCAATATTACATGCTCGTGAATTTTTCTGAGAAAGGCGAAGGCGTTCGCGAACAATTCCGAACTTGTGCCCAATTGAAAGCGGGTTAAAGCTAAGCTTTCCGCCGAATCGGCGCGTACAGGGAGTGGAGGCAGAAATGGAGTTCAAGGGCTTTCTTCTGTGCACGGGAGCGGCGCTTGCTGCGGTTTCCGGCGCGCACGCTGCCGATGCGATCGTCGCAGCCGAACCCGAGCCGATGGAGTATGTTCGCGTGTGCGACGCATTCGGCGAAGGCTACTTCTACATTCCCGGCACGGAGACTTGCCTCAAGCTCGGCGGGTATGTTCGCTTCGACGTCGAAGGCGGTGACGTCAATCCGCAGAACACCTACCCCGGCGGCGGCGGCGACTCCTGGTTCACCCGCACCCGCTTCACCCTTCGCATCAGCACAGCCGCCGATACGGAATACGGCGCGCTGAAGACCTATTCGGAGGCCGAGATCAACCGCGACGACAACACCGGCTCCAGCATCAACATGGAGAACATGTATATCGAGCTGGCGGGCTTCCGCCTCGGTTTCTCCGACACGCTCTATACAGAATTCATGGGTGATGCCGGCGCCACGATCAACGACTGGTACGATGTCGACTACGGCGATTTCGGCCGGAACCAGATCCGCTACACCTATGAAAGTGCTACGGGCCTGTCTCTGGCCGTATCGGTCGAAGACGATAGCGATAACGAACCGACCGTAGACGGCGACGACAACTATATGCCCGACGTTGTCGGCGGGATTGGCTACGAGGCGGAGGTCTTCCAGGCCCGTTTCGTCGGTGCCTATGTCGACGAAACAGAGTCCGGCGCACTGAAGCTTCGCCTGGACGGAACGTTCGGGCCTGTCTCTGTCTTCGCCATGGGCGGGTGGAACACGGATGGCGACGAGCGGAACGTCTACACCAACTGGGATGGCGACTGGGCCCTTTGGGTCGGGGGAACCTATGAACTGACAGACAAGGCGGCGATCAACATCTCGGCCAACTTCGACGAGGGCGGCGACGCGGAAGGTGCGCTGAACATTGCCTATAAGGTCGTGCCCGGTTTCACCATCACACCGGAACTCAACTACCGAAACGACATGGATGAAAAGGACGGGCCGGAGGCAAAGAACTGGGGCGGCGTCGTTCGCTTCCAGCGGAACTTCTGATAATCGACCTCTTCCCTGCTCTTCGTAGCGCGGGACCGGGTGACCGGCGTTGCCGCAACGCCATCGTACCCTTGCGTGTAGCCTGCACGTGGACGCGTGGTTCGATGCAGCGCAAATCAGGCCATGATGCCGACGATCACCGTTCCCCAGGTAGTCAGCAGGATGTGTCCTATCGGCACGGCCGGCGTGTAGCCGAGAACGGCAACCGTGCTGCCCGATCTGTCCTGGACGGCCGCCATGCCGGCCGTCATCGTTTGTGCTCCGGCCAATCCCCCCAGCAGCAATATCGGGTTCATGCGCAGCAGGTAGCGACCGGCGTAAAGCCCTATGATCATGGGTACAAGGGTGACGATCATACCGCCGAACAACAGGCCGATTCCCGCTTCGGCTATGGCGGATACGAAAACGGGTCCGGCATGCAGGCCCGTCATCGCGACGAAGGCCGCAAGGCCGAGCGCCGTCATAAGTGACACAGCCGCGTCCGGTATCCGGCCGAACAAGGGGAAGCGGGTGCGCAGATGTCCCACAAGAAGACCCGCCAGCAGTGTCCCGACGCTGGTGCTGAGCGAGATCCGCATGTCGCCGATCGGGATGGTGACGAGGACGCCGACAAGGCCGCCAAGGAAGATCGCAAGGCCGAGGACGAAGAAATCTGTGGCCGTTGTCGGCGCGACGACCACGCCGACACGCTCGGCAGCGCGCGATACTTGAGATTCCGGACCGACCAATCGCAGGATGTCGCCACGTTCGACCCTGATCCCTGGCGCTATGGGGATCTCCTGACCGCCGCGCGAAATGCTGCGGAGATAGACGCTCCGTGTCCATTCCTCCTTTGTAACGTCATCGATGCTCCGACCGCCAAGGTCCGGGCGGGTCACGAGCACGTCAGCGATCGAGACCGGGATATCGAGCAACTGACGATCCTCCACTTCCTCGGCGCGCGCCTCGAGCACATTGACCAATACCTCCCGGCGGCCGGAAACCGCAACGACATCCCCGGGCTCGATCACGAGATCCGGCTCAGCCTCGAGTATGGCACCATTGCGCCGGATGCGCTGGACGAAAAGCCGGAGTTCCGGAGACCGTTCCTCGGCGGCCCTCAGAGACAGACCGACAATTGGCGCACCCTCCGCGATCCGATAGGCGCGCATCTCGAACATATGCCAGGCCGATTCCACACCCGGTGCTTTCCGACTAATACCCAGCTCTTGCTCCAGCTTGAGCGCCTCGGCAGCCAGATCGATGCCAAGCAGTCTGGGGCCGACGGCGCTGCAGAACAGGATCACCCCGACAGCTCCGAACACGTAGCAGACGGCATCCGCAACTGCGATATGCGCCACGAACCGCGCCCGGTCGGCCTCCGGAATGGGGAGCGCGTTGATGGCCTCCGTGGCCGTGCCCATGGCAGGGCTCTCGGTGAGCGCGCCCGAAAGGAGCCCGGCAGAAAATCCCGGATCGAGGCCAAGTATCTTGGCTACGACAATGGCGGTGAGGAGGCCCGAAACGCAGACGATCACCGCCAGCAGCACCGGCTTCATTCCGTCGCGCTTCAAGGCTTGAAGAAACTGCGGCCCGACCGAATAGCCGATGCCGAAGAGGAAAAGCAGGAACAGGAACGACTTTGCCGTGTCCGACACCGGCACATGGGCAAACTGCCCAATCAGAATCCCGGCAAACAGCGAGCCGGTAACGGGCCCCAGGGCGAAGCCACGGAACTTGATGCCACCAATCAGGTAGCCGATGCTGATCGCGAGGAACACGGCTAGCTCGGGATACTTTACAAGGAATTGCTCCAACCAAGCCATGACCAGACCAGCCCCCTTTTACACGGCCACCGGCTTGTGCTTCAGAGCAACCGCTGAGAGCCAGCCGACCCCTTCCCAGACCTTCGTATCAGATCAGCATGTCAAGCCGGATCGCAACCGCTCCCGTGCGCGGCACCGCCCCGGCTGCGCGCAAGCCGCAATACCCTCTGGCGAGAACGATCCAGGGAGGTCTGCGTTGCCGGTCCCTGCTCAAGGCTCAACGCCTTGTCCTGGCAGCGACAGCGTCAGGTTTGACCAGCTTCAGCCCTTTCATTTTCTCGTATCCGTGGATCTCCTTCACATCCAGCTTGCGCATGAAGTCGATCGTCTCCTGCGTCAGCACCTGGCCGGGCACCATGATGGGAAACCCGGGCGGGTAGGGAATGACGAAGTTGGCCGATACCATCTCCGGTCCCTCGCGCAGCCGCCTGTCGCACTCGGCACCGGCAAGCGGCACATATTCGCAGACCGAGGCGTCATAGGCATGGAAGAAGGCGTTGCGAATGTCGCCCTCCGGCGTCGTCCGCCCGGCGTCACTGCGATACAGCTCATGGAAATGGCTGAAATTGGGAAGGTCCGGCACGTCGGTCATCAGCGACTTGACGCGGGCGTCGAAGGCAGCGCGCTCTTCCTCCCCGCCATCGGCCAGGCGCTTCTCGATGCCGTGACAGATCTCGACCAGAACCCGGATGAGGTGGGCGGCGTCGCTTCGCGTGTTGTTGATGTTCGACTGCAGCAGCACGCTGTTGCGCGACGTCTTGTTGAGCTGGATGTCGTATTTGCTTGCCAGTAGTCCTTTGAACTGGGTGCCGTCGAAGCCCGCCGTTCCGCAGACCAGCGTCATGCGCGTGGGATCCAGATAGAACTCGTCTTCCCGCATCGCCTTGACCACCGTGGCCCAGGTCGTACCGGGCGCAAGGTAATCGGTAAAGCCGGACTGGCGGTATTCGGCGGGGATCATCGCGTCGGCGCCGAGGACGTGGAAGTACTTCGAGATCAACTCATGTTCGTTGACAGCGCGGCGGATCTTGAGCCCGATCTCGATCGCGTTCATCACCAGTCCATAGCCCTCGAGTTCCATCTGCCGGCGGGCCACGTCGAGGCTGGCGATCAATTGCTGGTTCGGGCTGGTGGAGGCGTGCGTGAACACCGCCTCGTGGAACTGCGCCTCCACCGTGTGGAAATCCACGTCCTTGACGAGCAGCATGGAGCCTTGCCGGATCGCCGACATCGATTTGTGCGTGGAATTGGTCTGGTAGACACGAAGACGCACGAGACGCGGATCGGGGATCAGGCGGGCGGCGAGCAGCGCCTCGTCGGATGGGTCGTCGCCGAGGTCCGCGCGTTGCTTTTCATAGGCCGTGACCGACGCCGGATCCCGCAGCCATTCCTCGATATCCGCTGCCGCCCCCATGGCGGTACGGGGACGCAGGAATGGCGAGAAGCGGGCGAACCCGGACCACGCCTCGTCCCAGAGGAAGATGAGGTCCGGCTTGATGGCGAGGCATTCCTCCATCACGCGCCTGACATTGTACATGTGCCCATCGAAGGTGCAGTTGGTCAGATCGAGTAGCTTCAGCCGGTCGAGACGACCCTCTGCCTTCAGTGCCAGCAGCGCGCGCTTGATGGTTGCGAGCGGCACGGCGCCATACATCGAGTATTCCGTCATCGGAAAGGCCTCGACGTAATAGGGCTGTGCGCCGGTCATCACCATGCCGTAGTGGTGCGACTTGTGGCAGTTTCGGTCGACCACGGCGATGTCGCCGGGCGCCAGCAACGCCTGCACGGCCATCTTGTTCGAGGTTGAGGTGCCGTTCGTCACGAAGAACACGTGGTCGGCGCCGAAGGCTCGCGCCGCCAGTTCCTGCGAGCGCTTGATGTTGCCGGTGGGTTCCAGGAGGCTATCGAGGCCGCCCGTCGTCGCGCTGCTTTCTGCCAGGAACAGGTTGAGGCCGTAGAATTCGCCCATGTCGCGAATCCATCCGGACCTGAAGACCGACTTTCCGCGGGCAATCGGCAGCGCATGGAACGTGCCGATTGGCCGGCGCGCATATTTCTTCAGGTTGTCGAAGAACGGAGTCTCGTAGCGCTCCTGCACGCCTTCCATGATGGCGAGATGCAACTCGAGGGGCTCCTCGACCGCGTAGAATATGCGCCGCACGGCATCGGCGGCCGGGTCGCCGGCAAGCTTCTCGACCTGGCGGTCCGACAGCAGGTAGACATCGAGTTCCGGCCGAATGCGTTTGAGTGCATGCGAGAGCCGCAGCGCCGACATGTCCGGTCCCTCCGTTTCGCCCAACGGATCAAGCACGGAGCGTAGCACCGGCGCATCGTGGCGCGACCGATACGGGAAGCCCTCGGCAAGCACCACCGAAATGATATCGGGGTTCAACGCCACGGCGCAGAAAGCATCCTCGAAGGAGCCGACGAGGATGGGTTCGTAGACGAACGTGTCTTCCGGCCGGCGAAGCTTGCGGATCGCCGTGGCGAACGCGGCCCACCGCGAGGCCGGCTGGCTGTTGACGAATAGCACCTCGAAATAGGGGCGATGCCCTGCAGCCTCGCCCGCCCCGTGAGGAATGATGTCGGCCGTCTCGCTCGCCGACATCTCGTCATGGACATCCCATTCGCCCGGTCGCCCGCGATAGGCATGGGTGAGCAGCCCGTTGGAGATGCGGCGCGCGAGCTTCGCCGTGCCGCCGGCATCGTTTGTCGCGATGCGTTCTGCCAGTGCTGCCAGCAGTCGCGTCCCCGGATAGGCGTGATATTCCTCCGCCGCTTCCATATCCGCAAGCGCCGCCTCAAGCACCGCCCTGTCGCCGCAGTCGGCTGCCCAGGCGTCGGCGAGTGTGGTGATCTCGCGCCAACTGTCGGCACGTGCAGAATGTATCAACAGGAATTGGTCAACACGTGCGGTCTTTCGTGGCATCGTACGCTCCCAACGTCGGTTTTCATTGAACACTCAGCTGGCCAGGCATCGCCATCGTGGACGTGTCGCGGCTGCAAATGCTGTAGCGAAGTGAAGGCGTTTCCCCTTGGACACCCGGCACACCCCGACGCTGCACCGCAGCGCTCCAATTCCAAAGTGCAAAACAATCCAGGGGCGATCGATGGACTAGGTCATCAGCATCACAAGAACCATTCCCCAGATGGTCAGCAGCGTATTTCCGACCGCATAGGTGACGGTATAGCCAAGGCCGGGGATCTGGCTCTTGGCGCGGTCGTTGATCATGCCGAGCGAAGCGGTCGTCGTGCGCGCCCCCGAGCAGCACCCCAGCAAAATGGCGGGATGGAACCGGAACACGTATTTCCCGACATACATGGCGAGCACCAGAGGCACGGTCGTTGCAAAAATGCCCCACAGAAACAGGCTGAAGCCGAGTTGCTGCAGGCCGGCTACAAATCCCGGTCCCGAGGAGATGCCCACCACGGCAATGAAGACGTTCAGGCCGACCGAATTCATGAACCAGACCGTGGACGTCGGAATCCGTCCGAATTTCGGCCGCACGGAACGCAACCAGCCGAAGAATAGTCCCGAGATCAAGGCGCCGCCGGACGTCGACAACGTAAACGGTACATCGCCCACCTTGTAGACGAGTGCACCGATCAGGGCGCCGATCGTAATAGCGGCGCCGATGAACGCAACATCGGCAACGTCGGTTGGACGATCCGCCACACCGAGAGCCTTTGCAGCTGCGGCCGTGTCCTGCGTGCGTCCGACGATCGTCAGGATGTCGCCGCGATGGATCTGCGTGTTCGGAAGAATCGGGATTTCGGTCGCGGTGGCGCCACGAGCGATCCGGCGCAGGAAGACTCCGCGCGATGACGGCCATTGCGCCAGCTCGGCCAGCGTCTTTCCGTTGGCCTCCTTGTTGGTGACCAGGACATCGACGCCCTCGGCCGGCACCGCCAGCAGTTCACGGTCATCGACCTCTTCCGCCGCGTGGCCGATCAGGCTCACCAGAACGTCCCGCCGACCCGCCACCGCAACGATGTCACCTGCCTCGATGATGGTATCCGCAGTCGCGTCCTCGATTTTCCCGCCGCGGCGGATGCGCTCGATGAACACGCGCTGCTCGGGAATAAGGGATTCGGCTGCACGAGCCGTCTTTCCCACGACCGGCCCACCCTCGCGCACGCGGTATGCGCGCAGCTCGTAGTGATGCCAGGCCGTACCGGCACCTCCCAGTTCCTTCTTGCCACCGAACTCGGCCTCGTATCGCTTGCATTCCGCCTCCAGGTCGATGCCGAGAAGCGCAGGACCGAACAGTGCCAGCACGATGGCCGATCCGACGGTGCCGAAGATATAGGTAACGGCATAGGCCACCGGCATTGCATCGAGCAGCCGCTTGGTTTCTTCCGGCGGCAGGCCAAGGCGATTGATCGCGTCCGTTCCCAATCCCATCGACGCGGATATGGTCTGTGAACCGGCATAAAGGCCTAGCGCGGATCCAACGTCGTAGCCCGCGAACTTGGCTGCAAGATAGGGTGCGCCGAGGCAAAAGACGCAAACGACGGCGGCGAACAATGCCTGCGGTATGCCGTCTTTCGCGATGCCGCGGACGAACTGCGGCCCCACTCCGTAGCCGATCGCAAACAGGAACATCAGAAAGAATGTCGCCTTGAGAGGGGGCGAAATCGTGATCCCTATCTGACCGATGATCACGGCAGCTACAAGCGTGGCAGTTACAGCTCCAAGGCCGAGTCCCTTGTAAGTAAAGGAGCCGAAGTAATACCCGAGGGCCAAGGATAGAAATATTGCAATTTCAGGATAGGTACGAAGTGTGTTCACGAACCAGTCAATCATGGCGCCCCCCTCGACCTGATGGCCGACGACCCGATATATGACTAAATGCACACTGTTATTTTGTAATAGTACACACTTGTGCAAGCGTTTCAAGCAGTGGATGTATTTCATTGCAGGAGACCCGAGATGGCCGTTATGCGGCTTAGCCTACAGGTACAGATGGTGCTCGAAGCCGCCTGCAATCCGGCGCATGGCGCGGGTGGGCTTCATCGAGGATGAGCTGAGACCTTGCCCCGAACTCGCCCAGCAGGTCACGAAGCCCAGCCATTGTAGGTCTCGTCAATCGAAGCCCCCCAAGCGAGGGACAGGCGTTCATGGCTGCGTAGCTCTGGTCCTCGTGTCCCCTGTGGCGCGTCCCGCACCGTAAGCGGTTACTTTCACGATCGATCGGTCTTCTGATGGGCGTCCGCCGCGAGAACCATGTTTCCGATACCTTGAAGAGACATGCCGCGGTCCAGCCGAACAATAGGATTTCGTTCATACCTTCGATGGACTTGCGCGCCGCCACTCGGAGGATGGCGTGATGTCGCCATAACGATCGTGGCGAAGGTGATCGCCGAGAAATAGACGGCTTCCTCGAAGCTCGGCAGTTCGGCCCGTCGGCCGGTACACGACCGCCCAAACCATGATCTCGATAAGATGTGCAATCACAGAAACGACGACAAAAAAGTAGTGATGCCCGGCCGGGCATACGCGGCAAGCTTCCGGGACCCGTCACCTTCGCCACGCCGGAGGTCGCCAGCCGCGGATCTCCGCAATACCCAAGAGCGCCCTCACGCGCACCGCCCCAATTTGAACGGCGACGACATTGCATGTGAACCATGCTATCGTTTTACTAGAACATAGGCGGGGAGCAGCAGGTGACGCCCGCTGTTTGCGGCGCCTATTCCCTAGCGTTCACATTGGGCACACGGTTTTCGTAAAGTCCAACTCGACCGCGCGACGGCGCAATGGCTGACCGATCAAGGGATCGACAGGTCGGCTGGCGTTCCCGAGGACGAAGTGGGCTACATCAACCAGACCCTCGCCTCCGAAGCAGACGACCTGACGATGAAGGCCCAGATCATGCAGCGTCTCGAAGGAGACCAATCGCCGCCGCCACTAACCAGAGGTGAGGGCATGACGGGGTTCGAGGATGCCGCATCTACCCGGTTGGGCCGGTTCTTCGGCCCGGCGGCCGCCGCGCATCCTGGCCTCTCCGGTTTCAGCCTCTTGGGCCAGGCGCGGGAGGCCTTCATCACCCGTTTGGCACTCGCCGACCTGGCCGAGCGCAGTCTCGACATGCAGTACTATATCTGGGACGGCGATACGACCGGCCGGATCATCGTCGAACGGGTCATGAGGGCGGCCGATCGCGGGGTCAGTGTGCGGCTCCTCGTCGACGATCCCTACTACAAGGCCAGCGATCAGGTCAAAGCTGCCCTCGACGCCCACCCGAACGTCGAGATCCGTCTGTTCAACCCGACCAGTAACCGCAGGTGGTCCAGGCTGGACTTCCTCGTCGACTTCCGCCGCGTCAACCGCCGCATGCACAACAAGCTGATGGTGGCCGACAATAGAGCGGCGATCGTTGGCGGCCGCAACATCGGCGACGACTACTATGGCGTGAACACCGTCGCCAATTTTCGCGATC
>Ga0247819_10001286_pt1 | contig 13738 bp, 12 predicted proteins | sample 13C_Xylose_Day6_FD_193428 | JGI IMG/M metagenome (GOLD analysis project Ga0247819, IMG submission 193428) | Soil microbial communities from agricultural site in Penn Yan, New York, United States - 13C_Xylose_Day6 | ecosystem: Environmental > Terrestrial > Soil > Agricultural land | place: USA... | reverse complement strand
CCCAAGGTCGGATCCACCATGAATGCCATGAAGTCTAAGGCCTGGCTCTTTGCGACGGTATCTAGCGAGTCCCACCAGGAGATCCGGATTGCATGATTCTCGCAACACGCGAGCGAGAACCGCAGCAACATATCCTCAATTTTCCCAACGCCGCGCCCTGATTCAGCCAACGAATAAACGAATCGCTGGCAACTCAGATCGCTTGATTCATGCCACGCCAAAACGAAGGCCCAGCCATATTCGGTGGGGGCTGTGAAGAAGACCAAGAGATCCAGATCTTTGGTTTCGGGGCTCAGATCCTGTAGCTGGCGGCCTTGAAAATCAAAATCGGGGAAGATCAGTCCCGAGGCCTGCAGCGAGCATCGAGATGTCGAACCAAAGATAATGAACTTCAGGCCGGTGAAATCACTGTCCGAGAGACAGTGATCGTAGATGAGCTTGTGACGCTTGAGGCGCTTAAAACCGAGGGACTGTCCATACGCAGCGCCAGCCAGCATCTGGCGTTGCTCAACTCCGAGCCCTGGGTGTTTGAACATCTCAGTGAGGGACTCCGACGCGTTCTCTTTGACGAAATATTCTCGGCAGATACTGCGATATGCGTACAGCGCCACCTGGCGATGATCGATCGACAGGGGCCGATCATCAATGGGTGAGAAGAGCTTGTTGTCGTGCTGCTTGCACATCCCTGGAAAGGTCGACGCGCGATTTACCCCAATTTTTTTGGGCAGTGGTTTGCCTCCCGTTTCCTTCAAGGTCGACAGGTCGGCATTGAGCCGGTACACATGACCATCTTCAGCAATCAGGCCCAGTTGTCCCCGTTTCTGTATGGAGTGGGCCGAGATGATCTCGTTGCATTGCACGCCATCACTGAAGTGCAGGCAGCGCCCCCTCTTGCTCTGCAGTTTCATCGCTGCCTGATGTGCATTTGCGAACGACATATCTGAATCCTAGGGTACGGGGTCACGGGATCGGGCTCGGCGCGGCGTCGCCGCAGCCCGTATAACAGGTATGGTCGGCTGTGCGGTGGCCCGATCAAGGTGCTGCGCTATACGGCGCAACCTCCAAATCCGGCCATGCCGACTCGATGCGATGTCACTGTTATTTCTTCGCAGCATCAACCCAGTTGGCATAGGTAGTTGCTGCAGCCTCAAGACCATCCAGTGTCGGTTTAGTCTTCAGTCCGGAGATCTTTATCGCGAGTACCGCAAGCTCATCCGCTGCATCTGGCTTCCATCCATGAGCCACCGCCCAGGCTCTGATGCCATCAGCGTCCAAAGGGTGATTCTTTCGTCGCAAGATTTTGAGAGTCCGAACAGCATGCTCCTTGTCATTTGGATGTGAGAGCGGGTTGGACGGGTTCACACGGCGGGTGAGTGACTCCATCGCCTTGACTACTACCGGTCATCTATCAGCTTCGCCGGCTGAGTTTGCCGCACGCCATCTACCATGGGCGACCAAGACTTAATCCACTCGGCCACGGCGTCTTCACCCCAAGGTAAGGCAATCACCGCGGCCACCTGACCTGCAGCATCGACCTTGTCCATGATGTCCTTGCTAGCGTACGGACAAATGACCAATGTACCTGGCGAAAAGTATGTCAGCGTCCTCTTTGTCATCAGCCGAGCGGGCTTTCCAACCACCGTAGTGCGCTCGCCTTTTTCCAGTGCCTTGGCGCGGGTCGCGCCCAGGAAGGAACCGATCGTGGTGCTCACCTTGATGTTGGCCATTGCCGGAACGAGAATCACGACTTCATTGATGGCGTGGCTCGGGGCGCTGCAAAGGTTCTCTGCGTATCGGAACGCTGCATCAAAGGCATCGTTGGTGAACACGACTCTGATAGGATCTGGCACGGATAACTCCTTGTAAATTCGAGCCAACCATACTCGGCAAAGTGCGCGGAAAAATCTACTCCTGGAGGGCCGATGCGCACGCGTCTGATCGCCGTTTGCAGACGCGAAGCCTATGCGGATCGCGCAACCGATCCCCTCGTTCGTATACCATTGCGTGAACTTAGATCGAGAAAGGTGCATCTGCTTTGTCCCCTACGCCCCTTAACGCCCGCGAGGCTTACCAGGTGATGCGCGACATCGCGCTGGGAGTTCGCACCATGCGGCGCTTAGGCACGCATTCCTGGGCAGAGATCTATACGGGGCTGATGACTGTCGAGGTGGATGGCTGGGTGATCACCTTTTATAACGATTGCGATACGCTCGACTACTGCGACAGTTGCTACTGTCCTGATGGCCGCGCCTACAGATTTGATTCATTCCAGCGATTTGGTACCGACCCTGTTGAGCTGCTTAGCACCTGGGAACATGCCCAGCTGGAAAAGCTACTATCTGCTCTATAAGCCATGGGGCATTAGATTTGTCCCCGGGCCTCACCCGCTGACGGCCACGTTTCTAAACGAGCAGCCTGCCCAGCCTGGAGTACGTCCAGACAGGCCAGTAGTCCTCCAAATCACCCATGCATCGCCACTCAGTCACCGGACGGTTCGGCATAACGATCCCTCGCGAAGAGCCAATCCTCGGGTATCTCCGACAATGATGGGTCACCTGCCATCATCGCCTCTTTCGGACGCTCGCTGCGCATGGCTTCGATTTGTTGTGCCAAGTTGTCGGCGAACCATTGAAGTGACTCGAACTGGGTCGCGACTCTCAAGAAATGCTGTTCGCTTAGCCTGAAAACACCGACTCGGGTTTCCCAGTCATCGGCAATTCCCTTGCCCTCAGAGTTGCCGCGCTCCTTGTTTACTCTTGGCGCGATCTGAATGGCGCTGATGCCATCCATGAGAATCACCGGTTCCAACGCCCGCTCATCCAATAGCTGCCTCACCACTGCCAAGTCAATCAAGACGAGGCACGTAAACCGTTCCTGCATGAACAACACCGTATTGGCGGGAGACAGTGTGACGGTGAACGATTTGTGATGCTGCCAGGTGGGTTCAGGAGTTAGAGAAACGGTCAACGTGGTGGGCGTTTGATATTGCCCGTGTAGATCTAAAAAAGCCTCGGCCCTCCCAGCAACATTCCATCCGCACAGGTACGTCAGGCCAAGCTCAGGGGCCACAACCGCCGTCCCATGTTGCTGGGCCTTCGTCAGACACTCGTTGATCTGATCCTCGTAGCTGACGAGGGGAACAGAGACTTCAACGCGCTTGGCATTGGCCAGTCCTCGAAAATTCGGCGCGTAGTCATTTGCAAAGAACTCCTGCAGCACCCGAATTTGTTCCTGCTGCTTCTTCACGCGCATGTTGGTGTTCTTAGAGCTTTTGATCTCCCAAGGTAGTGGATCGGCAGCGCCCATCAAGCAGACGTCACCGTGGCGGATCACGTTCGTAAGGTCTGACAGGATGGCAGGCACGTTCATGGCCAAAGCCCTGCGCAGAAAGCGATACTCGTTTATGAACCCAGTCTTGCCGAGCATAAAGCCCGGGTCGCTCTTCACCTCGTACTCCCCATCAAAATACAGGTGCTTGAGGCTGTAGGAGCTTTGATAGACACAAGCGATGCCATCACCAAAGCATTTCCACAAAAAGATCAAATGGTGGAGATCCTGGATCCGACTAGCAGCTTTTGACGCTAGGGCCTTGAGGATTGTTGATCTTTCCCTCGTTGAACCTTTGCGCTTCAAGGATTGCATGCGAGCTCTCGCCTTCTTGAGCCGCTTTACCCGATGCTCAGCTGTGATGATCTGTCGGAGCAGAAAGCGCTGGAGAGTCAGCACTGTGCTGAGGTCGTCAGGATCTTGCCGAATCTTAGAGAGCAGGAGCGCGGCCAGCCCGAGGTGTTGGATTTGTCTGGGAAACCTCATGACCATGGCCCTGCTTTTGGATGGAAGCCGCATGGTGGACGACGAGCCCATCGGTCATCAAGTCGCATGAACTGCTGGGGCTCGTGGGAAACACTTCCTGAGTGGCTTGGTCGGTGGACGTTAACCATCAACCGGTGGCTGATTCCCGCCTCGACTCGATGACCAAGTGGGCGAACTGAACCAGATTCCGCACCCCTTCTCTACCCGCTCGATCTAGATGAAAGCCAAGCATCCCTACGGCCCTGGGCCCATCTCTGTCGCACTTTATTGAGTCGCCGACCATTGCGATCTGCGAACTACGCTCGCCGAAGATTTCGCCAGGTGTAACCCCTAGAGCACTGCAGATGGACTGGTAGATCACGGCATCAGGCTTCATCGCGCCAACCTGATAGCTGAGGGCGTATGCATCAAGGTCAGGAAAGGCCTTAAGCACCGCGGCCCCATAGGGCTCGCAAAGATTCGAGCAGATGCCCACCCTGACGCCGTCTGCGCGCAGCATTGCTACGGCCTCAACCCCATCCTCAAAGGGGCTGATAGAGGCGATCTCGCGCTCCAGATCGCCTTGCAGAGCCTTTAGCCGAGTGGGCGAAATGCTGATACCCAGCTGACTTGCAGCCTCTTCCAGCGACCATGGGTTGCTCATCAGCACCCGCACATCGTTTGGAGAGGGCGTGCGGCCATGAGCGATGCCATCCTTGAGCAATTGCCGGAAGGGATGAAGCTTGCTCCTAAGTTCGAGCACAGTGCCAAAGGCGTCGAAGACAACAGCTGTAATCATTGGAGGTACCTCTTTGGCTCGCACAGCCTGACTTTCTTGGACGCTCATCACAGAATTGCGAACGTATCACCCTGGCCGAATTTGTCTATCCCGGGGGCGGACGAGTGGACGACCGAAGATCAAGCGCACTTTTATGGAAGATCGAGTCGAAAATCCGGTTTGCCCTGCTGTCGTTCAAATGTGGCTGGTGACGATTTTACCGTGTACTGTATATGCATCCAGTACCACAAGAAATGCTCCTATGAACCTCATTTCCCTACGCCAAATCACTGAATCCGAGCTGCCTACCCTCCTCCAGGTTCTGTCAGGTCGCGCCTCGGGCGGCTTTCCCAGTCCAGCGGCCGATCACTACGAAGCCCCGATCTCCCTGGACGACCTGGTAGACCTTAGAGCTCCACACGTCTGGCTCGGTGAAACGGAGGGGGACAGCATGTCGCCGGCGGGCATCTTGAACGGTACCAAGCTTGTCATCGACAGGGCACGGACGCCCCAGGTTGGCAATGTGGTGGTGGCATATATCGACAATCAGCCTGTGGTCAAACGTCTGGATCGACAGCTCAATGGTGGCTGGATGCTGAGCTCTGACAACCCCAAGTACCCTCCGATCCAGGGCCTCGAGGAGATCGAAGTCTTTGGTGTGGTGACCTGGAGCTTGACCCTCCATGTCCCCTAAGCGCCCCACCTATGCACTGGTGGACTGCAACAGCTTCTACTGCTCGTGTGAGCGGCTGTTCCGTCCCGAGCTTCGGCAAGTCCCGGTCGTGGTACTCAGCAACAATGACGGCTGCGTGATTGCCCGAACACCCGAGGCGAAAGCGCTCGGGATCAAGATGGGTGATCCGTTCTTCAAGATCCGGGATGCTTTGAAAGCAAAAGGTGTCGTGGCCTTCTCAAGCAACTACGAGTTGTACGGTGACATCTCCTCACGCGTGCAGCGCACCATCGAATCTTTGGCCCCGCGGGTCGAGGTCTACTCAATCGATGAGAGCTTTGCGGATCTCACTGGCATTGCAGAGCCGCTTGGGGATTTCGCCCGGCAAATTCAGGCGCGTGTCCGGAGCTGGACGGGCATGCCAGTAGGCATCGGTATTGGCCACACGAAGACCTTGGCCAAGGCTGCGCAACACGCGAGCAAACTTTACAAAGAGCGCACCGGTGGCGTGGTCGACTTGCGTGCAGACCATGCGGTCGAGTGGCTGCTCAAGCGTATGCCGACGCAGGAGGTCTGGGGCGTTGGTCGACGAATCTCGGTGAGGCTCGAAGCTGACGGAGTCACTACGGCCTGGCAGCTCGCGAATACCGACCCCAAGACGATTCGCCAGCGGTATGGCGTCGTGCTCGAGCGCACGGTACGCGAGCTCACCGGTGAGCCGTGCATCGAGCTGCAAGAGGCGGAGCCTGATCGACAGGCCATCTGCACGTCCCGAATGTTTGGTGAGCGCGTGACGACGCTTGAGGCCATGCGAGAAGCGGTGGCCAGCTACATGCACCGGGCGACCCAGAAGCTTCGCAAGCAACAGTCGCTGACCGCTGTGTTCCGGGTCGCTGTACTCACATCGCCATTCGGTGACGGGCCGAAGTATGCAAACTCCGTGATGTGCTATCCACCCTACCCGACTGACGATGTTCTTTTACTAACCCGCGCTGCGATGGAGGGGTTGGAGGTCATCTGGCGTGATGGATACCGGTACAGCAAGGCAGAGATCCTGCTTATGGATCTACGCAAGCGAGGTGAGTTTACCGGTGATCTGTTCACGCCTTCGCAACCCGCCAGATCAGACGATCTGATGCGTGTGTTGGATCTCATCAATGTGAAATTTGGCAAGAATGCGCTGCACTCCGGGCGGATGCCGATCGATGCGACGTGGGCCATGAAACGCGAGATGATGAGCAGGAGCTACACCACGAGCATCAACCAGTTGATGAGGTTCAAGGCGCTTTAGCATGGATAGGATACTGACTAGGTTGGTCGGGGCCCGCGGAATGAGAAAATATCGAAAGGAGTACAAATGTACTCGATGCCCAGCCAGCGCCATCTTTCGTACCAGGTAGAGTGCATGGGTGATTACTCTGACTAGCCAGAGCCCCACCAATGTACCGGCGCCAGCAACCAGCTCACACTGGTGAAATCTTAGGACAATCCATGACACCAAATCTGATGGCTTATTATCTGAGCCGAGATCGAGTTCTGAGTCTGATAAAAAATCAGGGGCTGCCCTCAGATATCCATCGATCGCTAAGCGGACTGCCCGTCTCAATGGCATCGGCCATCCTTTCGAACGACGTCGGTGCCTACGTTTTAAAGGCAATTTCAGTTGGGGATATAAAGACGCTTCAAGAGCTGCTGATGGAGGGAAAGGCTCAGAAAGGACAGCTCTTCATCTACTCCGGACGTATCACAGGTAAAGGTTTTGGAGCCAACAACAAAGCGCCAGGGCTCGAGATGTATACAACCCTTACCTCCCCGTTCGAAAACGTGAAACTCAGCCTGGCGTTTTCCAAATCAGGTTTGGTGAATGACACCGCATATACACGACTTTCCGGGGTCACGACCCCCTTCGTTTTTGCCTATATCGCAGAAGCCGAAGACGGAGCCATTCGCGCCATCCCGATTGTGATCGGAGACCTTGTTGACTCGGACATATCCATCCCATCCCTGCTTTCCTTTGGAATTTCACTCCTACCGGAGGAAGTCGAACAGTTTTCAGCTATCGACCGAACGTGGACGCCGAGCAAAACCAAATTTGAATTGATGCGCACGATTCCTGAAAAGTGCGTCAAGGAATTGATCTGCGCTTTACTCCAACAGGAGCCCCAACATGACTGGGGAGGTGAGGAGTCGGATATATTCACCTCAGGTCTCTTGGTTGGCGGAAAAAGGATGACCGGCGCATTTTTGCTGAAGGGGCCCGCTAAATTCCATCCCATGAAACCTACAGACCTGGGGAAAAATGGAGACCAGATTTATCGCCTTTTCAACATCCCAGCGGACGTATACGTCGTCCAGCACTGCCACTCGATCGAGCCTTCCGTGCGAGCCATGGCAGAAGCTTTTGCGATAAGGAGGAATCTGACGGCACCCTGCCGCCTGCTCTTTCTTGACGGTCGGGATACGGCTCGTTTGCTGAAAGCAAACGGCCTATGGCCTGAGCAGTGACCGCAGGGTATGAGTTTTTCCGGTGCAGGTCGCGGTGGCGACGATGCCTTTGCTGGCAATCTAGGTCGGCATCCTCACCCGCGCCACCCAGCGAGACAACTATGGGCCGGCAGGTGGTGACGGGAAGTACGGCTACCAATTTGCTCAGGCTGCTCGAATCGTGAACGAAGACGTCAACGTCGCCATCAAACTCCTTGGGCACATGCAAGGTCACGCGTAGCCGGGGTAAGTGGTAGCCGGTGGTGTCTTCGTTCTGGGGTTTGGGGACGGCGCGTCAACCGTTGCTGCTGCCTGCTTGGGCACCATCGGTTCGACGCTGGCGCCGAAGAGAGCCTTACGCATCTCCTCACTTAAATCGATAGCCATAGATCTACCTTGGAAAGCAATGAAGACTGTCACGGTTGTGGCGCGCATCATAATTGGACTGAGGACTGATTCGTCCGCTTCGTTGCGCAGCGGTTACAGATCATAACACCGGCGTTGCACGCGCTGGCTTCGTCGGTCACGGCGTACCACGTTCAACAGCTGATTCCTGGCTACCCGGCCTGCAAGCGCACACTCGCTGAGAGTGCGCGCTCAGAGACCCGTCATAGCGACAGCGCTTGCTCCTCGCCTTCAATCGTTAAAGTGTTCAGGACTTCAATGTCTTCATCCTCATCATCCTGGGAGGAAGTGACTGCGGGTGACCATTCGCGTAGCTCAACGACAGCTGGGAGTTTGTCCAAGGCGTGCGTTGGTTCGATACCGAGGTCGGCCAGGCGCTGGAGGAGCTCGGCGAAGATTTCTTCTTTATGCATGCTCCAGGATGAGGCGAAGCACCGCCAGAACGTCCACCCTGCACGCTCAAGGATACGCTGGCGGTTCATGTCCGCCTCCCATCGATCAGGGCCATGGAAGGCGTCGCCGTCACACTCAATGGCCAAGCGATTATCGTTGGCGCCCTCAACGACCATGTCGAGTCTGAATGCGCCGCTCTTCACCTGCGGGATCACACGGTATCCACGCTCAACCAATCGGGTGAACACTTGCTGCTCAAAGCCTGACTCGCACAGCTTGATAAGGCCGTCCTGATCGACCTCCTCCTCAGTCAGCGGTTTGCTGAAGTACTCAAGGAGCGTTCGGCGCACGTCCTTTTGGGAGAGGTGATCAAGGGTAACCGATCGAATCAGGTACATCCTGTCGCGCGCACGGCTGGCTGCCACGTTGAACCGTTGCTCGGCAGCATTGCCCGAGAGCGGGTGACAATTCTCCGGGTCAGCGACGAGGGAAATGAAGATGATGTCGCGCTCGCTTCCCTGGAAGGTGCTGGCGTCGCCACAGGCAAATTCGCGGGCATGGAGCTCTGCTGCAGGGCAGCGTTCGCGCACCAGTGAGTCGATGAATTTTGCTTGCTCCATGCCCCCCAGCAGCGTCACCACCCCAATCGAGCGACCCGCATATTTGTCGTTCTTGATGAGCGCCTGGATTTCCTCTGCGATAGCTTCAGCCTCAAGCTTGTTGCAGCCCTTCTTGTTCCGCACCCCGTCCTTGACGTAGATGTCCACCAGCGGTGGATCGAGACGTTCAGACGGGCGAGGGATTCGAAGGGGCTGGATCGCGCCACCGTAGAACTGGTTGGAGTAGGAAATGATGGGAGGGACGCAGCGGAAATGCTCACGCAGCATAACCATGTGGCCCGCGAAGACTCGGGACGCCAAATCGTACAGTGATTTATCCGGTGTCATGTCCGCCCCATAGGGCTGGTCGTTCAGATACCGGTTGCGAAGTTCGCCAATCCGTTTACCCGATTTGAAACCACCATCGGGAGAGACCTGCTTGTCATCCCCTACTACCAGTACCTTTTTGGCTCTGACGATCGCGGGAAGAGCCCATAGATCTGACTGGCTCGCCTCATCGACAATCACCAGATCGAATGCGCCGATCTCTGCCGGCATGGATTCAGAGATCTTGGCGTGACTCATGATCCAGCAAGGCACAGCGCCGGCGGCGTCCTGCATGCACTGCTGGGCGTCACGGCGGTAACGTTCCGCGTTCGGGCCTGTCCCTTGCCCAATCTTGCGTATGGCCGTCGAGTAGCCGGCGAGTGCTTGCAGCACCATAGGACTGGCATTGGCTTTGGTGGAAAGCCACGCTGCTCGGCTCACGACCTCCCGGTACATGCGAGCCAGGCCCGTTTCAAGTTTCACTCGTTTGCTATTGAGCTCAACGAGCTCGTGGCGCGCTTCAATGCTCTCAAGGTGGGAGCGAATCCGCGCGTGTTGCCACGCCTCCTTCCAACTGCTTGGGAGGGCCAGGTCTTCAGCACCGTTCTCTACGGGGACAGTCAACAAGCGCTCGGACAGCTTTTGCGCCCCAGCCTTCATCACTTGGTGTGCGCCTTCGCGCACATGATTCAAATGCCCCCCCAAGGCTTTGATCCGCTGCAATTCTGTGAGCAGGTCTACGTACAGGGATACGATCCGATGCGAATCCTGATCCGGGCTGCCCAAACACTCGAGGACGAACGACCGGAGTCGGTGGGCAACAGGGCTATCGCCCGCAACTTGGGCTTGTAGAATCGCGAGCGCGGCTGCAGCGAGACTGAGATCGAATCGCGTCAGGTTCTGGTTGAGCTGATCTCGTAGGCCACGTATTTCTGCGATTGTCAGGCGATGCATGCTATCTGGCGCATCCGCGAAGACGGCTTCGCAGAGCGGCTGCACCTTGTCAACGTAGTGTGCAGTGAGATCGACGGCTGCCTGGACTGCGATGATGGTCAGCTCCAGTTCCCGGAGATGAGCCATGCCCGATTGAAGTCGAGGGATCCCCAGAGTCTCAGCCAATGGGTTCCACCTTGCAGAGAAGGATCGGACGTCAGCGTGAAGCTTCAGATAGTCCAGGACAGTCTTCCACTGCTCAGAAGACTTTGGCGCCGAGCCATTGATACGGACGTGACTGATGTGTGCCTTGGCTTGAGAGGCTCCAAAGCTCATGAGGCCAAATGGCTTACCTGTGTCGGCAGCTCTTTCGACAGCCTCGGCCGTTTTCTCGCAATCCAAAGCCTCATCTGGGAACTCAACAAAGTTTTCCAGCATCACCTTACGGCGTTGTATCAAAGCCTGTGCCACCGGGAGCATGCCTACCAGGACAGAGAGTTCACTGTCGTAGCGGCGACCTGCGGCCTTGAGGCGCAGCTCCAGCGACCAAGGAATTTCGGACTCTCCGCCCTCGTGCAAGACCTCCAGTTTCTCTTCGCACAAACTCAGTTCTAGAACCAGCTCCCTGGCGGCTGCAATAACGATTTCGCTGTCGGACTTTAGAGGCTTCAGCTCACCCTGACCCAAGGCATGTTCAAGAGACTTCAGCTTGCAGAGTGAGCCGTGGAGTTTGCCAATGTCGGCCGCTGCCGGTAATTGCTCAACTTCCGGCAAGCTGGCGTCGACGTACACAAGGTCATTTCCAAGCTCGCGGCGAGCTTGTCTCAAGTTCTTACCGACTTCACCATCAAAGGGCAGCGAATGTTCAGGGGATAATGACAGTACGTCGTCAAACCAGGCGTATTGGTCTGCGCCCTTCATGAGCAACTCGGCAAGCTCCTCCGCACGGTATTTCGCATCGCCGACCTGAATATCGGAGAGCTGAGTCAGCGCAATCTCATTGACGCGACGATCAAGTTTCACCAGCTCGGTATGAGCGAGGTCGATGGACTGGTGCAGGCGATCAATCTCTCCCCGAGCCAGGGATGGATTGATTTGCGAGACCTGATGTTGGATCGCCTCGATCGAGCCTTGGAATTGCCGAATACCCTCTCGGTCACTCGTCAGCAGTGCAACCGTGAGAGGCCTGACCTCAGCGGGTATCTTGGATTGGAGTACCTTCAAGGCTTGCTCGCCACGAGAGGTGACCAGAACGCGTTTACCCGTCGCGAGGTAATGGCAGATGATGTTCGCGATCGTATGGGTCTTGCCGGTACCGGGAGGGCCTTGAACCGTTACGCCGGGAGCGTGCTCGAGGCGTTGTACGATCGTGACCTGCTCATCGTTGTAAGGGAGCGGAAAATACAGCTCCTTCGGCTCAGCGGTCGATCCATCCATGCTTCTGCTGGATAGCCCACGGAAGTTTACGTGCTGGTAATCAAGGGCGATCGTCGAGGCCGGGGTCACTAACGCAAGCGGGCCCGCGGGGAGTTCAAGACACTCCTTGAGCTTCTCCCGAATTTTGCGCAGATCATTGATCAACCAGTTGCTCGGTTTAGGCCGTGCGAACACAACCCAAGCATCGCTTACCTGCAGAGTTTCACTTGGCTCAGGGAACCGCTGGGCGCCGTCCCCCATTAGCTCGGCATATTTGCCTTTGCTGTCCAGGCTTCTTGCCGAGAGCTTTAGCACATCACCGAAAGTCGATGGCAGGAATGGGTTCAAGGGCGCGTCGGCGTGTCTGCCCAGGTGATCGCGGATGGCCCTTTCGCACTCGCTGGCGCCAGGAACATTTGCGTTTATCAACGCATCGAACTCGATCATCGGTTCGGTGGCTCGCGGGCGAACTTCGACCGCCATGCTCTGCTCGTTCAACGAGATGTCGAGTGCCTGCGTGAGCAATGGATAATTGAAGCCCTGCTGCACATCGTTGATGGTTAGCGTCCAGGCGCTGACGCCTATGCCCCAGACCAGTTCACGAGCGGTTTTTCCCGTCTCCATCTGCTGCATCAACGCGAACATGTCGCCATAAAAGCTTATTGTCCTGCGACGGGGCTTCTCGTGCTCAGCCCATTCGTGCCACTGAACCAGATAGGTCGTCAGCGCAGCCAAAGCTTGCGCACGCACCTCAGACTCAATGACGGCAATGTCGCCTTCAGGGTCTTGATCCTGCTGTTCGCGAATACGCTGATGAAGCGCCTGTTCAGCTAGCACGGGTGGCTTGGCAGGGTTGTTGCTGACGGTGATGAGGGGGCTATAGTCTCCGCCAACGGGGGTCGGAGCACGTGATTCCTCAAGTCGTTCGATCTGCAGCCAGACGTTGTCGCCCGGAAACTGGAGATCAAAGTGCAGCCCTGGAAGATCCAGAAGCGCCGCCGGCTGATACACATCATTGACAGAGCTTGTGAGCTGAAAGCGCGACGGATCAAGTTCCTTGAGGCTTTCCTCCGCATACTCGAACAGTCGGCTGAGGAGCTCATTAGGCGTCCGTTGCATGTTCATACTCCTTAACAATTCAGGGCGCGGTCACCGGTAAATATGGCGCCAAGGATGCCATATTGCTTGCCGCCATAGTTTCAAAATCGCTCGGTTCCGACGAGTGTCTGGGCGCCCTGCTCGGCTTCAGGCAGCTCCGTAGGCTGGGGGCGACACTTGCGGCCGTTCAGAGCTGGCAATGATCGGATCAAGCTTCGTGATCGGAGCCAATGGTGTGAATCGCTCAGCCCTGGCAATGAGCATCTGAGACAGGCGCTGATGAGCGAATGTCCAGGCTGAATTGCCTGCAACAAGTTGACGCGGATTTCCGGTGATCTGATCCATGCTTCATTTCCTCGGTCGTATCGAAGGCTTGTCGGGCCCGGCACTGTCCTGAGCCTCTACCGCTGAGTGGGGATCGCCCCCCTCCCCCAGGCTCGGCCTAGCAAGCTCTGCCTGGCGTAATTGATCGTTCTCGCTTTGAAGCTGAGCCATCTGCGTCATGGCTTCTTGCTCACGTAGATTCGCTACAGCGGCGGCCTTGTGGAGCGCCTTGACCTCTTCACGCTGGGCCGATAGCTGCTCCTTGAGATGCTCGTTCACACCGGCGGACTTCGCCTGATCCTGGCGTAGCGCCTCAATCTGAGAACTTAGCGTTTGGACGAGGGCTTCCTGAGTATGCAGGGCCTTGGTTTGCTGCCTGGCTTCAGCCAGTAGTCAGCAGCGTCTCCGCATCCCTGTCGTTGGGCCGACGACCTTGCTCGATCCCCAGTTTAAGGATTTTCCGGTAAGGGTGTGTACCCTCGCCAATCTTCAGTAATGTGCCGAACGCATCAAAAA
>Ga0247819_10001285_pt1 | contig 13743 bp, 16 predicted proteins | sample 13C_Xylose_Day6_FD_193428 | JGI IMG/M metagenome (GOLD analysis project Ga0247819, IMG submission 193428) | Soil microbial communities from agricultural site in Penn Yan, New York, United States - 13C_Xylose_Day6 | ecosystem: Environmental > Terrestrial > Soil > Agricultural land | place: USA... | reverse complement strand
GGTGCCGGGCGTGATGCGCATGAGCCAGATCTTCAGCGAGCACAAGAAGCTCAATGCCGGCGAGACCTTCCTGATCGACTGGGTGCCCGGCACCGGCACCGTGGTCACGGTCAAGGGAGTCGTGCAGGGCGAGCCGTTCAAGGAACCGGAGTTCTTCAACGCGCTGCTGCGCATCTGGCTGGGCCCCGTCCCGGCCGACTGGAAGCTGAAGGAATCGCTTCTCGGCAAGCCTGCCGCCTAGAGAAGCCGGCCGATCTCCGCCATCGAATCCACGAAGCCATCGGCGTCCACCGAGCCGATCGGCTCGCCGTGGTTGTAGCCGTAGCGCACCAGCACCACCGGACAGCCGGCCGCGCGCGCGGCCGCCGCGTCGTTGCTCGAATCGCCGACGACCAGCGTGCGCTCCGGCGCCGAGCCCAGCGCCGCGCAAGTGCGAAGGAACGGCATCGGATCGGGCTTCTTGCGCTCGAACGCGTCGCCGCCGAACACCGCCTCGAACGCGCCGGCGAGGCCCTTGCGCTCCAGCAGTTCGACGGCGAAGCGCGTCGGCTTGTTGGTCACGCAGGCCAGGCGCAGCCCTTCGCGTTGCAGCAAGCGCAGGCCTTCCTCGACGCCGGCGTAGACATCGGAGTGCTTGCCATTCACCTCGAAGTAGTGCCGCTGGTACGCGTCCCAGGCCGCGTCGTACAGGGCGGGCGATCCGCCCACCGCCTCGAGCGCGGACCGGATCAGGTGCTCCGACCCCTTGCCCACCATCAACTCGACGCGTGAAGCGTCAAGGGACGGCAGCGACAGCTCCGAGAGCGTTGCGTTGAGGGCGACGGTGAAGTCGCCGAGCGTGTCCACCAGCGTGCCATCGAGATCGACGATGGCCGCCTGCAATCCGGGCGCGAGAGGCATGGAGGCAGTGTGCCTCAGGCCGGAACCGACTCCAGCCGGCTGCGCCCCCAGTGCCGGTGCCGCGCCATCGCCGCGATGAAGTCCTGCGCCAGCGGCACGCGGCCGGTCGGGTCGCCCTTGCCGATCAGCACGCCTTCGGCCGAAGGCGTGCTCGCGTCCATCCCCAGCGTCCGCAGCAGTTCCACGCCTTCGCCAATGACGCAGATCGGCTTGCAATGCCGGTACGCCTCCAGCACGAAGTGCACCGCGCGGCCGTTGGCGGCGAGCGCCTGAGCGTGGGCCGCTCCGCCGGGCACCAGCACCGCGTCGAACTGCACCGACGAGGCCGTGAGGAAGCAGTGGTCCACCGGCAGCTGCTGCCCGGAGGAGGTGGAGACCACGCCCAGGTGGTCCGCGACGATCTTCAGGCTCACCTGGTGCTCGGCCAGCGCCTGCTGAACGATCTTGAGCGCGCCGATCTCCACGCCCGCGCCCACCAGCACGGCCACGCGCCGCGTCACCAGCGGGCTGCCGCTGGCTTCCATGCTGAGCGCGGGCGAAGACTCCACCGGCGGCTTGCCGCGGAACTCGCGGAAGCCCGCGCGCCCCGCCGCGGCCTTGGCGTCGGGCGCCAACCCGAGCGGATCGGCCACCTTGCGCGCCAGCCGCGCGTCCACGTGCGCGAGGTTGTCCACCACGCGCTGCCGGATCGCGGGCGTCTCCACGCGCGACAGCTCGTACTGGAAGGCGCACACGATGTGGTCCTTCTCCGCCGGGCTCTGGCTGTTCCAGAAGAGCGTGGCCTGGCTGAAGTGGTCGTCGAAGCTGGCCCCCGGCCGGCGCACCTTGGAAGCGTCCAGCGCTTCCGGATGGCTCTGGAAGCCCTGGTGCCCGCCGTCCACGCGGAACTCCGAGCCGGTGCCCAGCGTGTTGGGCTCGTAGCTCACCTGGCCCCGGGGCAGGGTCGAGCGGTGCGCGCCGTCGCGCTGGTGGTTGTGGAAGGGGCACAGGCTGCGGTTGATCGGCAGCTCGTGGAAGTTGGCTCCACCCAGTCGCGCGACCTGCGCGTCCAGGTACGAGAACAGCCGCCCCTGCAGCAGCGGATCGTTGCTGAAGTCGATGCCCGGCACCAGGTGGCCGGGATTGAACGCGACCTGCTCGCTCTCGCCGAAGAAGTTCTCCGGGTTGCGGTTGAGCACCAGCTTGCCCACGGGCTGCACCGGCACCAGTTCCTCGGGCAGCAGCTTGGTGGGATCCAGCAGGTCGATGCCCAGCGCATCGGCCTTGCCCTCCTCCACCAGCTGCACGCCCAGTTCCCACTCGGGGTAGTGGCCGCGCGCGATGGCTTCCCACAGGTCGCGACGATGGAAGTCGGGGTCGCGGCCGGCGATCTTCTGCGCCTCGTCCCAGGCCAGCGCGTGGCGCCCGAGCTTGGGCTTCCAGTGGAACTTGACGAAGTGCGCCGCGCCGTGCGCGTTGATGAAGCGGAAGCTGTGGACGCCGAAGAATTCCATCATCCGCCAGCTGCGCGGCAGCGCGCGGTCGGACATCAGCCACATCAGCGCGTGCATGCTCTCGGGCATCAGCGAGACGAAGTCCCAGAAGGTGTCGTGCGCGCTGGATGCCTGCGGCATGCCATGGTGCGGCTCCGGCTTGAGCGCGTGCACCAGGTCCGGGAACTTGATCGCGTCCTGGATGAAGAACACCGGCGCGCTGGCGCCCACCAGGTCGTAGTTGCCTTCGCGCGTGTAGAACTTCACCGAGAAGCCGCGCAGGTCGCGCACCGTGTCGGCCGACCCGCGTTCGCCCGCGAAGCCGGAGAAGCGCACGAACACCGGCGTGCGCAGCCCCGCCTCCTGCAGGAAGTCGGCCCTGGTGTACTGGCCGAACGACTTGTACAGCTCGAAGTAGCCGTGGGCGCCGGCGCCGCGCGCGTTGACCACGCGCTCGGGGATGCGCTCGCGGTCGAAGTGCGTGAGCTTCTCGCGCAGCAGGAAGTCTTCCAGCAGCGTCGGGCCGCGCGCGCCGGCGCGCAGCGAACCGTGATTGTCGGGAACGACCACGCCTTGCGTGGTGGTCAGGAAGTTCTCGGGGGCCTGGCTGAAGCCCTCCAGCTGTTTCTGCTTGGCCGCGCCGGCATCGCCGGACCTTGATCTGCGCGTGGCGTCCGGTTTGGACTGAGCCATGGATTCTCCTGGTGGCGGCTTGCCGGCCCGCGGGCCGGGTGCGCGCCGGTTCTTGTTCGGCTCAGGTCTCGAGGTCGAGCGCGGCTTCGATGGTGCTGGCCAACACCGTCAACGCGAAAGCACCCGCGCCCCCGGCGGCGCACCACACCAGCCAGTCGGGTACCGCGGCGATCATTTCCACCATGGCGCTTCTCCTTCGGTCAAAGACCCCGCATCGAAGGAAATGACTGTGCCAAGCTCATGGGGAATCGACCGTAGCCCGGCAGCGAGCGCCTTTGTCCGACACCGGTGTCAGTGGAAGTAGGAATCGGCCGACACGGCGCCAACCCTTCCGTGGCGGCTCCTACAGCGCCCGGCCCGTCGCTCCTACCGCCGGCGCGCGCGGGCCGCGGCAGGATGGTGGCAAGCCATCCTTCCAGGGAGAAACCCGATGCCAGAACACAAGCCCGGCAACACCACCACGGTGCAAGGCGAGGACCAGCACGCGGTGCCTCGCGCGCCGCACGAACGGGACGAATCGGCCGACAACCAGGCCGCCTCCGAGCCTTCCCAGAAACGCATGGCGCGCAAGGCGCGTGATGACGCGCAGCGGGGCGTGGCCGACACCACCAAGGGCGCCGAGCTCGACGCCACCTACGACAAGCTGCGAGAGGACCTGCCGGACGGCGAGAAGAAGTTCCGGCCCTGAAGGCCGCGCGTCAGCGCAGGGCCGCGCGCATGCCGTCGATGACGGCCTTGTAGTCCGGCTTGCCGAAGATCGCGCTGCCGGCGACGAACGTGTCGGCCCCGGCGGACGCCACGCGGGCGATGTTGTCGCCCTTGATGCCGCCGTCCACTTCCAGGCGGATGTCCTTGCCGCTCGCGTCGATGCGCTTGCGCGCCTCTTCGATCTTGCGCAGCGCCGAATCGATGAAGCTCTGGCCGCCGAAGCCGGGGTTGACGCTCATGATCAGGATCAGGTCGATGTCCTCGACCAGCCAGTCCAGCACGTCCAGCGGCGCCGCCGGGTTGAACACGAGGCCGGCCTTGCAGCCGCGCGCCTTGATCGCCTGCACGCTGCGGTGCGCGTGCGGCGAGGCGTCCGGGTGGAAGCTGATGTAGTCGGCGCCCGCTTCGGCGAAAGCCTGCGCGATCGCGTCCACCGGCTGCACCATCAGGTGCACGTCCACCGGCACCGGCGTGCCGTCGGCGCGGCGGGCGTGGGGCTTGAGCGCCGAGCAGACCATGGGCCCGAAGGTGAGGTTGGGCACGTAATGGTTGTCCATCACGTCGAAGTGGATCCAGTCGGCGCCGGCTTCGATCACGTTGCGCACTTCCTCGCCCAGCCGGGCGAAGTCCGCGGAGAGGATGGACGGGGCGATGCGAAAGGTCTTGCTCATGCCTCGATTCTCGCAAATGCCCTCGCGGGTACGATCGCGCGATGGCGAAGTACCAGTTCCGCGTCGAGGTGGAGCCCGCATTCCTGGCGGATCAGTCGGCCCCCGAGCAGGGCGTGTTCACCTTCTCGTACACGATCACCATCACCAACGTGGGCGAGGTCGCGGCCCAGCTCATCTCGCGCCACTGGGTCATCACCGACTCGGCCGGCGCCATCCAGGAGGTCAAGGGCCTGGGCGTGGTCGGCCACCAGCCGCTGCTGCAGCCCGGCCAGTCGTTCCAGTACAGCAGCGGCTGCCGCCTGCCCACGCCCAGCGGCACCATGCAGGGCAGCTACTTCTGCGTGGCCGACGACGGCGAGCGTTTCGAGACCGAGATCGCGCCCTTCCTGCTGGAGGACGGCAGCCGCCGCGTGCTGCACTGACGCCGCGCCCGCGCGCCCCAGCCACGGCTCAGCGCGCAGTCCTACAAGCTGAGCCACATCCGGACATCAGAATCCGGCCGCGAGGGACACGCATGGACGAATTCATGGCCATCTGGGGCCAGTGGCTCAAGCCTTCGGCGGGGCTGCCCACGGTGCAATGGTCCCTTCTGCTGGCGCTGGCCGCCGCCGCCGGGCACCTGGTGCAGCGGCACATGGCGCTGCCCAAGGTGGTGGGCTACTCCGCCGTGGGCGCCATCGCCGGGCTGGCCGGCTTCACCGGCGCGGCCTGGCCGCTGAACGGCATCGGCCTCTTCCTGCTGGAGCTGGGCGTCTCGGTCGTGCTGTTCGAGACCGGCGGCCGCATCGCGCTGCGCTGGTTCCGCCACAACCCGATGGTGCTGCTGCAGAGCATGCTCGAGGCGGCGCTCACCTATGCCGCCGTGTACTTCACGCTGCGCTGGATGGACGTGCGGCCTTCGGTCGCCGACGCACTCGCGCTGATCGCGATCGCCTCCTCGCCCGCGGTGCTCAGCCGTGTGGTCAGCGATGTCCGCGCGGCCGGCCCGGTGACCGAGCGCGCGATGGTGCTCACCAGCCTGGGCGCGCTGTACGCGCTGACGCTGGTGGCCGCGCGCGCCGGCGTGATGCACCGCGAGGAGACCGACCTCATCGCCCTGCTCTATCCGGTGGTGGTGGTGCTCGGCCTGTCGGTGGCGGCGGGCGCCGCCGTCGCGCTGGTGCTGCGCCTCGCGCTGCTCTTCATGAGCCCGAACAGCGAGAACACCTCGATCCTGCTGATCGCCACCATCGCCGCGGGCACCACGGTCGCGGCGCACCTGGGCGGGTCGGCGCCGCTGGCGGCACTGCTCGCGGGGCTGCTGCTCAAGCAGTTGAATCCGAGGCCCTGGTCGTGGCCGCGCCAGCTCGGCACGGCGGCTTCGCTGCTCGTGATGCTCACGTTCGTGCTGGTGTCGGTGGTGGCGGCGCAGGCCGGCTGGCATCCCGCCGTGACGGGTGTCGTGCTCGCGCTGATCGCCGCGCGCGCGCTGGCCAAGCTCACCGGCGTGCTGGTCGCCAATCCCGGCAGCGGCACCAGCTGGCGGCAGGCGCTGATGACGGGCTGGGCGATGTCGCCGATGTCGTCGATGGCGTTGCTGCTGGTCTCGCAGTTCGCCTCGGCCTCGCCTTCGCTGGGGCCGCGCATCGCCGCCATCGCGCTGCCCGCCATCCTGGTGATGGAAGTGCTGGGCGCGGTGATCGCGACCTTCGTGCTGCACCGGGCGCGCGAGAGTTCACAGCCCGAGCCGGCCTCCGGCGCGGCGCCGGCAGGAGCGCAGCGTGCTTAAGGGCCTGCAGCCGGACCTCACGCCGGGCGGCGAGTCGCCCGAGGCCGCGCCGACACTGGAGCCGTTCAACGAGTCGGAGCCGCTCACGCTGGGCGTGGAGCTGGAGCTGCAGCTGGTCAACACCCACGACTACGACCTGGCGCCGTACTCCGACGAGATGCTGCGGCTGATGGCCAAGCTGGACCTGCCGGGCGCCGTGGTGCCGGAGATGACGTCCAGCATGATCGAGATCTCCACCGGCGTGTGCCACTCGGCCGCGCACGTGCTGGGCGAGCTCACGCAGCTTCGCGACGCGCTGGTGCGCAGCGCCGACAAGCTCAACATCGCGGTGGTGGGCGGCGGCACGCATCCGTACCAGCAGTGGCACCAGCAGCGCATCTACGACCGGCCGCGGTTTCGCGAGCTGTCCGAGCTGTACGGCTACCTCTCCAAGCAGTTCACCATCTTCGGCCAGCACGTGCACGTGGGCTGCCCGGATGCCGACGCCTCGCTGCTGATGCTGCACCGGATGTCGCGCTACATCCCGCACTTCATCGCGCTGTCGGCTTCGTCGCCCTACGTGCAGGGGCAGGACACGCAGTTCGACTCGGCGCGGCTGAACTCGGTGTTCGCCTTCCCGATGTCGGGCCGCGCGCCGTTCACGCTGTCGTGGCGGGAGTTCGAGGCGTTCTTCACCAAGACCACCCGCACCGGCGTGGTCAAGAGCATGAAGGACTTCTACTGGGACATCCGGCCCAAGCCCGAGTACGGGACCATCGAGATCCGGGTGTTCGACACGCCCCTGACCATCGAGCGCGCGGCCGCGCTGGCCGGGTTCGTGCAGGCGCTGGCCTCCTGGTTCATGCACGAGCATCCGTTCATGCCGGCCGAGGACGACTACATGGTCTACACCTACAACCGCTTCCAGGCCTGCCGCTTCGGGCTGGAGGCGGTGTACGTCGATCCGGTCACCGGCCGCCACATGCCGCTGCGCGACCACATCCTGGCCACGCTGCGACAGCTGGCGCCGCATGCGCAGCGGCTGGGCGCCGGGCCCGCCATCCAGCTGCTGGCCGAGGACGCCGAGCTGGGCACCAACGACGCGCGCTGGCTGCGGCAGCGGCAGGCGCGCGAACGACTGCTGGCCGAAGTGGTGCGCCAAGGCAGCGAACGCTTCAGGGGCGGGCGGTAGAGCTGAGCGGTGGCGCCTATGCCGGCCGCCGCCGCCGTCCTACAGAACCGTCGCCGCGCCACTTCCAGAATGCTTCGGGCACCAAGGGGGTGCCAAGCATCTGGAAAGGGAGAAGTGGACATGGGAATCATCGGAACCATCGTGGTCGGTTTCATCGTCGGCCTGCTGGCCCGCGCCATCAAGCCGGGCAACGACCGCCTGGGCCTGATCATGACGACGCTGCTGGGCATCGCCGGCGCGTTCCTGGCGCGCTATGCCGGCATGGCCATGGGCTGGTACTCGGAAGGCGAGCCGGCCGGCTGGATCGCCTCGATCATCGGCGCCATCGTGCTGCTGGTGATCTACGGCATGGTGCGAGGCTCGCGCCACCGCGTCTGACGCCCGACCCCGGGCTCGGCGTTATCCTCGCCGGCCCATGGGTGAATTCGAGCTGATCGACCGATTCTTCCGCCGCGTGCGGCCGGCGTCCGCGCGCGTGCCGCTGGGCGTGGGCGACGACTGCGCGCTGATCGCGCCCGCGCCGGGCATGCAGCTGGCGGTTTCCTCCGACATGCTGCTGGAGGGACGGCACTTTCTCTCCACCGTCGATCCGGCGCGCCTGGGCCACAAGGCGCTGGCGGTGAACCTGAGCGACCTGGCCGCGTGCGGCGCGCGTCCCTTGGGCTTCACGCTCGCGCTGGCCCTTCCCTCGATCGAGGAAGCCTGGCTGGAAGGCTTCGCGCGCGGCCTGTTCGCGCTGGCCGACGAGCACGGCTGCGAACTGGTCGGCGGCGACACCACGCGCGGTCCGCTCGCCCTGTGCATCACCGTGTTCGGCGAAGTGCCCGCCGGGCAGGCGCTGCTGCGCAGCGGCGCGCGCGCCGGCGACGACCTGTACGTCAGCGGCACGGTGGGCGACGCGCGGCTGGCGCTGGAGGTGTTCCGCGGAACGCAGTCCGTTCGCGCGCCCCTTTTCGAGCAGGCGCGCCGCCGCATGGAGCAGCCCACGCCGCGCGTGGCGCTCGGGCAGGCGCTGCGCGGTCTCGCCACCGCGGCCGTGGACGTGAGCGACGGCCTGCTCGGCGATCTGGGCCACGTACTACGCCAGTCGCGCGTGGGCGCCACGGTCCACGCGGACTCGGCCCTGCCGCTGCTCGCCGTGCGCGCGCAAGCCGGCAGTCCCGCCGACCTGCCCGACGAGGCCACCCAACTGGAGTTCGTGCTGGCCGGCGGCGACGATTACGAACTGCTGTTCACCGCGCCCGCCGCGCAGCGCGACGCGGTGACCGCAGCCGCTGCGTCCTGCGCCACGCCCGTCACGCGCATCGGCCACATCGACCCCCAGCCCGGCGTCCGCGTGCTCGACGGCGCGGGCCGCGAGGTGCCTGCCCGCTTCCTCTCGTTCGACCACTTCGCCTGAGTTTTCGTTTGTCCCGCCTCCGGCTCTTCGCCGCCCTTCTCCTCCTGCTTCCTTCCGCGCTGCTGGCGCAGCAGCCGCGCAGCTACACCGCCGTGGTGACGCACGTCAGCGACGGCGACACCGTGTGGGTGCGACCGTCGCGCGGCGGCGCGCGCGTGCCGGTGCGCCTGCTGGACATCGACGCGCCCGAGATCTGCCAGCGCTCCGGCCAGCAGTCGCGCGACGCGCTGGCGCGCCAGGTGCTGCGCCGCACCGTCACGGTCGAGGAGCGCGGCCGCGACGACTACGGCCGCGTGCTCGCCCGTTTGCATCGCTCGGGGCAGGACGTGGGCGAGCAGCTGGTGGTCGAGGGCCACGCGTGGTCGTACCGCTTCCGCAACCAGCCGGGCCCGTACCACGCGCAGGAAACGCAGGCGCGCCAGGCGCGTCGCGGCTTGTGGGCGGCCGCGCATCCGCTCGAGCCGCGCGCTTTCCGGCGTCTTCATGGCCCCTGCGACGACAAGCGCTAGCTACCATTGCCTCATGCGTGAGTCCCTTCGCCACTGGCCGACATGAGCACGGTGATGCCGCCCCTGAACCCGCCGCTCGCGCCCGCGCCCCTGCGGCCCGACTGGCGCTTCCTGGTCTCGCACCCGGCGCACCTGATCGCACTGGGCTTCGGCAGCGGCCTGAGCCCGGTCGCGCCCGGCACGGTGGGAACGCTGTGGGCCTGGCTCTCGTTCCTGGTGCTCCAGGCCTGGCTGTCGCCGATGGCGCTGGCGGGCGTGGTGCTGGGCAGCGTGATGGTCGGCTGGTGGGCCGCGACGGTGACGGTGGATCACATGCGGGTGCTGGACCCGGGCTCCATCGTCATCGACGAGATCATGTCGTTCTGGCTGGTGCTGTGGGTGCTGATGCCCGCGGGCTGGGTGGCGCAACTGGCGGCGTTCGCGATCTTCCGCGTGCTCGACGCCGTGAAGCCCGGACCGGTGGGCTGGGCCGACGGCCTGTTCCACGGCTTCGGCTGGCGCGGCGGGCTGGGCATCATCTTCGACGACCTGGTGGCGGCGTTCTGCACGCTGTTCCTGCTGGCCTTGTGGAGCCGCTTCGCATGAAGGACGAGATTTCGCGCCTTTGCGCCGAACTGGCGCAACTGCTGCTGGAACGCGGCTGGATGCTCGCTACGGCCGAGAGCTGCACCGGCGGCCAGATCTCCGGCGCCTGCACCGACCTGGCCGGTTCCAGCCAGTGGTTCGAGCGCGGCTTCGTCACCTACTCCAATGAAGCCAAGAGCGAGGCGCTGGGCGTCGATCCGGCGCAGATCGCGGGCCACGGCGCGGTGAGCGAAGTGGTCGCACGAGCGATGGCGTTCGGCGCGATCCGCCATTCGCACGCGCAGGTGAGCGTGGCCGTGACGGGCATCGCCGGCCCCACGGGCGGCAGCGCCGACAAACCGGTGGGCACGGTCTGGTTCGGTTTCTCGGTGGATGGGCGGCTGCACAGCGAGATGCGCCACTTCGACGGCGACCGGTTCGCCGTGCGGCAGGCGACCGTGAAGCACGCGCTGGAGCGCCTGCTGGCGCTCGTGCGCGCGGCCTAGCCGCCCAGCCGCGGCCCGGCGCCCGCCCCCAGCGCCTCCAGGCGCTTGCGCATGCTCAGCACCGCGGCGTCCTTGCTCAGCAGCATCGCGCCCTCACTCACCGCGAGGTCGATGAACTTCTGGTCGTCCGGGTCCTTGCAGGTGACCGGCGCCTTGGGCGCGCACTCCACCGGCGTGACGTGGCGATCGAACGCGGCCAGCACGTCGGCCGCGGCCAGGCCGCGGAAGGTCAGACGCGGCACGATCTGCGGATAGGCCAGCACGCGCTCGAGCTCGTCGCGCATCGCGGCGGTGGCCAGCCAGCGGAGGCGCCCCGCGAGCAACTCGTCCTTCAGTGGCAGCGCGGCTTCGTCCGCGAAGACGAAGACGTCCAGCACGATGTTGGTGTCAAGCACCAGCGGCGTCATCGGTCGCGGTCGGTTTGCTACGGGCCGAGCCCGCCACCATGTCGAAACGGAACAGGCGGCATTCGATCGGGCCGTTCCACATCGGCACGCGGCGCGACTCCTTCAGCCGCATGCGCGAGGGCAGCTTGAGGTCGGGCGTGAGCACCCAGGCGGTCCAGCCGGCGTAGTTCTTCTTCCAGTGCGTGGAGAGCTGCGCGAAGAAGTCTGCTTCGCCTTCGACCTGCGCGCGCTCGCGGCCGCGCTGCACGCGGCCGGCCACGCCGGCGGTCTCGATGCGCTCGCCGTACGGCGGGTTGACCAGCATCACGCCGGGCGTGTCGGTGGGCGGCAGGCGTTGCAGCGCGTCGCCGCCGCGCAGTTGCACGGCCTGGCCGACGCCCGCGCGCTCGGCGTTGCGCCGCGCGAAGTCGACCATTCGGAAGGCGACGTCGCTGCCGAACACCGTGACCGACGCGGCGCGCTCGGCCGCGCGGGCCTCTTCCTTCAGCTGCGCCCAGACATGCGACTGGTGCGGCAGCAGCCGTTCGAAACCGAAGGGGCGACGGATGCCGGGCGCGATGTTGCAGGCCACCTGCGCGGCCTCGATGGCGATGGTGCCGCTGCCGCAGCAGGGGTCGTAGAGCGGCACATCTCCGCGCCAGCCGCTGGCGGCGATCATCGCGGCCGCCAGTGTTTCCTTCAGCGGCGCCTCGCCCTTGTCCTCGCGCCAGCCGCGCTTGAAGAGCGGCTCGCCGGAGGTGTCGATGTAGATCGTGCAGTGCGTCGACGTGAGGTGGGCGAACACGCGCACGTCGGGCCGCTGCGTGTCCACGTCGGGCCGCGCGCCGCCGCGGTCGCGGAAGCGATCGGCCACCGCGTCCTTGATGCGCAGCGTGGCGAAGTTCAGGCTCTTGAGCGGGCTGTGCTGCGCCGTCACTTCGACCTTGAAGCTCTGGCGCGGGGTGAACCAGGCCTCCCAGGCGATGGCGCCCGCGGCCTCGTACAGGTCCTGTTCGGCGCGATAAGGCGTGTGCGACAGCTGCGCCAGCACGCGCTGCGCGAGCCGGCTGTACAGGTTCAGGCGCAGCGCCTCGCGCCACGAAGCGCGCACCACGACGCCGGCGCGGCCGACCAGCAGGTCGTTGCCGGCCAGGCCGGTGATTCGATGCACCTCGTCGGCCAGCAGGTCCTCGACGCCGGCGGCGCAGGGAAGAAAGAGTTGGAGCGTGGACAAACGGTTCAGAGCGCCTTGCGCAGGTTGGCCGGCGCGATGCGGAGCGCCTCGCGGTACTTGGCGACGGTGCGGCGCGCGCACTCGATCCCCTGCTCCTTGAGCATCTCGGAGATCTGGCTGTCCGACAGCGGCTTCTTCGTGTCTTCCGACGCGACGAACTGGCGGATGAGCGCGCGCACCGCGGTGGAGGAGGCGTTGCCGCCGGTCTCGGTGCCCAGCGCCGAGCCGAAGAAGTACTTCAGCTCGAAGGTGCCGAACGGCGTGGACATGTACTTCGCCGTGGTCACGCGCGAGATGGTGGACTCGTGCAGGCCCAGCTCGTCGGCGATCTCGCGCAGAACCAGCGGACGCATGGCCAGCTCGCCGTGGACGAAGAAGTTCTTCTGCCGTTCCACGATGGCGTTGGACACCCGCAGGATGGTGTCGAAGCGCTGCTGGATGTTCTTGATGAACCAGCGCGCCTCCTGCAGCCGCTGCTGCAGCGCCTGGTGGCCCTCGCCCTTGTGCGCTTTCAGCGCGCCGGCATAGACGTCGTGCACGCGCAGGCGCGGCATCACGTCGGGGTTGAGCTGCACGCGGAAGCGGAACTGGTTGCCGCGGCCCACCTTGCTGACCAGCACGTCGGGCACGACGATGTTCCGCTCCACGTTGACGAAGCGGCGGCCGGGCTTGGGCTCCAGCCGTGTGATCAGGGCGATGGCGGCCTTGATGGCCGTGTCGGGCTGGCCGCACAGCTGGGCCAGGCGCTTGACATCGCGGCGCGCCAGCAGGTCCATCGGGTGGCGGCAGATCGCGAGCGCGGCCTCGCGCACGTCCTCGTCACCGCCTTGGCGAGATTGCAGCTGGAGCGTCAGGCACTCGGCCAGCGAACGCGCGCCGACGCCGACGGGTTCGAGGTGATGCAGGAGGCTCAGGGCCACGGTGAAGCGGTGGACCAGTTCTTCCTGCTGCTCGTCCATCCCGGGCGCCAGGCCCGCGGCCAGCGCTTCGAGCGTGTCTTCCAGGTAGCCGTCGTCGTTGAGCGATTCGATCAGGAAGCGCAGCGCCGCCCGGTCTTCCTCCGCGAGCCGCAACGACAGCGCCTGGCGGTGCAGGTGGTCCTGCAGCGATTCATGGCCGTGGGCGAGATCGGCGGCGTCGACGTCCTCTTCGCCGCCCAGGTTGTTGCCGCGAGCCTTGGCTTCACCGCCCCATTCGCCGTCGTCGGGCACGAGCTCGGTGCTGCCGTCGCCGTCCCAGTCGCTGGGGCTTTCGACTGGCTCGGCCGGGGCTTCGGATTCAGTGGCGGCGGTGCTGCCGTTGGCGCGGTCTGACTCGTACGACGAGAACTCCACCGCGGCCTCTTCGCGCTCGGACTCGGGCGGCGGCGTGTCGGCCTGGGCCAGACCGAACTCCTCGCGCGGCGCCTCGTCCTGCGTGACTTCGAGGAAGGGGTTGTCGCCGAGCATCTGCTCGACTTCCTGCGACAGCTCCAGCGTCGACAGCTGCAGCAGCCGGATCGACTGCTGCAGCTGCGGCGTCAGCGCCAGGTGCTGCGAGACGCGAAGCGACAGGCCCTGCTTCATGGGTACTTCCGCAAGCCGGGCTACATGCGGAAGTGCTCGCCGAGGTACACCCGGCGCACGTCCGCGTTGTTCACGATGTCGGCCGGCGTGCCCTGCGCCAGCACGTGGCCGTCGCTGATGATGTAGGCGTGGTCGCAGATGCCCAGCGTCTCGCGCACGTTGTGGTCGGTGATGAGCACGCCGATGCCGCGCGACTT
>Ga0247819_10001283_pt1 | contig 13758 bp, 8 predicted proteins | sample 13C_Xylose_Day6_FD_193428 | JGI IMG/M metagenome (GOLD analysis project Ga0247819, IMG submission 193428) | Soil microbial communities from agricultural site in Penn Yan, New York, United States - 13C_Xylose_Day6 | ecosystem: Environmental > Terrestrial > Soil > Agricultural land | place: USA... | reverse complement strand
GTCGAGCTTCTTTTTTTCGTTCAAAATGACGTCCGTCTGAATCAGATCGCCAGTGACACCCAGCTCGAAGAGTTGTGGGAACGAGTGCGTGATGAGGAAGTACTGACCGACTTCCTGTTCTTGGTCAGTCAGGACTTTGCTTTCCATACCGATCCGGCAACGTGGGCTAAAACGCAGGAGCAGTTAGCTCGTGCGTACACTATCGTCTACGAGGCTAGTATTGATCTGGAAGCCCCACTGGGTGATGAGACGTTGGAACGGATGGCTTCCCAAGAGACTATCCACAAGTTCTTGACGGCTTATCCATGGTTGGTGGTGATCTTCATGATTGACCTCATGGATCTCCAGAAGGCTTTGGGTGTGTCGGCTGATGAACTCAAACAGTTGGCCGATGGCGAGGGACCTGGTGAATGAGTGATACTGATCAGAACGTCCTCGTTGAGTTAGACGCTTTGCTGGATACTCGTATCCCTAGTCTGGCTCGTTGTAACCCTGATGCTGCTGCGTTGATGATGAAGCCAGCTTACTGGCAACGTCTGTCAGATGACTTCGAGAAATACACCGAAGGCATGGTGACCAATGCGGCTTTCAAAGAACAGTACGCTAAGCGGGACAAAGACACATTGAAGGGAGCTTTGGCTACCAACATGTGTTTGATCCTGACTACACTGTTCGATGAGTTAGGCGACCAACAGGTGAACTCGCCTCACGTGGGCGATTTGATCCTTACGGTGAACTTCTACCCGTACGTGTTGACGCGGGAAGAGATCGAAGCTTACCTCACCACCATTTCGGTATTCGTGAACAACCGTGCCAAGATGGTGGACGTTTGGTATCGTCCTGAGGAAGTCAGCCCAACGATGCTCAACGCTGAGTACTCCGCTTATATCCTGTACGACTACAACTACTGGTTGGGTGTGCAGAGTAAGAACTTCCAAGCGGTAAGTGCTCCTACGGTCACGGTGTTTGCCCCAGCAATGTCCTTTGTTAAGGATTTCACTGAGGCGGATATCACAGTGCCGGGCTATGGTGTAGTGTCTCCGTTTGAACTGGTGGAAGGTTCTGCCAAGTTGTTCGTAGACATGCACTTACTGGACATGCGGTTCTTCTGTCCAGTGAACTGACAGCATAGAGGGAGGCCTGCGCCTCCCCTTATGCCCACGTCAGAAATTACAGAGTATGATGATACTATGGCATTATTCGTCTTCGAATTTCTTGACAAAGTCATTGAAGTTCTGAGATTCGAGACCAATGTCCATCTCACCTGGAACGGTGCTGATGCGCGGTAGTTTATCCGCCCCATCTGGCGGAATGTGGTCGATGACCAGGCCGCCTTCGCCTTGAGCGAAAGGAACTTGAGCACCAAAGCGTTTGGCAACGTCAGCAATTACCGTAGCGATCATGCGATCCGCTTCGGAAGCTTTCTGTTCTACGCCGATCCGCTTGTTACCTAGCGCCTGACGATCCATGTCGTTCCACAGGTTCATCAACTGAGTTTGTCCATCGGCATCTTGAGGCCACCCGTTCTCCAACAGGTGAGCTTCCAACTTCCTGCGTTGTCCTTGAGTAAAACGCAGGATGTCGTCATCCGTCATAAGGTCTTGAGCCATGTTCCGCACCCTGAGTAAAAAGATTACAAATGTATATTATTCCATTGAACAGAAACTGAGGAACCTGTTCAGTGGTCCGAAAGAAGTTACCGTGCAAGACCAAATCAAAGCCGTTAAAGCCAAGCATACTGTCGACGAGATCCTTGAAGTGGATGTCACGTACTGTATCTCTTTGCTCAAACTGGTGGATGAGAAGTCGCTGCATCGTTACACACCATTGGTCGGGCTACGAGTAACTCTCGATGTTGCTCACCCGAATCTCTACGTCCTGCTCGTTCACTTAAACGAAGCTTCGCGCCTCGTTCGTGATAAGTTAGTCGTCACTGAGAAGATGCAACGCAGTCGGAACCTTCCGGCAAATATGCGTGTAGCTTTACTGGACGATTACTTGACCACTGATCAAGGACATCAACTTAAGCCTGCGGAGGTTTATAATGCACTGTCGTTACAACTGGAGACACTCCAGAAAGCTTTACTGTCCGCGAGTGCCGATACAAAAGGGAACGTTGATTACTACGTTCGCCAGTTCACCCACCTGATGGGTGAAACCGAGGCGGTAACCCTAGCACTTATTGAGGCCCAACTGTATGCAAAACAAGGATCTCACACGGATACTCGACTCGAAGACCAAAGCGGTCGACGAAGCCAGCGGCACACTGAGTAAGCTGTTTCGACGCATCATGGCTGACCAGACGTTTAACAAGAACGTGTGGAACAGAAACATGCTGCGTTACTTGAAGGACCCACGGAATCGTATTCCACAGAACCCCCGTGACATGTCTTCTGCTCGAGGAAACCTTTCGAAGGAACTCTTGCGACCGACCATGACTTGGGGAGTCTTTGAGAAGGCGTTGCGATTTCTGAATCCACTCAAGGTAAAAATGACACTAGAGTTCGAGTGGCGAACTGGTCTTAAGACCGAGTACTCGACAGTCATCCATTTGTCAGAAGCTGAGCAACCAGCCGATGATGATACCCGTATCCCAGTGAAACATGCTGGGCCCACCGTCGAAAGTCTGGTTAGAGCGCTGGAAGCAATCGATCCAAACTTGGGAAAGAAGCAGTAGTTATAGCCGCTCCTCGTGGGCGGCTGTATGCCGAAGCAGAAAGAGAACGTAATGGAACCAAATCCAATGATGGACGGCGTTACTCACTGTAACGTCTACACGAAAGGTCGTACTAAGTTAGGCCGTCTTTTAACTAACTTTGCACACACGCCTTTTAAGCATCCGATCTTAGGGAACTTTGCATCGGGTGAAGGACTGCACTACTACCTCAAAGTCGGCGAAGAAAACAAAGCGACCGGCGAGGTGAAACGCTTCGAAGAGTTTCGAACCCTCTGGGGTATCGAAGCCAAAAGAAGAGGGGCGGAATTAAGCCGTACCCATATGGTGCTCAACCATGAGTTCGATTACCACATGCGACTCGGGTTACTTGCGAAAGTGACACAAAACCCTGAGTTGTTCAAGTTGTTCCTCGACAGCACTGAGCCGTTAACGCACTACTATTACTATGGGGACCCAGACTCTACTAACTGTAAGGTCGTAGCTCCAAAGAATCCTGGGAGACTGGTAACGGACCTCGAAGAGATCCGAACCTTCCTCAGGAAGCGTTAACACAAAGAGCGGGGGCTTCGGCCCCTTCTTTTTTTTGCCTCGTGGGGACTCAGAATGTCTGCTAACAAAGTAGCGTCTTCCCTGTTTAAGTCCGGTCCGGTGGATGCACTCCTCACAATTGACCACTATAAACAGAAAGCGAACACCACACTCAACCAGTTGCCCGACATCCTGAAGAACTTCAGTGCCGATGCTGCTGAGACGTTGAGGAAGAACCCCGGTGCTTTGAAGTCCATCATGGGTGATGTGACGAAGGCAGCGTCAGGTAAGTTGTCCAAGACCGATGCGTTGTTGCGTATTGGTAAGTCGCTCGGGTCTGGGGGTCTGATCAAGACTCTGACGGGCGGCATGCAAAACACCATGTTCGAAACCTTTGACAAGTTCGGGGTCTCGAAAGAAACGGTTAGCTCTATCATGGGGGCAACCAAAACCGGCGTGAAGATGTATATGTCCGGTAGTCTGGATGATGCCACAGGGTTGGCTCGTCTGGCGAAAGAACTCACTGGCAAGTCTGATGTGTTCAACGTCTTTGACTTGGCAGCAGAAGCGGCGATGGCTTCGACCATCATTGACTACGCCATTCGTTCTGGTGCGACGGATCTGTTGGATGAGGCGATTGCTTCTTCCAGTGACCGATCGGTGGGCTACTATGCTTACCGGACCAACTACCCAACAGCGGTGTTGACCAGTAACATCGATGCGTTGAAGAAGATGGGGGAGACTCTCACCCCAGGTGGTGTGTTAGGTACACTACCAGACGCTTGTAAGCGCATCCTGATGTTCTACAAGTTTGCGGACAATACCACACCGGCTCAATACGATCAGCGTGCACAGGAGCTGCTGGACGTCTTAAACCACATCGATCCAAACTGGGCGAAGTATACCCGTAATGGTGTCGAGGTGGATAACCTTGAGATGTTCACTTACGCCTCGACACATGCGGTTGTTTTGTTGGGTCGAATGGAAGCCTACAAGCTCCCAGTGATGATTGCACCCACGTATCGTTCTGCTGCATTGACTTCCTTCTTGAAGCAGTGGTATCCACTGGCCAAGTTCGACTGAGCATAGAGGGAGGCCTAGGCCTCCCTCTATGCCCTCTATCAGAGCCCTGTACCAATCGCGAATCCAGAGAACAACCGCGCAGGCGTGGTGTTCATGAACCAGTTGGCGAAGTGGGACTTCGAGAACCAGGTATTCATCGAGCCCATTTGTTTCGCTAAGTTGATCCTGAGCTTCTGATACGTGTACGTCTGCTCAGTGAGCGACATACTCGACAGGATAGCCAGGTAGTCAGAGAACATGGTGTCTTCGGAGAACACACCCTTAGCGAAGTCAGTACCTGCAACCATCGAAGCACCAGCAGCCAGTGCTTTCACACCACCGCCGCCCAGCAGCGCAGTACCAACACCGAGACCAGTAGCCACAGCATCGTTCAGCGAGAAGCCAGCGTTGATTGGCATGTGCATGATGGAAGACAGATCCACCACAGAGAAGGTCACGTCAATACCCAGGGGTTCCTGGTCTTGCGTCCAACCCAAGTTACCTGTACCACGCGTGATACTCAGCGATTCAACCATACCCAGTCGAGTTTGTGCCCGACCTTTGGAGTACAGCTCAACCAAGAACGGCGAGGTGTAGGATTGCTTACCTGTGGAGAGTGGCAGTGCAGCCGCTAACAACATCGACAGGGGAACCATCAAGTCGCAGAACCGGGAGAACTTGTTCCCATACGGAGTCCGCAGTTTAATGGTGTAGTCCATCCGTGGCAGTTGTGCCGAGGAGGATTCCCACATCTTTGGAATGTCAGCAATCGCCATACCAGAGAACGCCATCAAGCCCGAGAGCTTAATCGAGTCCAGCGCACCGTCAATGAAGCTACCAACCATCGACATCACGCTATCGATAGGGTTGATACCTGTCTGACCATCAGCGGTGGAGAAGCGTGCAGAACGACCAGTAGCAGACAGTCCGTTCAGTTTGGACGAGATGTCTGACTCACGGGTAGAACTTTGGAAGCTCTCTGCTGCGGTACCAGTGTGCTCTACGTTGAACGTAACCCATTGACCACCGTCGTTGTGTTCCCGTTCCATGAAGTCCAACAGCGACTTTTCATAGGTACGGGTGTCACCGGTCTTCTCAGCGCTACCGTCGTCTGTCTCTGCGTCTTTCTTGTTCAGACCTTGGTAGGCCGACAAGTAGGACTCAAAGTCTTTGAAGATGCGGTTGTCGTTGACCTGAGGACGTTCACGGTATTCCAAGATGGCGCTACGAATAGCCGCAGGTGATTCTCGGGTTTCAAGAATCTCCTCCATCCGGGCCCGTTGGTCATTCGCCAGTCGCTGTGCGTTGGTCGCTAACGAATAGACGTCGATCTGTCCAGACTCGTGCCAGATACCTGGGTTGAATGCGTGGTAGGTTTTCGACATCTCCGCCGTGTTCTCAAGAGTACCCGGCATGGATTTCTTTTCGTCATCCTGGAACGTACGTGGGGTCAGACCCATGTTCACTGCAATACCGTTGGCGATGGTATTCACAGCGTTCCAGTACAGCGGCATCGCAGGCTTGAGGTAGTAGTACTTCGACGTAGGACGACCTAAGAAGAAGCTCAGCGCTGCACCACCAGTGATCAACAACTGGAGAGGCAACGTGATTACCGTACCGAACAACTTACCGAGTGCGAAGGACAGGGGGTTAGCCCGACCAGTTCGCGCCAGTGTTGCAGCTTGCGGGTTGTAGAAGTTGAAGAAGAAGTTGGTGAGGGAGTTAAACTCCGGTACGCCAAAACGCATGTGGATCAACTGTGCGTTGTCGTCAATGGCCTCACTGTAGTAACGACCCTGACCACTGGACTTACTGTACAGACTGGGAACTACTAAGTCTGCATAGCGAGTGAACTGTGGAGGAGGGTTAATCGCAAAGTTGCCACCTAAGCGCGTGTCCGTGAACTTGAATCGAGCGTCGGTTAACGTTCGTCGAATCGAGTCCGCATTCGCAATTGCTTTACGGGGCAGCATAAACGATTGTCTGATCCAGTCTGTGTCTTTAATCTGCGTAGCCGTAGCCATAGACTGTCCTCAAAAGAAGGAGAGGGGTTGCCCCCTCTCCGTTTATGCCTGAATACGCTTAAGGCTGATCGGGGTGCTGCGAACAGCGACCTCGGCTGGCCGAGTGGCGGTATTCCGTTGGCCGGTTTGGGCTTGCTTCTCAGCAGGAGTCTGTTCCTTCGCAGGTTCAGCCTCAACCATCGCTTGAATGTTCTTGTCGATGTTATCCAACGACGAAGCCATCTTGAGCTGAGTTTCCAACTGTTGTTTCAAGTAGTCGGTAATCGAACCCACGTTGGTCTGGAGTTGGCTGGAGTTCTCACGGTCTTGGACCGCAATTGCATCCGCCTTCTTCTCTGCTTGTGCTTTGGCGTACAACGCTGCGGAAGCCACGTTGAGCTGAGGCTCACCGGAACCACCACCGCCAGCAGCACCTGCGTTGAAGCTATTGCTCACAGAAGCCAGAGTAGGCGCAGCACTCGGGGTCGAAGGCGACGGAGTAGGCATCGGGGATGCTACAGACGCTGCCAACGGCGAGACTTGCGTTTGATCTGGAGGCGTACCTTGAGTCCCGGCTGGGGTAGCCGTGTCTCCTTCTGCGCTCACCACAGTCAGGGTGAATGGTCGTCCACCCATCTTGTCCATGAACGATTGCATTGCGGCCTTTGATTCGTTGATCATCGGTTGTCCGCTTTGCACTGAGCGTGAGAAGCCCAGCATGATGCATCCTTGTACGTTCGACTTCTGACCCTTGTCCACGTTGCCCGCGTAGTTGCCGGAGTGGATCAGGATCGCTGAACGACCAGGAACGTTCATCACCTCGTAGACGCCCGGACCGAACTTCGGAGAGTTCCGCGTCTGAACTTTGTAAGTCCCCGGAGGAATGCAAGACTTACCTGACTCGTTGTTACGCCAAGCCAGTTCCAAGGTGTTGTACGAGGTACCGTCTGGCAGCGTGAGCTTACCGAACGTACCACCATCAGCGGATTTCTCCCGTTGCAGGATCGCAGTACCTGCATCTTTCCCACCAGCCAGTGTTGGGTTGGTTGACAGTGCTTGTTGTGAGCCACTAATCGGCGTGATACCTGGGACATTCATCCCACCGCCACCACCCAGTGAAGGCTCTGCTGCTCCTCCACCACCGGTTGCACCACTACCAGTACCAGTTGGGGTAGGCATCGCGGACGGCGCCATGATACCAACAGTACCAGCCCCCATCCCACCTGCACCGCCTTGATCGTTAGCCGCAGGCGGCATCCCGAGTCCAGCAGCAGCGGTTACGCCTGGAATAGATGGCGTTGGGGTGTTAGCCTTGCCTGGGTCCATACCCATCGCAGAACGAGCATCACCTGCGTACATGTCGCGCTTGACTTTAACTCGACGGTCAATCTCAGCGTAGACCTGACTAACCGTACGAGGACGGCCATCAGCGAAGAAGATCGACTTGTTAGCGCCAGCCGCTTTCGGCATGATGGTAGCTGCGTTTGCATCCCCTTTGGAGGAGAGCAACTTGAGCGCACCAGCAGGGCCCAAGAAATGAGCCAGGTAGATGTCGGTATCCGTAGGTTCCCGACCCAGACCCTTCTTGAGAGACTCAGTGTTTTCCCGAATGTACTCGGCACCGATCAATGCGTTCGCCCGTGGATCAGTGGCAGGGGTGTTGGGGTCCAGTCCATACTTCGGACCGTACTTAGCCAACATCGCTTTCCACGTACCATCGATGAACTGATACAAACCAGTTGCAGAGGACGTACTGGCTTTAACACGACCTTGGAAGTTAGATTCCAGCGCTGCCATCGTCGCCATCAAGCCAGGGTCAACCCCGACCATCTTCGACGCTGCAATGATCATGTCCTTGTAGGTCGAGTACTGTCCATCAGGTCCAGAGATCTGAGGCAAGTCATTGACACTACCGCCAGTACCGTTGCCTGGGTGTTGAACCTGCAAGCCACCATTCATGTAGCCTGGATCACCACCCGCAGTCTTCATGGTGCCGTACATCGCACTCAACAGACCACCCGGTACCATAGAGCGTGCTGCGTTCCCATTATCCTTGCGCATCAACAGATCGCCAGGCTTGTTGGTAACGTTAGTACCCAAGGCTCGATTGATCAAGTCTTGAGTCTTAGCAGCAGCCCCTACTTTCACCTTCTCGTTCAACACTTCCTTGTTAGCATCGGCTTGGATCACCGAGATGAACGGTTCAATGATTTTGGCATCCGTGTTGAGCGGATAATCATCAAACGGCGAAGCAGTCACTCCCCACACAGAACGGTTGTTCTCAGACTTCTTGTCCTCCTCAGCGTTAGCCGAGTTCATGAACCGAGCGATCTCGAGGCTCTGTGCAGCACGCAGACGGGAGTACGCATCGAACGGGTTACCGTTCTTGGAGAAGCCACGTACAGCCGTCAGGTAGGAGATATACACCGGCAGGAAACGATTGCTGAACCACTGCATCCAGCGTTCCTTAGCTTGATCGGAATCAGGCGTTGCAGTGAAACTACCTGCTACCTGTTTCCAGATCTCTTCAGGTTCGCCGTCGTACTCAGCCTTACCGCTACCCGAATACTTCACGTCGTCAATCAACAGCTCTTCCAGTTTGGAGATCGGCGAGACACGCGCGTACTCCATTGCATACAGACCGTACAGTCGGTAACGAATACTGGTCAGAGGGTCAATCTCACCCGCCAAGATAGATGGAACTTTGAAGTCCTTACCGAAGATCTTGTCCTTGATCCAGTTGAACACGCCAGTGTAAGGCGCAGCGATTGCACCGAACAGCATTGATGCACCCTTAGCGAGAGCACCACCGGTTTTGTCGTTGATCCAACTAGCAGCACGTCCTAACAACGTACTGTTCATCAGACCGTCCTTGACTCCATCCATGAAGCCCTTCTGCTTCAGAGCACCAGAGGCAACGGCTGCCGCGGCAACTTCTTTAGCACCTGTCTTCGGTTCCTCGCCACCTTTCGATTCCTTAGCCTTGTCAGGCAATTCCTCTTTGATAGCGGCGGTGACTTCATCCCACACCTTTTGAACTTGTGCAGGACCCATCGCAAGGTCGTCATCGTCAAACGGACTGGTCATGTCCCCGTAGGTAGTGGCCGGATCGTCAACTTTAACGCCTTCGAGGTACTTCAGCTTGTCCTCTACCTTTACTGCATCGTCAGCTTCTTCCAGCTTGGTGCTGGTGGAGAAACGTTGGAGCATTTTCAGGTGATTGATCAGGACTGGACCGAAACGAGTTTCGAACCACTTACCGAAGCGTTCAGTCTTTTCAGGTTCGTCGTCTGAGAGACCAAACAGTTCCTTGATCTTGTCGATCTTGACACGTTTCCAATCAATGCGAGGATTGTTCGAAGAGATCTGTACAGCCGGAGCTACAATCAGCTCCAACTCCATAGCCTTGCTGACTTGGTCTTCGTCGTCCCAAGAAATACCGTACTGCGCCATCCGGTACTTAACCAGGTGGGAGTTCTTGGCTTTCTTGTACGCTTTGTACCCCTTGTACGCCAGATAACCAACTGCGGCAACCGCAGCAGCACCCAACACAATCGGAGCACCCAGGACACCAATAGCAGCAGAACCTACTGCCCAGGCACCACGAGCCAAACCACCGACACCACCAAAGGCGAGGCGACCCACGCCCAAAGCAGTACGACCCAGCATCCCGCCAACCGCCATAGCGCCACGACCTACGGTTGCAGCCCCACGACCAATGCGACCCAACTTACCACCACCCATGCTACCGGCGATGTCAGCGATTGCACCAATGCCTTTTGCAGCACTGAGGCTACGGGCGATGCTGAACAAGGCTTTCGGAAGGGACAGTAGGTTCTTCGCCATTCCCATCACGCCACCGGCGATCATGGTCAGCAGACCTAACAAGCCGCCCTTCTTCTCTTCCTTCTTCCCATTGCGTGCTGCGTCGCGTTCTTTCTGCTTCGCTTCACGCTCCTCACGAGTTTTCTTCCGACGCTCACTCAGGAACTTCGCAGAGTTCTCACGAATGCCATCACCGTCCAAGTCACCTTTGATGGTTTTAGGTTTGAGGTCTCGGATGCCATCCCGAATTTCTTCGAGCAGCAGGATTTGGTATTCGCCGATGACTTCCATCATCTCGGAAGAACCGCCACCACCGATACCTACTTTCTTCAACCCACCCTTCGCCATACCGAGTAGACCAGTCGCACCCTTCTTGAGGGAGCTAAAGCCTTTACCCAACATGGACTGCGCAGAGTTAAACATGCGACGACCAGTTCGGAGAGCACCGCCCACCAAGTTCTTAGCGCCGTTCCACAGAGCACCTTTAAGTGTAGTGAACTTCTTACCAGCAATGTCCACCATGCCTTGACGCAGCATCTCCAAGGAAACGACTACGTTGTTCTCAAGGTCATACACCGTACCTTTGATGTCCGTCCACTTCTTGATCGGAGACCCGTCAGCGTTACGGTAACCACCAGCCGCCATGACCGAAGCCAACAGCACAGGTACTGGGTTGCCTGGGATGTACATGTCGCGAGGACGCTCAATGAAATCACGAGCAGCACCCCACGTACTTTTGACCATGTTCTTGATGGCTTTGAACGGAGCAGTGTAGAACCCGGTAACGCGATCGATAAACCGCTTACCAAAGTCCTTGATCTTGGTGAACATAGGACGAGCCTGTTCATCCACCAGACCTTGTGCAAACTGCTCAGCCGTCAGAACGTATTCACCAGCTTTGTTCTTGAGCGGACCTTTGACATCCTTCCACGAAGTAATCGGCGTACCGTCTTCGTTTAAGTATTCACCGGCTTTAAGTTGCGCCCACGTCAGGATCGGTCGAGCATGACCCTTGATGTAGACGTCGCCCCACTCATTGAGCTTACCTTTCGCCCGTCCGAACAACAGGTTCGCTGTACCCTTGGCACCAGCCCAAGCGCCTTTGAACCCACCCTTGATAATGTTCTTCTGGAGGCCCATAGCCTTGCTGTAGTAGCTGGAGAATTTGCCGCCGACCCACTTGCCGCCATTCTTCAGTTTACCCCAGCCTTTACCCAGGTGACCACCCAGAGTTCGCATACCCAATTTCTCAGGGTCGAATGGAACCCCCATCGAAATGGTTTGCAGTTGACCAGAGATCAACAACTCGTAGGTAGCAGTCAGTTGGTCAACCAGTTGTTGGTTGCCTTCCTTGTACGCAGCGATCATCTTCTCGACACAGGTGCACTCGTCATCTGTAGCCTTCGGATCGTTACGGGCTGCCTCGGCGTATTGCGCCAGCGCTGCCGGGTTAGCGATACCTTTGCGGATATCCTCCAACAGCAACATCTGGTACTCACCAATAGTCTCCATGAACTCGTTAGGGTTCTTGGGCGTCGCTACTTTCTCGGCGTCCTTGTGAGCAGCCTGAGGATTGTCGTTGGGAGTCCGAAGACCGCCAAGAGGATTTCCACCGCCAGGACCACCGTTAGGATTACGAGGAGTACCACCAGGAGAATCAGTTCCGCCATCAGTTGGCTCACCGAATCCACCTCGCTGTAAAATCTCGACAATGCGCTTCTGATTAATGCGACGGTCTTCACCCTCACCAGTAATCAAACCCAGCTTGCGCATCTGTTCGAGCTGCCCAGCATCGACCATCGACTTGATGGCATCCGTAGGGTTGTTAACGTGATCCCGAATCTTCAGGAATTGCTTGGAATATTGGTTTTGGTTTTCCTGACCAATATCATCGCTGAACAGGTACGACAGCTTCAGAGCATCGTCGTCACTCAGGTCTTTCCAAGTATCAACGTCAGACAACTCTTTAACGTTGAACCGGCCCTGACCGTCTGCTGCTTTCTCGATGAACTTGTTGTACAGCGCCTTACGTTGAGTTGCCGAAAGCTTCTCACCGTGTTTCTCTTCGATCTTGTCGATCAGTTCGTTGGTGCGATCCTTAACACCGTCGAAGTTCTTGGTCTGGTCAAACAGACTACCAGCCATCGACTTCGTGATCTTATCCATCGATGCAAACGAACCATCTTTGAGGTCGTAACCCACACGTTTGATGTTGGGATCACCTGTACGCAGAATCGCCAACTCGTGGTGGATGCGTGACAGATAGCCTGGGATGATATCCGTGATCGATTTGCGGACTAAGTGAGTAAACGGCACCGCGTCTTGTGAACGCAGCAGGTCAGTCTCACCCAGCTTGTTGTCTACGATGTCTTTAGGCGCTAAGTCCTTGAACGCTCGCAGACCTTTGTCCCAGAACTTAAGACCTGTGTTCTCGCCCGCGTTACCTTTTGCCCAATCAGAGATCAGGGCCGGTGCGTTGTCCACACCGTACTCTAAGGAGTTCCCGAGCTTGGAGATGGTTTTGTTCTTAGCGATGATTGGTCTGAGGAACTTAGCGACAGCATTACCTGCCTCAGCTCCCAGATAACCACCAGCAAACTTACCAGCCCCGGTGTACGGATCGGAAGACTCGCCTGCATCTTCCATTGCTTGACGAGCATCGAGCAACATATCGGCCGAAGTGAAAGCATTCATCGCTGAGTCTTTGAAAGCCCCAACGTTCTTCTTCATGGCTTCTTTGATGTTGCCTGCGTACTTGTCGATGAACTTAGCACCGTACTCTTTGGCCTTAGCCGAAGCAGCACCCAAGATCCGTTCACGGAACAAGTGACTACCATGCTCGCTCAAGTTGGACTTGACGAACTCAGGCAGACCCGTGTTCTTCACGATGTCTTGGAGGGCCATCTTGGTGTCCTTCGCAGATGCTTTATGCAACTCGAAGGTATCACGCAAGGTGAAGTATTGCAGGTACTGAAGTTCCAGACTCTTCTTCTGGTAACGAGCCAGAATCTGATCTTGGTAGGCAACCTGACGATTGATACCAGACAGGATCGAGTTCAGCGTTTCGATCTGTGTTTTGAATCGAGCAGTGTCTTGCTTACGCTCTGCTTGATCCTGGATGTTGTCCTCTTCCCGCTGCTGAGCATCAGCCTCCATCTGGAGTTTGAAGATGTCGCTGACTTCTGAGTTAATCAGTGCATCGCGGGTTTGTTCTACCGTTGGACCCTTAGGTTCTTCGGAGACAATGTCCTCAAACTTCTTTTGTAGTTTTTCGGGCAAAAAGGATTTTGTCATCGGTAAAACGCGACGCCCTAAGCGTTTGGCGTCGCGAATCACCGGCTTCAATTCTTCGGCGGTCGTATGGTATAGTTCGCGCCCAGTTGACGCAACCTTATCGGCCATCCCAGCCGCTTTACCGTATCCCTCGGGGAGAGCGTCAAGAGCCATCTTCTTGACCCGAGTAGGGTCAGATAACTCTTCGGCAGCCCCCGCCAGGAACGAAGTGGCGACCTTGACAATTGGCTTGCGATCATCCTTCGGAGGAGGAGTATCAAAATTGAAATCATCCCCGAAGTCAAAGTCATCAAAATTGTCTAAATCGTCATCAATGTCGTTATGATCCTTAGCCATGGTAATGCTCCCGGCTCTTGGGTGTAGTAATGG
>Ga0247819_10001282_pt1 | contig 13760 bp, 12 predicted proteins | sample 13C_Xylose_Day6_FD_193428 | JGI IMG/M metagenome (GOLD analysis project Ga0247819, IMG submission 193428) | Soil microbial communities from agricultural site in Penn Yan, New York, United States - 13C_Xylose_Day6 | ecosystem: Environmental > Terrestrial > Soil > Agricultural land | place: USA... | reverse complement strand
GCCCCCCCCGGTCCCGCCGCCGCCGCCGCACGCGCTCAGGGGCGCTGCGAGCAGGCCGAGCATGGCCGCGGAAAAAACGAGATTGCGCAGGCGTGTGATGTCCAAGCTGACCTCCCCGGTGAGTGGGACTATCTGAACATGTTCTGGCCCTATTGCGAGCGTGTTTCGGCGATTGAATCGGGCGACTGAGGCGAGAGAAGGTCTAGCCAGGCGGCCTTCAGGCTCTCTCCAGCTTGTGCCGAGGGGGCAGGATAGCTTAGCAACCCCAGATCGCCGTCGTTGCAGCGCCATTCGGAAACAAGATGAATTCTCAGTCTCCTCTCCTTTCGGAAATGCTTTCGCTCAAGGGGCGCAGGGCGCTGGTGGTCGGTGGCGCTGGCTTGCTCGGCTCGCAGATCAGTGATGTCCTTGCCGAGTTGGGCGCGAGCGTCGTCGTGGCCAGCCGCGACGCGCAAAAGTGCCAGAGCTTCATCGAAGGGCTGAAAGCGCGCCATCCGGGCGACCACAGCGCCTTGCAGATCGACATGCTGGACGCGGCTTCGGTGAGGGCCTGCGTCCAGGCGTTCACCGATGAAGGCCCGATGCATATCCTGGTCAACTGCGCATGGTCGGGCGCCAAGAACAGTCTGGAATCCATCGAGGAAGCAGACTGGGTCTATGACATCGACATGTCGCTGAACGGCGTGTTCCGGGTCGTCAAGGCGGCCCTTCCCGCACTGAAGGAAACCCGGGGCGTGATCCTCAACATCGCCTCCATGTATGGTCATGTAGCCCCTGACCATCGCCTCTACGATGGCAAGACCTATGCGAATCCGCCCAGCTATGGCGCGGCCAAGGCCGGGGTTCTGCAGTTCACCCGCTACCTCGCCAGCTTCCTGTCGCCGGATGGCGTCCGCGCGAACTGCCTCAGCCCTGGCCCGTTCCCCTATGCCTCGACCATCGCCGACGCGCCCGAGTTTATCGACCGACTGGCCGCCAAGAACCCGCTGAACCGCATCGGCACGCCGCATGAGGTCAAGGGCGCCGCCGCCCTGCTGTGCTCGGACGCCTCCAGCTACATGACCGGACAGAACATCTGCGTCGATGGCGGGTGGGCGGCTTGGTGACGACCGTGCGCGCGCGAACCTGCTCGGTCATCGCTGAGGCCGGGGTCAACCACAATGGTTCGCTCGACCTCGCCGTGGCCCTGGTGGAGGCGGCGGCGGACGCCGGCGCCGACATCGTCAAATTCCAGACCTTCGACGCGACCAGGCTGGTGACGCGCAAGGCGCCGACCGCAGCCTATCAGAAACGCAACTTCGACGCGGGCGACACCCAGTTGAAAATGTTGCAGGCGCTGGAACTGTCCGAGACGGATCATCGCGTCTTGTCCGATCTGTGCGACGGTCGGGGCGTCGAGTTCCTGTCAACGCCGTTCGACATCGAATCTGCGCGCTTTCTGGTGAACAGTCTTGGCGTCAAACGGATCAAGGTGGGGTCGGGCGAACTGACCAATGCTCCCATGCTGCTGGCCCTGTCACGTATGGGCCTGCCCATGATCCTGTCGACCGGCATGGCCCGGCTGGCCGAGGTGGAGGAAGCCCTGTCGGTGGTCGCCTTCGGCATGATCGCGGAACCGGCAGCGCGTCCCTCGGCTGCGGCCTTCGCCGAGGCCTATGCCTCGGCCGAGGCGCGCGACGCCCTCAGCCGCGTCACCGTCATGCAGTGCACCACCGAATATCCGGCGCCGTATGACGAGGTGAACCTGAAGGTCATGGACGTCTACGCCCGCGCCTTCGGCGTATTGCCGGCCTATTCGGACCATACGCCGGGCATCGACATTTCCCTGGCCGCCGTGGCCCTCGGCGCGACGGCTATCGAGAAGCACTTCACCCTGTCGCGGGGCATGGAGGGACCCGACCACAAGGCATCGCTGGAGCCCGATGAGCTGCGCGCTCTGGTTCAGGGCGTTGATCGCATCGGCTGCGCCATGGGTGACGGCGTCAAGCGTCCGCAGCCGTCTGAAATTCCCAACATCGCGGTGGCGCGCAAATGCCTGGTTGCGGCCTGCGACATCGCGGCGGGCGAGACGTTGAGCGAGGCGAACCTGACGGTGAAACGCGCCGGCGGCGGTCTGCCCCCGATCGCCATGTTCGACCTGCTTGGCCAGCCAGCCGGGCGCGCCTATGCCGCTGATGAAGTGATCCTGCCATGAACCGTTCGGTCCTGCTGGTTGGCGGCGGCGGTCACGCACGTGTGGTTCTGGACGGCCTGCTGGCCATGGGGCGCTTCTGTCTGGGCGTGACGGCGCGCGAGATGCCCGACCTGGCCGACCTGACCTACATGGGTGACGATGAGGAGGCCTTCCTGCGCTTTCCCAAGGGGGTGGAAGCCGCCCTGGGTCTGGGGGGCACGCCGCGCCAGGGCGCTTCGGGCACCGCCCTGCGTCGGCGGGTCTATGATCAATATGTGGAGCGCGGCTTTTACTTTCCGCCAGTAATCGGTCGCGGCGTCATCATGGCGCCGGACGTGGTTCTGGAGGACGGCGCCCAGGTGATCGCCGGCGCCATCCTGCAACCCAATGTGCGGATCGCCGCCAATGCGATCGTCAACACTGGCGCGCGCGTTGATCACGACACGGTGGTGGACCGTCACGCCATGGTGGCGCCGGGCGCAGTCCTGTGCGGCGGCGTGGAGATCGGCGTCGGCGCCTATGTGGGAGCGGGCGCGATCGTCTTGCAGGGAATCCGCATCGGCGCCGACGCCGTGGTCGCCGCCGGCGCGGTCGCCACCGCCGATGTGCCGGCCGGCGGCTATGTGAGCCGGCGATGAACGGGCGGAAAATGCGAATCGGCGTGTTTACCGCGACGCGCGCCGAGTACGGTCTGTTGTATCCCGTTCTGGCGGCCCTGCGTGGATCAGAGCGGCTGGAATCTGTCCTGATCGTCAGCGGGACCCATCTGTCGCCTGATCATGGCATGACGGTCGCCGAGATCGAAGCGGACGGACAGACGATCGCCGCGCGCATCCCTATCCAGCAGCCCGGCGATGACGCGCTGTCCATCGGGCTGGCAATGGCGGCGGCTCTCAAGGGCTGTGTCGAGGCGTTCTCGACCCTGGATCTGGATGCGATCCTGCTCTTGGGCGATCGCACTGAATTGCTGGGCGCCGCCGCAGCGGCGACGGCCCTGCAGTTGCCGATCCTGCACCTTGAGGGCGGTCATGTGACCGAGGGTGCGGTGGACGACTCCGTCCGTCATGCGATCACCAAGCTGGCGACCCTGCATTTCACCGCCGCCGAGCCCTATCGTCAACGGATCATCCAGATGGGCGAGGACCCCGACCGGGTGTTCACGGTCGGCTCGACCGGGCTGGACAATCTGATGGCGGAGGGGGCGCGCTCGGTCGAGCAGATCGGCGCGGAGATCGGTCTGGACCTGTCGCCGGGTTTCCTTCTGGTCACCTATCATCCGGAGACGCTGGGTTCCCAAACACCCGAGGCCCAGATGGCGGCTCTGCGGCAGGCCTTGGACAGCCTGCTGGATTTCAAGGTGCTTTACACCCTGCCGAACGCGGACGAAGGCAACAAGGCGATCCGTCGCGCCATCGCTGACCATGCCGCAGCTGCACCTGATCGTGTCTTCGCGGTCGAATCTCTAGGCCGGCGGCGTTACGCTTGGGCCCTTTCCGCTGCGGCTGCGGTGGTCGGCAATTCGTCGAGCGGCGTTATCGAGGCGCCGGCCCATCACGTGGCGACGATCAACATCGGCGACCGCCAACATGGACGTTTGCGCGCGGCCAGCGTTCTCGACGTTCCAGCCGAGGCCGCCGCCATCGGTCAGGCCATACGCATAGGGGTCAGTCCAGAGTTTCGGCGCTCCATTCGGGATCAGATCAATCCCATGGGGGATGGGGCCGCCGGTCGTCGGATCGTCGAGATCCTGGAAGGCACGGCTTTTGAAGCTCTGGGCCGTAAGCGCTTTCGCGACCTCTAGGCGCCGGACGACTTGCCCGCCATGGGGCCGTATATGGCGCGCGTGCGCGACAGATGTTCGTGAATGTCCGGCAAGTCCGTAGCGTCTTCGCCGGTGAGGAAGGCGCGCGTCATTCGCAGCAAACCAGGCTTGTGGCCGTCCGTGGCGTCTGCGCTGTCCAGGTACTCGATGACGAAAGACCCGCGCTGCTGGATAGCCAGCCGCTCCATTGGCTTCAGAATGAAGCGACGCGATCTGCTGGCGATCTCAACCGCCCAGCCGCCTGGGGCGTCCCAGTCCGCAGCATAGGAGAACATCACGCCGTCGCGCGTAAGGCCGCCGCCCTGGAAACGCGCTGCGGTGGGATGCCAGGGGAGTGAACCGTAGACATGCGGCGTCCATTCTTCCGGCTCTCCGGCCAGGTGGAAGGCCGTGTCGATGACATGGGTGGAGTTGGCCAGCAGCCAGTTGTCGAGGACGTCCTGTGGGTAGCCGATCTTGACGATGGCGTCGGATGACTCGGTGAAATTGAAGGTCATGGAGACGGCGCCGCCATCCTCCTGCAATCCTTGGCGAGCCTGCCGTACGGATTCATAGAAGCGACGATTGTAGGCCACCCGCACGTCTGTGCCGGTCTCATGAGCCATGGCGGAGATCCTGGCCAGTGTCGCCTCATCGGTCCCTCCTGGTTTTTCCAGGAGAATGTGTCGGCAGCCGGCTTGCATCAGTTGTTCAGCGACCGCCCCCAATTCGGGAATGTCGATGGCGACGATAGCGCTGGACGGCGCAGCGGATGCCGTCAGGGCGGCGATGACGCCGCCGGGCCGGCATTCTGCTCCGGTTTCCTGGTGAAATGCGCGAGCAGAGGCTTCACCGCGACCAATGGCGACAAAGGGCTTGCCCAGGGTTGCGAGCACTTTCGCATAGGACAGACCCATGCGTCCGGCGCCGACCAGCCAGATCTGCTGCTGCATGTTCATCGTTCTATCAATCGCCCAATATCAACACGCCGACGAGGCTTCGGGAGGAGCCAGAGCGCTTTGCTGTCGTCCTAACCAGAGAGGGGCGGAAAAGACACAAAAACTCGCGCTGCGGGTATTTTGAAGCGAGGGGTTGCAGGTCCATTCCGCTCTCAATCGCAAAGAATGGCCTGCTCCTCTTGAACGGTGCTTTCAGCCATGGCACGGCAACGATTCATTTGATGCGGCGGGCTGCTGGACAGTTTCCTCGGAAACGCCGACAGTTCGCCGTCTGCCGCAGCGGGGATGGCGCGATGAGATTTTCGAAGATGGCGCTGGTCGCCTCTTCGGGCAGCCTGTTGTTCGCAACGGCCTGCGCGAACTTGCCCGCCGATGGTCCTACCAGCGGCGCTATAGCCTCAGCGGCGAACGAAGGGGCGATCCGGATTGAGCCGTTGACCTTGGCGGCGGCTGCCGCCTGGACCCACCCCTTTGCGCGACCAACCACCAGTCTGGGTGGCGTCAGTTCGCGGCCGGCCGCCAATCGGATTGAGGTCGGGGACCGGCTGAACATCGGTATCTATGAAGCGCTCAGCGAAGGTGTGTTCGCGACATCGGGCCAGCGGGGTTCTCAATTCACTGACGTCATTGTCGAGCCAGACGGCGCGATCCGTCTGCCTTACGCCGGGGCTATTCCCGCCGCAGGTCGGTCCGCCGATGAAGTTCGGCAGGCCATCATCAGCAGTATCCGGCGTTTCACAGTTCGGCCTGATGCGACTGTGATGGTGGCCAGTCGCAACAAGGGCAGCGTGTCGGTGGGCGGCGCGGTTCGTACGCCCGGTCGCTGGGTTGTCGGTCAGGATGTCGTCACGGTTCTCGATGCCGTTTCTGTGGCTGGAGCTCCGTTGGAGGCTCCCTATGGTTCGACCGTTCTGGTCCGAACAGCGAATGGCACCTTGACCACCAGTCTGGCGCAGATCGCCTTCGGTCCCTCCACGCCCTTGACCGGCGATACGGAGATCGTCGTGGCGGCGACTCCGGCGCGTTTCCAGGCCTTTGGTTCCGTCCGCCAACCTGGCCACCAGGACATTACGACAGCGGGCCTGAATCTGCTGGAGGCGCTGGGCGCCGTAGGCGGACTGGACGGGGCGCGGGCCAATCCGCGGGGCGTTTTTGTTTTCCGGAACGCCCAACCGGACGATGCCGACCAGCGTCCCGTGATCTACCAGCTCAATATGAGCGACGCTGACGCTTTCGCCATCGCCTCGACTTTCCCGATACTTCCGAACGATGCAATCTATGTAACCGAGGCGCCGGTCGCGCAGTGGACCAAGGTTCTGGCCGCTATTCAGGGGACGATCAGCGTGGGCGCGTCGGCCGCCACGGTCGACAGGCTGGTTCGCAACTGATGAACGGCTGCGACTGCGGGCCATTGCGATGCTGACGCTGGACAATGTCGAGGTCTGGAATCGCGAAACACGCGAACCCATCTTCGAGACTCTCTCCTTAAAGCTGGGACGGCGACGTGCTCTGGTCTTCGCCGAAGACGAGAAGCTGACAGCGGCCTTCCTCAGGTTGGTCATTGGCCATCGGCCCGATGGCGGATCGGTGGCGCTCGGAGGCCGCCCGTCGTGGCCGATCGGCCAGAGCGGCATCGTTCGCGGGTTGACCACTGGTCGTGAGTTCATCCGGTTTCTGGCTTCGCTCTATAATCTGGACTTCGCTGCCTGCATGGCCGACGCTGAGCGTTGGTTCAGCGCTGAACTGCTGGCGACCACCACGAATCTTTGGTCGTCAAAAGAGCGGGCGCGGCTGGAGCGGCTTTGTGTTCTATGGCCGGATTTCGATATCTACCTGACCTATGGCGCGGGCGGCACCGGCGATCCGGTCTTCGATCAGGAATGGACTGAACGTTTTGACGCTCGCCTTGTGGGGCGCGGCATGATCGCAATCGCCCCCCCGTTTGAGCCCTGGGACAACTGGTGCGATATCGTTGTTTTGCTAAGGGGCAGCGAGGTCGTGTGTTACGAGACCGTTGCAGATGCCCTGACGGCGGCGACAGCGGTTGCGACCGGCGATCTCTTGGACGGAGCGCCGAACCGGCGCGAGGAACAGGCTGAAGATGACATTCTCCTCTAGTTTCGATTTCACCTCGCGTTTCCAGAAGGCTCGGGATGGCCGGACCTGGGCGATTCTCGCGGCGACTGGCGCGGCGGGGGCTGTGGCCGGCCTGTTGTATGCGATCATTCTCGCTCTGCCGCTCTTCACCTCCCAGGCCACGGTCGTTGTCCGGGGAGGCGCCATGGAATCGCAGGGCGGCGGATCGGGCTTGAGCCTGCTTCGACGGGGATCTGGCGGCGCCGATGCTCTCGGGCTTCTGGATGGCACCCTGGTGCAGGACTACCTCCGCTCGCCGGACGCCATGGCGGTTCTGGATCAGCGCGTCGGCCTGTTTCGCGCCTTTCCGAACGGCAGCGCAGATCCGGCCCATCCCTTGCCGCGCAATCCCTCGAACGAAGCCAGGCTGAAATTCTATCGCTCGGTCGTCTCCGCGCGCTTCAGCCTTACCCGCCAGGTGGTGGACATCGAGGCGTCCGGTCGGACTCCCGCCGAAGCCCAGCGCCTGGCGCGCGGGGTCGTGCTCATTTCAGAAGAGTTCATCAATCGATACAATGCTCGCGTTCGGCAGGATTTTGTCACCACAGCCGAGCAGGAACTCGCCGCGGCCGCGCAAAAGCTGACGATCGCACAGGCCAACATGGCGACCTTGCGCAACGCTACTGGACGCCTGGATCCTGCAGCTGAGGCCACGATGATCGGTTCGGTCATCCAGCAACTGGAAATCCAGCGCGTGGGGGTCGCGGCCGAAGTGGAAGCCATGCAGAAACTCGGTGGCCCCGACAGCCCCCGCCTGCAACGGCTTACCGCTGAACTTGGCCAACTGGATCGGTCGATTGAGGCTCAGCGCGCGCGCCTGGTCGGCAGCGCTGGCGCCGTCTCGACTTCTCTGGCTTCGTTTGAGACGGCGACAGCCGAGCACGAGTTCGCGGTTCAAAGCGTCGAGGAGGCTCGCAAGGAAGTCTCGCTGGCCAAGGCCAACTACGCGCGCCAGCACAAGTACCTGCTGACGGTGGCTTCGCCCAGCGAACCCAGCCGTCGCAGTTGGCCTCGCACGCCTTCCGCCATCCTGATTGGCGCTCTTGTCGGTCTGTTCCTGGGGGCGATCAGTCTATTGCTTCTGCGAGCCTTCCCAATTCGCTAGGGCAGAAGACATGGACGGAACCGGGTTACGGTTCCGTCCGGAGATCACGTCAGATCCTGAAAAAGATCAGGCTTCAACCGCCGAAGTCATCAGCGACGGACTCGAGGGGATGTTGACCAGGCGGCTTTCGATATCGCGGGCTACAGCGAGATCGCCAAACCGCAGGGCCTCTTTCAGGTAGGGCAGGTCGATCATCAGGGTCCAGCACGGCCGTGCCTCGATACCTTCGGCCTGCAGAACTTCCAGCGCTTCATTCCGGGCCGTCAGGTCCGGCAGCATGATCGCCTGGAGCCAGTAGTTCGAACGGACACCAGCGGCCTCCTTGACGAACTGAGCCTCGGCGCAGCCTTGGAACAACGCCTCATATCGATCAGCCAATTCGCGTTTGGCGCGGATGAAGCCATCCAGCTGTTCCATCTGCGCAAGCCCGAGGGCGGCGTTCAGATTGGGCATTCGGTAGTTGAAGCCCATTTCGTCGTGGAAGAAGGTCCAGCCTTGCTTGGCGCGGGCCGTGGTCGTCAGGTGCTTCAATCGAATGGCCAGAGCTTCGTCATTGGTGACGATCGCGCCGCCGCCGCCGGTAGTGACCACCTTGTTGCCGTTGAAGCTGAGGGCTGCGGCGACTGACAGTGAGCCTGCCTGGCGCCCGCCGCGAGATGCGCCCAGGCTCTCGGCCGCATCTTCGACGACGATGACGCCGTAGGCTGCGCAGATTTCGGACAGCCGGACGACGTCGATAACGTGGCCGAAAATGTGCACGGGCAGGGCCGCACGGACGCGCTGGCCTTCGAACCAGACTCCGTCGGTCCGACGTTCACAGGTCTGAAGGAAGCGTTCAACCTCGCTCAGGGACAGCCCCAGAGTATCCGGATCCGAGTCCAGAAATACGGGTTGCGCGCCCGTGTAGAGGACGGCGTTGACTGTGGCCACGAAAGTCAGCGCCGGGCAAATCACCAGGTCGCCGCGGCCGACACCCAAGGTATGGAGCAAGGCATGGATCGCGGCCGTGCCGTTCATTGTCGCTACGCCAAAGGCGCATCCTGATCGACGCGCCACCTCATTCTCGAACTTTACGACATAGTCGCCGACCGACGAGACATAGGTGCTGTCAATGCAGTCTGCGACGTAGTGCTTCTCTCGCCCTCCGAACGTTGGCGCGTGGAGCGGGATACGACCTTGTTGGCCAAGGTCCTCGCGCAGGAACGAAACGAGCCGCCGGATGGCGGATGACGAATGAGCGGTCATGTCAGACGTTGTATCGCCCAGCCTTGTACATCTTGAGATTTTCCGGATTGGTGAACCACTCGATGGTTTCAGCCAGACCGCGCCGCAGTCCTTCGACGCCGCCGTAGCCGGGGGTCCAGTTCAGCAACTCGCGGGCACGGGAATTGTCGGCCCACAGGCGTTCGACCTCGCTGCCGCTGGGGCGGATGCGAGCAGGGTCAAGCTGGACATCGGGTTCGACCCCTACCAGCTTGCAGATTTCAACCGCCAGATCGCCGATCGAGATTTCGAAATCGGATCCCAGGTTGATGGTCGATCCGGCCGGGGCGCGCTCGATGCCGGCGATCATGCCCGCGACGGTGTCCTTCACGAAGTTGAAGTCACGGGTCGGCGTCAGGGCGCCCAGCTGGATGTGGCCCTTGTTGGCGATGGCCTGGCTGATGATGGTGGGAATGACGGCGCGGGCTGACTGGCGCGGGCCATAGGTGTTGAACGGCCTGCAGACGAACAGGTCCATGTCGAACGACCGGTGGAAAGACAGCGCCATCTGATCCGCGCCGACCTTCGAGGCGGCATAAGGCGACTGGGCCTCCAAAGGGTGGCTCTCGTGGATCGGAACGGACTGGGCCGTGCCGTAAACCTCGGAAGTAGAAGTGTGGAGCATGCGCGAATTGTTGGCGCGCGCCGCCTCCAGCACGTTCAGAGTGCCGATGACGTTGGTCTCAACGTAGGAGCGCGGCGCTGCGTAGGAGTAGGGGATCGCGATCAGTGCGGCCAGGTGGAAGACCATGTCGGCGCCCTTGATCGCCTGCATGCAGGTCGACAGATCGCGGACGTCGCCGGAGATCGTCTCGAATTGGCCAGCCACGTCGGGCGCGCAGTTGTCCAGCCAGCCGTCGGAGTTGAATGAGTTGTAGAGGGTCATGGCGCGCACTTCGTGTCCGGCGCGGACGAGCGCCTCCGTCAAATGCGAGCCGATGAAACCGTCAGCACCAGTGACGGTGACTTTCTTACTCATACAAGTCTCCAGGAAATTTGTCGGCAGCGACGCCGATCCTATAGTTCGACGTCCTTTATCATTCGTCGCGCAAAATCATACCCATATCGAGCTGAAAACCGCGTTGCGTTTGAGGGGGTGAAAATCTAGGGCTAGGCGCTGTTTTTTCCGGTAGGCCCTGAATGCAAAACGACCTCAAACCCGCAGTGCTTTTGATCGGTCTGGGCAATATCGGATTCCGGCATCTTCAGGGGCTTGAGCCTTTATCAATGCAGATTGCATTGGATGGCATGGACCCATCGGCTGCCGCGCTGGACCGGGCAAAGAGCCAGTGGGGGGACTACACGGGCTCAACGGGGCGGTTCGACGAGACCTTGTCCAGTCTGGACGGCGAGTATCAGGTCGCCATCTTGGCCACGCCGGCGGATGGTCGCGAAACCCTGATCGAACGGGTCCTAGCGAACCGCGCCATTGGAGCGATGGTGATCGAAAAGATCGCCTTCAACGCGCGGGAGACCTTCACCCGCGTGGCTTCCCGATTGAAGGCGGCTGGCGTGCAGGGAGTGGTCAACTGTCCGCGTCGACTGTGGCCGCGGTACCGCGCATTGGCCGAGCGGATACGTCTGGCCGGCGCGCCTGTGCGGATAACCGTCCGTGGAAGAAATATCGGCCTGGCGTGCAACGGGGTGCACTTCATCGATCTGCTTCAGATGCTGTCCGGCGAGACGGATGTTCGGTTGAACGATTCACACATTTCCTCTCCGTTTCCAGCCAAGCGCGAGGGATATTACGAGGTGTTCGGCGTCTCGTCCTACTGTACCCCGTCCGGCTCCAGCCTGGACTTGATTGTCGAGGCGGATGGTCCTGAGCAAACCGAGATCCAGCTGGAGTTCGGAGGCAGCATCCTCAAGATCGTCGAAGCCACGGGTGTGATGTCGGATGAACGCGGAGAGACCATCGATGTGGTCCGCGCGGTCTATCAGAGCGAGTTGACGGCAGAGGTGGTTGAAGCGTTGTTGTCGAACCAGGCGTGCGGCCTGCCCGATCTCGCAGTCAGCGCCATCGCCCACTATGCGCTGTTCGACGCGCTCGAACCTGCCTTTGACCGCGCCGGGCTGCTGCAGCAGGGCAGGTTGCCAATAACCTGAGCGGATCAGACCTTGCGGCGATTGGCGGCGTAGAGGATCAGGCCCAGCGTCAACATGGCTATGCTGCTGACGGTCGCATAGGCCAGGGAAACGTCGTGGCTCTCGTAAGTCGTGAAGTAGGCCGACCGGAGATGCTGCAGGGCGTTCAGCAGCGGATTCAGCAGCATGGGTTTGGCGATGAAGTCGGGTAGCTGCTCGGTGACAAAAAGGACGCCGGAGGAGTAGATCAGAAGACGGGCGGTCCAGGGCACGCCGCGTTGCAGCACAGGGACGTAGGCGCACAAGGTTCGCAGGATTATGCCGAGCGAGAACGCCATTACCAGAATGACGCACCAGGTGAAGAAGACGTCCATAGGCCTCTCGACGGGTGCTCCCAGTCCAAACAGACCCAGGACCGTAAGGACCGCAATGCCAGCCAGAGTATAGATCACCCCATAGGCAAGGGCGCGGCAGGCCAGAACATCAAGCGCCCGGATGCGGGGGATCAATAGCAGGGACTCATCGACAGGTCCGACAGCGCAGCGGATGTAGGTCATGCGGAACATGAACCAGGCCGATGTGCCGACGACAGCAAACGGCAGCGGATCCATGTCGACGATATTGGTGTGCCCCAGAGCGAGATAGATGGCCAGGATGATGCCGATCTGCATCAAGGGCTCGATCACGATCCATACGGATGCGGCGGGACCCGCGCGGCGTAACAGCAACAACGTCCGCAAGGTCAACGGCCCCAAGGTTCGCAGCCGGCTGAGCGGAGGCGCTGGCGGAGCTGTCGCCGTCACAGTGTCGATCGACGGGTCGATCTGCGTGGCCGGGAGATCTTCCGACCAATCCCGAATCTTGCCCGCGACAAGATCCAGTTCATACGAGCGGATCGCGTCATTGAGGCTGCGAACCGTGTTCTTGGCTCCGGCAGCGACACGCGGCGGCAGCTTGCGCAGGCTGACGCGTCGCTGCGTCCGCAGGTTTTGATAGATGACGGCGCGTTCCTTGCCCGTTCGGGCCCCCGCCGTTTCAACGGCGCGCCGAACGGTGTCGTACTCGCTCATGCCGATACCCCCAACTGGAGCCGCGCCTGGCTTCGTTGAATCTGTCCCGGTGCTTTCCTGCGCCAGTAGGGATCTTCCGGAGCCATAGCGGCGATGATCCGATCTGCCGCACCACAGTCCAACAACTGGGGGTTTTGCTGAAAGTAAGCTGCTCGCGTCGCTTCCAGCCTTTGCACTCTAGGCCCGTGTGCGAAAAAGTCGTCAAGGATTGTTTGGGCCGCCTCCGCCGTTTCAGCGGTGAGCGCGATACCCAGGCGAGCAAAATCGACAGGCATATCGACTCCGGGATTCACCATCAGAACCGGCATTCCGTGCTGAGCTGCCCGAATGGCGACATTGCTGACGACTGTGCACAGCACTGCGTGATCCAGCAATGCCGAGTGCGTCCCGCCCGCAGGAAGAATCTTGCCCCTGAGGCGGGGCCAGCGTTCAAGGATCGCGCGCGACCTTGCAATGTCGGCAACTGTCTCGTCAGGGTGGGGGGAGACCGACAGACTGACATCCCCAAGGGCGTCGCAAGCGGCAGCGACTATGTCGAGGGCGGCGCAAGAGACATCATCCAACGGTTGCGAGGCGAAGATGATGCTGCGGGACGCCGCTACGCGGGGGTCGCGGTCATCGGCCTGGCCTATGTCAACGTGTCCGGCGAAGATGAACTGTTCGGGCAGGACCCCAAACCGCATTTTGAAGATATCACGCTGCGAGTCGTCCAGAACGCCGACCCGTTCGGCTACAGGCATGGGGTCGCGGTCTGACGTACCGATCATCAGGGTCTGCAGCTCGACAGTGGGCACTCCGGCCGCGCGGGCGGCCGACACAACGATTCCTCCGAATGGTGATCCAAGGGGCACGGAGGCGACGAAGCGAGGAGGCTGTCGGGCAAACTGCCGGCTCAGTTCTGACGCCAACGCCAGACTCGGCGCCAGGCTCGACGCCACAAACGCTCCGCAGCCCTCGAGGATCGCGGCCCGTTGGCCGGTCGTAAACTCGGGACCCAAGGCCTGGTTGATCCGATTCAGCAACAGGGTGCGGACACCGGCCAATGAGGTGCGGGGCTGTGAGGATTGTGGTTGTCGAACGAGGACGGCTCTGGAGCCCAATGCGACGGCGGCGCCTGTTGCCCGGGCGACATTGCTGGTGCGTCTTGTAAAAGGTTGGACGAGAACCG
>Ga0247819_10001281_pt1 | contig 13762 bp, 12 predicted proteins | sample 13C_Xylose_Day6_FD_193428 | JGI IMG/M metagenome (GOLD analysis project Ga0247819, IMG submission 193428) | Soil microbial communities from agricultural site in Penn Yan, New York, United States - 13C_Xylose_Day6 | ecosystem: Environmental > Terrestrial > Soil > Agricultural land | place: USA... | reverse complement strand
GGGGCAAGCGATCGGGCTCGGTGCGCTTTCACGACCGGCTGGAGCGCGGGCGCGAGCGGTCGCAGCCCGAGGCGCGCTTCGGCTACATCTCGGGCATGGTGGAGACGGCCGAGCATCTCGCGCGCGACTACGGCATCACGCGCGCCGAGGCCGACGCCTACGCCGCGCGCAGCCACCAGCGCGCGGCCGCCGCGTGGGAAGGCGGCAGGTTCGACGACGAAGTGGTGCCGCTTGCCGTGCCGCAGAAAAAGGGCGAGCCGTTCGTGTTCACACGCGACGAAGGCATTCGCGCCGGCACGACCGTCGATACGCTCGCGAAGCTCAAGCCGCTCATGAACGACGGCACCGTCACGGCGGGCAACGCGAGCCAGCAGAACGACGCGGCGGCGGCCTGCCTGATCGTCGCGGAAGACAAGCTCGATGAACTCGAGCTCGCCCCGCTCGGCTATCTGGCCGGCTGGGCGGCGGCGGGGTGCGAGCCGTCGCGCATGGGCATCGGTCCCGTGCCGGCCGTCGAGCGCCTCTTCGCGCGCACCGGCTTCTCGTTCGATCGCATCGATCTCGTCGAACTCAACGAGGCGTTCGCCGCGCAGGTGCTCGCCGTACTGAAGGGCTGGCAATGGAACGATCCCGAACGGCTCAACGTGAACGGCTCGGGCATCTCGCTCGGACACCCGATCGGCGCGACAGGCGTGCGCATGCTCGCCACGCTGCTGCACGAACTGCGCCGCCGCGGTGCGCGCTACGGGCTGGAAGCGATGTGCATCGGCGGCGGCCAGGGCATGGCCGCGATCTTCGAAAGCGCGTGACATCGCACGCATTCGGCAACAGCAAAGGAGATGAAGCAATGAAGATTCTCGTCCCGGCCGAACGGGTGACCGGCTTCAGCGTGACGGCAAGCATGAAGCCGGACGGCAGCCGCGCGCACCTGTTCGATGCGGTTCCCGCACTCGTCAGCGAGTTGTGACATGCGAACGGAGCCCGTGCCCCGCCGCAACGATGCATCGAAGTGCACGCGTGCCGCCAATGGCACGCATACCCGACCTATCACGGCGCCGCAGAAGCGCCCGTCATGAATCCGGAGACAACCATGAGCAATCCCGCAGGCCTCGAAACCACGATGGATGCCGCTGAGGAAGTAACGGCGCCGATGTCGCGCGCGATCTGGGCGGCGTCGATCGGCACCGCCTTCGAGTGGTATGAATTCGCGCTGTACGGGTCGCTCGCGACCGTGCTCGCCGCGAAGTTCTTTTCGGGCGTCGATCCCGCGACGGCCTTCATCTTCGCGCTGCTCACGTTCGCCGTGGGCTTCATGATGCGCCCGCTCGGCGCGCTGATCTTCGGGCGCATCGGCGACATGATCGGCCGCAAGCGCACATTCGTCGTGACGATCTGCATGATGGGCGTGGCGACCGTCGGCGTCGGCTGCCTGCCGACGTATGCGAGCATCGGCATCGCCGCGCCGATCGTGCTCATCATGCTGCGCATCCTGCAAGGCCTCGCGGCAGGCGGCGAATACACCGGGGCGCTGACCTACGTCGCCGAATATTCGCCGGGACGCCGGCGCGGGCTGAACATGTCGTGGACCACCGCCGCGACGACCGCGGGCCTGCTGCTCTCGTTCCTCGTGATCCTCGCGGCACGCCAGGTATCCGGCGACGCGTTCGACGCCTGGGGCTGGCGGCTGCCCTTCATCGCCTCGCTGGTGATGCTCGCGATTTCCCTCGCGATGCGCCTGCGCATGGAGGAATCGCCCGCGTTCCGCAAACTGCGGCGCGACAAGCGGCTCTCGAAGTCGCCGATCCGGGAGACGTTTCTCGACGCGGCGAACTTTCGCCGGCTCGCCGTCGCGTTCGCGCTGTGCGCGGGCATGACGTCGATGTACTACATGGCCGCGCTCTACCCGACGTTCTTCCTCACGCAGACGCTCAAGGTCGACCCGAAGACGGTCAACACCGTCGTGCTCTTCGCGACCGCCGTCTGCCTGCCGGTGTTTCCGCTGTCGGGCTGGCTGTGCGACCGCATCGGGCGCAAGCCGGCGCTCTTGATCGGCTTCGTGCTGACGGCCGTGCTGGTGTTCCCCGTGTTTCGCGGCTTCGCGCATTTCGCCAATCCGGCGCTGTCGGTGGCGCAGGCGAACGCGCCGGTCACGGTCGAGACGGACCTCTCCGGCTGCTCGCTGATGTTCAATCCGCTCGGCACGCGGCGCTTCACGTCGCCGTGCGACACGGCCAAGCAGGCGCTGGCATCGGCGGGCGTGAGCTACAGCCTCGTCGCATCGCGCGAGACGAACGCGGGACCGGCGCCCGGCGCCACGATCCGCGTGGGCGAGAGCAAGCTTGCCGCATTCGATGCGGGCACGCTGTCGGACGCGGACGCAAAGGCGCGCGCCACGCTCTTCGCCAAAGAGCTGCGCGAAGTGCTGGGCGCGAACGGCTATCCCGCACGAAGCGATCCGGAGACGTTCAACACGCCGATGGTCTTTCTGCTGATGGTGGTCTTCTTCGCGTCCTCGATACTCACCGTGATGACGATCGGCCCGGCGCTCGTCGAAATGTTCCCGACGCGTATCCGCTATACGTCGATGTCCGTGCCGTACAACCTCGCGACCGGCTGGGTCGGCGGGCTGCTGCCGACCTTCGTGTTCGCGATCTCGGCGCAGACCGGCAATATCTATTCGGGCCTCTGGTATCCGCTCGCGTGGACTGTCGTCTCGCTGATCGTGCTCGTGCTCTTCTTCCGCGAAACACGTGACGTCGACATCATGGCCGACTGTTGATCGCCGCGCGGCCCGCAACCCGGGCTGCGCAAGCAAACGGCCGGGCGGCGTCATGCCGCTCCGGCCGCTCCGGCCGTTCTGGTTTCTCCGCTCGCATGCGACCCGCCGATTGCGCGTCAGGGCTCGCCCTCGATATCGCCCAGCAACGCCGTGAGCTGCACCGCCGCGGCCTTCAGTTCCGGCACGACGCGCTTGCGGATCGCGGCGCTATCCAGTTCCAGCTCGACCGCGCCGCAACTGAGCGTCATCAGCGTGCGCGAGCGCCCCACTTCGATCGGCAGCGCGATGCCGTAGGCGTTGCGCTGGTATTCGCCAACGGACATGCACACGCCGGTTTCCCTCAGGTCGTCGAAGGCGGCGTCGATGCCCTTCTGGACCGCCCTCGCATTCGGTCCCGCAGCTTCCTTGATCGCGGTGATGAAGGTGCGCCGGGCCACCGGGGCGAGCCCATACAGATACGCGCGGCCGACCGACGTCGTGCCCATCGGCAGCAGCGAGCCGATGCCGAGACGCAGCGTGGCGATCTTCGCGCTCGTCCGGTAGCCGATGTAGAGCATGTCGAGATGATCCGCGACCGCGAGCGCAACGGAAAGGTCGAGCTTGTCCGCGACCTTCTGCATGAACGGATGCGCCGTGCGCATGACCGGGCTCGCTTCGAGGAACGCATGGCCGATGCTCAGTGCGCCGGTCGCGAGTTCGAACTGCCGTCCGCCCGCGACGCGCCGCAGAAAGCCGATGCGGATCAGCGTGCTCGTCAGGCGCGAAACTGTCGCCTTCGAGAGGCCTGTCCTCCGAACGAGTTCCGCGTTCGAGAGCGGCGCACGCTCGGCGCGAAACGCGCGCAGCACGTCGAGGCCGCGCTCGACGGTCATCGTCACGCTGACGGCGTCGTTCATGTCGGGGGTTGCCATGTTCGTCATTCGTCGAAGAGAGCCTGCTCCTGAAGCGCGAGCGCGGCGGCCACGAGCCGTGGCCCCAGCTCGCGCTGCACGCGCGCGCGCCCCATGCGGGCGCTCCTGCCAATGCAGGCGAGAACGAACGGCGTGTGATCCGGAATCGTCAGCGGCGCGGCGACGATCGCGAGTTCAGGCTCCCATTCGCCGAGGGACATGCAAAAGCCTGTTTCGTGCACCTGCGAAATGCCTTCGCTCATACGCCGGCGCAGATGCGGCCAGTCGCGCCCCGCCTTTCGCTCCACGTTGCCGAGCAGGTAGAACCGCTCCAGTTCCGGCAGGGCGGCGAGCAGGGCCCAGCCCATCGGAGACGAAGCGATCCCGAGCCGCGTGCCGACGGCAAGCTTGAGATCGATCGACGCCTCGCGGCTCGCGCACGTCTCGAGAACGATCAGGTCCAACCGGTCCCTCGACGCGAGGACCACATAGGTTTCGTTTTTGTCGGCGAACGCCTGCATCTCCAGCCGCGCGAGACGCTGAACGCTGGAATGCGCGATTGCCGCGTATCCCAGTGACAGGACCGTGGCGGCGAGCCGGTACTTGCGGCGCTCGGGCGCATGGCGCAGATAGCCGAGCGCGACGAGCGAGCGCAGCATGCGGGACACCGTCGGCGCGGGAATGCCGGTCTCGAGCGCGATCTCCTGATTGCCGAGCCAGGGCTCCTGCGGAGTGAACGCGGACAGGATCGAAAGCGCGCGGGCGAGCGGCATGACCGTCGGCCCCGCGCTCGCGCCGGTGCGCTTGCGCGGCGTCGCGCTCTCCGTGTGTACGGCAGGCGGTGAAGCCTCCGCCGCCCGGGTCGTGGCGGACGCGAAGGCGGGCGGCGGCAACCGAGTCATGAGACGCTCCGGATAGGCGGCGCTCCGTACCCCAGCGCCTCGCCGGATTAGACGGCATGCACAGGCGTGGCGTCAACCCGCGTCATCCGGTTGTTCCGTACTCTGGAATATGCGTTTCGCGCGCGGCGACGGCTATTTCGACCGTCGCCTGAATAAGATGTCGGGGTATGTCCCGCCTATTTTCCTGCATAGGGCGCGGTGATGTCCGCCGCGCTTTGTGATGGGCTCGCGTGCAAAGTACGGAACGCCATCGTGTGCGCGCATCCGGCAAGGCATGCGCGCGTGGAGCGCTTACTCCGTTTCGCAGTTCGGGCTCGGCACCGGACGGCCATCCACCGAGGCCTTGCCGAACTCGATCGCGAACGAAGCCGCCGCATCCGGCGACTGGAACCGGCCGAGCGGTCCGATTGCCCGGCGCACGCCGTTGGGCTTTTCGACCAGCAAGGTCGCTGAGAAAAAATCCGTTGCGCGTGTGACGATCGGCGTCAGTCCCCACCCCCGGTATTCAATCGGCATAGCATCCATTATGTGTTCTCCCTTCCGGTGCGCCAGGAAATCAATGTAGAGGAAAGACCTGCGCGGCGTAACCCCACTTTTGTACGCCGGACAACGGATTGGAGAAGGAAAGCGCGAGCGCTGCGACGCCGTGCGCGCATTGAAGCCATTCTGCGAGGCACTCACGCGCTGTGCGGCGTTTCCCCCCGAACGGCAATGCTCCTGATGAGGGTTGTCCGCGCAATCACAACGGCTATAACTTAAGGATCGGGCCTGCGCTCCCGTGCGCAACAATGTACGAGACGCCGCCACCGCGGCGGGAAGCCGGAGACGCACGTTCCCGCCTGCCTACCATGTACACGCTGAAGGAGTTGAGCATGAAAGCGAGACACATCGCGACGGCCATTGCCGCCGGACTATTCACGATCGCGGGCGCGGCGCAGGCACAGATGCCCGCCGAAGCGCAGCAACTCGTGCAGACCATGCGGCCGATACAGAGCATTCATCCGGCCTCCGCGCAGACGGTCGATACCGCGCGGGCCGCATCGGTGGACGATTCCTCCTACGGCGGCATGCCTGCCACTCGAAGCGATGCCGCACAGGGTCCCCGGCAGTCGACCTGCACGGCGCCCCAGTGCGGGATCTTCTTCGGGCAGTAACCGTCGCGTTCGCTCGCGCACGCACGCGACGTGATCACTCGCATGCCTGCGCGAGCTTTTCCCGCAACGGTTCGAGAATGGATAGCATGACCTTCGGACTCGTTTGAACGATGCGCAGGCGCCCATCGAAGCTCGCCGCGCCGAAGACGCGCTCATGCACGAATCGTCCCTGTACGGCCGTGCCCCAGACCGCCTTCAGGCGAAGCGCTCCGACTTGCGCCGGTATCGGAAGCGCGCCGAGATTGGACAGCACCGCGTCGTACTGGAACGCGCCGAAATAGCCGCACGCAAGCTGGCTGTCGCCCCGCTTCGGCACGCACGCCTCCATTGCGGCAAAGCTCCGGATCACGCCTTCGCTCGAACGGGCCGCCACAACGGCTGCATTCGTTCGGCGCGCGAGTGCCCAGAAGTCGCCGGCTTCGTGGAGTGCATACGTGGTCGCGGCCGCGCGCACGAGCAATCCGCAATCGCGATCCGCTGTCCTGACGAGCGGCCTGCAATTGATTGCGCTCAGAATCGCGCACGTCTCGCGGCCCCGGTCCGCCTCCGCGACGCACTGAACGAGCGCCGCGCACAGCGCGCCATTCAACGTCGTCGCGGTCTCGCGGCTGCGGCGCCGAAGACGCGCGCTGAACGGCGCGTCGAATTCGATCGTGTGCACGAGCGGCGTGTCGCCCTCGAAGGGGCGCCAGAGCGGCGCATCGGCGATGGCCCGCAATCTGCGCTCGTCGAGGCCATCGGGCATTTCCGGATCGATCGTTCGTCCTTCGGGCAGCAGCACGTCCGCCACGAGTCGTTCCTGTGACGGCAGCTCGGGCAGCCGCGCGAGCGGCCGCCCGTCGAGCGCCTCCATCAGATCCTGGACGATGAATACCGCCGACATGCCATCGGAAAGGACGTGATGCGACGTGAGCACGATCGAGGCGCCATGCGCTCCGTACATGACCGTGGCGCGCATGAGCGGCCCTTCGCTGTCCGCAAAGGGCGTGGCCAGTTCGCGTTCCACCACGCGCCGCCAGTCCGGCTCCTCATCGACCGATGAGAACCCGACCTTCAACGGCCGATCGCACCGGTAGATGCCGGGGCCGCGCTGCGGGTCGTCCCGCACGCATACCGACAGCATCGGATGCCCTGCCTGAACCGCATCGAATGCGGCCCGGCACTTCGCCGGATCGATCGTGCCCTCGATCTCCGCGACGACGCAGAAATGCCGCGGGTGCTCGCTTGCATAGAAATGCAAAATCCTTTCCATCGCGCCGAGGTCGCGGACAAAACCGGGTTCTTCGCGCACACCGGGTCCCGGGGGTGTCGGCATGATCCCTCCTCATCGAATGAACGTCGACAGTGAGCGGCACGGCAGCGATGCTTGCGCCGGATCAACCGGCGTCACGTCGTGCCATTCATGAAAACAACCGGGACTGGCGTCTATTCCCTCGGGACGGTTCATGCAAATCGCGGGACACATCAGGGCACAGGCGACATCGACAATGCCGCCGCACTCGCCCGGCTCAGTCCCAGACCGGCGCGAGGCCTTGCGGGCTCGTGAGGCGCTCGCCGCGATCCAGCGCGGCGATGCGCGCGAGTTCATCGGCGGAAAGACGCAGCGTGCGCGCGGCAAGATTGCTTTCGAGGTTCGCGCGCTTCGTCGACGATGGAATCACCGCGTAGCCGAGCTGCATCGCCCAGGCGAGCGCAACCTGCGCGGGCGTGGCGCCGCGCTCGCTCGCGATCGCCTGGATCACCGGGTCCTTGAGCGCGTTGCCGTAGGCAAGCGTCATGTAAGACGTGATGTGGATCCCATGGCTCGCCGCGAACGCCGCCACCTTTCGGTTCTGCAGGAACGGGCTCAACTCGATCTGGTTGGTCGCGATCTCCTTCGCTCCGACCGCGTCGATCGCGCGCTGCATCAGGCCGATCGTGAAGTTCGACACGCCGATCTGCTTCGTGAGGCCTTGCGCCTTCGCCTCGGCGAGCGCAGTCATGAATTCGGCGACCGGCACGGCGTCGCCCGGCGACGGCCAGTGGATCAGCGTCAGGTCGACGCTCTCGGTGCGCAGCTTCGCGAGGCTTTCTTTCAGGCTCGGAATCAGGCGCGCGCGCGACAGGTTCTCTGTCCAGATCTTCGTCGTGACGAAGATCGCTTCGCGCGGGATGCCGCTTGCCTCGATCGCCTGCCCGACCTCCGCTTCGTTGCCGTAGATCTGCGCGGTATCGATCGCGCGATAGCCCGCTTCGAGGCCGTTGCGCACGGAATCGATGACGGTTTGCCCGGTCAGCCGGAAGGTGCCGAGACCCAGTGCGGGAATGCTCATGGTGATGCTCCTTGTTGAAATCGAAAGATCAAAAATCAGCGGCCGCCAGCTGCGGCGACGCCCTGATCGAGCGCAGGCGCGCGCATGTCGCGACGGTCGAGCCAGCCGCTCAGCATCGTGAGCGCAAATGCGACCGCCACGATCGCCGCGCCGATCCACGGCGCGTGAACGAGCCCGAGATGCTCGACGACCTGCCCGCCCGCCGCCGACCCGCCCGCCACGCCCAGATTGAAGGCGGCGATGTTGAGCCCGGACGCGACGTTCGCCGACCCCGGCGCGAAGCGTTCCGCCTGCCTGACGACGTAGACCTGCAACGCCGGCACGTTGCCGAACGCGACCGCGCCCCATGCCAGCACCGTCAGCAGCACGAGCGGTCTGGACGGCGCGGTGAACGTGAGCGCGAGCAGCACGAGCGCGAGCAGGCCGAAGATCAGCTTGAGCGCGGCGACGGGGCCGCGCGTGTCGGCGAGCCTGCCGCCCCAGACATTGCCGAACGCGACCGAGATGCCGTAGAGCAGCAGCACGACGCCGACAAACGACGCGCTGAAACCCGACACCTGCTCGAGGATCGGCGCGAGATAGGTGAACGCGACGAGCGAGCCGCCGTAGCCCACGGCGGTCATCGCGTAGACGAGCAGCAGGCGCGGCTCGACGAGCACCCGCAGTTGCCTCGCGAGCGGCGCGGGCGGTGCATGCTCGATGTGGCGCGGCACGAACAGCAGCGCGCCGGCGAGCGCCACGACGCCGAAGCCCGCGACGATCAGGAACGTCGCGCGCCAGCCGAAATGCTGGCCGACGAACGTCCCGAGCGGAATGCCGGTGACGAACGCGACCGTCATGCCGCTGAACATCGTCGCGATCGCGCGGGCGGCCTTTTCCCTGGGCACGAGACTCGTCGCGATGATCGAGCCGACCGAGAAGAACACGCCGTGCGCGAGGCCGGTCAGCACGCGCGCGGCAATCAGCGCACCGTAGCCCGGCGCCCACCACGCGATCAGGTTGCCGAGCGTGAAAAGCGCCATCAGCGCGACGAGCAGTGGCTTGCGCGGCACCTTGCCGGTGAGCGCGGTCAGCACCGGCGCGCCGACCGCGACGGCAAGCGCGTACAGGCTTACCAGCAGGCCGGCCGAGGGCAGTCCGACATGCAGGTTGTCCGCGATGGTCGGGATGAGCCCGACGATCACGAACTCCGTGGTTCCGATGGCGAATGCGCTGATCGTCAGCGCGAGAAGGGCAAGAGGCATGGTGCGGCTCCGACACGAATTTGCGATGCATGCAAGTGTCGGCGCTGCGGACTTTCTCAAAAACCCCGCGCAAAGCAGAAGACTCTTGACTCTCAGTCAAGAGTCGCCGCGCAGCGCCTATGCGGCCTGCGTGTCCTCCGCCTTCAGCCGGTTGACGAGCGCGACATAGTCGCGCATCGCCTGCTCGCGCGGTACGCCGCGTCGTGCCGCCCACGCGTCGTACTTCGAGCGGCCCACCATGTCCATCATGCCGGGCCGCTCGCCCGCGACATCGCCGCTGCTCGCCTGCTTGAAGAGCGCATAGAGCGTGAGCAGCGTGTCGTTGTCCGGCGCCTTGCGCAAGGTCTTCGACAGGGCTACGGCGGCGTCGAATGCACGCTCGGCCTGGCTCGGGCCGTCCGCCGCCGGCGCGCCGCCGAAGTGCGCATCCTCGAGGCTCACGTCGTCCGGGAACCAGCGCGCCTCGAGCAGGCGCCCCTGCCGCAGCGCGAACGCGAGCACGCCCTGCGACGCGAGCGCGCCCGCGCGCAGCGTCGCGGGCACCACCGCCATGCCCGCATTCAGCACCGGCGCGCCGAAGGCCGTGAACGCCACGCCCTCGCTCGCCCACGTGGCGAGCCGCGAGCGCCCCTTCACGCCGCGAAAGACACCGCTCGCGCGGTTCGATCCCGGCTGGAACCACGCGAAATCGGATATGCCGCGCGCAAAGAGCGCCGGGAACGTGCCGTGCTCGAGATCGGCCAGAGCGAGCGCCAGCAGGTCGCGCATCTGCTGCGGGGTCATGCGGGCGTCGTCGCCTGCCATGCCGAGCGACACACCCACGCTCGCCTCGAAGAATTCCAGCACGTTCTTCGCGACGATCTCGCGGTCGTTGTCCACGCACACCATGTGATAGCTGTCCTCCAGCACGATCATGCGGGCCTGCCCCGCGCGCTTGCCGCTGCCGATATGCTCGACCAGAAAATTCGCCGAACGCAGGCTGGTGAGCTCGTCCTGCCGCGCGTGGATGACGAGCGTCGGGCACGCGATGCGCTCCAGCCCGGCCATCACGAAGCCGCGCAGGCGGTCCACTTCGCGGATGCAGGCGAGCGGCACCCACCGGTAGTGAAAGTTCTCGCCGCGCGCGAACTTCGCCTTGACGATCTCGCGCAGCTGCTCGTTCTTGATGCCGTAGGGGTCTTCCTCCTCGACCTTCATGCGCTCGGGAACGCCCGGCACCCGATACAGGAGCGGGCGCAGGGCGCGATACCACGGCGTCGCCCAGCCGTCGATATACACGGGCGGTGCGAGCGCGACGAGCCGGCCCTTCACATGCGCCTCGCGCTTGACGGTCTCGACCGCGAGAAGCGCGCCCATGCACATGCCCATCACGTGAAGGACCTCGTGCTGCCCGACAATCTCGTGATACTTCACGCGCACCGCTTCGAGCCAGTCCTCGGCGCGCACCCCGGCGAGGTCCTCGGGATGGGTGCCGTGGCCGGGCAGCGTCAGCGAATGCGTGACGAAGCCCGCATTCTTCAGGCGCTTGTGCATCGAGCCCAGGTCGTATTGCGTGCCGCCCAGGCCGTGGATCAGGAACACCGCGGGCTCATCCATGGACGGACTCCTGCACGGCCATGCGCAGGAGCGCGGCCACCTGCTCGACCGTGCCGTCGGCGCCCCGGATGCCGGCGAGGCGCTCGTGCACGCGCACCGCGCCGCCGTCGGGCAGATGCACCCCATAGTCCTGTTCGCTCGTCGGCACGTCGCCGCGCGCAACCGCGCTCCATGTCGCCTGCACGTTGCCGCGCTCGGCCACGTCGATGCGATCGAGCCACTCGTCGAGGCTGTTCACGTCCTTCACCGCGGCGCCGAGCACCCACGCGGCGTCTTCGCCCCAGGTCGCGCGGCCGGTGACCGCGTCGTACTCGACGCTCGCCACGCCCACCGCCTGCAGCGTGCGCGCATAGCGCAGACGCCACGCGCGCGCGTCTTCGAGCGCCTGGCGGCGGCCCTCCGAGAGCGCGCGCCCCATCAGCATGACGACCGCCCACACGACCACGAAGCCCTGCACTTCCACGACCGCCTGCCCCGGGAAATCCTCGATGACGTTGAACGGACCGCCGCCGTCCGCGCTGCGGTAAATGATCAGCACAAATCCGACGAGCGCCGCGAGCGCGCCGCCGCGCGGACCCCAGAGCAGCGCGGTGGTGAGAAGGAACGGCATCGGCACATAGGCGAGCGTCGGCGCGAGGCCGGCGAAGCGCTCCACGCTGTGATTGGAGAACACGACAAGCACGGAGATGATGAAGGCGAGAAAAGCAAGCGTGCCGCCCAGGAACTGCGGCATCGGCATGCCGCCCGAGCGCTTGATGCGAAACCCGCGGAAGGCCACGGCAAGCGGCGCCACGAGGAGCAGGCCCACGGCGGTGGAGAAGGTCCAGACGCGCCACTCGAGCGCCAGATTGATGCCGGGCCGGAACCAGCGCCACATCTCGACGGCCAGAAGGCCGCCCAGCACCGACGCGACGAACGTGCCCGCAATCAGGAGCGCGGCGCCGGCCGGGCTCTGCGGGTCATGGCGCCCGAGCGTGGCGATCCACGCGCCGGCGGCCATGCTGACCATTTCGATCACGCCGAACGCGATCGCCGCGTGCAGCGCGAGCCCGTGCGACGCCATTGCCCAGATCACCGACCCGATGCCCGCCCCCACGAGGACCGCCGGCCACGACCAGCGCGCGCAGACGAGCAGCGCGGCGAAGGTGACGCCGCTCGCGAGCCAGACCGGTGTGGTCTGGGTCGCCGCCTCGGCCAGCGATCGGGACACGAACGCCGCCACTAACAACAGCACGCCTACCAGTACGGCAAGACGAAGTTGTTGCATGGGTCCCCCTTTCTGGGTGTCTCGCGCAGCATAGCCTGCGGGCAAGGCGCCAAGCAATACGCGGCCGTACGAATGAGCATGCGCGGCGGGCATGTGGCCTGCGCGTCGATTAGTCTCGTTTTTCGAACTGTCTTTCCGGGTTTTGAGGGTTTTTACTTAGACGCCATACGCCTAGACTTGCTTTCAACGACGAGGCAGCAGAAAGAAGTTTCAGGACCTGCCGCTTCGTTTCCTAAATCAAGAATCGGAGGTTCATCATGTTTAAGGCACTCATTCCCGCAGTCCTCATCGCTACCGCTCTTGCCGCACCGACGTTCGCCAATGCTCAGGACAATGCGCCCATCACCCGTGCACAAGTGAGGGCCGAACTGGTCCAGCTGGAACGCGCAGGTTACAGCCCGTCGGCCGACCACGCCACGTATCCCGCCAACCTGCAGGCAGCCCAGCGGCGCGTGGATGCGCAAAATGGCGCGGCGGCGGCATACGGCGCCTCGACGGACGGCAGCTCGGCATCGGGCAAGCCGTTTGCCCGTGCAGCCGGCGCGGTGAATCCGGTGGACTACAGCCGGTCGTAATCGACCGCGCCCGCCGCGCCGATCGCGCGGCTCGGCCGCTCCAAGAAGAAGCCCGGCTCGATGCCGGGCTTTTTTCTGCGCGCTTCGTACGTTGCACTTCCCCGCTTTCATCGCGGCAGTGTTGGTATTCCCGCGTTCCTCAGACCACCCGCTGTCCCGCGTCGCAGTCGCGCAACCGCGCGTTCTTGCTCCCCACGGCATCCGTGCCATGTATATTTAGGTAGCCGCCGCCGAGCACAAGGACGGCACGCTTTCGGACGCTTCTTCACGTGCGCGTTGGCCCCGGATCGAACGGAGGGTAGCGATGGTTCGCCTGGTGATGATTCTCCTCGGCGTGGATTATCTGCGGACGCGCTGGCGCGGGCTCATGGCGTTGGGGCTTCTCAGCATCGCGCTTGGCGTGGTCATCTTCGCCGACGCGCTCGACGGCGCCCTCTATTTCCCGATCACACCGTTCGCCTGCCTGCTTCTGCTCGAAGGGCTGTCGACGCTCGCCGTCGCGTGGACCGGCATGGGCGGCCAGCGCACGCTGCGCTACGTGAAAGGGCTGACGTTCTGCGTGTCGGCGGGGCTCGTGCTGATCGGCGGCGAGCACGGCAACTTCATTCTTTCGATGATTTTCGGCACGCTCTTTCTCGTGGACGGCGCGCTCCAGATCATCTCGGCGAAAGTCGTCCGCTACCGGACATGGCGCCTCGCGATGGCGGGCGGCATGCTCGAACTCGCGATCGCGATCTTCTTCTACCAGCCCTATCCGGACCACTACGCCGGCACCGTCGCGTACTGCGTGGCCTTCGGCCTCTTCTTCGGCGGCTGGAACATGATCCTGCTCGCGCAGCGCGTGCGGCGCATGGCGGCCAACCCGGCCATCGCCAGCGACGACGCACCGCCCCAGCCCGGCAGCGATGGTGCCACGCCGCGCGCCGCGCGCGCGATGCCTTCCGTGACCCAGTGGGACGGTCCGCCCGAGGCGCACGAGCCCGCGCTCACCGTGCATGTCTGGACGCCCGTCGGCACGTCGAAGGTGCAGCCGCGGCGCCAGC
>Ga0247819_10001280_pt1 | contig 13763 bp, 14 predicted proteins | sample 13C_Xylose_Day6_FD_193428 | JGI IMG/M metagenome (GOLD analysis project Ga0247819, IMG submission 193428) | Soil microbial communities from agricultural site in Penn Yan, New York, United States - 13C_Xylose_Day6 | ecosystem: Environmental > Terrestrial > Soil > Agricultural land | place: USA... | reverse complement strand
ACCAGTCGGATGTGCCTATCCACATAGACCGGTAAATTGAGAAAAGTTCTAGGGATCAGTTGTTTAAAATGAGGACAACACTGGTGCTCGATTGTTCTGAAGATTGCTATCTGGTTGCGTACTGTCGGCCGAAAAGCACACCAGCTTACGCCCTTGTCTCACTCTGATACTGCCGCGGGCAGATGTTGAACCGGGCGCAAAACTCGCGGGAGAAATGCCATATCTTCACGACCGCTCCCCGATGGCAGCGGCCTCCCGCGATGATGGCGATGTTCGAGGCCCGGGGCTTAGAGAATCGAACGGATGGTGCCACCCTCAATACGCATGGCCATGCCGTTGAGCGCCGGTGAGGCGGCCAGGTGCAGGACACTGCAGGCCACCTCGTCGGGCTCGATCATGCGTCTGATCAGGGAGGTGGGTTCGGTTTCGTCAAAATAATCGTGTACCACCTGTTGCGCCGAGATGCCCTTCTCTTGCGCTATTTCCTGGTGGTAGCGCTTGACCGCATCGGTGTAGGTCGGCCCGGGGAGTATCGAGTTGACGCGCACAGCGGTGCCCTTGGTCAACTCAGCCAAAGCTCTTGAAACACCCAGCAGGCAGGTTTTCATCGCACCGTAATGCACCATCCACGGCTGTGGCTTGACGGCGGATTCACTGCTGATAAAGACGATCGACCCATGACCGCGATCGAGCATGTCCTTCATGACGAGACGCGTCATGCGCACACCGCTCATGACATTGACGTTGAAGTAATGAAACCACTGGGCATCGTCCGTTTCGAAGAAATCCCTGACCTCGAATATCCCGACATTGTTGATCAGGAAGTCGATTGGGCCGGACTCAAGGGCCATGCTGACCAGGCGCTGCGCCGCGCCCTCTTCCGTCAGATCGGCCACCAGGCCCTTACTGCGATCGCCCAGTTCTTCAACAGCCGCTTTCACTTCGTCTGCCACAAGCCCGCTGATGACGACGTTTGCACCTTCGAGGACGAAGCGTTGGGCGATGGCCTTGCCAATGCCTGTCGCCCCGCCTGTGATGAGTGCGGTTTTTCCAGCCAATTGATAATCCATGAAAGCCGCCTTGTTTGTTGTTATGCGCGAAATCATGCCCCAGGCTCGGGATGATGTCTTTCAAGGGTTGGTGAACACAGTTTCAGGGTAAATTTGAAAGTGAACACTTGACCTGCTGCGATCAAGAGGTGAGATGAGGTCCGATCCGCTCCAGCAGAAAATCGATAAATACTCGGACGCGATGGGGCAGTTGTTGTCCCGGGCCGATAAACACCGCATGAATCGCCTCGGTTTCACCACTGTTGTATTCCTCCAGCAGGGGTACCAGGCGTCCAGACTCGATATCGGCATTGATGTGAAAGCTCGCCAGCCTGGCGATCCCCAATCCAGCCAGCGCGGATTGGCGCATGCTCTCGCCATCACTGAGCAACACGTTGCCCATGGGCTCAATTTCGATGCGGCGGCCATCCGCATCAGAAAAAACCCAGGCTTGCGAATGACGATGGAAACCAAAACTGAGCCGGTTGTGTCGCTTCAGGTCATCCAGGCTTTTCGGTTGACCGAATCGTGCGATGTACGCTGGTGAAGCCACCGTGATCATCCGGCTTTCACCGAGTCGACGCTGAACCAGGCTCGACTCCCTCATCGGCCCGGTACGGATGGCGACATCGGCGCGCCGCTCCATCAGGTCCACAACCGTGTCGGTCAGCTCCACGTTCAGACTGATGTCCGGGTAAGCCGCGAGAAAATCAGGCAGTTGCGGTAGCAGGCAATGCAGACCAAAAGGCAGGTTGGCATTCACCTGAATCAACCCGCTAGGTTTGGTCACATTGGCGATGTCACGCTCGGCGGAGTCGATCAGTTCAAGAATCCGCAGGCATTCATTGTTGAATCGCTCACCTTCAGCCGTGAGTTCCAGGCGCCGTGTTGAACGATGAAGTAAACGCGCCCCCAGGCGCGTCTCCAGACGGGCGATCAACTTGCTCACCGCCGAGGGCGACATGTCCAGGCGCCGGGCGGCTTCGGAAAAGGTGCCCGCATTGACGACACGGGTGAAAACTTCCATCTCGCCAGAGCGATTAATGTCCTTGAGGTTTAGCATGAACTGTATTCACAGATACTTGTAGTTAGAGCAGTCTAGCTCATAAAGAGACCCCGTCGTATCGTGAATGGATTCCTTGACCAGGAATGGCTGCGTCTTTTTTTCGAGTAAAGACCCGGCGAACTCACGATAAGAAAGGAGACAGAGCATTGAAAATTTTCGTTACTGGCGTGACGGGTTACATCGGCGGTTCCATTGCCAAATACCTGGTGGATGCGGGCCATGAAGTCAGCGGTTTGCTGCGTAACCCGGAACAGCGCGCAGCGTTGCAGGCATTGGGCATTACCCCGGTACTCGGCACCCTGGACGACGCTTTTATCCTGACCGAACAGGCACGTGCTGCCGACGCCGTTGTGAACGCGGCCAATTCGGATCACCTGGCCTCCGTCCAGACCTTTATCACAGCCCTGAGCGGCACCGGCAAAGTGCTGCTGCATACCTCCGGTTCCAGTGTGGTAGGTGATGATGCACGCGGTGCCTATGAGCGCGCCGAGATCTTCACCGACGAGACCCCCTTCACGCCCATGGACATCCGCAAGGATCGGGTCGAGATCAATCAGATTGTGCGTCGTGCCGGTGTTGAACAAGGTATTCGCAGCATCGTGTTCTGCCCGACCATGATTTACGGTGAGTCATTGGGGTTACCGGCAAAAAGCGATCAATTGCCCAAACTGTTTGCGCAATCACGCAAGTATCATGCAGGCGCCTACATGGGGGCCGGCGTGCATCGCTGGTCCAACGTGCACATTGAAGATCTGGCTGAGCTGTATCGGCTGGCAATCGAAAAGGCCCCATCGGCCTCGATTTTCTTCGCCGAAAACGGTGAGGCATCGTTCCTCGAAATCGCTGCATCAATCAGCAAATCCCTTGGCTATGGCGGCGAAGTCAAGAGCTGGCCGGCCGATGAAGCCATTGCCTTGCTCGGAGATTGGGCGCGTTTTGCCATTGGCTCCAACAGCCGTGTTCGCGCGGTTAACGCCCGGGCGCTGCTGGGCTGGAAGCCAAAGCGCGAATCGATTTTGCAATGGATCGAAAACAGCGGCGTGCAATGGTAATAACCGCTGAGTGTAGAGAGATTGAAAGCTCACTTCGGTGAGCTTTTTTTATGCCCTGGGCAATGCCCCTCGCGGAAAAATCACTCCCATAAAAAAACGTGCAACCAGGGTTTTCGTCATGAAAACCCTCGTTGCACGTCAGGCTCAAAAAGCCTAAAGGGAACAATCGTTGTTGCGTGATTGTCGGTCGCTCAAATCGGCAGCGACCCAGATATCAAGGCTTAACCCAACACCTCAAGCGCTACACTTTCGATACCCGGTCCATCCAGCCGATAGTGTCGATAGAGGTGAGTCGGCGGCGCGATGAGGCTGTATTCGTCGTAGATGCCATGACGCCGCACTTTGACGCCTATGCCTTCCTCTGCGATCACTTCACACACAGCCCCGCCCAGACCGCCAATGATGTTGTGTTCTTCAACGGTCAGAATGGCCTGGCTGTTGCGCGCGGCGGTCAATACCGCCTCGCGGTCCAACGGTTTGATGGTGGTCATGTCGATCACGCCCACCGAACGCCCCGCTGCATTCAAGGCCCTTGCCGCTTCGAGGGCCGGATGAACCGTAGAGCCAGTGGCGATGATGGTCAGTTCTTCACCCGTCAGGTGCACGGTTGCCTTGCCGAAGACAAAATCGGGAACGGTCTCGTACACCACCGGATCGCGCCCACGCTGAATGCGGAAGTAGATTGGTTGCGGGTAGTTGGCCGACGCCAGAATCGCCGCCTTGAGTTGATTGCCATCGGCGGGAGCAACCACCGTGATGTCGGCAATCGAACGCATGATCGCCAGGTCTTCGGTGGCGTGGTGCGACGTGCCGTAGAACCCTAGCGAGATCCCGGCGTGGTGGCCGATCAAACGCACTGGCAGCGCCGAATACGCCACGTCCATGCGGATCTGTTCACAGCACAGCAACGGCAGGAAAGAAGCGAAGGTCGCCACGAACGGCTTCATGCCCACCGCCGCCATACCGGCTGCGGCAGACACCATGTTCTGCTCGGAAATGCCGAACTGCACGAATCGCTCAGGGTGCAGACCCGCGAATTTTGACAGGCCGTTGGAGTACTGCAGGTCGGCGGTACCGGCAACGACCGGTTCGCCCCGCTCGACCAGTTCGATCAAGGCATCCGACAAGGCATTCAAGCTCGGTGTCTGACTGTTCAGTTCCCGGTACTGCCAGGAGTTGTTCGACAGAGGTGCAGTATTCATGAGTTAAATCACCTTGCTTTTGATTTCGTCGATAGCACGTTGCGCATCTTCGGGGTCGAGATAACCCAGGTGCCAACCCGGCTCGGTTTCCATATAGGAAACCCCTTTGCCTTTGACGGTATTGGCGATGATGCACACCGGTTGCGTGCGGGCAGTGTCGGCCTTGAGTCGGCGCAACAGACGGGTGACTGCCGCGAGATCATGGCCATCCACCACGTGGGTTTCCCAACCGAAGGCAACCCACTTGTCCGCCAACGGCTCGATACCGATGACGTCGTCGACATTGCCGTCGAGCTGAAAGCCATTGCGATCGATGATCGCCACCAGGTTGGCGGTTTTATGGTGAGCGGCCGACAGCGCGGCTTCCCACACTTGCCCTTCCTGCATTTCCCCGTCGCCGAGCATCACGTAAGTGGTGAACGACTTGCCCAGCATCCGCCCGGCCAGGGCCATGCCCAGTCCGCCGGATAGCGCATGTCCAATGGAGCCGGAGGAGAAATCCACACCCGGCACTTTGCGCATATCCGGGTGATCGCCCAGCGGATTGCCCAGACGCGTGTAATTGTCGAGGATCTCTTTCGCGAAGAAGCCCCACTCCACCAACACCGGAAACAGCCCGACGGCCGCGTGCCCCTTGCCCATCATGAAGCGGTCGCGGTCGGGCCATTTGGGCTCGGCGAATCGCAGGTCCATCACGTCGTAGTACAACGCCGCGAACAGCTCGGCGGCGGAAAATACCGAGGTGTAGTGGCCGACTTTGGCGATCTCGATCAGTCGGATGGTTTCCAGGCGAATGAACTGGGCTTTCTCCCGCAGCCGAGCCAACTCTTTGTCAGTCAGTTCAAACCCGCGATCCGCGCTTTCGCGCAAGTCTGTCAAATCAGTCATATGTCGTATCCAGGCGCATTACCAAAGTTTCGGCCGCATCCGCGATGCGGCCGCACACAAGCCCAACGCAATCGGGCGATTACTGCGCTTTCAATCGTGGGGTCATGTAGTCGTTGAGGCGCGGCATGACCTGCTGCGCGGTGAGTTGCATCGAGCGCCGCCACAGCGCCTCGTCGTCCCACTCATGGAAGGTGGTCATCAAGGTGCCGAACGGCCCGGTCTGCTCACTGAACGCGACCAGTTGCTCGGTGACGGAGTTCACGTCGCCGTAAATCACCATTTCCTTGATGCAGTGATCGACTGTCACTTCCTCGTCCGTCATGTCGGGACGGGTCTTGAAGATCTTGGTGTAGTGGTTGGTGGCCAGGTTATCGATCATGTAGTCGAAATAGCGCCGCAACGTGCAGCTCTCTTGTGCCAGATAGTCCTCGGCCTGGGCCTGAGAGTCGGCGACAAATACCGAGCGGGCCACGCGCCAGTTGTTGGCATCGGCCTTGATCCCGGCACTCTCTGCGCCCTGAAGATAAGCTTGCCAATGGGAAGCCACGGTGGCCGTCGGGTTGAAGTTGGCCGACATCAGATCCCAATCCTTGGCACCCGCCAGTTTCGCGGTGCCGGAAAACGGACTCATGGCCGTGGTTGCCACCCTTGGAAACGGCTTCTGGAATGGCGTCGGCATGTAGCCGATTTCCAGCTCATGATGCACTGCGTCCTTGAGGCTGACCTGGTAGTGCGGCGAGGTAAAATCATAGGGTGCGCCCGAGTTCCAGATCGCGCGGATCATCTCGTAGCACTCCACCATCATCTGCCCACGGTCCTTACCGTTGCTGCCATACACCTCAAAGTCGGAAGCCAGCCCACCCGGGCCGATGCCCATGATGAAACGCCCCTTGGACATGTGGTCGAACATCGCGGCATCTGCGGCGATACGGGCCGGGAAATGATGCGGAAGATTCAGCACGCCGGTGCACAATTTCATGCGCTGGGTCAGCGGAATCAGCGTGGAAAGAAATTGCAGCGCGTTGGTGATCGGCTCGGTGCGCTGTGACGTATGTTCACCGACCCAAAGCTCATCAAAACCGACGCTATCGGCATGGACAGCACAAGCAATGTCCTGATCGTACATCTCGTGATAGTCCCAGCCCTTGTGATGAAGTGGCTGCATGAACATGGCGAGTTTCATGTCGTTCTCCTGCTGTTTTCAATGACCGGTGCGCCGCTAATGGTTTTTCGCAACACACCGTTTTCATGACGAGCGCTCGTTTCGCAGGCGTGCCAGTGCCGGCGCTGCAAGTCGCAACGATCAAGGAATGGTTTAAATATCCGGGGCCAGTGACGCGTTACATCCGCGCGAACAACAAACCCTCAAACGTTTTATTTACGCTTCAACTTCCGTGCAGCAACCAACCGCCGTCCACCAGCAGATCGACGCCGGTCACATAGGACGACAGCGGCGAAACCAGGAACAACACCGCATTGGCGATCTCCCAGGGCTCCGCTGCCCGGCCCAGGGCGATGTTGCCCAGCACGTTGTTCTGCCGGTGTTGCTCAAGCAGTTCCGGCGCCAGGTTGCCCGGCGTCGCGGTCAAGCCGGGTGAGATCGAATTCACCCGAATATTGAAGCTGCTCAAATCCTTTGCCAGGCTTCGGGTCATCGCCAATACCGCGCCCTTCGAGGCGTCGTAGGTGCAATGATTGGCCATGGGCCGATGACCGCAAATCGATGACAGATTGACGATCGCCCCGGCGCTGTTCAGCCGGCGCATGTGCCGCTGTGCCGCCTGAGCCCCCAGGAACACTGCGCGCACATTGATCGCATGGAGCGCATCCCAAAAATCCGCCTCGATCTCATCAATCGCCTTGAGCGGATAGACGCCAGCGTTGTTGACCCAGATGTCCAGGCCACCGAAACGCTCGATCGCGGCATTCGCCAGCCGCTCAATGTCACCCGGCTGGCTGACATCGGTGGCTTCAAAGGCCACGGCGTAACCGGCTTCGATCAATTCATCGCTGCGCTCCGGCGCCAGGCTGCCGATCAGTACATTGGCCCCGGCTTCGGCCAGGCGCCGACTGATGGCAAGGCCAATGCCGCTGCTGCCACCGGTGACGACTGCGGTTTTTCCGGACAAATCCAGCAGTTCCGCAAAGGGTCGATACGGCAGGGCCTGGTAGGGATTCGACATGTTTGAGCCTCCTCGATTAGCGCCCGTCATCAAGCGGTTGCCAGGGTCATGATGCTGTCGGGGGCGATCTGTGGCCGATGCAAGATGCCTTGGGAGCAGCCCCGCGCCATCACCATCACGCGATGAGAAAGGCCAATGACTTCCTCAAGGTCGGAACTGACTACGATCACCGACACCCCGGTTTTAGCCAGATTGATGATCAACTCGTAAATCGCCGCGCGTGCGCCCATGTCGATACCTCGGGTCGGCTCGTCGAGAATGATGACCTTCGGGTTGCGCGCGATCCATTTGGCGATCACCACTTTCTGTTGGTTGCCACCGGACAGTTTGTCGAGCATCTGCCCTGCCACGCCCTTGATGCCCAACGTTGCAATGCGCTCGCGCGCAAACGCCGCAACCCGGTGGTTGGCCATCACACCGCACGAGCTCAGGCTATCCAGGTTGCAGTAGGCCAGGTTCTCGGCAATCGTCTGGCTCAGCACCACGCCTTCCGATTTGCGGTCCTCGGGAATCAGCACGACACCCGCATTGATTGCCGCCAGTACGTTATTGGCTGGCAGTGATCGGTCCCCGAGCATCACCCTGCCCTGGCTCAACGCACTCAATCCGGCGATCGCCTGAACCAGCTCCGTACGACCGGCGCCGACGATGCCGGCAATGCCGAAAATCTCCCCGGCCTTCACGGCAAATGACACATCGTGAAAGCGCCCTGCCTTGTCCGACAGTTGCTCGACGCTCAACACCACGGCCTCCCCAGGCGCCGGCAACTCCGGAAACAGACGGTCGATCGGGCGCCCCACCATCTGCGACACCAGAACGCTGACCTCGGCTTTTCCGCTGTCGTGACGCGCGATCAGATGGCCATCGCGCATGACCACGACCTTGTCGGCGATCCGGGCGATCTCGTCCATGCGATGACTGATGTAGATGAAGGACACGCCCTCCTTTTTCAGTTCCTCTATCTGTTTGAACAACAGGTCGGTTTCGTCCTTGCCGAGGGCCGCGGTCGGCTCGTCGAGAATCAACAGGCGCGAATTGAGCGTCAGCGCCCGGGCTATTTCCACCAACTGCTGGGCCGCGATTTTCAGTTGCCGCACCGGGGTATCCGGTGATATGTCCAGCCCCAGTCGCCGTAGCTGTTTCTCTGTTTCACGGAACATCTTCTTGCGATCGATGATGCCGTCACGGGTCGGCAGGTGACCGAGGAAAACGTTCTCCGCCACACTCAAATCCGCCAGCAGGTGAATTTCCTGATGGATCATGTTGATCCCCAGCGCCATGGCCGCCCCCGGTCCAGTCGGTGCATACGGTTCACCGGCCAGAAACATCGTGCCTTTGGACGGTGTCAGTGCGCCGGCAACGATGGAGGAAAAAGTCGATTTACCCGCGCCGTTTTCCCCCAGCAACGCCACCACTTCTCCATAGCCGATATCCAGGCTGATATCCTCCAGCACCCTGACCGAATTGAATGACTTGCCGATGTTGCTCGCCCGGAACAGCGGCTCCTGGGGACGACTGTTCGCCTTCATGATGTGCCCTCCGTCTACCGTTCTCACGGATGCTTCTCAAGGAAAGCGGCAGCGTTTTCCCGAGTCGTGACGAAGGCCGGCAACAGCTGAGTCTTGGTGACTTGCCTTCCTTGCTGCAGATCGACTGCGGTGCGCAATGCCGTACGCCCCATTTCCACCGCTTGCTGAGTAATGGTCATGTCCAGTTTGCCGTCGCGGATCGCTTCAAGGGCGGAGGGCAAACCGTCATAACCGAACACCCAAACCTTGTGATCGGTGTTCGCTACCTTTACCGCCTGGGCCGCACCGAGTGCCGGCGCATCGGATCGGCCGATGAACACGTTGATCTGCGGATTTTTTTGCAGCATGTCCTGCGCGACCTTGAAACCGTTGTCTTGCAGCCAGTCAGTCGGTTTGCGGTCGACGATCTTCATGTCCGGCGCCTCGGACAGCACTGCATCCAGGCCTTTGGCACGAGCCACTTCCGTGGAATCGCCGAGGGTGCCCTGGAGCAAGCCGATCTCTGCCTTGCCACCGGTCAACTTGATCATTTGCCGGGCGAGTTCCCCCGCCGCCGCCAGATTGTCGGTGGAGACATAGGCATCGCATTCGACGTTTTTCGGGAAGTTGTCAATGCAGATCACCGGCACACCTTGCTGCCGTGCCAAGCGCACCGGCACGGCCGAAGCGGCGCTGCCAGTGGCGGTGTACAACAACACATCGATGCCTTTACTCAACATGTCCTGAATCTGACTGACCTGGCGCGCCGGGTCGGCCTGGGCATCGGCCACCAGCACATTCTTGATACCGAGGCTCTTGGCCTGCTCCATGACGCCATCACGAACCATCAGGTAGAACACCCATTGCAAGCTGGGGATCGACATCCCTACGGTCATCTCATCCGCAGGTTTGCCTTGGGCAAAAGCACCGGCCGACATCAAGCAACCCAACAGCGGCAACCCAAAAAAACGTAGCGAAAACGTGGACAGGCTCATGTTGTTATCCTTCTTATTGTGCATAGGAGCGATGGTGAGTTTCGGCAGCCATTCGAATTCAATCAGCCTTGCGCTTGAGCAGATCGAGCATTACCGCGAAGGCGATCACCGCGCCTATAACCACTTGCTGGACGAAGGGTGAAATGCCCGCCAGGTTCAGGCCGTTTCGCAAGACACCGATGATCAACACGCCGATGATGGTGCCAACCACACTTCCCGCACCGCCCTTGAGGCTGCCTCCACCAATGACCACGGCGGCGATCACGTCCAGCTCATAGCCGACACCCGCACCGGCGCCGGCGGTGTCCAGACGGGAAGTCATGATGATGCCGCCCAGCGCCGCGCAGATGCCCGAGATGATGTACACCGCACTGGTGTAACCCTTGACCCGGATACCCGCGAGCTTGGCCACTTTGCTGCTGCCACCAATCGCATACAGGCTGCGGCCGGGAACGGTGAATTTGAGTACGAACCAAAACACCAGCGCCAGCACGACGAAGCAGCTGACAGTCAGCGACAGCACGCCGCCGTAGCGAATGACCGAGAGGTTGCTGAACCATTCCGGGAAGCCACTGACCTGCGCTCCGTCGGTGACCATATAGGCCAGGCCGCGGGCGATGGACATCATTGCCAGTGTTGCGATGAACGATGGAAGGCCTGCCCTGACAACCAGCAATGCCGTGGTCGAACCACACGCTGCGCCGACGGCCAATGCTCCAAGCATGGCCGCCCACATCGGCAAGCCGAGTACCTGTTCGAGCCAGCTCATGACCATGATCGCTACTGCCAGCACAGCCCCCACGGAGAGGTCGATGCCACCGATCAGAATCACCAGTGTCATGCCCAGCGCCATGATGCCGAGCACCGTCACCTGATCCAGCACATTGAGCAGGTTACTCAGGGTCAGGAAGCTATCGGTAAACACGGTTAATACTGCACATAACAACAACAACCCGACCATCGGGCCTGCCACGCTGGTGTCCAGGCCGATCCACTTTGGAATCGACCCGGGCAATCTTGCTTTTGCCAACAACTGATTGTTCATACCCACATCCACTTCTTATGTAATTGTTATAAGATCGAGCACTACGCGATGACTACGGCTTAACAACCCAACTCCCGATAACGTCCTCCCATATAGAGAAGTGGCTCAACCAATGGTCGTGTAATGACATCGATCACGTTGCCGATAATCACCGTGTGTGTACCGTGTTCAATCTCTTGCACAACTTCGCAAAAGATCGCCGCCTGAGCGTCGGCCAGGTAACGAATACCGTGAACACCGATGCGCCAGTCACCATCGACAAAGCGCCGTTCGCGCAGATCGGGCTGACTGAAAATCTTGCAGATGGGTTCATGTTGGCTCTGCAGCATGTTCACGCAGAAAAGCCCTGAACGCTTGATGATCGGCGAGGCGCTGGCTGTTCGGTTAACACAGATCAGCGCCGAGGCGGGCTCCATCGACACCGAGGAAAAAGCAGTCGCTGCCAGACCGTGGGGCTGCCCCTCGTCATCAAGTGTGGTGATCAGGGTTAAAGAAGAGGCAAAGCGGCCCATTGCCGATTTGAACTGGCCGACCACGTCTATCGAAGAGGCGGCCTCTTGATATTGAACGCACATAACATAAACCCTCTTTTTATTGTGACTCACAGGCACTGGATTTCATTATTAACATTCACCCCAACTTTTCTATTCGATTTTAGAAAATTCACTTTTCACCTCCCCTGAAAGATGAACTCAACAACAAACATATTTGAATTACCTTCACAGAGGCGCCGAAACACCGATTCCAAAGCGGTTTCACTTCTATTTCACACTTTGCAAACGGTTTTGATTAGATGGTTTTTGCTGAATAATTGGCTGATACTTTGTGAATAATAAAAAGCAACTTAAATGAGGCAAACCATCATGGTCGATCGATTACAAGACATGCGCCTGTTTCGTCTTGTCGTTCAGACAGGATCGCTTTCAACGGCGGGCCGCCAAATGGGTCTGTCGCCCGCTGCCATGAGCGGGCGCCTCAAGGCGATGGAGGAGTTCTATGGTCTGCGGCTGCTCAAGCGCAACACTCGAAGCTTGAGCCCCACCGCCGAAGGGCAGTTGCTGTTTGAAAACGCCCAGAAGATCCTCGAAGAGGTCGACGCACTCGACAGCATCATAAAAAACGGCCACAGCGATCTGCTCGGCACGATCGGTCTGACGTGCCCCATCGATCTGGGGCGACAGTGGATCAGCCAACTGGTCGATAGCTTCATCAGCGAAAATCCGCAGATCCGTATCCGCCTGTTTTTCACCGACCGCGTACTCGATTTTGTTGAGTCTGGCTCGGACATCGCGATCCGCTTTGGCGACCTTCCGGACAGTTCCCTTATCGCCCGCTCCCTGGGCGTTGACCGACAAATAGTTTGCTGCTCTCCCGAGTATCTTGAGCAGCACGGTGCACCGCTGAAGCCGGAAGACCTGCTGCAGCACAACTGCCTGGTGCACACGCGTGCAGATTTCACCCTGGACCGCTGGAAATTCATGAGCAAGGGTGTGGCAACCACAATTCAGGTCAAGGGCAATCGACTGGCCAATGACGGTTACACCTTGCGTCAATGGGGGGTGCAAGGCTTGGGGATTATCTGGAAATCACATTGGGAGGTGGCGGACGACATACAGGCTAAACGGCTGATTCCGCTACTCGAAGACTTTCAATGCCCGAGCACCGGGTTTCACCTTCTCACCGAGGGCGGCAAAAAGTTGCCATTACGGGTAAAGACCTTCGTCGATTTTGCGGTGCAATACTTCAAAAAAATCGACACACCTCCCCAGCACAACCTGCCATTACCGTAACAACCGATGCTCAGACGATCGATCGTAATATTCGCAGCGCGGGGTATCATCGTCGGCAAGCCTCGAAATGCCCAAGGCCATTGTGTTTGCCGTAACCAATGGCGCTTGAGTTTCGACTGGCCTTCCCTACTTTGTCTCCAAAGGAACCCGCAATGCCCCCAGGCAAACGTGAACTGGCACGGATCGAACGCCAGTTGATTACCACGCTCACCGAAGCGTGCGAAATCGCGAAAGGTGAAATCAAAGGCTTTACCTGGCTCACCCACACCGGTGACCTGAATGCGTTGGCTCAAACCCTGAAGGTAATCTGGGTGTTCGAAACCCTGGCTGACCGAAAGCTCGCCCAAGTTGACGCGAAGACGCGCATCTTTGAACTGACGGCCATTGCATTGAATGAGGCCAACATCGATCTGGTGCCTTCAGACCTCACTGTGCGCTTCGACTCTGAGCAAGAGTGCCAAAGCACGCACGGTGGCAATTGGCAAAAGCGCCTCGCGGCCAAAGGTGTCTGACGATGGCTAAAGAAATCGAAAACCCCTGCATTTCTGTTTGCCAACTGAGTGGTGATCTGTGTGTGAGTTGCGGGCGCAGCAAGGAAGACATCAGGAAGTGGAAACGCATGAAGCGGCCGGAAAAAATGGCCGCTGTGCAAAGGGCATCGGTGCGCTTGAAAGCGCTGAAAAAAACAAAATAGTTCGCCCCTTTTCAGCGTCATGTTTCTCGACAGTTGGCAGCAAAATGGGGAACCACGTACTCGCCCAGCTCCTGAACGACTTCGTGCGCTGGGCGGCGGCCTTATTTGAGGTTCAAGCCGACGTGCTTGACGCCGATCTCCTGTCACCATGACGGGGATGCTGCCCAATCGACGCATTTGCCCCTTCCCCACAATATCCCTCCTCCGCCTTTCGAAAAGACATACGGCATGTACGCCACTTGACATACGAAGCGAATGTTAAATAGCATGCCTGACATACGACGCGTATGG
>Ga0247819_10001279_pt1 | contig 13768 bp, 14 predicted proteins | sample 13C_Xylose_Day6_FD_193428 | JGI IMG/M metagenome (GOLD analysis project Ga0247819, IMG submission 193428) | Soil microbial communities from agricultural site in Penn Yan, New York, United States - 13C_Xylose_Day6 | ecosystem: Environmental > Terrestrial > Soil > Agricultural land | place: USA... | reverse complement strand
GCGCGCGACGTTCTTGCAGACGTACTTGTAGATCATCACGTTGTCCGCCATCCGCGTGAGCGTCGTGAACTTCATGTCGATCTCGTTCTGCCCCGCGGTGGCCACCTCGTGGTGGTGGATCTCGACCTGGATGCCGGCCTGCATCAGCGCCAGCACGATCTCCGAGCGGATGTCCTGCAGCGTGTCCTGCGGCGGCACCGGGAAGTAGCCTTCCTTGTAGCGCGACTTGTAGCCCAGGTTGCCGCCGCGGTACGCGCCTTCGTCGGCGCCCGTGTTCCACGCGGCCTCGGCCGATTCGACGTGGTAGTAGCCGCTGTGCTCGTCCTGGCCGAAGCGGATCGAGTCGAAGATGAAGAACTCCAGCTCGGGCCCGAAGTAGCAGGTCTGGGCGATGCCGCCGTCCTTCAGGTGCAGCTCGGCCTTGCGGGCGATGTGGCGCGGGTCGCGCGAATACGGCTTGCCCAGCACCGGGTCGTGCACGTCGCAGATCATCGAGAGCGTCGGAACCGAGCAGACCGGGTCGACGAAAGCCGTGGCCGGGTCGGGCTTGAGCAGCATGTCCGACTCGTGGATCTCCTGGAAGCCGCGGATCGACGAGCCGTCGAAGCCGATGCCCTCGCTGAACAGCCCCTCGTGCACCTCCGGCAGCGTGATCGAGAAGTGCTGCCACTGGCCCGGCAGGTCGGTGAACTTCAGGTCGACCACCTGGATGCCGGTGTCCTCGATGAGCGAGATGACATCGCGCGGCTTGCCGGGCCGGTCGATCCGGTAGCTGCCGGGCGCGATGGAAACCGCGCCCGTTTTCGTAGCGGCTTGCTGAGCAGGCATGGCGCCCTCCTGGACGAGGTGGACACGCGATCAAGCATAGGTCGCGGTGCGGCAAAGGCAATGCGCATCGCCGACCGCAAGCCGCTCAGCTAGGAGGTGCGCAGCGCCGGCTTGCCGTCTGCTCTGCGTTCCGCCGGCGACCAGTCGGTGAGATGGATGGCCAACGCGAGACCGGCGCCCATCACGAACAAGCTCAGCGCGATGACGACATACAGCGTCTGCGGCGAGCCGCCCATCGCATGGACCGCGACCCATCCGCCCACCGCCACGACCAGCAGCCTCGCCGTGCTCGCCATCAGCGGCCACGCCAGTCGACCGGCGCCTTGCGACGCGAAGAACAGCGCGAGCCCGAGGCCGAAGAAGCCGTAGCTGGCGCCGACGATGCGCAGGTAGGCGCTGCCCGCCGCCTGGATCTGCGCGTCCGCGCTGAACAGAGCCATCCACGCCTGCGGCCAGGCCGCCGCGGCGAGCCCGATGAGACCGGTCAGCGCGCACACCAGGCCGGCGCCGGTCCAGGCCACGCGCTTGGCGCGCTGGCCCTGCCGCGCGCCGAGGTTGGTCGCCACCATGGCCGTGAGCGCGCTGCCGATGCCGAAGGCGATCGGCACCAGGATGTACTCCAGGCGCGCCGCGATGCCGTAGGCCGCCACGGCCACGCTGCCGAAGGTGCCGACGTAGGCGGTGGCGAGGCCGATCGACGCGTTGCTCAGGATCGAGCTCCCTGAGGAAGGCAGGGCCAGGCCGAGGATGCGGCCGAAGGCGCTCTTCTGCAGTTGCCAGCGCGGGCCGAGGACGCGCACGGGTTGGCCGCGCCGCGACAACCACGCGAGCAGCGCCAGGGCCGAGACGGCGTTGCACGTGACCGTGCTCGCGGCAGCGCCCGCGACGCCCAGCGCCGGAATCGGTCCCGCGCCGAACACCAGCGTCGGGCACAGCACCAGGTGCATGGCCGTGGTGGCGACCAGGGCGAGCGCGGCCGCGCTCATCTGCCCCGTGCCGCGCGCGACGCCGGCCAGCACGTTCACCGACCAGATCGCCGCCGCGCCGGAGAACAGCACCGCCGCGTAATTCCCCGCCTGCTCCAGCACGCGATCGCGCGCGCCCATGGCCGCGTACAGCGCCGGGCTGGAAGCGATCAGCGTGAACAGCAGCGAAGCCGCCAGCCCGACCAGCAGCGCGTGCTGCGCGAGACGCGTGGCCTCGCGCGCATCGCCCGAGCCCAGCGCGCGCGCCACCATGGCCGTGGTGCTGCCGCCGAGTCCTCCGGCGGACATCTGCAGCATCAGCATGGCCAGCGGCAGCACCACCGCCACGCCGGCCAGCGCGTCGGCGCCGAGCCGGCCGACGATGTAGCCGTCGAAGCCGATCACCACGGTGTTGGCGAACAGGCCCAGCACGTTGGGCGTGGCCAGCCGCAGCAGCGTGGGCAGCACGGGGCCGCGCAGCATGCGCTGCGTGGCGGGCGAAGCGGCGGCCGAGCTCATGCCGCGGCCAGGTAGGCCGGCGTCGCCGAGGAGAGGGACTGCTTGACCTGCTGCGCGGCATGGTCGGCGAGCACTTCGTCCGCGCCCGCTTCCAGTCCGTCGAACGCCGCGCGCACGATCGCCTCCGGCGTGGACTTCGGCATGTCGATCCCGCGCGTGAGGTCGGTGTCCACGAAACCCATGTGGAGCGCGGTCACCTGCGTGCCCTGCTCGCGCAGCTCGTGCCGCAGGCCGTTGGTGAGCGCCCAGGCGGCCGACTTGGTGGCGCCGTACGTGCCCAGCAGCGGGCGATTGATCCAGCTGGCGATCGACAGCACGTTCAGCAGCGCGCCGCCGCCGTGGGCCGCGAGCACCGGCGCGAACGCCTGGGCCATGCGCAGCATCCCGAAGAAGTTCACGTCGAGCTGGCGCCGCGCGGCTTCGTCGGCGGTGTCCAGCAGGAAGCCGCCGGTCTCGGCCACGCCGGCGTTGTTGATGAGAAGCGTGACGTCGCGGCATTCGCGAGCGGCTCGCGCCACCTGCTCGGGGTCGGTCACGTCGAGCTGGATCGGCAGCACGCCCGGCAGCTTGACGCTGCCCGGATCGCGCGCGGCGGCGTAGACGCGACGCGCGCCGCGGGCGAGCGCCTCACGGGCGAAGGCTTGGCCGATGCCGCGATTGGCACCGGTGATGAGGACGACGGCGTTGGCGAGTTGCATGGCGGGCTCCTGTTCATATGATGGTCGTCATATCGACCGGCGAAAGAAAAACGCCGCGAGGCGTCGGGCGGATGAGCGGCCCTACGACCGCGGGGATTCGAATTGCTCCAGCAGGAAGCGGCGCGAAGCGGCCAGGTGGCGCTTGCCGCGCGCGTTGTCGCCGAGCGTGCGCGCGATCTGCAGCGCGCCGACCAGCTGCGAAGCGACGATGCCCGCCGTTTCGGCGGGGCTGTCGGGCGGTAGCGCGTCCTGCACGGCCGAGATCAGTGAAGCGATGCGGGCCGCACCGGCCGCGCGCACCGTCTCGGATTGCCGGGGCAGCTCCGAAGCCAGCGCCGCCACGGGACAGCCGGTCTCCGGCGATTGCAGGTGCCGCTCGGCCAGGTAGCTCTCGACCAGCGAGCGGAAGGAGCTGTGCGACCTGGCTTCGCCCGCGGCCACCGAACGCTGCAGCCGCGCCTGGCTGTCCTGCCCGGCGCGCACCAGCGCCTCGGCCAGCAGCGCGTCGCGCGAAGGAAAGTGCGCGTAGAAGCCGCCGTGCGTGAGGCCGGCCCGCTTCATGATGTCCGCGACGCCCACGCCGCTGAAGCCGCTCTTGCGCAGCACGCGCGCGGCGGTGTCGAGGATGCGGTCGTGGGTCAGCTGCTTGCGGCCGGCGGGGGCGGTGTCCATGGGGCGAAGCATACGCCTCGTATGATGACCATCATATGGGTGGGGATTCGGCGAATCGCCTGGCTCCCCATCGGAAACACTTGATTGCCGTGTTGGCGACCCGCGGGCGCCGCTCCCATCCTGCAACCGCGCCGTCCGGTGCTCGTAATGGGGGGACACGCCATGGCGATCACGATCCCCCATCACGGCCGCCTGCTGGCGGGATGTGCCGGTCTCCTGCTGGGCGGGGGCGGCTGCCACCTGATCTACCATTGCCGATTGCCCACTCAGGACGTCCCATGCGCCTTTCAGGCATGGCCGCATCACTCGGTACCGGTGGCCGCGGCGCCATGTTCGCCGGCGTTGCGCTTTTCACGGCCGTGGCCGTCGTGGCCGCCGGCGCCTTGTGGCGCGAAAGGCACCTGACACTGAAGCAGGCGCGGGATGACGCGGCCATGCTCTCGGCGGTGATGGAGGAGAGCACCGCACGCACCTTCGATTCCGTCGACATGGCCTTGGCGGGGCTGGCGCAGCATCTCGAGTCTTCCCGTCCGGCCCGGCACGATGCAGGCACGCGCGAATTGATGCATGAGCGCCTGAGGCAACTGCCCACCGTGCGGGCCATCTTCGTCATCGGCCCGGACGGATACATCCAGCACGACACCGACTATCCGAAGACGCCGGACGTTTCGCTGGCGGATCGAACCTATTTCAAGGTCTTCGCCGAGCAACCCGCGGTTCAGCGGCATCTTTCGCAAGCCTTGCAAAGCCGGTCGGGGCTGGGCTGGTTCGTCGCGGCGAGCCGGCGCATCACGGCGCCGGACGGCCGGTTCGGCGGCATCGTGGTCGCGGCCGTGCAGCTCGACACTGTCGCGCGGCTGTATCTCAAGCTGGGCCTCGGCGAAGGCCGCCAGCTCACGCTCTTCCAGCGCGACGGACTGCTTCTGGCGCGCTACCCGGACGACGGCCACACCGGCCGCTCGTACGCGGATCTGCCGGTATTCGCGCAACTGCTGCCACGCTCGCCGACGGGCGTGTTCGACACCGACGGACCGCCGTACTCCGACGTGCGGCGCATCGTCAGCTACCGCGCCCTCGAGAGCCAGCCGCTGGTCGTCGTCGTCGCGGCCAAGCAGGATGCGGTGCTGGCCGGCTGGTCGCGCCTGGCCACGGGCGTGTCGGTCGCATTGATGCTGTTCGGGCTGCTCACGGCCGTCAGCGTTTTCGCCTACGAGCAACGCCGGCTTCACCAGCGGCGCGCGCAGGCGCACAGCGATGCCGCCGCGCAAGCCACGGCGCTCGCCGAGCGGATGCGCGCACTCGCCGGCGAACTCGCCGCGGCCGACGAGCGCAAGACGCAGTTCCTCTCGACGCTTTCGCACGAACTGCGGAACGTTCTTTCGCCCATCCAGGTCGGCCTGGCGATCGTCGAGCGGGCCGATCCTGCTTCGGAGCAGGCCAGGCGTGCATGGGACGTCGTTCGCGCCCAGGTCGCCCAGCTGCGTTTGCTGGTGGACGACCTGATGGACGTTGCGCGGGTGAGCAGCGGCAAGGTGGCGCTGGATTTGCAGCGTGAGGATCTTCGCGACGTCGTCGCGCAGGCGGCCGCTGCCGCACAGGGTGCGATGGACAAGGCCGGGCACGTCCTGTCCGTGCGGTTGCCGGATGAGCCCGTCTGGGTCCAGGTGGACCGCAGGCGGCTGCTGCAGGTCATGGCCAATCTCCTCGGCAATGCCGCGAAGTACACGCCTTCTGGCGGCGGCGCGATCTCGGTCGAGGTGCGGAAAGGTGCGCGTGCCACGGTCGAGGTGCGGGACAACGGCCTGGGCATCCCTGCACAAGACCTCCCCGGAGTTTTCGGCATGTTCAAGCAAGTCGACCGCCACCGCGGCCATTCGCAAGGTGGGCTCGGGATCGGACTGGCGCTGGTGGCGAGCCTCGTGTCGCTGCACGGGGGTGAGGTGGCGGCGCACAGCGCGGGGGAAGGCGCCGGCACCACGTTCACGGTGTCGCTGCCGCTGGACCTGGGAGGTGACACCGGCGCGCTGCCGTACTGAGAGCCGACAGCTGCCGAGGCCCTCGCGTCCGGACCACTACACAGCAGTGTGGGCTGTCGCTCTGCTGCTCTGACCCCTCATCCGCCGAGGGCCAGCGGCAGCGCCGACGGGCCGATGCGGGGATGACGGACTAGGCGCGTTTCGGACTGCCAGCCATCGCCTGCACCAGCCGCCCCAGCGTCTTCAGCGCCGGCGCGAGCTGCTCCTCCCTCGGATGCCCGTAGTTGATGCGGATGTGGTGCCGGAACCGCCGGTCCGCCGAGAACATCTGGCCGGGCGCGACACTGATGTTCTGCGACAGCGCCAGGCGATGCAGCTCCAGCGCATCCACCGTTTCGGGCAGTTCCAGCCAGACGAAATAGCCGCCCTCCGGCTGCGTGGCCCGCACCGCCGACGGGAAGTGCTTGTGGATGCCCTCCATCGCGACCTGCCGCTGCCGCTCCAGCGTGGCGCGCAGCGACCGCAGGTGCTTGTCGTAGCCGCCTTCCTTCAGGAACTGCAGGACGGCCAGCTGTGAAGGCACCGCGACCGACAGCGTGCTCGAGAGCTTGAGCTCCTCCACCTTGCGCGCGAAGCGGCCCGCCGCGGCCCAGCCGACGCGGTAGCCCGGCGCCAGGCTCTTGGAGAACGAGCCGCAGTGCATCACCCAGCCGCCGCCGTCGAACGACTTGGCGGGCGGCGGCCGGCGCAGGCCGAAGTACAGCTCGCCGTAGACGTCGTCCTCGATCAGCGGCACCTCGTGGTAGGCCAGCAGGTCCGCGAGCCGCCGCTTGCGTTCCACCGGCATCGTCGCGCCCAGCGGGTTCTGGAAGTTGGGCATGAACCAGCAGGCCTTCACCCGCTCGCGCTGGAGCACCGCCTCCAGGGATTCGAGCTGCACGCCTTCGCGCGGATGGGTCGCCACTTCCACCGCGCGCAGCTGCAGCCGCTCGAGCGCCTGCAGGCAGCCGTAGAACGCGGGCGACTCGATCGCCACCGCATCGCCCGGCCGCGTGACGGCCTGCAGGCAGAGGTTGAGCGCCTCCATCGCGCCGCTGGTGATGACGATCTCCTCGGCGCTGGCCATCACGCCGCTGCTCATGTAGCGCAGCGCGATCTGGCGGCGCAGCTCGGGATTGCCCGGCGCCAGGTCGTCGAGGAACCGCTGCGGCTGCAGCTCGCGCAGCGCCGACCCCATGCCGCGGGCCAGCCGCGCCAACGGAAACAGCTCCGGGTTGGGGAAGGCCGACCCGATCGGCACCACGTCGCGCTCGCGGATCGAGCCGAGCACCTGCAGCACGAGTTCGTTGACCACGACCTCGCGCGATTCCGGCGCCGGGTCGGCCGCGGGCGGCTCGTCGCGTGCCGTGACCGGCGCCTTGACGAAGTAACCCGAGCGCGGCCGGGCTTCGACCACGCCGCGCGCCTCCAGCAGGTAATAGGCCTCGAAGACGGTCGAGGGACTCACCGACCGCGCGGCGATGGTTTCGCGGACGGAAGGCAGTTTGTCGCCGGGCCGCAGCGTGCCCGACGCGACCAGGGATTCGATGTGCTCGGCCAGCTGTTCGTACTTGTTCATCAGTGTTCTGATATGGCGATCTGCAGATTCTGACGTCCTGATATGGTCTTCTCAAGAGAGTGGTTTTTTCCAGAGAGAAGGCGCCATCTGATACGGTGTTTTTGGTGTCATCTGAGCCTTATCTGATCACCCCGGAGCGCTCACACTCGCCGCATGAACCTGCTCGCGTCCGCCGCCACCGGCCTGCTTGCGCTGGCGATGCTCCAGACCGCCACGGCGGCGGCGCCCGCCGACACCATGGCGCAGCGCATGAAGGCCTGCGTCGCGTGCCACGGCCAGGAGGGCAGGGCGACCAACCAGGGGTACTTCCCGCGCATCGCCGGCAAGCCCGCGGGCTACCTCTACAACCAGCTGCGCAACTTCCGCGACGGCAAGCGCCAGAACGCCGTGATGGCCTACCTGGTCGACCAGATGTCCGATGACTACCTGCGCGAGATCGCCGACCACTTCGCCGGCCTCGACCTGCCTTATCCGCCGCCGCAAACGACCGGCGCGCCCGCGGCGACGATCGCGCGCGGCGAGCAGCTGGTGCGGCAGGGCGATGCGGCGCGCGGCATCCCGGCCTGCTCGTCCTGCCACGGAGCTTCGATGACCGGCGTCTCGCCCGCGATGCCGGGCCTGCTCGGGCTGCCGCGCGACTACCTGCTGGCGCAGTTCGGCGCGTGGCGCAGCGGCGTGCGTCGCGCGGCGGAGCCCGATTGCATGGGCGAGATCGCGCGTCGACTCTCGCCGGAAGACCTCAACGCGATGGCCACCTGGCTGTCGGCCCAACCGGTGCAGCACGCCGTGGCGAAGGCGGACAGCCTGCCGCGGCCTTTGCCCATGCAGTGCGGGAGCGGTTTGCGATGAAGGCGCTCAAGGTTCTCGGCGGCGCGATCGCCTTGCTCGTCGCGGCGAGCGCCCTGGTCGCCTGGCTCAACGTCCGCGGCGAGGGTCCCATCGACGAAACGCTGCCGGCCGGCGCGCCTTCCGCGGAACTCGTGCAGCGTGGCGCCTACCTCGCGCGCGTGGGCAACTGCGCGGCCTGCCACACGGCGCGCGGTGGCGACGCCTTCGCGGGCGGCAAGGCGATCGCCACGCCCTTCGGCAGCGTGTTCGCGAGCAACCTCACGCCGGATGCGGAGACCGGCATCGGCCGCTGGAGCGCCGACCACTTCTGGCGCGCCATGCACCACGGGCGCTCGCGCGACGGCCGCCTGCTGTATCCCGCGTTTCCTTATCCGGACTACACGCAGATCACCCGCGAGGACTCGGACGCGCTGTACGCGTTCCTGCGCAGCCAGCCGCCGGTGCGTCGTCCCAACCAGCCGCACGACCTGCGCTTTCCCTACAGCTCGCAAGCGTCGCTCGCGGTGTGGCGCGCGCTGTTCTTCTCGCCCGGCAGCTTCGAGCCGCAGCCGGCGCGGTCCGCCGAATGGAACCGCGGCGCCTACCTGGTGCGCGGCCTCGGCCACTGCCAGGCCTGCCACGCGCCGCGCAATGCCTTCGGCGCGACGCGCGATTCGCTGGAGCTGAGCGGCGGCCTGATCCCGATGCGGAACTGGTACGCGCCCTCGCTCGCGTCGGCCGCCGAGGCCGGCGTGCAGGACTGGACCGGCGACGACGTGGTGCGCCTGCTCAAGGACGGCACCAGCGCCAGGGGCACCGCGATGGGCCCGATGGCCGAGGTGGTGGCGGGCAGCACGCGCCACATGAGCGAACCCGATCTGCGGGCCATGGCCACCTTCCTGCGCGAGCTGCCGCAGCACGCATCGGCGTCGATCGATGACTCGCCCGCCGTGCCCGCCGACGTGATGGAGCTCGGCGCGCGCATCTACAAGGCGCGATGCGCCGAATGCCATGGCGAGCGGGGCGAGGGCGGCGGCGCGGCCTCTCCGCCGCTGGCCGGGCATCGCACGGTGACCCTGCCTTCGGCGGCCAACCTGGTGAAGGTGATCGTGCACGGCGGCTTTCCGGCCACGACGCCCGGCAATCCGCGCCCGTACGGCATGCCGCCTTTCGGCCAGAGCCTCGGCGATCCGGAGATCGCGGCCGTCGCTTCCTTCGTGCGCCGGTCGTGGGGCAATGACGCGCCGGGCGTGAGCACCTTCGACGTCAGTCGCATCCGCTGAAAGGGACAATCGAATGAACATCGTTCGCCAGGTCAAGACCGTCATGTGGAGTTTCGTAGGCCTCGGCCGCCGCCAGGACATGGCCGAGATCCACCAGCGCGGCAATCCGCTCGTGCTGGTGCTCATCGCCTTCGTGCTCGTGCTCATGCTGCTGGGCACGCTCGCGTTCATCGCCCACGCCGTGGTGTGACCGCTTGAGCACCCGCGCCCCGCTGGAGCCGCGTGACCTGGCCAGCATCCTGCTGGTGGTCCTCACGTGGGGCGTGAACTTCGTGGTGATGAAGGTGGGGCTCGCGAGCCTCACGCCTTTCCAGCTGGGCGCCGGGCGCTATCTCTTCGCCTTCCTGCCGCTGGCCCTGTTCATCCGGCCGCCGCGCGTGCCCGTGCGCTGGCTGCTCGCCTTCGGCCTCGCGCAGGGCGTCGGGCAGTTCGGCCTGCTCTTCGTCGCCTTGCACGTCGGCATGAGCGCGGCTCTCGCTTCGGTGCTGGTCCAGACGCAGGTGTTCTTCAGCGCGCTGTTCGGCGTGACCTTGCTGCACGAGCGTATCGGCGGACCGCTGAAGGTGGGGATGGTCTTCGCGGCCGCGGGGCTGGCCTGCTTCGCGTGGGAGAGCGCATCGACCGGCGGCACGGTCACCGCTTGGGGTCTGGCCCTGACGCTGGCTTCGGCCGTGATGTGGGCCGCCTCGAACATCGTGGTGCGCAAGGCCCGGCAGGCGGCCGGCGACTTCGATCCGCTCGCCTTCGTGGTCTGGTGCGGCGGCGTGCCCATCCTGCCTTTCATCGCGCTGAGCTGGTGGTTCGATCCTGCGGCGGTCCACGCGAACTGGCTGCATGCACCGTGGAGCGGCTGGCTCGCGATCGCCTTCCTGGGCTGGATCGCCACCGACCTGGGCTACGGTTTGTGGACCCGCCTGCTGCAGCGCTTTCCCGCGAGCCGCGTCGCGCCGTTCAGCCTCGGCGTGCCGCTCATCGGGCTGGGCGCGGGCATCCTCTTCCTCGGAGAACAGGTGCGGCCGCTGCAGTGGGCGGGCGCGGCGCTGGTGCTGTGCGCGCTCGCGTGCGTGGTGACGGGCGCGCGGTTCGGACGGGGTGCCAGTTCCGCCGGCTCAGCACCTGGGAACGTTGCTCGGGAGTCAGGCGATTGAACATCCGGCACAGCCTCCCGGCTCTTTCGCGACCTCGACTTCACGCTCCATGAGACGACTCTAGCTCAATGACCGCCACGCTGCGCACCTAGAATCCCGCGCGTGCAGGGACTCAAGCGCAAGATCGTCTACGTCGTTTCGTTCGAGCTGATCGCCATCGTGCTGGCGAGCACGTTGCTGCGATGGCTCTCCGACAGCCCGGTGGCCACCGCCGGGATCACCGCGGCCGCCTCGTCCGCGATCGCGATGGCGTGGAACGGCGTCTACAACATCCTGTTCGAGGCTTGGGAACGCCGGCAGGCGCGCAAGGGCCGCAGCCTGCTGCGCCGGGCCGTGCATGCGATCGGCTTCGAGGCCGGGCTGGTCACCGTGCTGGTGCCGCTGTTCGCATGGGTGCTGGGCGTCAGCCTGCTGGTCGCGCTGTTGCTGAACGCGGTGATGATCGTCTTCTTCCTCGTGTACGGCTTCCTGTTCAACCTGGTGTTCGATCGGGTGTTCGGGTTGCCGTTGTCAGCGCAAGGGCAGTAGGCCCGGCGGCGGACTACCTGGCCTCGCCCCAGGTGCGTTCCACGAGAGCTGGGTCCACTTCGCGCTCCTCCCAGGTCCAGATCATCATGCCGGGATGAACTCGCACGAGCATCCATGGGCGGGAAACATCGAGCCGGTAAGTCTTGGTCCCGAATGAGTCGGGGCTCCTGGCCTTCACTTCATGGGTTCCGTACGGGAGCATCACCTGCGTGTACTCCCCGATCGCGATCCGCCTGGCCTTCTTTCCGTCGATCTCGATGTCGGCCTTGCCCGAGCCAAGGCTCTTGTTGAGGTGGCGATCCAGGAGCGCTGCGTTGTTCGGACGAGCGCCCGGCATGTGCGACCAGTGCTCGTTGAGAAACACAACCTTCCCGTGGTTTGGCGTCACTGCCGGTATGCGAACGCTGGATGTGCTCGCCGGGAAATCCGGAGATGGAGGTGCGACGGTGCCGCAGCCACAAAGAACAATGCTCAAGACAGCAGAAGCGAATATCAATCTCTGATGCATCGGGTTCCTCCACGCTCTTCGAACCGGGAACTTCCCTGCGGAAGCGGCCCAAGTGTACGGACGCGATGGATCGCTGACTGACGTTCAGGCCGGAACGCCGTCGGCGGCGGGACCCAGGGCCAGGCGCCACAGGCGCGAGGCGCGGCCGACGAAGACGCCGGCGAAAGCGCCGTAGATCGCCGCGACGGTGAGCACGTACCGCATGTCCTGCACGAGTTGCGGCGCCATCGCGAACTCAACGCCGACTCCGTACTTCACCAGGAAGATGCTCACGATCAGCAGCAGCGGAACGACGCTGCCCGGCAGGCGGTACGTGCGCCGCTCCGGATCGAACTGCGCGGCCGTGCGGCCGGGCGCGACCAGCGCGAAGGCCAGGGCCGCCGCGACCAGCCATGCTGCGGTGGCGACGGCGAGGTGAGGCGATCCGCCGAACGCCGAATGAATGCCCGACATCGAAAAGACGGACATGCCCACCGGCAGCAGCGACACCCGGGCCAGGCCGGCCGTACGGTCGCGCAGCTGGCTGATGCCCAGCGCGAGCAGGCCGGCGAGCAGGCCCCACACCCAGGCCGGCGTGTGGCGAACGATGGGCACGATGGCTTGGGGATGGTCGACGATGAGTTGCAGCAGCATGGCGTTCTCCGTAAGGGATGCCGCACTGTGCGTCGCGCGAGCGGTCGATGCGACCTCGGTGAGACGAAACGCCGCAGGCGCACCGCGAACCGCTGCCAACCCGGAGCGAACCGCGCCGCGGACGAGCTGTTCGTGTAGCCACACGCGGCGAATTGGAGTACACCAGCGCCCTTGACCGTTCGGCCTTGCGCAACTTGCCGTGTTCTTGAGGAGGCGCGCCATGAAGCTGTACTGCCATCCCGGTTCCACCACCTCGCGTACCGTCCTGCTCTTCGCGGCCGAGGCGAACATCCCGATCGAGCTGCAGGTCGTGGACCTGTTCACGGGTGAGCAGTACCAGCCCGCGTACGAGTCCATCAATCCGAACCACCTGGTCCCCGTGCTCGAGGACGACGGCTTCCGCCTCACGGAGAGCTCGTCCATCCTCAAGTACCTGGCGGAGAAGACCGGGTCCGCCGCCTACCCCGAGGACCTGAAGCAGCGCGCGCGCGTGAACGAGGCGATGGACTGGGTGAACACGCAGCTGAACCGCGACTACTGCTACGGCTTCGTGTATCCGCAGATCTTCGGCTTCCACAAGCGGCGCAGCGACGAAGCGCACCAGGCGCAGCTCGAGTGGGGAGGCGAACGCGCGCGCGGATGGCTGAAGGTGCTGGACACCCACTTCCTCGGACGCGGCAAGCCCTACCTCTGCGGAGACTCGATCACCCTCGCGGACTACTTCGCCGCGCCCTTCGTGCATGTCGGCGAGCTGACCGGCAGCGACCTCGCGGCGTACCCGAACGTGGCCACCTGGCTGAATCGGCTCAAGGCCTTGCCGAACTGGAACAGGACGTTCGAAGCCATCACGGCCTACGGTGCCTCGCTCAAGGGGCAGCCGATGGTGGCGGTGTGACGCCATGATCCGCAAGCTGCACCACGCCGCGTACCGCTGCCGCAACTCCGAGGAGACGCGCCGGTTCCACGAGGATTTCCTGGGCCTGACGTTCGAGGCGCCGGACATGCCCTTCGAGTTCAAGCCGCGGCACGACTACGACCTGCACATCGCCCTCGAGGTCGACCCCCGGACCCTGGGCGCCATGTTCGAAGCCGGCAAGCGCAAGGGCATCGAAACGCGCGGCGTCTCCAGGCACGGGTTCATCGACTCGATCTACTTGCGGGACCCGAACGGCTACGTGGTGGAGCTCTGCGCGCGGGCGCCGGGGCATGACGAGGCCATGGATCCCGGGATCAACAACGCCAGGCAGCGGCTGGAGGCCTGGAACAGCCGCGCGGCCCAGCCCTGAATCCAGCGCACCGGGGTGCACAGTGGCCACTCCCGCCAAGGCCGATGTCATGGCCACTCCCACCGACGCGCCGCGCCGCAAGCCGCTGTACCGCTCGCTGTACGTGCAGGTCGTCATCGCCGTGATCGCCGGCGTGCTGCTCGGCCATTTCGCGCCCTCGGTCGGCGAGGCCATGAAGCCGCTGGGCGACGGCTTCATCAAGCTGATCAAGATGATGATCGCGCCCATCATCTTCTGCACCGTCGTGACCGGTATCGCCGGCATGGAGGACATGAAGA
>Ga0247819_10001278_pt1 | contig 13782 bp, 13 predicted proteins | sample 13C_Xylose_Day6_FD_193428 | JGI IMG/M metagenome (GOLD analysis project Ga0247819, IMG submission 193428) | Soil microbial communities from agricultural site in Penn Yan, New York, United States - 13C_Xylose_Day6 | ecosystem: Environmental > Terrestrial > Soil > Agricultural land | place: USA... | reverse complement strand
GATCGCGCCTTCGAGCATCGTGCCGCCGTACAGGTCGATGTTCGCTGCAAGCGCGATGGCCGCGACGCTCGCCGCGCCCGTCAGGCCGCCCGATTGCGCGATCTTCACGGCGAACACGTCGGCGGCGCGGCTGCTGGCGAGCGCGAAGGCGTCGGCGGGGCCGTGCAGCGCTTCGTCGGCCATGATCGGCACGCGGGCGAGATCCGTCAGACGCTTGAGGCCCGCGCGGTTTTCGGCGGCCACCGGCTGCTCGATCAGGCTCACGCCCGCGTCGGCGAAGCGGGGCGCGGCCCAGATCGCGTCGGACTCGCTCCACGCCTGGTTCACGTCGACGCGCACTTCGCCGCGCGCGCCCAGCGCCTTGCCGATGGCGACCACGTGCGCGACATCGTCGGCCACGGCGCGCGCGCCGATCTTCAGCTTGAACACGCGATGGCGCTTCATGTCCAGCATCTGCTCGGCTTCGTCGATGTCGCGCCCGGTGTCGCCGCTCGCGAGCGTCCAGGCGACATCGACCGAATCGGTCACGCGGGAGCCGAAGAGTTCGGACAGCGGCACGTTCAGGCGCTGCGCCTGGGCGTCGAAGAGTGCGGTTTCCACCGCGCATTTGGCGAAGCGGTTGCCCTGAAAGAGCGCGCGCAGCTTCGCCATCGCGGCGCCGGGGCGGCTCGCGTCCATGCCATCGAGCAGCGGGGCGAAGTAGGTATCGATGTTGACCTTGATGCTTTCGGGGCTTTCCTCGCCGTAGGCGAGGCCGCCGATCGTCGTGCCCTCGCCGACGCCCACTATGCCGTCAGCGCATACAACGCGCACGAGCACGAGCGTCTGGCAGTTCATCGTCGCCACCGAGAGCCGGTGCGGGCGAATCGTCGGAACATCGACGAGGATGGTCTCGATGGATTCAATTCTGGTGGACGTTGCTTGCATTGGCTTCTCCTGTCGAGACCAATGTTAAGAACTGCGCCCGGTCGAGTCCAACACCGTTTCCGACTACTTCCATACCTCCAGAGCATGCAGGCCGGCGCGCCCGGCGGCTGCGGCGTTCGCGGGCGCGCCGCAAGGCAATTGCAGCGCGGATAGAATCGCAGCATGTCCACGTCATCTTCTCCCGGCAGCGAGCGCGATCAAGAGCGCGATCACGATCACGAGCTTCCGCTGCACACGCCGAGCGTCGCGTCCCTGTCGCTGGCCGCGGCGATCGCGCTGATCGCCTGGCTCGCCGTCGCGGCGCAGGCCGACATCACGATCGGGCGCATGCTCGCCCGCGGCCTGTCCGTGCTGGAAGGGCTCGAACGCATGAGCAGCTACCTGACGAACCTCACGGTGTTCATCAGCGCGATCTGCTTCTCGTGCGTGGCGACGCGCGCGCGTTCGCCGTTCGCGCGCTTCTTCCGGCAGCCGACGGTGGTGACCGCGATCGTCGTCTACATGGTGTTCGTGGGGATCGCGTACAACGTGCTGCTGCGCTATCTGTGGACGCCTTCGGGGTATCGGGCGCTCGTCAACGAATGCCTGCACACCGTCGTGCCCGCACTGGCGGCGCTGTACTGGGTGCTGTTCGTCCCGCGCTTTCACCTGCGCGCGCGGCAATGCGCGCTCTGGCTCGTCTATCCGCTGTGCTACCTGTTCGTCACGCTGTGGCGCGGCAGCGTCTCGGACTTCTATCCGTACCCCTTCATCAACGTGAACGAGCTCGGCTACGCGCACGCACTCTTGAACGCGACGCTCCTCGTGCTCGGATTCGTCACGCTGATGGGCGTATTCATCGCGATCAACCAGCGCCGGCCGGACCTGAACATGCCCGAGACCGGCGAGCAGAACGATCAGACGCGCGCCGAACCCTGACGCGGCGCGCCCAAGCGGCAGGACTTGCGGGACCGTCACCGCCTTGCGGGCGACCAGCACGCTTGCGACGAACGCCCGCACGCGCGCCACGGCGCCACACAGGAAGATGAGCGCGTAATCGCTGTGCGTGTGCCCGAGGAGGAACGAATAGCGCTAGCCGCCGATCGCCTGGAACAGCGCGAAGGCCGTCGCCGGGCGGCTCCGGGCGGCGCGCCGCCCGGCATGGTCGTGCGGCACCATCTGTTTCAGCCCGCCGCCGGCGCGGAGCGGTAGACGGAGATGCCCTCCATCGGATCGACGTGCTCGCGCCACGGCGCCCGCCGGATCATGCGCGCGGTGTCCTCGTGGCCCGCCGCCCAGCGCCGTTCGATCCCGCCCGGCGAGAAATCGATGTCCTTGTTCAGGTCGTCGCCTTCAAAGCGCGGCGCGTCGAGTTCGAGCACCTGCATCGTCGTGCCGCAGCCCCAGCCGAGCAGTTCCCTTACCGCCGCCGTGTCGCGCTTGTCTTCGGCAATGTGCTTGCCGAGTTCGCGGATCACGTGGCGCAGCCGGTGAATCTGCATCTGCCGCTCCAGATGACTCTCCGAGCGGCTCGAATACTGGATGTCGCGCTGACGGCTCATCGCCTGCCAGATCGACTCGGGTTCCGGGCCGCTCGCCGGCCACAGCTGCACGGCGAAGATCACGGAGCTGTGGCGCGGACGGTCGTCGAGCACCGCTTCGAGCGGCGTATTCGAATAGATGCCGCCGTCCCAGTAGGTCTCGCCGTCGAGCCGCACCGAGGGAAAACCCGGCGGAAACGCGGCCGATGCCATCACGTGGCCGATGTCGAGTGTCTCGTCGCGGTTCGTGAAATAGCGCATGCGCCCGCTGCACACGTTGACGGTGCCGACCGTCAGGCGCATCTGCCGCGCGTTCAGGTAGCCAAAATCGACAAGCGAATCGAGCGTCGCGCGCAGCGGGTCGGTGGAATAGAACGCGGCCTGTGTGAGCCCGACGCGCGCATGCAGGCCGAACCACGGTTCGAGTCGCGGCGTGAAGAACGACGGAATGCCCTTCGTGATGACCCCGATGTTGCGCAGCCAGTCGTCGAGGCCCGGCATCGCGCTCATGCCCGCGACGCCGCCGCCGAACCCCCGATAAGCGACCTGGTCCCAGAAACGCTTCAGGCGCGCGAGCCTGTCCTGCGACGGGTTGCCCGCGATGATCGCGCCGTTGATCGCCCCGATCGACGTGCCGATCACCCAGTCCGGCTCGATGCCCGCGTCGTGCAGCGCCTGATACACGCCCGCCTGATAGGCGCCGAGCGCGCCGCCGCCCTGAAACACGACGACGACCTGACCGGGAATGTCCGGATGGCCGGCCGGCGGGACCGGCTCTTCGCTGCGCGTCTTTCTGGCCATGTCGTTTTCTCCGTTCGCGAAGCGGCCCGCGGCCGGGCGTTCCCTGCCTGCCGGAGCTCGCGCACCGCGGCTGCCCGGCGGCGCCTGTCACGCGCTCAGACGTCCTTCGTGTCGAACATGAGGAGTTCGACGCCCGCCTGCGCGAAGTTCGCCAGATCGTCCGCTGTCGCCTTGCCCTGGGGGGAGGCGAGCGCGGCCTTGATCGCGTCCATCGACTCGAAATGCAGGATCGCCACGAGGTAATACGGCGACTCGCCCTGCCCGACCGCGACCGGCCCCGCATTCACCTCGTAGCGCGTGAGGCCGGGCAGCGTGCCCGCGAGCGGCGCATGGGTGGCCGCATAGTACGCGTCGAATGCGGCTGTATCGGACGGATTCCTGTAAAGCGCGACGAGCTTGGCCATCGTTAGTCTCCTTTGGTTGTGGGCTGGCGAAATTGCGTGGTCACTGCTTTTCGAGTTGCAGGTAGAGCCGCTGCACGTTCTGCGGCTGCGCGGCCGCGTAGAGCTTGTAGCTGCGGAAATCGGGTACCTGGACGGTGCGCATCGCGTCGGTGAGCCCGGTGCCGTTCGCGTAGGCACGCCGCACGGCGGCATCGAGCTGGCGCAGATAGTCGCCCGTCGCGGTGAGCGCGGCATCGTCCTTCACGACCGGGCCGAAGCCCGGCACGATCGCGTGCGGCGCGAGCGCCCGCACCCGGTCGAGCGCGGCGAGCCAGCCGGGAATCTGCTCGTTGCGCAGCTCCGGAATGCGCCCGGCGCTCACGAGCCCGCCTGCGAACAGCACGCCGGTGGAGGTGTCGAGCACGGCGAGGTCGCCGGGCGTGCTCGCCGGGCCGAAATAGAGCAGCTGCAGCGCGCGCCCGCCGCTGTCGATCTGCGTCGTATCCTCGACGGTCCGGTCCGGCACCGTCACGCGCGAGCCGCCCATCTCGTCGTCGCCGAGCGTGCGCTGCAGGTTCTTCAGACAGATCGCGCAACGCTCGCGGATCAGCTCGGCGGTGCGCCGCTGTGCGAGGATCGGCACGTCGCGGTCACGAAACGCCGACGCGCCGAACACGAATTCCGGCGCCTGATGCGTGATGATCACGAGCTCGATCGGCAGCGGCGTGATCTTGCGGATCGCCTCGATCATCGCGCGGCCGTAGCGGTAGGACGTACCGGTGTCGATCACGGTCACGCCGCGCGTGCCCACGATGAACCCGTTATTCGCGACGATGCCGCGATTGGCCGGCGCCACGGCGTCGCCGTTGCCGAGCATCGCGTAGACGCCGGGGGCCACCGCGACCGGCACGGGCACATCGCTCGCCGCCGCCCGCGCGAGCGGCGCCCACGCGAGGCACGCCGCCACGAGGCAGGCCGCCACAAGGCAAGCCCACATGACAAGCGCGAGCCGCCACGCTCCGCGCCGCGCCTTTTCGCTCACGCCGCACGCGCCCATCAAAGCTTCGTCGACGAAGTTTGCTGCGCCGCCGGCTGCGGATTGACCGCGACCGCGCCATCGAACTTCCGGTTCTTCGTGTCCTCGACGTGCGCCTTCAGCTCGCCGCTCGTGCGCGGCACGAAGTAGAAGCGGAAATTCGGGTTCTCGCTGATCGAAAAGTTCACGTCCGCGATCATGACCGGCTTGTCCGCGTAGCTCACCGTCACCTTGCGGATGAAATACGCCGTCGCGTAGTTGCGCGTGATCTGGTTCATCGCCATGCCGGTGCGGTTCGGATGGCGCACCATCAGCTGCGCGAGCTGGGGCCGGCCGGCGACGGCCTGGCCTTCCGGCGTGAGGCGCACCGAACCCGCGCTCGCCTCGGCGGCGGCGTCGTCCTTGCCGGCCGGCGCCGAACAGCCGCCCGACGCCTTCACGAACCGCACCGAGCTGTACAGGCGGCCGTCGTTGGTCTCGGCGATCGCGCGCATGAACGTGTAGTCCTCCACGCGCACGCGCGTCTCGATGCTCGCGAGCCCGGACTCCGGCGTGAACTCGAACGAGCCGGCATACGGCTCGGGGTTCTCGTCGATGAACAGATAGATCTTCCTGATGTAGTGCGACGGCGTCTGCGGAAACTGCGCCGCAATGGAGATCGGCACGACGGCCGCGTCCGCCGCCCGCGCGGGCGCCTCCAGCCGGATCACGGCGTCGCCCCGGGCATCGACCGGGCGGCCCTTGAACATGCCTTCCTTGAAATCCAGCCAGCGGGCGACCTTGCTCGGGTCGTCGTCGGGCTGCGCTGCGTACGCCGGATGCGCCGCCAGGGCCGCCATTGCAGCGCCCGCGGCGAGCCAGCCAGCCAGCGCGGCCTGCCTGATCGTGGTCATGATGTTCCCCTCCGTTGCTGCCTTGCGTGCCGGCGCCAGCCGCCGCGCGGGCGTCCTGTGCCTGCCCCGCATTCGTCCTACTGTTCCCACTCGAGTTCGGCATACGCGGCCGTCACGTTGCGGCGATGGTAGATGTCGAAGAGCCGCCACTTGTCGCGCTGGTCGAGGCCGATCGTGTCGATGGCCTGCTGCATCGTCTCGCCCCGCCTGATCGCCGCACGCACATCGCGCGCCAGGCCGGCGAGATACGCCTCTTCGGCGTCGAGCGACGCGGGCCAGGGCGCATCGAGCGGGCCGTGCCCCGGCACCACGCGGCGCGGTTTCATCTGGCGAATCGCCGCGATGTCGGCGAGCCAGCCAACGAGGCTGCCGTCGATCACCGGAATGCACTCGACGAACAGCAGATCCGCGAGCCACAGCGTGCCGCTCTTCTCATCGTATACCGTCAGGTCGTTGTTGGTATGTGCTGTTTTCCATGTGCGCAGCGTGAGCTGGCGGCCGCCCAGATCGAGCGTTGCCGTGCCGTCGACGAGGAGCGTCGGCGCGATGATTTCGCTGCCGTCGGCAATCGCGCCGAGCTCGCGGCGCAGCACGCGCAGATAGCTGTCTGCGTGCGACGCCTCGGCCTCGGGAAGCGTCGCGCTGCCGACGAACTGCGGATGATCGTCCCTGAACGCGGCGTTGCCGAGAATGTGGTCCGGATGCATGTGTGTGTTGATGACATAGCAGACGGGCAGCGGCGTGACCGCGCGAATCGCGGCGCGCAGCGCGCGGCCCTCCTCGGCGGTGCCGCCGGTGTCGATCACGGCGACGCAGCGCGTGCCGACCACGAAGCCGACATTCGCGATGTCGCCGCGGTTCGCGGGCGTCGCGACGTCGTCGTGGCCGCGGTGCGCGTAGAGGCCGGGCGCGAGTTCCGTCACGGCGAACGGGGCCGCGGCGGGCGCCGCCCGCATGGCTGAAACGAGAAGGATCGCGGCAAGCGCAAAATGCACGCGACGCACGCGGCCCACGCTGCGCGTCATCGCGACGGGCCCGCATCGGCCGCCGTGCCGCCGCCGATCCGCTCGCTTCCCTTCGGCGGCCTCAGCGCGAACTGCGCGTATTCGCGCTCGAGGAACGGCGCGGCGTGTTCGAGCAGGAAGCGCCGGAACACGAGGCACGTCGGCGAAAGCTGCTTCGAGCGCGAATGCACGAGCTGCCAGGTGCGCTCGATCGGCGTGCCGTTCACGTCGAGCAGCGCGATCTCGCCGGTGCGCAGTTCGAGCCCGAGCGTATGAAGCGAAATCAGGCTCACGCCCAGGCCGGCCATCACGGCCTGCTTGATCGTTTCGTTGCTGCCGAGCGTCACGCTGCGCGCGGGCACGAACAGATGCTGCCTGAACATGTGCTCGACCACCCCGCGCGTGCCGGAGCCGGGCTCCCGCAGCAGGAACGTGTCGCCGGCAAGCTCCTGGAGGTCGAAGCGCCGCGCGTGGCGCAACGGATGCGACAGCGGCGCAATGATCACATGCGGGTGATACGCGAGCGGCTCGGCGGTCGTGCCAAGCTCGGGTGGCGGGCGGCCCATGATCGCGAGATCGGTGGCGTTGTCCTGCAGGAGCCGCAGCAGCGTCTCGCGGTTGCCGACCGAAAAGTGCACATCCACCTTCGGATACTGCTGCGAATAGAGCGCGAGCAGCTTGGGCGCGAAATACGTGGCCGAACTGACGATGCTCACCGCGATCGATCCGCTATCGGCCTGCGTGAGCGACATCATCGCGTCCTCGGCGTCCTTGATCTCGCCGAGAATGCGGCTCGCGTGATGCGAAAGGCGCTCGCCCGCCTCGGTCAGCGCGAGCTTGCGCGCGACGCGCTCGAAAAGCGGCAGGCCGATGGCTTCCTCCAGCTGCCGGATCTGCATCGACACTGCGGGCTGCGTCAGATGCAGTTCCTCGGCCGCGCGCGCGAAGCTCGGGCAGCGGCTCGCGATCACGAAGATCTGCAACTGGCGCAACGTCAGCGAACGGATGAAATTCACGATGAGCGGCCATCGGTCGATAGGAGTCGGCGCAACGGGTCGCACGCGGGCGCGCCGCACGGCCCGCGCGAACGTCAGCGGCTCGCGCGCGGCGCGTTTCCGGGCTTGACCGGCGTCGAGAGGTCGGGCTTCGACGGCGCCAGGTTCTTCAGTGCACCCTGAAAATTCAGCGTTTCGGTTTGCAGCGGATGGGCGAAGTCGTTGTTCGGGCCGGGCACCTCCGTGCGGATCATCACGACCTGCCCGGGCACGTCGTCGGCCATGATGAACGTGTAGCGCTTGCCCGTGTACTGCGCGAAACGCGCGGCGTTCGGGTCGTCGAGGTAGGGCTGGATCACGATCTTCTGCGCCTTCACGCGCTTGCCGGCGGCTTCGCCGGTGACCGGCGTGATCGGCGGCGCCGCGGCGAGCGCGAGCCGCACGCGCTTCTGGAAATAGCGGCGCTGCCCGCCCGTCAGCTGCTCCATCTCGGCGATGTCGTGCTCGAGGAAATACAGGATCACCGGATTGCACGGCAGCCCGCCCGGCACTTCCACCGGGCCGGTGTGATCGCTGATGCGCGCGTCGCCCTTCGTGTTGTCCGGGCTCAGCACGAGTACCCGCACCGTGTCGGTGAGCTTTTCGGGCGGCCCGGAATAGTTCACCACGTAGTCGAGTTCGGTCGGCGCAGCGACGCCCGCGAGATGCGCCGACATGAAGAGCAGCCGCTCGGCAGGGGCGATGGGCGCCTGCTGATCGGCCGCGGCGGCGCTGCCCGCGACGCTCATCGCAAGGCACACCACGCCCGCCGCCGCGAGCCGCCACGCACGCCGCACGCCCGACACCGCGCGTCTCATTGCGCGGCTGCCGGCTGCAGCGGCAGCAGCGGGACCTCGTAACTCGTGAGGATCTGGTCGATCTTCGGCTGGTTCGCCGCGATCCAGTTGTCGACCTTGTCGCGCCACGCCTTTTCTCCGTAACGCACGCCCATCGAAATCTCGAAATCGAAGCGGATGCCGGGTGTCGGCGGGAACGGCACGAGCTTCACGGAATCGCCCGCGCGCTTGACGAAGTAGCCCGCGATCGGCCCCCACAGGAAGGCCACGTCGACGTTGCCCTTCGACAGGTCGCGCTCGATGATCTCGCCCGGAAACGCCCCCGGGTCGCCGCTTTGCGCCTGATACGAGACGGCCTGCTCGAGCAGGTTGTTGCCGAGGAGCCAGTCGGCGGCGGGCGACTGCGTGAAGATGCCGAGGCGCAGCTTGCTCAGCACGTCGGGCGGCAGCTTGAGCAGGTCAGACGGCGTGCGGATGCTCGCAAGCTCCGGGCGGTTCGCGAACACCATTGCGTAGGTGGAGTGCAGATACGGGCGGGTCGTGGCCGTCAGTTCGTAACCCTTCGGCACGCCGATCACGAGATCGCACCGGTAGCGCTCGGTGTCGGGCTCCTTCTCGCGCAGCGTGCGCCGGATGAAGCCCATGCGCTGCGGAAAGTACGTGTATTCCAGCTTGTAGCCGAAATCGCTCGCCATCTGGCTCGCGATCTTGTTCTCGTAACCCTCGCCCTTGCTGTTCGACAACGGCATGTTGTTCGGGTCGGCGCACACGCGCAGCACGCCGTCCGCGCCGTCGTTGTTGGGCAACGCATCGGCGGCGGGCGCGGCATGGGCGGCGAGAGCGGCACAGAGCGCGGCAGCGAACCGTACCACCGCGGCACGGGTTACTTTGCGATCGGACATCGACACCTCCGGAAAGGACGGCAAGCAGGCTCGGGGCAAGAAACGGATCACGCGGATCACACGGCAACTCACGCGGTGCGTGTCATTTTGCATCGATCGCCTGCAGATCGCCCGGATTGATCTTGCCATCGGAGCGTCCTTTCAGATACGCGTACAGGTTTTCCCAGTTCTTCTGCATCATCGTGCTCGAACTGAAGTCGGGCATGCCCTTGTCGACGCGTCCGCCGAATACCGTGCGATGAAACTCCTTCGGATCGAGCGTCTTCAGCGCGTCGATCAGCGAGGGGCCGACCATGCCTTCCTGCTTCGCGCCGTGGCAGCGTTCGCACGCGAGCGCGCGCCAGGTCTTCCAGCCTTGCAGGGTATTGCTGTCGACCTTGTTGCCATCGACGACCTTGTACGAAACCGGCTTGATCTGCCCTCCATCGGTCTGGGCGTAGGAAGCAGGTAACGCAAAGAGTGCTATCGCCAGCGGCAAAAGTGATCGGCCTTTCATGCGCATGTCTCCTTTCGAATTGCGAGTTCGGCCGGGCCGCCCGGAGGCGGCCGCGGACCGGAACGTTGATGCGGGGTGCGGGCTCCGGAAGACGCCGCCCGCCGCTGAAAATCACGAGGCGAGGCGTGCGTCTTCATTTGAAACCCGCGGGTTGGGCGCGTCAGCCGCCCGGGATGGCGAACACGAAGAGCGTGCCGCCGAGCGCCGTGTACTTCGCCAGTTCTTTGTAACCGCCGACCGCGCCCAGGCCTTCCGTCGACTTCTGCAGGCCCGCCGCCATGCCGATGCCGGCCCAGCCGCCGATGCCCGAATACACGCCGACGTACTGCTTGCCCTGGAACTGGTACGTGAACACGTTGCCGATGATCCCTGACGGGGTCTTGAACTTCCACAGCTCCTTGCCGTCCTTGATGCGCACGGCCTTGATGTAGCCTTCGAGCGTGCCGTAGAAGACGATGCCGCCTGCCGTCGCCAGCGCGCCGGACCACACCGAGAAGCGTTCCGGCTTGGACCACGCGATCTTGCCCTTGCTCGCGTCCCACGCGATGAAGTTGCCCATCGCGCCCTTCTCGTTCGGACCCGGATACATCGAGAGCGTCGCGCCCACGAACGGCTGGCCCGCCACGTATTCGACGTCGAACGGCTCATAGTCCATGCAGACGTGATTGGTCGGCACGAGGAAGAGCCCCGAGGGCGGATCGAAGGCGGCAGGCTGCTGGTCCTTCGAGCCGAGCGCCGCCGGGCAGATGCCCTTCACGTTGTGGTCCGGACCCGCTTTCTGCGTCGAGTAGGTGGCGTTGCGGATCGGCAGGCCGCTCTTCAGATCCACGCTGTCGGCCCAGTTGACCGCCGGGTCGTACTTCTGGGCGACGAGCAGTTCGCCCGTCACTCGATTGAGCGTGTAGCCGAAGCCATTGCGGTCGAAGTGAACGATGGCGGGCACCTTCTTGCCGCCGATCGGCAGATCCGCGAGGATCATTTCGTTCACGCCGTCATAGTCCCACTCGTCGTGCGGCGTCATCTGGTAGACCCATTTCGCCTTGCCGGTGTTCAGGTCGCGGGCGAAGATGGACATCGACCATTTGTTGTCGCCGGGCCGCTGCGTCGGGTTCCAGGTGCCGGGGTTGCCGGTGCCGTAGTAGACAAGGTTGAGCTTCGGGTCCCAGGCGTACCAGCCCCAGGTCGTGCCGCCTCCGGTCTTCCACTGGTCGCCCTTCCAGCTCTTGAGCGACGAATCGGCGCCGATCGGGATCATCTTGCCGTCGGACCAGGTCATCGTCTGCTGGGGGTCGAGCAGCATCTCGTTGTCCGGACCCGTGCTGTAGGCTTTCCAGACTTCCTTGCCGCTCTTGATGTCATAGGCGATGAGCCGCCCGCGCACGCCGAACTCGCCGCCCGAGATGCCGGTGATGACCTTGTCGCCGAACACGTGGGGCGCGTTCGTGTTGGTTTCACCCGCCTTCGGATTGCCGTTCTGCGCCGACCAGACCACTTCGCCGGTCTTCGCGTTGAGCGCGACGAGCTTCGTGTCGGCCTGCTGGAGGAAGATCTTGTCGTCGCCGTAGGCGAGCCCGCGGTTGACGGTGTCGCAGCACATCACGGACACCACCTGCGTGTCCTGCTTGGGTTCGTATTGCCAGAGGAACGTCTGGTCCTTCAGATTGACGGCGATGACCTTGTTGGGGAATGGCGAGTGGATGTACATCGTCTCGCCGATGACGAGGGGCGACCCTTCGTGACCGCGCAATACACCGGTCGACATGGTCCAGGCCACCTGCAGCTTGCCCACATTGCCTTCGTTGATCTGCTTGAGCGTGCTGTAGCGGTGGTTCGAGTAATCGCCCGCCTGTGCCGCCCAGTTCGATGGGTTCTTGATCAGCGTGTCGAGCTGCGAATCGGCCTGCGCCACATAGGAATTCAGGCCCGCCGTCGCGACCACCGCCAGTCCAAGAACCAGGGTGCGTAAGTTCATGTCTCCTCCAGAATGGTGATGCCGTCCGATCCAGGAATGACCACGCTACCGCGTTGCATCGCGCGCGCCTTCTCGATGCAGGTAACGAGCTTCAGCTTCGCCCGGTGCATTGCCGGACTCTTGCGTATCTGAGGCATTTGCATATTCCATGCCGGGAGCGGCCGCGACCGCCGCCGCCTGTCCCACCGGCGAACGCTCCCCGCGCGGCGGGCGTTCCCTTTCCGGATTGCGACACATACTGTGTCAATTCCGCCATAGCGTGCGCGACGCGGTGCGCGATTCGCAACACACTCGGGCGCGGCAGGCCGTGACGCACCGCAGCACGCGCCACCGCGTGTCTTTATCGTCGTGCGGCGCGGGCGCATACTGGGTGCAACCATCGCTTGTTCAACGAACCCGCTCGCGGAGGGCTTTGCCATGACTCAAACCGAACAGGTCTTTTCCGACGACGAGATAGCGGCGCGTCTGACCGGCACGCTGCAACACTGGTACCTGGAAGACGGCTGGCTCAGGCGCAAGTACAAGACGGAGGGCTGGAAGGGCACGCTGATGGTCGTCAACGCGGTGGGCCATCTCGCCGAGGCCGCCTGGCATCACCCGGATCTGACGGTGTCGTACGCGTTCGTCGTCGTGAAGCTGAAGACGCATACCGCGAAGGGCATCACCGCCAAGGACTTCGCGCTCGCGTCGAAGATCGAGGAAGTGATCCAGTGGCAGCCGGGCAAGGAGGGCGGTCCGCTGGAAGGCACGCCGTCCGACGACCAGCGCTTTCGCTATATCAAGTACGACGCGCCAAAGTCCTGAGCGGCGTCAGCCGCGCACCTGCGCAATCTGGCGCATGCGCCGCACAGTCTGGCGCATGCGTGACACAGTGCGCACGGCGCACGCGCCCGCGCCTGCCCTCCTGCGCGCCCTCCCGCGCCTTCCCTGTCCGCCTCGCCGGGCCCGCCCGCCGGGCGCGGGCCGCCGCTGGTACGGCTCTTGCCTGAGATGCACGGCTCGCGCCGCGACCCGTACGCGGGCGGCCAAGCCCACCGTGACAGACCAGTGAGATCAAAAGGACACTCGCGATGCAGAACCCATCCGGTCGCCTTTCGCCGCCATCGGCCGTGACGGTCGATGCACCCGCACGCCTGCATCTGGGCTTCCTCGACCCGAACGCGTCGCTCGATCGCGCGTTCGGCAGCGTGGGCCTCACGATCGACGGATGCGGCACGCGGATCACGGCCCGGGTCGCGGACGAAATGCGCATCGAAGGCGCGGCCACCGATGCGCAGCGCGAGCGCATCGCGCGGCTGCTCGACCAGTTGCACAACGCCTACGGCGGCCCGCCGGTCGCGATCGACGTGCAGCGCACCCCGCGCGCCCACACCGGCTTGGGCTCCGGCACGCAGCTCGCGCTCGCGGTCGGCACGGCGTTCGTGCGCCTCGCCGGGCGCACGGCGAGCACGGCCGGGCTTGCGCGGCTCCTCGGCCGCGGCGCGCGCTCGGGCATCGGCATTCACGGTTTCGATCACGGCGGCGTGCTGGTCGACGGCGGCCGCAGCGGCAGCACGTCCGGCATCGCGCGGCTGCCGCCGCTCCTCTTTCGCCAGCCGTTTCCCGACGCGTGGCGCGTGCTGCTCGTCGACGACACATCCCGCGAAGGCCTGCACGGCGACGAGGAACGGCGCGGCCTCGCGTCGCTCGCGCCGTTCCCGCCGGCGCTCGCCGCGCACCTGTGCCACCTCGCGCTGATGCGCATCCTGCCGGCCGTCGCGGAAAGCGATTTCGACGCCTTCGCCCGCGGCATCACCGACCTGCAGCGCACCATCGGCGAATATTTCGCGCCCGTGCAGGGCGGCGTGTTCGCGAGCCCCGCCGTCGCCCGCGCGCTCGAAGCCGTCGCGGCCGGGCAGACGGCCGGCATCGGACAGACGTCGTGGGGCCCGACCGGCTTCGCGTTCGTCGAGAGCGCGGGTGAAGCCGAGCGCGCGCTCGCCGCGGTCCGCGCCGCGAGCCGCGACACGCCCGCCAT
>Ga0247819_10001276_pt1 | contig 13830 bp, 13 predicted proteins | sample 13C_Xylose_Day6_FD_193428 | JGI IMG/M metagenome (GOLD analysis project Ga0247819, IMG submission 193428) | Soil microbial communities from agricultural site in Penn Yan, New York, United States - 13C_Xylose_Day6 | ecosystem: Environmental > Terrestrial > Soil > Agricultural land | place: USA... | reverse complement strand
GTAAGCCGAAAGGCCGGAAGCGTGACTGTCCCTCGATCATCACCTGCATCTCAATGGTCCGTTCTCTCCTGGGACGCGGCTGCTTTCATGCCACCTCCTGTGTTAAGGAGCCGCTGTAGCAAGGCCAACGATCGCTGGAAAATGATCGCTCCTCATCTCGCATTGAACGGAATTCAGCATGCTCGACTGGCGTCGCATCGACCTCAACAATCTGAAAGTGCTGCATGCACTGATGCTGGAACGCCATGTCGGGCGGGCGGCGGTGCGGCTCGGGGTGACGGCGTCGTCGATCAGCCACAGGCTGCGGCGCATGCGGGAGGATTTTTCCGACGAACTGTTCGCGCGCACGCCAACCGGCATGGCGCCGTCGCCGCGGATGGAAGAGATCGCGGTGCCGCTCAGCGAGATGATTGCCAGCATTACGCTCGCGGTTTCATCCGGCGCTTTGGAAGCGTTGCCCCAGGCGCGCCGGTTTACCCTGGTGGTGCCCGACGGCCTGCGCCAGCAGTTGCTGCCGGTGCTGATCCAGGGCGTGCAACAGGACCATGCGTGCCATAGCCTGGAGATCCGCTCCTTCGAGCGCCGCTCCTACGCCACCGAACTGTCGCAGGGCGAAGTCGATGCGGTCATCTCGGTCGGCGGCGATCGTGACGACCGCAGCCTCGTTGACCGGACCCCGGTTGCGATCGACCGCCTCGTCTGCCTGTTCGGTCCGCTCTGCCCGTTGGCTCCGACGGATGAGGTCACGGTCGAAGGCTATTTGTCAGCCTCGCATCTCTATTCGTTGCCGTGGCCGGTCTCGGACAACCATTTTGATCGGCTGCTGGCGCGGGACGGGCGCTCGCGCCGTATCATGCTCATCATGCCATCGCATCTGGGGATCGGCGATGCACTGACCGCGAGCCGGCTGGTCGCCACCGTTCCGTCGTCACTCGCCCGGCATCTGGCGGGCCTGCATCCGGCGCTCGTCATCCGCCCGCTCGCAATCGACGGCACCGAGGGAACGGTCTTTCTGGAGACCTCGCGCCAGCAGCAGCGGCGGCCGGAGATCGCGCGCTTCAAGGCTGTGGTCGAAACCGCGATCCGGACCGTGCTGCCGCGATCGGAGTAGGCACCACTGCTCTTGGCAAACTTGTCGTGGCGATACAGATTGCCGAGTGGCAAAACCGGGAGGACGACATGGCAGTCAAACGTATCGTGTCCAATCTTTACGCGTCAGATCCGCAGGCCGCGCACGCCTTTTACGCAGATCTGCTCGGGCTCGAGCTGGTGATGGATCACGGCTGGATTCTGACATTCGCGGCCAAAGGGCAGACGGCATTGCCGCAGGTGAGCGTGGCGAGTGAGGGCGGGAACGGCACGCCGGTGCCGGTGCTTTCGATCGAGGTTGACGATGTCGATGCGGTCTATGCCCAAGCCCGGGAAAAGGGCGTGGCGATCGTCTATGACATTACCGATGAGCCCTGGGGTGTCAGGCGCTTCTATCTCCGCGACCCGTTCGGCAACGTGATCAACATCCTGTCCCATTGAGCAGACCGGTCGCGAAGGCGTCGGCGGCCGGTCTGCTGATGTCAGGTTCTCGAAATCAGGCGAGCGTCAGCGCGTTGGCGAGGTCGGCGACCAGATCGTCGGGATGTTCGATGCCGATCGAAAGCCGGATCGTCGTGTCGAGAACGCCGATCCGGCGGCGCACGTCGATCGGCACGCCGGAATGGGTCATCGCCGCCGGGTGGCTCGCCAGCGATTCCGTGCCGCCGAGGCTGACGGCAAGCTTGAAGATCTGCAGTGCGTTGAGGAAGCGGAAGGCCGCTTCCTGGCCGCCTGATATATCGAAGGAGAAGGTCGAGCCGGCGCCAGTGCATTGCGCCGCATAGGCCTTGCCGAGCGGTGAGGCTTCGTCGTGGAAGGGCAGGTAGTGGATACGCTCGACCTTCGGATGGTCGCGCAGGAACTCGGCGACGACGCGGGCGTTATCGTTGGCCTTGTGCATGCGCACCGACAGGGTTTCGAGCGAGCGGCCGAGCATCCAGCAGGAATGCGGATCGAGCTGCGTGCCGATGGCGCCGCGCAACGCCTTCACCTGCTTCATCACCGCCTTCGAGCCGAGGGCTGCGCCGGCGATGAGGTCGGAGTGGCCGCCGACATATTTGGTCAGCGAATAGAGCGAGATATCGGCGCCGTGTTCGATCGGCCGCTGGAAGACCGGTCCGAGCAGGGTGTTGTCGCAGGCGATCACCGGCGTGTGACCCTGCTTGGCGCCGATCGCGTCGGCGACGCGGCGGATCATGGCGACGTCCACCAGGCTGTTGGTCGGATTGGCAGGCGTTTCGATGAGAATGACCGAGACGCGGCCCTTGGCCATCGCCTCTTCGGCGGCCGCGGTCACCGCCGCCTCGTTGACGCCATCGGCAAAGCCGACGGCCGAAACGCCGAGATTGAGGAAGGTTTTCGCCAGCAGCGTTTCCGAACCGCCATAGAGCGGCTGGCTGTGCAGCACCGCGTCGCCGGGCTTGACGAAGGCGAGCAGTGTCGTGGCAATCGCCGACATGCCGGAGGAAAACAGCGCGCAGCTTTCCGTGCGCTCATAGACGGCAAGGCGATCTTCGACGATTTCGCTGTTCGGGTGGTTGAAGCGCGAATAGACAAGACCAGCGCCGACACCCGCCGGCGGCTCGCGGCGGCCGGAGACGAAATCGAAGAAGTCGCGGCCTTCCTCGGCCGAACGGAAGACGAAGGTGGACGTCAGGAACACCGGCGGCTTGACGGCCCCCTCCGACAGTTCAGGATCGTAGCCATAGTTCAGCATCAGTGTTTCGGGATGCAGCTTGTGGTTTCCGATATGAGTCTTGTAGGGGTGCGGCGCGGTCATGGCTTTCTCCTGAAGCGAAACGGGGCGACTGACAGGCAAATTATATCAGACGCCTGGACCGATCCTTGCTATTTGCGATCACATACCCTTGAGTTGCGCAAACTATTGCCAGGACTGAAGGAATATGACGCAGAAAATTGCCGATGAAACCGACCGCCGAATTCTGAAGGAATTGCTGGCCGACGCGCGCATCACCAACAACGAGCTCGCCGAGCGCGTCGGGCTATCGGCGTCGCCTTGTTTGCGCCGGCTGCGGCGGCTGGAGGAGACCGGCGTGATCCGCGGCTATACCGCCTTGATCGACCCGGCGGTCGAGGGCTGGACGATGACGGCGATCGCGACCGTCAGGCTCAGTCGTCAGCACGAGGACGAGATCGTCATGTTCGAGCAGGCGATCCGCGGCTGGGACGAAGTGCTCGAATGCCACCTCGTCACCGGCTCGCGCGATTATGTGCTGAAGGTGATGAGCGCCGGGCTCGAACAATACGAGCGCTTCATCAAGGAGAAGATCGCGCGGCTCAAATGCGTGGCCTCGATCGAGACAAGCTTCGTCATGAACACGATCAAGGAGCGGCGGATCTGAGAGGACTGCGCTGTATGCGGGTCGCATTTTCCCGACGCGACCGCACCAGGTTTTCGGGCGGCGGCTTTGAAAGTGCAAAGGGTGCGCTAGTTTCAAAAGAGAGCGTCCCTGGATCACGATGATTTTCGGTCGATCGACCCACGATCATGAACGTGATCGATTCTGGCTAGGGCGGGATGCGGGCGGAAACCGCGCCCACTTTTCCTCACCCCGCTCTCGTGCGCTCAGATGGACGCATGGCGCTCGCGGAGAAAGGCGATGGATTTCGTAGAAGCGTTCGACGCCGTTGGTTCCTGGATGCGGACGGTCCTTCTCAACGAGTGGACGTTCTATCAACTCGCCCTGATTGTCGCCGGCTACCTGGTTTGTGGCCTCCTGGCAAAGCGGATAGAGCCGGCAGTCGAAGCTCGCGCACGCACCATCAAGGGCAATCCGGACTTGCTGCGCGTCATCATCGCTTTCATGCGGCGGCTACGGTGGCTATTTCTGATTATATGGCTGTGGATCGCCGATGCGATGCTGTTGCGCTTTGGATGGCCGTCATACCGATGGCTGGTCGGCACCGCGCTTACGCTTACGGCGGCGTGGTTTGTTATCTCGGTCCTCACGCGCATCATCAGAAATCAGACGCTGGCGCGTGTTGTTGCCGTCACTGGCTGGATCTACTTTGCGCTCTACGCGATTGGCCTCGATCGCGTGATCCTGACGACGCTCGATGGCGTGGCGTTCAATCTCGGCGCGGTTCGCCTTTCGCTGTTGCTTGTCTTGAAGGCTATCGTCCTTTCCTTTGCGCTGATCTGGCTCGCCGTCCTGTTCGGTAACGTCTCGGCGCATTGGATACAGAGGTCTGCGGATCTCACCCCCTCCTTCAAGGTCCTCATCAGCAAATTGGTCAAGATCGCATTGATCTGCTTCGCCGGCTTAATCGCCCTGAACGCCACCGGTATCGACTTGACCGCATTGACGATCTTTTCCGGTGCCGTCGGTGTCGGCATCGGCTTTGGCCTGCAGAAGGTGGTCTCCAACTTCATCTCGGGGATCATTATCCTGCTCGATAAATCCATCAAACCGGGCGACACGATCACACTCGGCGATACCTTCGGCTCGGTCCGCGACCTGCGATCCCGGTTCGTCTCGGTGATCACGAGAGACGGCAAGGAATACCTCATTCCAAACGAAGACTTCATTTCGCAGCAAGTCGTGAACTGGTCGTTTTCCAGCGACTATGTTCGCATCGAGATCGACTTCGGAACATCCTATGACAGCGATCCGCACGAGGTCGCGCGCATCGCCATCGAGACCGCCGCATCGATTCCGCGGGTCGCCAGCACCTATGCCCGGCCGGTCTGCTGGATGACCGGTTTCGGTGCATCATCGCTCGATTTCAAATTGAGGTTCTGGATTTCCGATCCGAGCAACGGGCTGACGAATATTCGCGGTCAAGTGCTGATGGCGCTATGGGATGCGTTCAAGGCGGCCGGCATTTCCATCCCGTTCCCGCATCGTGAAATCATCATGAAGACACCTGTCGAGGTGACCCGCGCGTGAAGCGGAACGCCGCTACGCGGGTGGTGTGGAGGACGATGAAACGCCCGACGCTGCACACGTCTTGGGCTCGCAACACCGGACTGGACAACTATGGGAGGCGACGTTGCGGCCTGCGCGTCGGTCGCCCTCGGCTGGGAGATGCGCGCCGCATTCCGGCTTGTAGATTCCAAAACGGCAGGCAGGTGGGCGTGGCAAGGTCGGGCCGGCCCGCAATGTCTGCGTGCGCGCATTGGCCCATTCGCCTTGCCAAGCAAGCGCAGGCATTGTCTATTGCCAGCTTATCCGCACCGTCCAGCCTATCGGGAGCACATCGATGCCTTCAATGGAACTGCTGTTGGCTTTCCTCGCGACCACGGCGATCTTCGCCTATATCCCCGGTCCTGCGATGCTCTATGCGGCGGCGCAGACGATGGCGCGCGGCCGCTGGTCCGGATTGATGGCGACGCTTGGCATTCACCTCGGCGGTTATGTGCATGTTTTCGCGGCGGCTGCCGGCCTGTCGGTGCTGTTTCATGCGGTGCCGGTGCTTTACATGGTCGTCAAGTTTGCCGGTGCGGCCTATCTCGTCTGGCTCGGCATCTCGCTGTTTCGCGCCAAGACGCAAGGGGAGCGCGCCTTGCCCGGCATCCAGGCGAAATCCGGCCGGCGCGCCTTCTTCGAGAGCATCACCGTCGAAGTGCTGAACCCGAAGACGGCGATCTTCTTCGTCGCCTTCCTGCCGCAGTTCATCGATGCATCCGCGGCGTTTCCGGTCTGGCTGCAGTTCGTCATCCTCGGCACGATCGTCAACCTGATGTTTTCGTCGGCTGATATTGCCTGCGTCATCCTCGCGGGCGTGCTGATCACCCGGCTCAAGCGTTCGAGCATGGCGCAGCGCGCCATGCAACGCGTCGGCGGTGGTGTGCTCGTCGGGCTCGGCGTTCACCTGGCCTTCCAGAAGAGCTGATCCGCACCCACCGCGTGTAAGGGGATGCCGCATTCGCCGCTTTGGCAAGGGTTGTCGCGCCCGTAGCGGTTGCAGGGCCGATACGAGGTTGTCGGCGCGGTGACTGGCGGTTATCAATCGGGTAACGCGTCGATCGGAATGGCGCGCTCGATGAACGACCGTGAACAAGGAGCCTGCCGGTGGATCACCTTCAAGAGACAGGTCTGCGCGTGGCAAAGTGGCCCATTCCACAGTTCGTGTCCGGGCATAGGGCGTCGTTTTCGACGACGGGCCTCATCGTCGGGGTGCTGTTTTTCGCTGCATCGCTGACGCCAAGCCTGATCCCGCGCCCCTATGTCATCCAAGCGGTCATCTCAGGTCTTTCGCTGTCTGCCGGCTATGCCATCGGCGTGTTCCTTCGTTGGCTGTGGTCGTTTCTCGAGCTGCCCGATGTGCGGCCACGGACCGGGCTGATCCTCAAGCTGGTGGCTGCCCTCGGCTGCACCGCCGTTGCACTCGCCTTCCTCTGGCGGGCGGCGGCGTGGCAGAATACCGTGCGGAACCTCATGGGCCTCGACCCGGTCGAGAGCGCGGAGCCGCTGAAGCTTGGCCTGATTGCCGTGCTCGTCTTCATCTTCATCGTCCTGCTGGCACGGCTGTTTCGGTTGACGTTCCGCGTTCTCGCCAGGCGCTTCGAGTATGTGTTGACGCGGCCACTGGCAAAGCTCGCCGCAGTAGCGGCGGCAATTGCACTGTTCTGGTCGGCCACCGACGGGGTGATCTTCCGCTACGCTCTGCATGCGGCCGACAGCTCGTTCCAACGGCTCGACGCGCTGATCGATCCTGATGTGGCGCCGCCGACTGACCCGATGAAGACGGGCAGTGGCGCGTCGCTGATGACCTGGGATGAACTCGGGCGGCAGGGACGCCAGTTCATCGCGTCAGGGCCGAGCGCCAAGGACATCGGCGCCTTCTTCAATGGCGGGGCGAAGGAGCCGCTGCGGGTCTATGCCGGGCTCAATTCGGCCGAGACGGCAAAGGAGCGAGCGAAGCTCGCGCTCGAAGAACTGAAGCGCGTCGGCGGGTTCGAGCGCTCCAACCTTATGATCGTTGTGCCGACCGGAACGGGCTGGATCGATCCGCCGGGGCTCGATTCGCTCGAATATCTGTTGAAAGGCGACGTCGCCAGTGTCGCGGTGCAATACTCCTACCTGACGAGCTGGCTCTCTCTGCTGGTCGAGCCGGAATATGGCGCCGAGACAGCCAACGCCCTGTTCGACGCGGTTTACGGCTACTGGACGACGCTGCCCAAGGACAAGCGGCCGCGGCTCTATCTCTACGGCCTCAGCCTCGGCTCGATGAATTCGCAGGGTTCGGTCGACCCGTTCGACATCATCAGCGATCCGTTCCAGGGCGCGCTCTGGGTCGGCTCGCCGTTTCCGACGAAGACCTGGCTATCGATCACCCGCAATCGCAATCCAGGGTCTCCGCAATGGCGCCCGCTCTATCGCGACGGATCGGTGATCCGCTTCACCAACCAGGCGAATACGCTTGATATTCCGGGCCCTGAATGGGGCAATGTCCGCATCGTCTACCTGCAATATGCCAGCGACCCGATCACCTTCTTCGATCCGTATTCCTTCTACCGCGAGCCGGACTGGATGAAAGCGCCGCGCGGGCATGACGTCTCGCCCGATCTTCGATGGTTTCCTGTCGTGACGATGTTCCAGCTTCTGGCCGACATGGCGATGGGCACGACGACGCCGATCGGCTACGGCCACGTCTATGCGCCGGAACACTATATCGATGCGTGGATGCAGGTTGTCGATCCGCCGGGCGTAACCGCGGATGATGCGGTGCGGCTGAAGGCGCTGCTCAAAGGGCGCTATTGAAGGGTACGGCGCCAGTCAGTCGCCACGCAGGTGGGCGGCGATCTGGTGGGCAAGCGCCTGGATCAGCGGTTCCTCGGCCTTCTCCGTCGGACAGAGAAGATAGTAGCCTGCTGATGCCGGTATCGCCGTCGGGAACGGCTGGATCAGCCGGCCTTCCTGCAGGTAGGAGCGGGTGAGAACGTCCGAGACGAGCGCAATGCCCTGTCCCTGCAGGGCGGATGCGACGGCGACGGCGACCGAGGGCACCCGAACGCTGCGGCTGCCTTCGAGCGAGATGCGCGAGGCGGCCGACCAGCGCGTCCATTCCCGCCCGTCATCCTCATGCAGCAATGTGACGTCGCGCAGCTTCCTGTCGCGGTGCGAGCCTTCCAGCCGCGGGAACAATAACGGCGAACATATGGTCCTGAGCTTCACGTCGCTGACCACCTGCCACCACAGGCCGTCGAAGGGCGGATTGTCGTAGACGATCGCCAGGTCGACATCGTCCCAGAGGACGTCGCTTGCGCGAATGCAGCTGCGCATGGCGAGATCGCTGACGCCGCGCGCATCGGCGAACTGCACCAGGAGGCCGGCCATCCAGGCGATCGCCAGCGCCGGCGGCAGGGCGACCGTCAGCTTCTTCTGGTGGTTTTCGAGCTGCCGCTCGGCACCATTCTCGACCGCGACGGCAAGATTGCCCATGGCATGGGAGACGGTCTGGGCGAAATCACGTCCGGCCGCCGTCAGGCGGATATTGCGTCCCGATTTCTCCAGAAGTGTCAGCCCCGTCGTCTCTGAAAGCCGGCGCAGCTGCAGCGATACCGCGCCGGGGCTGAGGCCCAGTTCGTCGGCCGCCTGGCGCACGGAGCCGATCCGGGCGACGGCTTCGAAGGCCCTGAGATAAGGCAGGAAATGCAAAGCTTTCATTCGAACTTCCGCCTTGATTGACAATCGACTGTCGCGTGCAAAGCAATGGCAATTGTTTAGCAAAACTAGACAATATCAAGCACAAAAAATCGCTATTCCCAATCGATTTTTGCTCCTATGAATTGGATCGGAGAGAGGGAGACATGCATGATCGAGGCCCAACCATTTGATTTTCCTTATGACGGAAAGCTGGTTCCGTCGCAGACCGCGCTGATGGTGATCGACCTGCAGATCGACTTCTGCTCGCCCGACGGCTACTTCGCTTCGATGGGCTATGATCCGGCGCCGCTTAGGGCAATTCTGCCGGCCGTCAACCGTGTCATCGCCGCGGCGCGGCAAGCCGGATGCCTGATCATCCATACGCGCCAGGGCTATCGTGCCGACCTCGCCGACATGACGCCTTACGAAAAATGGCGCCGCAAGCGCTCGGGGCTGGAAAACACCGAGGTCCTGCTGCGCTCGAGCCCCGGCTTTCAGCTGCTACCCGAGCTCGATGTCGCAGACAGCGACGTCATCATCGACAAGACCTGCAACAGCTCGTTCACCTATACGGATCTCGAGCATGTGCTCAGAGCGCAGGGCATCACCCATATGCTGTTTACCGGCTGCACCACCGACGTCTGCGTGCATACGACGTTGCGCGAGGCCTGCGACCGCAATTTCCAGTGCCTGACGATCTCGGATTGCTGCGCCAGCGGCGAGCAATGGGCGCATGAGGCGGCGATCAACATGATCTCGATCGAGAACGGCATCTTCGGCACGGTCTCGACCAGCGACGCGGTCATCGCCGGCCTGGCAAAAGCTAGCCGCTAACACTGACGCCAACACCACATCACCGGTTCTGATGCCAACCGTTTCAACGGAATGATGCCCCATGCAACGATATATCTCGCTAATGAAACTGACGGCCAAGGGATTGGCCGAACTCGCCGACAGCGGCGCGCGGCGCAAGGTGAGCGAAGACCGCGTTTCTTCGCTCGGCGGCCGCTCGGTCGCCTTCTACGCCACGCTCGGAACCTATGATTTCGTCCAGGTTTTCGAGATGCCTGATAATGCGTCGATGATGCAATACGTGCTGACGGCACGACGCGACGGGTTCGTCGACCCGCTTATCCTTCCCGCCTTCGACAGCCAGACCTATGGCGACATCGTCGGGCGCGTTTCACCAACACAATGAGGGGAATAGAGATGATCAGACTGGCATCGCATGCAACCCTTCTCGGAACCATCCTGCTGTCGGCGGGGCTTGCCCAGGCGGAGCCGCCGGCTTTTGCCGCCGATGGCGATATCGGTGTGTGCACCACCGCGGCCTTTCCGCCGCTGACCTTCAAGGAAAGTCCGGCCGATCTAACCCCGACCGGCATCGATATCGAGATCGTCGAAGCGCTCGCCGGTCTCTGGAATGCCAAGGTCAACTATACCGTCACGGAGTTTGCCGGGCTGTTGCCGACGCTCGGGGCCGGGCGCTGCGACTTGATCGTCAGCGGCATCTACATCAACGCCAAGCGCCGCGAGACTTATGACGGCGTGTCCTACATGAAATCGGCCACCGCGATGGTGACCAAGGCCGGTAGCGACACAATCAAGGCGCCGGAGGATCTGAGCGGCAAGGTGATCGCGCTCGAAGCCGGCGCCTACTACAAGCAGGAGCGGATCGAGCCCCTGAACAAGGAACTGATCGCCAAGGGTCAGCCGCCGGTCGAGGTCCAGGAATATCCGACCCAGCAGGCGGCCTACCAGCAGGTCCTCGTCGGCCGCGTCGATGCGACGATGACCGAAGAGGCCGAAGGCGCCTACCGCGCCTCGCGTTCCGACGGGACGCTGCAGCTTCCCTACACGTGGGCATCGGATTTCACCTACGGCATCTACAGCCGCCAGGAAGGCAGCGATGCGGCCGCGGTCAAGGCTGGGCTGAAGGCCCTGAAGGAGCAGGGTTTTTTTGCCGGCATCGCCAAGAAATACGGGCTGGACCCGGCGCTGTTCGACGTCGATTACGATCGTTGAGGCTTGAAAAGGTGGACAGGGCATGAACTTCGACACGAAACTGTTTCTGGATGCCCTGACCATGCCGGTCATGTTGCAGGGGGCGGCCATCGCGATCCTGCTGTCCATCCTGGTTCAGGTCGCCTCGTTTCTGCTCTGCCTGCCGCTCGCCGTCGCCCTGAACTCGATGGCGGCGGTGCGGCGCACGGCGGCCCAGCTCTATGTCTGGCTGTTTCGCTCGTCGCCGCTCATCCTGGTGCTGCTGATCGTCTGGAACGGTGCGCCGCAGCTCTTTCCCGGCCTGACGCGCGCGCCCTGGTACACGCCCTTTGCCGCCGCCTTCATCGCCTTCACGCTGGTGACGACCGCCTATATGGCCGAAGCGATGCGCGGGGCGCTCGCGGCGATCGGCCAGGGGCAGACAGATGCGGCACGCGCGCTCGGGCTCAACCGCCTGCAGACCTTCGGCCTCGTCGTCCTGCCGCAGGCCTTGCGCATCGTCATGCCGGTGCTCGTCAACGAGTTCATCAACCTGATCAAGCTGACCTCGCTTGCCTATGTGATTTCGATGCGGGAGATCATGGCCGTCGTCAACGACGCGATCGCGTCGAGTTTCCGCTTCGTCGAATGGTATTCGGCAGCACTCGTCTACTATCTTGCGATCGTCTCGATCCTGATGTTTTTACAGCGGCTGATCCAGCGCCGAATGGCGTAACGTACATTAGGCTTCCTCCTCATTTCCTGCGGAAAGCAGCACCTCCATCGCACCGATGATCTTGCGGTGCTGATGGGCATGACGGGTGCGCAGACTGGTGGCGGCGTAGACCGTCTGCGGGATCACCGGCGCATCGGCAACAAGGGCGACGTGGCCGGATTGCGTCAGCCGTCTGGCCGTTGCGGTGGTGACATAGGCGGCTCCGCCGAGCGAATGCAGGAGCATGGTGATCGCCATGTTCTGGCCGGTCGCAACAGGCGCTGCGGAGAGATGCGGCAGAGCCAGCCGGTGAGCGCGATCGAAGGCCGGCGAATAGATCGCCTGGATATAGGTCTCGACCCTGATATCCGATAGCGCAGCCGCTTCCGTGCTCACCATCATGTAATGCAGATCGCCGATCCTTTCGTAATGAAGATCGGGCAGATAGTGCGGGGTATAGAGCATGGCGAGGTCGAGGTTGCCGGCGCCGAGATCCCGGTTCATCTGGTTGGAATAATCCGCTTCCATGTAGATTTCGGTTGTCGGCAGCTCACGCCTGATCGTGAATAGCCATTCGCCGGCAAAGGCTTCGGCCAGATCGTGCTGGATGCCGAGCCGCATGGAGCGCTCCAGCGCGCCGGCATTGGTGACCGCGCGCGTTGCCTCATGCCACTGGTTTTGCAAGGCTATTGCGTAGTCTAGAAACCTGAGTCCGGCGGCTGTCGGCACGGTTCCACCCTTGTTGCGGGTAAAGAGCTTGCGATTGAACTGTGCCTCCAGCGCCTTGACGCGGTGGGAAACGGTGGACTGGGTGATGTTCAGCCGCTCGGCCGTGCGGTTGAAGGAACGGGTTTCCATCAGGTCCAGAAACGTCTCGATCAGATCCACTTGCATCGGCATCCCATCCGGTTTCGAAGTTCCACTCAATCTAATCGAATTCTTCGATCAATAAAGCCTGTTTCCATCGCTTGATGGCGCCTCGTTTCGACGGCAAGAATTCCGGCAAAACGAGGGAACAGTGCATGTCGAATTTGCCGTCTCACGCGCGTGTCGTGATCATCGGTGGGGGAGCGATCGGCGCTTCCTCGCTCTACCATCTTGCCAAGGCCGGCTGGACCGACTGCGTGCTTCTGGAAAAGAACGAGCTGACGGCCGGATCGACCTGGCATGCGGCCGGCAACGTGCCGACCTTCTCGTCGTCCTGGTCGATCATGAACATGCAGCGCTATTCCGCCTCGCTCTACCGCGATCTCGGTGCGCTCGTCGATTATCCGATGAACTACCACGTCACCGGCTCGATAAGGCTCGGCCACTCGAAGGAGCGGCTGCAGGAGTTCAAGCGTGTCGTCGGCATGGGTCGCTACCAGGGCATGGACCTCGACATCCTGACGCCCGACGAGATGCGCAGCCGTTATCCGTTCCTCGAAACGCACGAGCTGACCGGTGCGCTCTACGACCCCTATGACGGCGACATCGACCCGGCGCAGCTGACGCAGGCGCTGGCCAAGGGCGCGCGCGACATGGGCGCAAAGATCATCCGCTTCTGTCCCGTTACGGCGGCGCGCCGCGAAAACGACGAATGGGTGATCTCGACGCCGCAGGGCGAAATCCGCTGCGAATACGTCGTCAACGCCGCCGGCTACTATGCCCGCGAGGTCGGCAAGATGTTCGGCCGCGACGTGCCGATGATGGTGATGAGCCATCAGTACGTGCTGTTCGACGAGATCCCGGAACTGGCCGCCTGGTCGAAGGAGGTCGGACACAAGCTGCCGCTCTTGCGCGATGTCGACAGCTCCTATTATCTCCGCCAGGAGAAGAACGGCATGAACCTCGGGCCCTATGAGCGTAACTGCCGAGCACACTGGACGACATCAGACGATCCGATGCCCGAGGACTTTTCGTTCCAGCTCTTCCCTGACGATCTCGATCGGCTGGAATGGTATCTGAACGACGCTGTCGAGCGCGTGCCGATCCTTGGGACCGCGGGGCTGTCGCGGATCATCAACGGCCCGATCCCCTATGCGCCCGACGGCAATCCGCTGATCGGGCCGATGCCCGGCGTGCCGAACGCGTTTGAGGCCTGCGTCTTCACCTTCGGCATCTGCCAGGCCGGCGGCGCCGGCAAGGTGCTGGCTGAGTGGATCACCGAGGGCCAGACGGAATGGGACATGTGGTCCTGCGATCCACGCCGGTACACCGACTATACCGACCAGGACTATTGCATCGCCAAGGGCATGGAGATCTACGGCCACGAGTACGCGATGCATTTTCCGAAGCACTATTGGGCGGCGGGTCGCGGCAAGAAGCTGTCGCCGATCCACGACCGGATCCAGGCACTCGGCGCGCAATTCAAGCCCTATAACGGCTGGGAACGGGCGATGTGGTACGCCAAATCAGGTGACGACACCTCCGAAGAGGCAACGCAGACCT
>Ga0247819_10001272_pt1 | contig 13862 bp, 11 predicted proteins | sample 13C_Xylose_Day6_FD_193428 | JGI IMG/M metagenome (GOLD analysis project Ga0247819, IMG submission 193428) | Soil microbial communities from agricultural site in Penn Yan, New York, United States - 13C_Xylose_Day6 | ecosystem: Environmental > Terrestrial > Soil > Agricultural land | place: USA... | reverse complement strand
TCCTTGATATCACCGAGCCGACCATCACCCGCAGCATGGCGCTGATCACGCTGCGAAATCAGCGCCTGTCGCCCGCCGCCCAAAACCTTGCCGACAAGATTGTGGACGATGTCCGCTCGACGACCGGATTCGTCGCGGAAGGTCTGGAATAAGAAACGGCCACTCCGGCGATATGGCCCACGGCTTAGCCAACAGAAATCACACCTATTTCGGACGGCGAAGCAGCAAGACCACGGGCGTCATCGCAAGGATCATGACCCCCATCAGCCAGAAGCAATCGCTATAGGTCATGACCAGCGCCTGCCGCTCGATCAGGCTGGACAGCTGGGCGATGGCGCGCAGCTTTGCGGTGGCCGCGTCGATGCCTTGGCTTACCCCGTCCGCGGCCAGCCGCGCCTGTCCGGCCAGCGAATTCGCGGTCAGCGTCTCGCGAATGGCATCCGAATGAACCGCGCTGCGCTGGTCAATGACGACGCCGCTTAAAGCCAGGCCCATGGAGCCGCCCAGATTGCGCGCCATGCTGTAAATGCCCGCCCCGTCAGCGGCATTCTCGCGCCCGATGGCGGCCATGGACACCTGATTAAGCGGCATCGAGGCCAGAATTTGGCCGACCCCGCGCAGCAATTGCGAGACGGTGAAATCCGACCCGGCGCTGTCGGGACTAAGCCCGATATCGACAAAGCAGCTTGCCGCGTAGCAGACCAGACCCAGCGCGACCATGACCCTCGCATCGAAGCGGCCGATGACGCGGGGCAAAATGGGCACGAGCAGGAATACCGGAACCGCCGAAAGCGCCATGACTGCCCCAGCCTGCCGCGGATTATACCCGGCGATGGTGCTGAGAAACTGCGGCAGGATGAAGGTCGCGCCATAGGACGCCGCACCGACCGCCATCGCAATCAGCGCGGCGCTGGAGAATGCGCGGTTCCCAAGCAGCGACAGCTTGATGACCGGGTCGGCACTTGTTCTTTGCGACAGCAGAAGAATGGCGAAACCCAGCAGCGAGGCCAGCGTCAGGCCAAGGATGGTCGGGGATTCAAACCAGCCGTCGCGTTGGCCCTCCTCAAAAACGACGGTCAGGCAGCTGAAGGCCAGCGTCATGCCAAGAATGCCCCACCAATCCGCCTTCGCCAAAAGGCCCAGATTGGCCCTTTGCCGGGGAAGGCCGACCAGCAGCAGTACGGCCAGCGCGATGCCGACCGGCAGGTTCAGGAAGAAGCACCAGCGCCAGCTGACCTCTTCGGCCAGATAGCCGCCAAGCACCGGCCCAAGAATGGGGCCGATCAGGACGATGATGCCGAAAATGCTCATCCCGACCGGCATCTGGCGCGCGGGTAACCGGGTGCGGACGATGACCTGCGCCGTAGGGATCAGGGCGCCGCCGAAAAAGCCCTGCCCGATGCGCCCGATGATCATGGCAAGCAGGCTGCCCGACAACCCGCAGAAGATCGAGAACAGCACGAAGGCCGTGGTCGTCACCAGCAGCAGCGTCCGCAGCCCAAGCAGGCGGGTGAACCATGCCGTCAGCGGGATCATGATGACTTCGGCGACCAGATAGCCGGTGCCGATCCAGGTGCCCTCGGTGCCGCTGGCCCCGATCGCGCCTTGGATCTGCGGCAAGGCGGTGTTCGTGATCGAGATATCCAGCGTCGCCATCAGCGCGCCGACCGCGCCAGCGACGACGGCGATCCAATCGGTCAGGCCCGCCGTTTCGGGACCGGGCCCGGTCGGGGCGGTCATCTGCCCGGTCATTGTCCTGATGCCAGCTTCATATACTCGGTCGCGCCGGTATCGACCGAGACTTCTATCGACAGGCCCGGCAACAGCGGTGGCAGACCGGTCGGGCCGGGCTCAAGCGTGATGCGGACGGGAACGCGCTGGACGATCTTGGTGAAATTGCCGGTGGCATTCTCGGGCGGTAGCAGGGCGAATTGCGCCCCGGTTCCGGGGGCGAAACTGTCGACGATCCCGGTCAGCTTCAGATCGGGATAGGCGTCGATGTCGATGCTGACGGGCTGCCCCGCGCGCATATCCGCGATCTGCGTTTCCTTGAAATTGGCGACCAGATAGATGTCGTCGGTCGGCACGATGGTCAGCAGCGGCGTCCCCGGCTGGACGAACTGGCCAAGTAGCGCCGAGCGGTCGCCCAGCCGTCCCGAGATGGCGGCGCGCAGGACCGTGTCCTCAAGGTCTATCTTGGCCCGCCCAAGGCTTTCCCGGGCAGCGGCTAGGTCCGCCTGAGCTTTCTCGACCTGCGCCTTCAGGGCCGTGGTCTGCTGGCGGGCCTCGTCCAATACGGCCTGCTTCAGATGGGTGATGGACCCGGCCTGATCCAGCGAGGTCCGTGCCCGCTCGACCTTTTGCTGGCTTTCGACCCCACGGGCCGCCAATGGCGACATCCGGTCGAAATCCTTTTGGGCCAGCTTGGCATCCTCGGCAGCGCTTTCCAGATCGGCCTGCGCCTGCGCAATGACCGAGGCCTGACTTGCAAGATCGGCCTGACTTTTCACCAGCTCGGCCTTGCGGCCATCGACGGTGGCCCTAGCCTCGCGCATTGCGAATTCGTAGCGGCGCGGGTCGATCTTCAGCAAAGGCTGGCCTGCAACCACCTCTTGGTTGTCCGCGACATAGATCTGGTCGATCTTGCCCGAGACCACCGGCGCCATCGAAACCTTGTCAGCTCGCAGATAGGCATTGTCGGTGCGCTCGATGAAGCGCCCGTTCGCGTACCAATCATAGAAGAAGAACCCGCCGATGATCACGGCAATGACCAGCAGCACGGCTAGAACTTGCCGCACCCGGCTACGTTTCTGCGGAATCGCCATCTGGGCCGCAGTGATGGATTGCGGGGATAGGTTTGCGTTCATCTGCGGCTGGCCTGACATTGACGGGAATGGCTAAATTATTCCAATTGGAACATTTCTGTCAATTGGCAAAAGTTTTCCGATTGGAATAATTTCCCAGCCCGTGCTACCCTTCGCCCTGCAAGGAGGTGTCGATGACCAGTTTAAGAAGACGCAACGCCGAGAGCGGCTATGCCCGTGGCGAGGAAACGCGGGCAAAGATCATCGAGACCGCGATTACCCTTTTTGGAGAGAAGGGCTTTGCGGGCGTCTCGACCCGTGAGATTGCCGGTACAGCAGGCGTGCCTGCCCCCTCGATCCAGTATTATTTCGAGAACAAGGAAGGGCTTTACCAAGCCTGTGTCGACAATCTGCACATGTCCGCCTGGGAAGCGGTCGGCCCGGTCATTGCCGAGGTTGAAACCCTGCTGGCGGACAAGGCGGATAGCGACAGGCTGATCGACGGCTATTGCCGGATCTTGGAAAGACTTGCAGATTTCCTGTTCGCCATGCCCGACGCTGGCAGCCGCGCGCTGTTCGTGGCCCAGCACCGCGCCCTGACGAACTGGCAGAAAAGCACGCCTTCGGGTCAGCAGGCCACCGGCCGCCGGATTCAGGATTGCTGCGCCGCCGTGGTTGCACGGATTGCCGGTGGCCTTTCTCCGGAGGATAGCAAGATCGTCTCGACCACGGTCAATGGCCAGCTGATGATCGTTCATCTTGCCCGCGATCATGTCGAGGACATGCTGGGCTGGACCGAGATCACCTCCGCGCGGAACGAGGCGCTGAAATCGGTGGTCAGACGCCAGACCACCCTGCTTCTGAATTCCTACCGGTCAGGGTGACGGAGCCTTGCCACGCGGGAAAGTGACCCCCCGCATGGCAAGCAGATAATGGTTAGACGCATTGTTCTCAGGCCGGGACGGCCTCGGCGGGGTCGGGACGGACGATCACGGTGGTGGCCACCGGATAGAATTCCTCGCCCGGCATGCCGACGCGGCGGGCATGTTCGCGGATCGCCTCACCGTTCATCGCCTCATAGATGCAGAAGGTGCCGATGCGCCCGTCGGGTTCGTGAACCACATAGCTGCGGATCCAGCGCAGTTGATCGGACATCTCATCATTGCCGATCCGGGCCGATTTTGCCCCGGCCATTTCCAGATCCGCAAGAGAGGCCCAAGCACTGGGGCGGCGGATGACGTATAGCTGCATGTGACTATTCCCTTGTCGGGCCGGTATATCCGGCCATTGCGGTTCAACCGCGCCATTGACGCGAGAGACCAGAATATCAGCGAGGGCCGCCGCTGATCCTTATCGCCGGCTGATCCTTGGCCGATGCTGCGCCGCCCACCCGCAGGGATCAGTTCGGGACTGGTGCCGCCAGCGCCCCGGCTTCGAGTTGCAACCGGGGTGAGCCGATGCGCTCGGCGCTGCGCAGACAGGCCGAGATTTCAGCCCGCGCTGCCATCTCGTCGCCCGCGCGCAGATACAGCCGCGCAAGGTCAAGCCGCACCCGCGCCGCGTGATACTCGATCCCGGCGCCGGTCCAAAGCTGACGCGCCAGCATCAGGAAACGCGCGGCCTCGGGGTCTTCGGGGTCCAGCCAATAGCGGGCCTCGTTCATCAGCGCATGCGCGGCGGGCTGGCTCCAGCGGCCCGGCTGGGATTGCAACTCATCCAGTGCGGCACGCGCCACATCACCGCGACCAGCAAGCGCCGCGATCCGCGCCTTATGCGCCAGCAGCATGCCGCGCCGTTGCAGGTGATACCAGCTCGCGCCCGACAGCGTGCGGTCCAGCGCGGCCAATGCGGACTCGTGTTGACCGGTTTCGGCCAGCAAGAAGGCATTGCCCGGCTCGGCATCCCAGCCGCTGGCATAGGCGGCGGCGAAATCGGCCCGCGCCCCGTCCAGATCGCCCATCATCGCGCGCAGATCGCCGCGCACGCGATAACCTTCCCCGATCGAGAAGGCCTCTTCGTCGGACAGCTTCGGGATTGCCGTCTCGATCGCCTGCAAGGCCTCGGGCAGGCGGCGCTGCGTGCCAAGGATCTCGGCGCGGTGCAAATCACATGAGCCGGGCACCTCGGCAAAGCTTGCGGCGCACCAAGTCTCAAAGCCAATGCTCCATTGCCGCGCCCGCGCCCAATCCGAGAAGGTCCGGCAGCTCCATAAGATATTGCAATAGACAAGGCTGCCGGTCACGGGATCGACCTGACTGGACAGCGCGATGGCGGCGGCATGGTTCTGCTGGTCGATCCCTTGCGCGGTATCGCCAAGCGCGATGTTGTAAAAGCCCTCATAGGTCAGGGTCAGCGCGATCAGCCCGGCATCGCCACAGATGCGGGCGGCTTCGCTGGCGCGCATCGACAGCGACAAGGCCTCATCCGCGCGACCCGAAAAGGTCGCAAGGCGCGAGCGCATCCACAGCAGATAGGCGGCCAGACGCGGATGCTGATGGCTGCCCGCCAGCGCCTCGGCGCGATCCAGCCAGCCTGCGGCGGCGGCGGGGGCGCTGCGCTCAAGTTCCAGCTTCGCAATGGTCACCGCCGCTCGGGCGGCAAGCTCGGGGCGGTCCTCGGCCAGATGCGCGGCAACCCCGCGGATCAACACCGGGATCGCCTCGAAGGGACGCCCCCGGCATTCCACCGCAAAGGCCCAAAGATCAAGATCCGCCCCGCCCAAACCGCCATGCCCGTCCAGCGCCTCGAACCGTTGCACCAATCCGGCCCAGTCGTGCAGGCGGGCGAGGTCTGCGGCCTCGATGCGGTTGTCCGGGACAGGGTCCGTCATCGCATCCAGGTGCCCCAGCCCGGGCCGATCCAGCGCGAAACGGTAGCCATGGCGCACGAAGCTGCGGATCGCGTCGCCCATGCCGCCCGGTTCAAGCGCGCGACGCGCCAGACTGACCAAGCGCTGCAAGGATGCCTCGGTGACGATGACATCGGGCCACAGCGCGTCCATCAGCTCATCCTTGGGTACGACCCGGCCCGCATTGCGCAACAGATGTGCGAGCAGGTCGAAGACAAGGGGCTGCACCTTCTGGTCGGCCCCATTCAGGTGCAGGCTGCGCGCATCCTCGTCCAGTTCGAAGGCGCCGAAACGGTGGATCATGGCGATTGTCCCGGGCGGGCGGACCCATGCGGCGATGATACGCCAAAGATAAGGCGCTGATAAGGACGCTGGGCGAGGCCCGGATGTAGGTCCTTGGGCATTGCGGCAGGGCCGCGTTGCACAGCGACAGGATATCCCGATGACCCGTCATGTTCGACCATCATTTCCCACCATCCCCGGCATGGCGGTTGCCGTCCCGGTTCCCGAACCCGTCCCGCCAGCGGCGTGCCGCAGGTCGCGGCCTGAAGGCTGGCTTTGGGGCCTTGGCGCCGCCGTGATCTGGAGCGGGTGGTGGACCGTCACCCGCATCGGCGCAAGCGGCGGCCTGCCCGCGCCGGATCTTGCCGCGCTGCGCTTTGGCATCTCGGGGGTGCTGCTGCTGCCGCTGGCTTGGCGCATGCGCCTGACGATCCGCAAGGCGGGCACCGCGAACCTGTTCTTCATGGCGGTCGGGGCTGGTGCGCCCTATGCGCTGGTGGCGGCGACGGGGGTCAGGCTGGCCTCGGCCGGAACCGGAGGCGCGGTCACCGTCGGGCTGATGCCGCTGTTCACCACGGCGCTGGCCGTGCCCCTGCTGGGCGAACGGATGACACGCGGGCAAGTCGCGGGGCTAGGCTGCATTCTGACCGGCGTCGCCTGTATCGCCTTGCAAAGCATAGGTGGCCCGCATGGACGCGCGGGGCTGGGGCTTTTCATCCTTGGGGCCATGATGTGGTCGGGCTATGCCGTGGCAATGCGCCGCTCGGGCCTGCCAGCGATGGTCGCGGCGGCGGTGGTCTGTCTGGCCTCGCTGCTGCTGTATCTGCCGGGCTGGATGATCCTGCGCGGCCCCGGAACCCTGCTGGCCGCCGCGCCATCCGACCTGATGTTGCAGGCCGTTTATCAATCCCTGCTTTCCGCGATCGCGGCGCTTTACTGCTTCAGCCGCGCTGTCCACCTGCTGGGCGCGGCGCGGGCCTCGGTCTTTGCGGCGCTTGTGCCCGGCCTTTCGGTCCTCATCGCCGCGCTGGTCCTGCATGAGGTCCCGGGCCTTTGGCAGGCGGGCGGCGCGGCCCTGCTCTCGGTCGGGGCGGTGGTTGCGGGTGGCGCGTCTGCCAAGATGTCCCTACCCGGCTTCGGTCTTCTGGCGCGGGTATGGGCAGGCTGGCGACACCGCCATCAGATCGCAGCGACCCGCCGCGCCCTTTCGCGGCTCTCGGATACGGGGCTGAAGGATATCGGCCTGCACCGCTCGGAACTTATCGGAAGCGGTTTCCACAAACGCTGATCCCAGCGAACATCTGAACGAAAGGAACAGGACATGACCGGGTTACATGCATCCATTCTTGACACCATCGGCAACACGCCGGTCGTGCGCCTTGCGCGGCTGGCCCCCGAGGGCGTCGAAATCTATGCCAAGCTTGAGGCCTTCAACCCCCTCGGTTCGGTCAAGGACCGGATGGCCTTGGGCATCATCAATGAGGCCGAGCGGACCGGCGCCCTTCGCCCCGGCCAGACCGTGATCGAGGCGACCAGCGGCAATACCGGCATCGGCCTTGCCATGGTCTGCGCCCGCAAGGGCTATCCGCTGGTCGTGGTCATGGCCGAAAACTTCTCGGTCGAGCGGCGCCGGTTGATGCGCTTTCTGGGCGCAAAAGTGGTGCTGACGCCGGCCTCGGAAAAGGGCTCGGGCATGGTCGACAAGGCGCGCGAGCTGGCCGCCACGCATGGCTGGTTCTGGACCCGGCAATTCGACAATGAGGCCAATGCCCAGACCCATAGCCGCACCACCGCCCGAGAGATTTTACGGGATTTCGGCGGAAACGGACCGGATTATTTCGTCACCGGGTCCGGCACCGGCGGCACGCTGAAAGGTGTGGCCAAGGTGCTGCGGGCGGAAAGTCCAGCGACACGGATCATTCTGGCCGAGCCCGAAAACGCCCCGATGCTGGCCAGCGGGCTGGCCCAGCCCTTTCGCGCGGATGGCAGGCCCGAGAGCCATCCGCATTTCCGCCCCCATCCGATGCAAGGCTGGTCGCCGGATTTCATCCCTGACCTGACCCGCGACGCGATGGCGGCCGGATGGGTCGATGCGGTCCAACCTGTCTCGGGGGCCGAGGCGATCCGGCTTGCGCGCGAACTGGCGCGGCAAGAGGGGATCTTTTGCGGCATCTCGGCCGGGGCGACGCTTGCCGCGGCATTGGTCGTGGCCCGGACGGCGCAGCCGGGCAGCCGGATCCTGTTCATGGTCCCCGATACCGGAGAACGCTACCTCTCCACCCCGCTTTTCGAGCAGATCGGACAGGAGATGGACAAGGATGAACGGGCGATTTCGGAATCGACGTCGCTGTGCCGTTTCGGCGCGCCCGCCGCGCGGCCCGCAACCGCCGCACAGCCGATCCCGCACCCCTCGACGCAGGCGCGCGACTTCGTCGAGGCCGCGATCACCTCGCGCGATCAGCCCGTGGTGATGTTCGCGCTGGAATGGTGCGAGTTTTCGTGGTCGGTCCGACGCTTCCTGCAGGATCTTGGCGTGGCCTATCGTTCGGTCGATCTCGACTCGGTCGAGATGCAGGCCAGCGCGTCCGAAATTCGGCGGGCCCTGCACTATCGGACCGGGCAACCGACAATCCCGCAAGTCTTTATCGGCGGAACCCATATCGGCGGCGCAACCGACCTGCTGGCCCAGCATGATCGCGGTGATCTGTTGCCGCTTCTGGCCAAGGCGGGCATCCAGCCCACGGACCCCAAGGCGCTGAACGCGCTCGGCTACCTGCCAAAATGGCAAGCGGCAAGGCCGACGGCGCAACTGACAAGCGATGGAGTTTGATCCGGGCGCGGGCAGGCTGCGATGAGAAGGCCGACCCTACGTGCCGCGCTGGTCTGCGGCGCGCCCGAATTCCCCAGATGAACGACGTCGAGAAGAGGGATTGGCAAGCTTTTGGGCATGATTGAGCCGGGTGCTTTGTTAGGCGCTCATTTCGACCGCATAGCCGCTCCAGAGGTCGAAAGCATCGGCTCTGGCATGACGGTACGAGGCAGCGGGCGAAAGACAGTATTGATCTGGTCGTGGGCTGCCAAAAACCTTTGGGCCTGCCTGGGTAAGTTGAACCGCCCCATGATTTTCTCGGGCCTTCGGGTTGGCCTGTACGATCCCTCGATCCGGTTGTTCATGCCCTTGCGCGTGCGATGATCCGTACCTGACACAATGTCACGAACCGGTTTGAGGTAGCTGCGCAATTGATCCGTCATGATGACACGTGGCTCGCAGAACCGGGTGATCAGCCTTGTCAGAAAGCGCTTTGCGCGCTGTGGCTAGATAAGGATATCAAGCACACATCCGCTGCCCGCCACAGCCAGTATTTCCGCCGCGCCTGATGCAGGCAGCAAAATGGCGGCCGAAGCAGTTTACCCATTGGCGAATGGTTTCCCGGCTGACCGTCACATCACCTCCGCAAGCAGGTCCTCGACATCGGCAGCGCTTAGCCCAAAGCGGTGATACAGCCAGACGACATAGGTGATGATCTGACGAGGAAAACCGAAGCCTTTCAGGAGTGGTAATGTCGATCGCATCACCATGTCCGTGCTCTAATCGGACGAAAGATCGCAAAAATTTGGCATTGCCGGTCTCGCTGCCCCCGAAGGCTCGGCAAGCTAGGTGTTGTCCCACAGTTTGATGGTGCAATCCTTTCGAATGAATGGAAGCCATATGGGACAAGTCCGTCGCGAAGCGACACGACCACGGACGCCGTGCGAGCAGCAATACAGCGCTTCGACCGTGGCACTGAATCTGTAGCCTTGCCTCGAACGTGCCCATGAAGGCCATGGCCAGATTGTCAGGATACTTCGCCGCTGAAACAGCTGTTCAGTTCGCCCAGCGGCGCGCCGATTGAGGCATCAAGTCCGGGAATCGAGGCAGGAAATTTCGTCGAATGTCCAACCTGAGCTCTGCACCAAAACCCCGCATGGAAGGAAGCAGCATATCACTGGGATATGCTGCGAGCGGAGGGTTTGTTCGCGAGACGAACCAGCCCTCTGGGAGATCCGTCGCCGATCGGCCACGTCGTTGATCTGGGACGGTAGCAAACCACCGATCACGCTGATGAACGGCTCAGGCGCGGTTCCGCCACCTGACGCGCACCGACAGCCCTGCAGCGTAAAGACCGATGATCTTGTCGTAGAGACCGTCGATCCGGGTCTGACCCTTCACAACCAATTCCGGCTCGGAACTGCCGTCCTGGTCGCGAAGCACTGAAAGCGGCACTTCACCCGCTTCGTGGCAACACCATTCCTCCGGTCGGTCTGTTCAGGGGGCGACCCGCGCCGGCCTCATAGCCCAGATGCGCCGTCAATTCGGCACCCAGCATTTGTTCCATCAGCTAGACCTTCTGCTACTTCATAAGCCTGTCGCTCAGCAGATACTCAGGTCGCTTGCAGCCCTTCAGTGACTCGTCCAGCGGTTCGTTCTGTCATCGCCCTTGCCCCCCTCAAGAAGCATGGACCCAATCAGCGATAGACAGAATGCCGCGCACTCTCATGCAGGACCGCCATCCGCCATGACCTTGATCACCGACAAGTTGGGTTTTCGCGGCGAATGCCATGCCGACCGCCACCTGAGGCTGCGCGAGGAAATGCAACGCCTAGTGGTCTACCTCGCAGATCGTCGGCGCTCGCCAGCATCGGCGAGCGCGATGCCGACTGCGCCATATCACGTGACCGCGCCGACAGGTTCGATCATGGCAGCGTGATGAGCGGTGCTGGTCGTTAGCGACAGGACCCGCATCACCGTGACACGTATGTCCGTGACATGCATCTCGGTACCGGAGCAGGGAAAAACGCATGCCGCGCCCGGATTAGCCAGAAGCACTTGCTGTCTTCCGCCAGGACTTCGCAAAGCTGGCGTCGCTTCGACTGTTTTTTCGGCTCTTTGAAAGCAGGGGTGACCCCACGCTCAGACTGGCGCGCATGGCCAATCCAGTTGGCGCGCTGAACCAAGACTCGAGACCTGACCCCGTCCCATCCTGCGACAGGCCGCAGAGTGTCAATCGCAGGAGGAACGGATGACGAGGGACAGCACAGAAAAAGGGATGAGCCGGCGCAGCTTCATTGGGCGCACTGCCGTGGCGTCGGGCGTTCTCAGCCTTGGCGGCGGATTGTGGGGCGCTAGCGTGAACCCCGCCGATGCGACGGAAAAATCCTACGACTATGTTATCTGCGGCGCGGGCTCGGCAGGGTGTGTGTTGGCGAACCGACTGTCGGCGAATGGTGCTTCGGTCCTGCTGATCGAGGCGGGTGGACCCGACAGCAGCGAGATGATTTCGACGCCGATGCGCCTGATCGAGCTTTGGGGAACCGAATACGACTGGGGCTATGGCACCGTGCCTCAGCAGCATGCCCATGACCGCGTGCTTTACTGGCCACGTGGCAAGACACTGGGCGGCTCCTCCTCGCTGAACGGCATGATCTATGTTCGTGGCAATGCCTCGGACTACGATCAGTGGGCCAATGAATTCGGCTGCGAGGGTTGGGATTATGCATCGGTCCTGCCCTATTTCCGAAAATCCGAGGATTTCTCGCGCGGCGAGGATGAGTTCCACGGTGCGGGAGGACCTTTGCATGTGACCGCGGATTACGAACCGCATCCGGTCACCAAGGCCATCGTCGAGGCCGCCATCCAGGCTGGCCACCCCTATAACGACGATACCAACGGCCGGGCACAGGACGGCGTCGCCTATGTCGATCTGAACACCAGGGACGGTAAGCGCGCCTCGACCGCGGTGGCCTTCCTGCGCCCGGCGATGGAGCGTCCGAACCTGACGCTGGTCACCAATGCTCGCGTCCACCGCGTCGAGATCGAGGGCAATCGCGCGACCGGCGTAACCTACATGCAAGACGGCAAGCTGCATACCGTCGCGGCCGCGCGCGAGGTTGTGGTCTCGGGCGGGGCAGTCGAAAGCCCGCGCATCCTGATGCTGTCCGGAATCGGTGCCAAGGAGGAGCTTGAGAAAATCGGTGTTCCGGTGAAGCTGGACCTTCCGGGCGTCGGCAAGAACCTGCATGACCACACGCTTTGCCCGGTGATCTATGAGGGTGCCAAGGAACTGCCCGCGCCCACGGATCTGACGATCACGCCTTTGCACGCGCATCTTTTCGCCAAGTCAGATCCGGAACTGCCGGGCATCGACATGCAGCCGCTGTTCTTCTTCGTGCCCTATTACGCGCCCGAACAAGAGAAGCCGACGATGAACGGGTTCAGCCTGATGGCATCGGGGGTGCGTCCGACCTCGCGCGGTGCGATCCGCCTGACCTCGGCCGATCCGGATGACGTCATGCAGATAGATCCGCAGGTGCTGCAGACACAATATGACGTCGATATCCTGGTCCGCTCGATCAAGCAGATGCGCGAGATCGCGAAGCAATCGGCTTTGGACGAATGGCGCGGGCGCGAGATCTATCCCGGTGCGGAGGTACAAAGCGACGAGCAGCTTGCGGATTACGCCCGCTCGGCGGTGATGTCCTATCACCACCAGAACGGCACCTGCAAAATGGGTGTGGACGAGGCGGCAGTGGTCGATCCGAAGCTGCGTGTGCGCGGGATCGAAGGGTTGCGCGTCGCGGATGCGTCGATTTTCCCCTTCGTCATGGCGGGGAATACCAACGCACCGACGATCATGGTGGCCGAAAAGGCCGCCGACATGATCCTGACTGATCATCAGGCGTAATCTTCGGGCGGCCCTTCGGGGCCGCTCTGCTTTGACAGGCCCGGGTGACCGGGCGGACATTCTGGGTCTGCAGCGTGACGGTCCTTGCTATCGTCCCTCCTGTGATACTCAGGCAGAAAATATTGGCGTCAGCGTAGCGGCCAGCACAATCTCTCACCCGCTGGACCCTACAGAGCCAGGGCCTGTTCATGAACCGAAGCCATAGATCCGGCGCGAGGGGCGGCAGGTCAGTCAGTCCCGCCACGAGCCCTGCGGGACGGCCGCTGAAATCGCCTGCGCTTCCCCTGACCGCCTCGACCAGCGCCGCAAATGAGGTCAGATCAGCTGCGATGCGTGGACCGGTCACTCAGGCGGAGGGCAGTGAAAAACTGGTGGGCACGATCCAGCCGGGCGGATCGCTGCCGGTGGCGGGGGATCTTCGCATTTATAGCGGGCGCGTCTGGATGCAGTCTGAAAGCTGCCGGTGAGTGCAGCGCACGTGATGTGACCTTTATCTTTACCAAGGGAAAAGCGTGGGGAGGTGCTGGCCAGCTTGCTCAGGGCCTCATTCGCGGATGGCGCTGCTTCCCGCAGCGGCGATTTCCGGCTCGCTCATGCCGCGACGCCAATGGGCGTAGCCGGTGATCCTGTCACGGGGCAACCCCAGCGCGCGGGCTACGCGCGACAATTCCACGAATGCATCTCGTTCGGCACCGCACCAGAAGGCCGCCCGGGCAAGATCCTGCGGCCAGTCTATATTGTCGAAGGCATCGACAAGCAGGCGGGTCGTGCCCGCAGGAGCGCCTTGTCGATGGAGCCAGCGGATATCACAGCCCCGCGGTGCGCAGATGATCTGCTCATCCTGCGGGCCGTCGATTTCGATCAGGGCGACTCCCTTTGTCTCGTGCCCAAGTGCGGCGAGGCATCTGGCGATGCCCGGCAGGCCGGTTTCATCGCCCGCAAAGACGTGGAACTCGGCCTCGACCAAGCCCTGCGCGGCCGGGCCGATGAAGCCCACGCCATCGCCGGGCTGAGCCCCGCGTGCCCAGTCGGTCGCGGGGCCAGCATGGCTGCCAAGGTGGAAATCCACCGCCAGCCTCGCCCCTGCCAGATCGACATGGCGGATGGTGAACAGGCGGGTATCCAGCAGGGCGCGACCCTCGGGCCACCGGATGCGACCCGCATCCGTCATCATCGGCCATGCTTCGGGCACCCCGCGTCCCCGCT
>Ga0247819_10001271_pt1 | contig 13871 bp, 17 predicted proteins | sample 13C_Xylose_Day6_FD_193428 | JGI IMG/M metagenome (GOLD analysis project Ga0247819, IMG submission 193428) | Soil microbial communities from agricultural site in Penn Yan, New York, United States - 13C_Xylose_Day6 | ecosystem: Environmental > Terrestrial > Soil > Agricultural land | place: USA... | reverse complement strand
GGCCAGTTTTATCTCTAAGCTTTCTTGATTGTTTAAGAGAGCGAGTTTGCTCCTTCTCGCGTTTAAGAAACTGGTGTGATGCTTCGAATCACTCGGCAGTGAATAGCGTTCGGTTCAAGTGATAACGCCACGGCTCTAATTGCCTTTTGAAGGTGTTTAGTTTCAGGATCGTGAGTGAAACCTTCAAAGTCGGCCCTGCTTTTCCATTGCGCATAGTTCACCACATGTCGCCCGTCGAAACTGGCGTGAAAGGTCGAGGAGATGAAGCCGGGCCTGTGACGTATCCATCGCTCAACCTCGCCAGCGATGGCGTCGATCAGTTCTAGCTGCTTGTCCGCGGGCACATCGAACCGAACAATCTGTGTAAATGTGTCGCCTTCTTCAATGTGAATTAGCGCCATGATTGACCTTCTTTTTGGTGGCTTCTTCTGATGACACCGGCCATGCATATGCGTGCATTTGAAATGCATGGGCCGGTGCTTGTTGAGAAATTTCAGCAGTAGGCTTTTTATTCGCCGAAGGCCTCCATGAGTACTTGAACCAACTCTCCTCCTTCTGGTGTGGCCCAACTGCCTGCCAGTTCGGCGATCAATTGATTGGTTGTGGTCAGCGTCACACCGGCTTTGTCCATACGGCGCAAAGCGATGTCATCCGCCATGGCTGTCGGTGAGGCGCCGCCATCAGCAACAACTTGCACTTCGTAGCCATCACGTACCAGCGAGAGTGCTGGATAAACGGTGCACACATCGTTAGTTACGCCGGCAATAATCAGTTTGTTTCGGCCAGTCGCTTTCACAGCTGCGGCGAAGTTCTCATCGTCCATAGCATTGACGATGCCCATGCGCTTGATACGTCCGGCAAACTCAGTTGGGAGGATTTCTTCCAGTTCGCTCAGCAGCGGGCCTTGGGCATACTCTTCCATGCTGGACGTCAGTACCACGGGAAGCTTGAGAATGCGGGCAGCTTTGGCCAGCATCAGAGCGTTGCGCTTCAGTTCTTCAAAAGGCATGGATTTAGCCCAGCCCATGGTTCCGACCTGGTGGTCGATCAGTAGCAAGGCGGCATTATCGGCATTGAAGTTTTCGAATGACATTGTGATTCTCCTGGCAACTGCGATGGGGACTTTTCCCCTGGTTAAAAAGCTTGCAGTGTTCCGAAGTCACCGCGCCGGTAGCCATCGACTGCTGCGGCCAGCGCGTCCCTCGAAGCGAGGGCGATTGGCCCTTGCCAAAACACAGGTTGATTCAACGGAGTGCCGGAAAATAAGACTGCCTTGGCATTTCCGTTCTTTGCTTGCAGGGTGACAACCCGATCCGCGCGCTGAGGAAGATTGACCGGCGCCTTGGGGTCATTCAGATCGAAAGGCTGGCCGTCCACATACACCTCACCGCCGATAGGCATCACGAATGCCACGTGTCCTTCTGGAACCGGGATCTTCACTTCGCTTGAAGCGTCAAGAGTGATGTCCAGAAGCCTTACGTCCGTGGGTAGTAGCAACGGAGAAGCCAGCCCTTCGAAGTTGCCTAATGGAACTCTGATTTTAGCCCCAGCCCGATAAGCCGTAGGTACGTCCTGAGCTTCCACGCTGAAGACAAATGGCGCATCTGCCTGTTTGTCCTGTGGGAGGTTGATGAAGATTTGCAACATGTGAACGGTCTTGCCCGGCTGGGCCGGGACCTCTTCATGAACAATGCCTTCACCCGCCGCCGTCCAGTGCAAACCACCCGGTTGGATCAGGTTGCGGTTGCCTAGCGAGTCCCGGTTATCGATGCCTGTTTCCGAATCCAGGAACAGGTAGGAGACCGCAGAAAAGCCCGCATGTGGATGCGCGGGAAAGGTTGGTCCGCTAATCCATGCGTGGTCTACACCCAAGAACGGATCGATAGGTTTCGCGTACTGATCACCCCGCAGGGTGAACGCCCGGAACTGGCTGCCGTGGTTCATGCGTTGTAAACGTGCGATGGGTAGCATGGTTGCGGTCCTCAGGCCTCTTGAGACAGGGTTGGATAATCGATATAGCCTTCTGCGCCTGGGGCGTAAAAAGTATTTTTGTCTGGCGTATTCAATTCAGCACCTACCCGGAACCGTTCAGGCAGATCGGGGTTGGCCAGGAAGGTGCTGCCGAATACTGCGGCGTCTGCTTTACCTTCATTAATCAGCGACTCGGCGCTTTCTTTGGTCTGGCCACTGCCGATCAGGTAGCTGCCATCGAACAGCGGGCGCAGCGCCCCGTGGTAGTCAAACTTGGCCCCGAACAGCGCTACATGTAGATAAGCAAGCTGTAGGTCACGAAGCTGCTTGACCAGATAGGTGTAGGTTTCCTGCGGATTGGCATCGACGATGTCGTTGAAGTTCATCTCCGGGGAAATCTTGATACCGACACGATCGCTGCCCACTTCATTCACCATGGCGGCGAGCACCTCCAGTACGAAGCGAGTGCGGTTTTCAACCGAACCACCGTACTGGTCGTTGCGCTGGTTGCTGCCGGTGGAGAGAAACTGCTCAGGCAGGTAGCCCGAGGCGGCGTGCAGTTCAACGCCGTCGAAACCCGCTGCAATCGCCCGGCGCGCTGACTGGCGGTAACCTTCAACAACCTCAGCAATTTCAGCGATGGTCAGGGCGTGGGGTATTACAAAATCCTGCAATCCTGTACCGGTATAGGTCTGACCGGCGGCTTTGATCGCCGAGGGCGCCTGCGGTTGTGCGCCATCAGGCAGCAACGAAGGATGAGACACGCGTCCGCAATGCATCAGTTGCATGAAGATGCGCCCACCGCTAGCGTGAACAGCGTCGGTGACTTTTTTCCACGCCGCGACCTGCTGGGTGGTTTCGATACCGGGTGTGCGGATATAGCCTTTGCCTAGCGCAACCGGGAATACGCCTTCGCTGATGATCAATCCCGCAGAGGCGCGTTGTGCGTAGTAGCTTGCAACCAGCTCGCTGGGCACGCCGGCATCATCTGAGCGCGAGCGGGTCATTGGTGCCATGACCATACGGTTGGATAGTGTGTAGCGGCCTACCTGGACTTCGGAAAAAAGAGATTTCATTTCGGTGCCTCTTTGAGTGATGGGCCCATGATTGATCAATCCGTATTCGGGATAAATGCCGTAAAATCGAAATAACTAATCCATAGATGGGATAATCCTTTGGACTTCCTTAACGACATGGCGCTGTTTGTCGAAGTGGTAAAGGCGCGCAATTTCACGCGTGCGGCAGAAACGTTGGGAATACCCAATTCGACTTTGTCACGGCGTATCAGTGAGCTAGAGAAAGGCATTGGCTTGCGGTTGTTGCACCGCACGACGCGCAAGATAGAGCCGACCGAAGCGGGTTGGCTGTATTTTGAACGCTGTAAGCGGATCGTCGATGAGGCTCGTCTGGCGCATGAGCAGCTAGGTGAAATGTTGGCCCGTCCCAGTGGACTACTGCGTGCCTCGTTGCCCGTAGACTTCGCCACCGTCTACCTGGCCCCGTTGATTGCGGAGTTTTCGCAGCTCTATCCCGGTATCAATTTCGAATTCGATCTGAGCCCACGCCAGGTCGATCTGATCACTGATCCCGTGGACGTTGTGATTCGGATGGGGGAGCCTGCAGATTCCAATCTGATAGCTCGCAAACTCGCGAGTTTGGGGCGCGGGCTGTATGCCTCTCCCAGATACTTGGAGATATCCGGTGAGCCTGGACGTCCATCGGAACTGGTTAATCATGAGTGCCTACGTTTGCGTGGCCAGGGTGCAGGTCGTTGGACGCTGTCTTGCGATTCTGAGAGGGTGGATGTCGATGTCGGAGGGCGATTCGAACTTAACAGTGTAGGCATGCTGAGGCGTCTAGCATCTTTGGATCTTGGCGTGGCGTTGTTGCCTGAGGGGATCGCAGCCCAAGATGTTTCTGACGGGAAACTTCGCAAAGTGCTACCGCAATGGCAAGCATTGCCCGTTTCAGTTTACGCGCTGACTGAAACCCGCTTGCTTCCAGCGAAAACGCAAAGATTCATTGAGTTTCTGCGAGATAAGCTTGAATGCGCATAGTATTCAAAGCACATGACTGCTTTTGGCCGTTCTCTGCCAGTCGCGTGAGACAGAATGCGACCCAATATAGATAGTCCGTGTCGAACGCAACAAACCGTCGGGATGAATTACTCCCCGGATTGCAAGCGCTCGATAGCTTCGAGAAGCTGGCCGTCGAAGTACTCGGTTTCATCTCGTTCCTGGTCTTTCATGCGGCGCTTCGCCTCGATGAGCAGGTGTTTGGTCGCGATGTTCTGATTCAAAAAAGTAGCGACCATAAGATCATTCAAACTCTCTAGAGGTGTGTCCCATGCCTCCCTGCAACGCTGAATTAGTCCTGTAGAGGCATCCCCACTCCATGGACCTAAAATATCCGAGACTGCCAGGGTGGAGGTCATGAGCCTGCCTTTGAGAAAAATTGAAGGGCTAGTAATTTCGCACGCTCGGGAGATTGATGAATAGCGAAATCGAATGCCCGCTTTTGGCCGGTAGCGGTCGCTTGTGAACGTCCGCTTATGGCGATAGCTGCCGCTCCTCAACGACTACTCTTGGCCAATTTCTGCTGGTTAAGGCAGGCCAGTGTGCTGATCAAATCCGATGCAAACGACTGGTCAAGTCGAATGCAAATGATTGATCAAGTCCATGCAAAAGCGCATCAGGCTCATTCATCGGCGACGCCATGCAACGACTCCACCGCATACGCTAACGCACCGTCAGCCAGCTCCAGTAAATCACTTAGCTCCCCAGCATCTATCAGCCCGTTCTTATGCAGAGCATGGGCGTTGCTCAGCAGTGCCTTGTGATGCCGTCCAGGACTGGCAAGTAGCGCAATCTGGTCCGCATACATACCGCGCCAATGAGAAATACCTAGGGACGCGCCGCGCGCAATCGAAACATCTACCTGCTTCATGATCTGGCCCTCGCTCAAACAATTACTGTATATGCATACAGCATACATTGGATCGAGATATCTTCTACAACCAGCCGACAAAGTGCGCAGCGAACGATCCATCATGCGCGCGCGTCCAACGTGTGATTGCCTTTGACCCATGCGAGGTTGCCACCTTGGACGACGTCGTATTGAGCGAAAAAGAGAGACGCGAAGCGCTTCGTCTACTCGCTCAGATCGGCCGCGCAGACTCGCTGGTCGTGGCGGTAAAGGCCGGAGCGCGTGCTGAAGGATTCGTGCTCGGGATGGAAACTGTCGGTGCCTTGCGCCCTGGTGACGCTGAGCGCCTGTACATCTTCTTTGAGACTGCTCTGGAAGAACGGTTGAAAACGCTGGCACGTGGCTAAAACAGATTGCCGCTTGCTGGCTGCTCTTCTAACGGCTTTACCAGCTCAGGCCCTTGGTTGCGTACGTTGCCGATCGCGCGATCGACTTTGAACCACTCAAAAGCATCAGTGGACTCGCCCTGCTGCATTGCGATTTGCTCGGCACGCTCATTCGGCGTAGCAAGGTCCAACCATTCCCTGGCGAGTGTTGGTGACAATGTCACTGGACGCCGATCATGGATGTCCACCATGCCGCCTTCGCTGCCGGCAGTGATGATGACGAAACCATCGTGCTCGTTTGGCGGGTGTTCGGCATTGGGATATTGGCCAATAGCGGCGCACAGAATGGGAGCTCGGTTTCGTCTGCGAATGAGGTATGGCTGTTTCTTTGGACCACCCTCGTCCACCCATTCAAACCAGTTGTCGATCGCAAGAATTGCCCGGTGTGGCCAGATTGCGCGGAAGAATGGGCCGTGGGCAACTTTCTCAACACGGGCGTTTATCGGTGCGGCGCGATCTGTAGCCCAATGCGGACGCCACCCCCAGCGCACCATGTCCGCGTGCACATAGCTGCCCTCCTGATGGAAGAGTGCAAGCTGCGTGGTCGGGGCAGCGTTATAGCGCTCGAGCAGATGGTCACCGACATTGTTGACTAGCGCATTCGGCATGCTGAGTGCAGCGACGAAATCATGAATGCCGCGGTACTGAGTGAGGCGTCCGCACATGGTTGAGCACTCCTGCCAGGCATTTCGTGTGGCTTGTGGAGCTTTGATTCGGAAAAAACAGATTTGTTGCGTTGAGATTTATGAGGGACTGATTCTTTGTTTGACCTCTAGCCTCTAATCTATTTGGAACCTTCTTAATCTCCCCTGCCTGCATCACAAACCGCAGCGAATATTCACTCATCCCCAACTAGATCAATCCGGGGTTATCCCGGATCGGATTGGTCGCAGCACCTCCGCCCTTCCCCCATCACCATCGAGCCGTCTGAAACCTTCAACGAGCTCACGCCATGGCCTACCCATGCAGCATTCATCAACTGTCGCTCGCCATCCTAACCCTCACACTATTAGGATCGAACGCTACGACAGCAGATGAACTAGCCGATGAACATATTCGTCTGGCCGCACTGATCCGCGAACTGAATGCCATTGACCGAATTGCCTCCTCTGGCGACAGGGTCAGAGATTTGGGCACCTCCCGCTATCACTTCAACTACGCCCGACTGCGCGAAGACATCCATCGCGTCAGCGTCGGCCTTCAGCAATACCTGTCACCCCAACGAGCAACACCTCGCGACGACACAAAACTCCACGGCAGCTACCGCGACGAAGCGGACGCTGACCAATGAACGCTGCGCAAATCATGGCGTTCGAGGCAAACGGTGGCATCACCCCTTCGACGACCGCTTCCCTGCTGACCTCCCTCGTCTTCGCAGCACTGCTGCTGTGGGGCACGTGGGCTATCCGCACAGCCTATTCGGGCTGGGCCGAACAACGCCTCAATCAACGACAGTTCCTGGGCGTGGTGATCCGCTTCACCGCGATGTACCTGGCCCTGACGTTACTCCTCCTTTCATGAGCCACAGGAGCTTCCTCATGCGCTTAAGTCCGCTGACGAAAAAAATGACTGCCCTTATCGCTTTCCTCTTATGCGATGCGCTCCCTTCCTCAGCATTCGCCGTAGGTAAGCTGCCAACGATGGAAGACCCTTCCCGTGGCGCCGGCAAAGGCATCGTGCAAACCCTTCAGAACCATGCTTACGACATCGTCATGCTTGTGGCACTGGTGGTGGTCTCATCGATGTTCATCGGCATCTGCTACCACTCATACATCCGTTTTGCCGAGATCCACACAGGAAAGTCAACTTGGGGTCAGTTCGGCCTCAGCGTCTCCGCTGGCGCAGTGTTGCTCGTGGTGGGGATCTGGTTGTTGACCAAAGCCACCAGCATTCTGTGAGGGTTGGGCATCATGGACTCTTCTAATCAGCACACTGCGGACGGCACCGTAGCTTTCCTGCCTCATCGCCTCAACAGGCAACCTATTGTCGTGCGCGGTCTGACCGCCGACGAACTCTGGATCTGCACCGCTATGGCCGGCGCCACAGGCGTGGCACTCGGCATTCCAGCAGCATGGGTGACCGGCAGCATTGCAGCAGCACCCACGACCATCGCCATCTCAATTGCCGCTGGCCTGTTCATCGGGGGTGGCCTTCTGCGTCGCCATAAACGCGGCAAGCCTGAAACCTGGCTCAACAGGAAACTGCAACTGGCAGTCATCCAACATGCTCCGAACCTGGCCGGTGTGACCGGCGGGCAAGACCTCATTGTCCGATCAGGATATTGGGCTACGCGCCGAGGTGGTGCATGAGTCGATTCAAAAATGAGGTGCTTCATCTGCAAAGCCATGTGAAGTCACTACGCCTGGGAACCATAGGCCTGTTGATCATGGCAATGGGACTCGGCGCAGGCTGGTGGAGCGCGCCACGTGATCTCACCATCCATGTTCCACCCGATTTACGCTCAGGCAGCACACGCAAGTGGTGGGAGGTCCCCCCCGAATCCGTCTACGCGTTCACCTTCTACATCTTCCAGCAACTCAACCGCTGGCCCAGTGACGGCGAAGTCGATTACAGCCGCAACCTTCAGACCTTGTCGGCGTACCTGACCCCCGAGTGCCGCGCATTTCTCACAGAAGACTATGACCAACGGCGCCGGTCAGGTGAACTCAGGAAACGCACTCGCGGCATCTACGAGATACCTGGACGAGGCTACGCAGACGATCCTACGACCCGGGTCAAAGCGATCTCTCACAGCGACTGGCTCGTTACCCTCGATATCAACGCTGACGAGTATCACGGGGCCGAGCAAATCAAACGCGCACTCGTGCGCTACCCCATCAAAGTTGCTCGCCTGGACATCGATCCCGAACTCAACCCTTTTGGCCTCGTGCTCGACTGCTACGACGGAACACCTCAGCGCATCTCAATGCCTGCGACCCCAGTACCAGCAGATGGCAAAAAAACTCGCCCCATGGGAGAAGCCTCATGAAGCCATTCATCATGGCCGCTTTGCTCGGCCTGCCCCTTTCATGCATAACGGCCAATAGCAATGCCGTTCAAGTCATGGCTTGGGATCGCGTACCTCTGGCCGTGCCCCTGATTGTGAACCATGAGCGCGTCGTGTTCGTCGACCGCAACGTCAGAGTCGGCGCGCCTACCTCACTGGGCAATCGGCTCCGAATTCAAAGTGCCGCAGGTGCGGTTTACCTTCGCGCGAACGAGCCCATCGAACCCACGCGCTTACAACTCATGGATGCGACCACCGGCGAACTGATTCTGGTCGACATCGCTGCCGAAAATGCCCAGACCGAACAGCCTCCTCTCGAAGACATCAGAATCATCGAACCACCAAACCGAAATCAACGCTCACAAACGGACCATGATGCGAGCCCCCCACGAGACGGAGGCCGAGCTCGGCACACACCCGTTGCAGTGGTACTCACCCGCCATGCGGCACAGAACCTGTACGCACCACTTAGAACCGTGGAACCGTTGCCTGGCGTTCGCCGAGTCAACGTCGCAGCCGACCTTCCGCTCGACCTTCTCCTGCCGAGCCTGCCTGTAGAGGCTAAAGCGCTCGCCGCGTGGCGTCTCGAGGACCACTGGGTAACAGCCATACGACTAATCAACCAAACCCAGGTCGCCATTGATCTCGACCCCCGCAAACTATTGGGAGACTTCACCACCGCGACGTTCCAACACCAAAATTTGGGGCCGAAAGGCACGCCCTTGGATACCACGGTTGTTTACCTCATCACGCGTGGTCACGGCATACGGCAAGCACTTTTGCCCAGCATCAGCCCGGTCGACGCGGCAATCAATGTCTCATCCGCAGCACCCACCACCCACCCAGAGGTTCACCATGAAGAGTAATGGTCTGCTCAAGTGGTTGATGGTCCCAATCTTTCTGCTGCTCATGATCGTGCTCATCAAACTACTGCCCACCCATAAATCGGCTTCGGGCTCCAAAAGCCAGGAGAGCCAACTCAGCGCTGATGAGATGAAAGCACTCGGACTTGAAGGCGATACGCCCAGTGACACAGTCGCCACGCTAGTGGCCCAGGTCAGACAACTTCGTACCGAACTGAAAAACGCCCAAGAGCACAACGAGCGAGGAGATCCAGAGTCAACTCGCCAGTTTGAGGAGAGCCTCAACCAACGTATCGAGCTCGCGCTTGAGCAAGAACGACGGCGACTTAAAACTGAACAGGGCGACTCGCCCAACGCCGCTGAAACAAGAACCTTGCTGCATGATCTCCAACAGCGACTGGACAGCCTGAGCCAGCGGGATACTCACTCAGACATTCCGTTAGGATTTGGCCTTGAAGACGTTGACGGACAGCGGTTCGGCAACGGTATTCGCTGGATTGAGCCTGACGATGCTGCGCCTAAAGACTCTGACGGGCCCAAGGCACAATCCGCCCGATTTCCGACCCGATTCGGCACCGCTCAAAAGACGCTGACGGATGTGGCCGACTCAATTGCCTCATCCACCGCATTAGACTCAGACCGCCCTTCCGCCACGCCAACCTATACCGTGCCTCCCAACGCCACCCTGATGGGCTCTGTGGCGATGACAGCACTGATTGGGCGGGTCCCCATCGACGGCACGGTCAATGATCCCTACCCGTTCAAAGTCCTGATCGGTGCAAACAACCTCATCGCCAACGGCATAGACCTGCCAGAGATCGCAGGCGCTGTGGTGAGCGGCACTGCATCGGGTGACTGGACGCTGTCCTGTGTCAGGGGGCAGATACGCTCAATCACTTTCGTGTTCCAGGACGGCACGATCCGTACCTTGCCGAATGACGCAGGGGACAATCGGCAAGGCAAAGAGCAGAACACAGCCACCAACGGTGCAACGCAAGAAGGATTGGGCTGGATCAGCGATCGACATGGTATCCCCTGCGTGGCCGGCAAACGCCGCAGTAACGCTCAACAGTATCTGGGATCACAGGCCTTGATCACCGCCGCAGGCATTGGCGCTGCCTCGCTGATCAAATCCGATGGCTCAAACACCGTTTACGCCGGAAACAGCGCTGGCGCGATGGGCACCGTAGGCATCTCCGGTAGCGAAGCCATGAACAGAATGCTCGCCACAGGCGTGCAGGACATCTCGCAATGGGTCAGCAAGCTCTACGGCCAAGCCTTCGCTGCAATCTACGTCGAGCCTGGCGCTGAAGTGGCCCTGCATATCGAACAGCCCCTCACACTCGACTACGACCTTGACGGGCGAAAAGTCGATCACACACTTGGAGGTCGCCATGTCACCACGGATCTGGATTGAATCAATACTGACTACCCTGCTTGCCATTGCCCTGACGGGATGTGCGACCGATACGGAGGAATTGCTCACCCACAACGGGAGCACCATGATGGACGTGTGGAACCATCAAACCGAAGGCTCCCAGAGCGGTCAGTCTGCACAGCAGTTGCTGGATGCTCGACAGGTACTCAGACGCCCCTTGATTGAACCACTTGCACCGTCCTCCTCCGAGCCGTACACACGAACCGCTCATAACGAGATCCAACGACAGTTCCATCGCCTCCCCAATCCGGACCTGGTCATGTACGTCTTTCCCCATCGAGCCGGTACAGAAGCTGTTCCGGTACCTGGGTACAGCACGGTTTTCCCCTTTCATCAGCGTGTGCAATACGCCATGCCGGGTGAACGGCTGGAGGACTACTGATGGCCTGGTTCTCTAAACGAAAAGCCAGCGACACCGCTCAGGACGCACCGGAGCCTACCGCCTGGGACCGATACCGCTCTGCACTCAAGCAGAACGGTGTGCCTGAGCCTGTGCCACACGGAGCAAGGGCTGCGTCCGAATCCGATGATCTAGCGCTCTACGCCACCACCCCGTCCTTCGTCGATCGGCTGCCTTGGACTGAGTACCTACCAGAGAGCCAATGCATGTTGTTGGAGGATGGCGTGTCCGTGGCGGCATTCTTTGAGCTAACACCACTGGGCACTGAAGGTCGTGAAAGCGACTGGCTGATGCAAGCGCGGGACGCGCTGGAAAATGTGCTGCAGGATAGCTTCGATGAGTTGGACACCAATCCCTGGATTGTACAGCTGTATGCGCAGGACGAAACCAATTGGGATCGCTATCTCAAAACCCTACGCGAATACGTTCAGACACGCGCGAAGGACACGGCATTCAGCGAGTTCTACCTACGTTTCTTTGGTCACCACCTGGATGCGATCGCCAAACCCGGCGGCCTTTTTGAAGACACCACCCTCACCCGTTTGCCCTGGCGCGGCCAGAATCGCCGGGTAAGGATGGTTGTCTATCGACGAGCACTCGATACCGTCCGCTCAAGACGCGGGCAATCAGCTGAGCAGGCCTTGGCCAACGTGTGTGAAAGGCTCACTGCGGGGCTCACCAGTGTGGGCATCAAATCCCAGCGCCTGAGTGCGCCCGACATTCATGACTGGCTGCTGCGTTGGTTCAACCCCAACCCAATCCTTCTAGGCCCAACGCCCGCTGACCGAGAGCGTTTCTATGAATTGACCACCTACCCTGAGGAATCGGAGCCCGGCGAAATCGAACTAGCCAGTGGCACTGACTTCGCTCAGCGCCTTTTCTTCCACCAGCCCCGCTCGGACGTGGCAAATGGGGTCTGGTATTTTGATGGGATGCCCCATCGGGTCATCCTCATGGATCGACTGCGCAATCCACCTCACACCGGGCACCTGACTGGTGAGACGCGTAAAGGCGATGCCATCAACACCTACTTCGACCAAATGCCAGAAGACACACTGATGTGTTTGACCCTGGTCGCGACGCCTCAAGACATCCTCGAAGCGCATCTCAACCACCTGAGCAAAAAGGCCGTAGGCGAGACCCTCGACTCCGAACAAACTCGCCAGGACGTGAGCCAGGCGCGTTCCATCATCGGAAGTTCGCACAAGCTGTACCGTGGATCACTGGCCTTTTTCCTGCGCGGCAAAGACATGCAAGAGCTCGATGCCAGGGGCACTCAGTTGGCCAACGTGATGCTCAACGCGGGCTTGCAACCGGTGCGAGAGGAGGACGAAGTCGCACCGCTCAACAGCTATCTGCGCTGGCTTCCTTGCGTTTTCGACCCAGCCATGGACAAACGCCAGTGGTACAGCCAGCTCATGTTTGCCCAGCACGCCGCCAACCTGGCACCGGTCTGGGGCCGAAGCCAGGGTACCGGGCACCCAGGCATTACGTTCTTCAATCGAGGTGGCGGCCCCCTCTCCTTCGATCCGCTCAACCGCTTGGATCGGCAGATGAACGCCCACCTGTTTCTCTTCGGCCCAACCGGTTCCGGTAAGTCCGCAACGCTCAATAACATTCTCAACCAGATCACTGCGATCTACAGGCCACGCCTGTTCATCGTCGAGGCCGGCAACTCTTTCGGGTTGTTTGCTGAGTTTGCCAAACGCCTGGGCCTGACTGTTCACCACGTCAAGCTGTCCCCGGGTGCTGGCGTGAGCCTGGCGCCTTTTGCGGATGCACGCCGACTGGTCGAAACACCCGATGAAATTGAAACTCTGGATGCGGATCGACTGGATGACACCGGCCCAGCCTACGAAGGCGACGAGCAACGCGACGTGTTGGGTGAACTGGAAATCACCGCACGACTGATGATCACTGGTGGCGAAGACAAAGAAGAAGCACGACTAACCCGTGCCGACCGCAGCCTGATCCGTCAAAGCATTTTGAATGCGGCCCAACGGTGCACCGACCAGAACCGCACAATACTGACCCAGGATGTGCGTGATGCCTTGCGTGAACGCGGAATTGATCTTGCTCTGCCCGAAGGTCGACGTACTCGAGCCCAGGAAATGGCTGAAGCCATGGATCTGTTCTGCCAAGGCGTAGATGGCGAGCTGTTCAATCGACCTGGTACACCCTGGCCTGAGGCCGACATCACGATCGTCGACCTGGCGACCTTTGCCCGTGAAGGCTACAACGCCCAGCTCTCGATCGCGTACCTGTCCCTGCTGAACACAGTGAACAACATCGCTGAGCGCGACCAGTTCCTGGGGCGACCGATCATCAACGTCACCGATGAAGGTCACATCATCACCAAGAACCCCCTACTGGCTCCCTACGTGGTCAAGATCACCAAGATGTGGCGAAAGCTCGGCGCCTGGTTCTGGCTGGCCACTCAAAACCTTGATGACTTGCCCAAAGCCGCAGAGCCCATGCTGAACATGATCGAGTGGTGGATCTGCCTGAGCATGCCGCCAGATGAAGTCGAAAAGATCGCCAGGTTTCGAGAGCTGAACCCCGCGCAAAAAGCCCTGATGATGTCGGCGCGCAAGGAAGCGGGTAAATACTGCGAAGGCGTCGTGCTGTCCAAATCCATGGAAGCACTCTTTCGAGCCGTTCCACCCAGCCTCTACTTGGCCATGGCCATGACCGAACCCGAAGAGAAAGCCGCAAGGTTCAAGCTCATGCAAGAGCACGCCATCAGCGAATTGGATGCAGCCATTCAAATGGCGGAGAACATCGACCGTGCCAGAGGCATTGAGCCCTTGAAATTTGAGAC
>Ga0247819_10001267_pt1 | contig 13894 bp, 15 predicted proteins | sample 13C_Xylose_Day6_FD_193428 | JGI IMG/M metagenome (GOLD analysis project Ga0247819, IMG submission 193428) | Soil microbial communities from agricultural site in Penn Yan, New York, United States - 13C_Xylose_Day6 | ecosystem: Environmental > Terrestrial > Soil > Agricultural land | place: USA... | reverse complement strand
GGACTTCTATGGCGACGACTGGCTGTCAATGTTCGAGGCCGCGCGGACAGGCGCGTTCCGGGCCTTGGACCGGCTTCGCGACGAGGGCGTGATCAGGGGCTGGGACCTCGGCGTCAACCGGGTCGAGCCGATAGAGATATTGCTCGCGCTGGACGAGCCGCGTCCAGACGCCTTCCTGCTAGCCGGTCGCTACACCTTGCTGGACCATGCCCGCGCCTTGCAGCGGGTGATGCCCGAGGTCGCGGCACAGGGGCTGGGGATCGTCGTCGGCGGGCCCTATTCCTCGGGGGCGCTGGTCGGAGGGCCGAATTTCGAATACGCACCGGCGAGCGCCGAGCTTCTGGACCGCGTCGCACGGATCAAGGCCATCGCGGACCGGCACGGGGTCAGCATGAAGGCCGCCGGCCTGCAATTCTCGCTGGCCCATCCCGCCGTGGCGGCTGTCATCCCCGGCGCGAGCAAGCCCTCGCGGATCGCCGAGGATCAGGCCGCCCTTGACGAGAAGGTGCCCGCCGCCTTCTGGCAGGAACTGCGCGCAGCCAATCTGGTCAACCCTGCGTCGCCGCTGCCGGCCTGACCCGCCTCACCCGGACAGGAATTTCTGCAAGGGCGGCACGAAATGATCGAGGAAGGCCCGCATGCGCGCCGGCATATGGGCCGATCCCCTGAAGTCGGCGTGGATTTCGTCGGATTCCTCAAGCACGCTGTCTTTCAACACCTCGATCAGCCATCCCGCCTCCGGATCCTCGCGCAGCTGGTAATCGGCGATCCGCGCCAGCCCGGCCCCGGCGAGAGCCATGCGCCGCAATGTTGTCGCGTTGTTGGCCACGAGGCTGCCGGCGACCATGCGCTCGACGATGGGGCCGCTTTCCTGCATCGGTCAAACCCGGTTCGCCCTGCGGAAATTGAAGCCCAGGCAATTGTGGCGGGCCAGGCCCTCGGGCGTTTGCGGTGTGCCATTGTGGGCAAGGCGATCCGGCGCGGCCAGGCTGCGACGACGGGCCCTGCCAATCCGCCGTGCCATCAAGGCAGAATCCGGCAGCTTGCCGACGCGGAAGGCGATATCGGTCAGGTCGAGATAAAGGTCGCTGATCTCGTCCGATAGCGTGAGGTCGATCACCACGTTCGGAAAGGATCGTCAAAACCCCGGCAGAAGCGGCTCGAGCGCGTGGATCCCGAAAGAGCCCGAGCTATCGACCCGCAGCTGTCCCTCGGGTTCCGCGCCCGAGGCCAGCTGCTGCTCGGTTTCGTCTATACGCTCAAGCAGTTCGCAGTAGGCCGTTGGCGGCTATAACGTAAAGCCCGATCTCGCAAGTCTTGCGACGAGCTGGAAGGTGTTAGTAGGATATCGAAGCCTTCCTTGACCCGAGGAGATGCGGCGCAAGTCCGTATCCAAGTTTTCGCTTACCATCTCTTTACACTTCCTAAACTGGCTTCCAGGTCTCGCCATCTTCATCGCGCATGTCGTTGTGCATGGTCGTTGCCGCAATCGCGGCCTGCCCCATGGCGACGCTGATCTGGTCGAGCGCCGACAGGATGTCGCCCGCGGCATAAAGACCCCTGATACCAAGGCGCTGATGCTTGTCCGCGATGAGGCAGTTGTCTCCGGAAACCACGAGCCCCAGCGACAGGGCAAGATCATTATTAGGGTCCGTCCCGAGGGCAGGATATAGCGTGTCGAACCGACGCTTTGTGCCATTCATTAGGATAACCTGGGCGCCCGATGAAAAATCGAACTCGGCTACGGGAGAGAAGACGGCCTCAATTCCGAATTTTGCCAGCGCGTCCTGATGTGCAGGCTGCAACTTACTTTCCTCGAGGGTAAGCAAGGTAACGCGGTCCGAATAGCGGCGGAGGAAGAGGGCCTCGGCAACCCCGGACCCATCCGCGCCGAGCACCGCAATCTTCCCGGTCTTGGCCTCATAGGCATCGCAGACCGGGCAGTAGCGCAGAAAACCCGCCTCCATCGCGGACTGATGGACCGTGTCATTGATCGGTGGCCTGCGATTGATGACACCAGTTGCCAGCAAGACCGCCCGGAACTTCATCTCACCCGCTTCGGAGTTTAGCAGAAAACCATCGCCTTGGAGCGTGATCGAGGCGACCCGTCGCTCGATGACTTTCGCACCGAATTGTTCGGCCTGCCGACGCATTCGCGCCAGAAGCTCATGCCCCGCGACCCCATCGGGATAGCCTGCGTGATTGTGCGATTTCGGAATCCAGGACGCGCGGCTTTTCCCGCCATCGAAGACCGTGACGCTTCTCAGGAACCGGGCAAGGTAGATCGCCGCGGTCACTCCTGCCGGCCCGCACCCGATGATGGCGCAATCCTTGACATCACCGGATTTTCGACTGGTCTTCCGAGGCAATCTTGAAGCTCCATATCACTGAGCACGCCGGTCGTCGGCCCCTGCATCCAAAGGATGCAGCACAGAACGCGCTCGATTTGGCATCGGTTTCACCATCGAGTAATTACGCGGGTTCAATCCGATAGGGCGATCCTGCATGGGCGGCCCACGGTCGCCAGTGACAAATGGCGCACCGGCGCATGGTAGAACTGGTCGCTCAGTGATACCGCAGCGAAATTCTCGCGTGGGCGGCAGCATGACTGAGATGTTGTTGAAAAACTCGCCTCGGATTTCTGGCTGTCGAGTTAGGCGGAGCGCTCTTGCTGACACCTTACGCCGGTGACGTCCTCAGTTTAGCGAGTATGCGGAGGTTTTGGACTGTTGCGGCTAAGTGGAACTCATCCTTGGCGCCGTTCGGGCCTCGAAGGCGAAGGCGGTCGAGGCCGAGTATGCGCTTGAGGTGGACGAAGAGCATCTCGATTTTCTTCGTTGCATGACCTGACGCGATATATGCGTCGGTGGTGGCAATCTCTCGTGCCTTCTGGCGCGCGTGTTCCTGTCTCGATCGAGCGATTGTGCGGTTCGCTTGATTGGGCGTGCATCGGGGTTTCAGGGCACAGGCAAACTCCACTTAGCGAAAACGTCAGCACCGCCCAAAAGAGGCGCCGTGTGGGCTGGTATTCATTCGACGGCCTTCCGTGTGCCCCTCCTGCAATTTACATAAAAACCGTCGATCAGCAGCGCCAGTTCGCCTTGATCAGATCCGGCGCAGCGGAGCCGAGGCCACGACTGGTCCGGTCGCGACTCCGGTCGGGGTCCCGCCAGCAGGCTCGTCGGTAATGGCCAGAGTGGCGTTCGCGACCAGCATACGCAGTTCGGGCGGAATCGGCATGGCCGCCTGCCCGCGATGCGGCATCACGCCCAGCGATATTGGCGCCCGGTCGCCCTGGATCAGCCATAATTCGAAATCGCGGCCCGCTCCTGGTTCCGCCCCCCCGACCGAAACCCGCATTTCGCCACTCCTCTCGTCATAGAGCGCGGCGAGCCTGACCGCCCCGTCTGCCGAGACCATGTCCGAGACCCAAAGCTGGCCTCCGTCCGGAAGGCGGACCGGTCCAAGCCAGAGAATGCCGGCCAAGACCGCCGTCGCGAGGCCCGCGCCCAAGCCCAGCCAGCGCCAGAAGGGTGACACTCCGCTATCCCGCGCGACCGATGGTTCGAACAGGCGGCGCTCGATGCCCGGCCAAAGGTTAGGGGGCGTGTCGACGGGCGCGACCTCGTCGGAAAGCGGGTGGAAATGCACCTCCCAGCGGGTAACCTCGGCCCGCAGGGCCGGCTCGCCAGCGAGTCTGCGACGAAAGAGGTCGCGTTCGGCTCGGGGCAAGGTGCCAAGAACGTATTCGCCGGCGCTTGCGACGTCGCGGGGATCGAGCGGGTCGGGATCAGTGGTCATCGCGACATACACTCCCGCAACTGGATCAGGCTGCGCCGCAGCCAACTGCGCATGGTGTTCAGCGGGACCGCGAAGCGATCGGCGAGTTCGACATAGCTGTCACCCTCGACATAGGCGCGGCGAACCGCCTCGGCGCGGGGCGGTGTCAGTTCGGAAAGGCAAGTTTCGATCTGGCGACCTTCCGAGAGCTGGATGGCGCGGTCCTCGGGTCCTGGCGCGTCGTCGGCCAAGGGATCCGCATCGTCGATCTCACCGCCGCCGGGCTTGCGCGCCCGCAGGAGGTCAATGGCATGGTTGCGCGCGACCGTGTTCAACCAGGCCTGCGGGCTGGCGATATCGGGAACATAACGCTCGGCGCTGTACCAAATCTTGACGAAGATCTCCTGCAAGGCATCTTCGGCCTCATGCCGGTCCCGCAGGATGCGCAGGCAGATGCCGAATAGCTTCGGTCCGGCCCGGTCATAGAGCCGCGCGAACGCGGCCCGGTCACGCAGTGCCGTGCGGCCAAGAAGGTCGCGTAACTCTCCGGTTCCGTCTGACATTTTTCACTCCGCCATGCGTGAACTGTGCCGCAAGGGGCAGTTTGGCGCAAGCCGCGCCCAATGATCACGAAATCGCGAGCGCTGCAACTTCTCGGGTCTGCGCCCCGTCTCCGACAATACTGGTCAAGATGGAGGATGAGATGACCTTCGTAAAATGCGCCGCAGCTACCACCGCCGCAATTCTTCTTGGCGGGACAGCGATGGCGGCAATGAACGGATCGATGCCCGCCACCGTGGTCGAGATCGTGGTCGGCTCGAAGGATCACGACACGCTCGAAAAGGCCGTGATCGCTGCGGGCCTCGCGGATACGCTCTCGGGCGCGGGTCCTTTCACGGTCTTTGCCCCGACCGACAAGGCGTTCTCCGCCTTGCCCGAGGAGACCCTCGCAGAGGTGATGAAACCCGAGAATGTCGATAGCCTGCGCAAGATCCTCAGCTGCCATGTCGTGGCGACAAAGGCGATGGCAGCCGATGTCGTCGCCTTGGTCGAGAAAGGCGGCGGAACCGCCGATGTCACGACAATCGGCAACTGCCGCCTGCAACTGTCGGTTAAGGACGGGAAGGTGAAAATAGATGACGCGATCACCGTCACAGCCGCGGACCTGGCTGCTGGAAATGGCGTCGTCCACGTCATCAATGGCGTATTACTGCCCGCGAGCTGACTGACTTCACACCGCGCGGGGCCGCGATGCCCCGCGCCGCGTCAAATGCAAGCTTTCCGGAAAAGGTGAGATTATCTTGGCGGAACAGGTCAGGCTGCGCATCGCGATCATCGGCAGTGGCATTGCCGGCCTCGGGGCGGCTTGGCTGCTTGACGAAAACCACGACATCACGCTGTTCGAGGCCGAGGACCGTCCCGGCGGACATGCTCGAACCGTCCGGGCCGAGGGGGTAGAGGTCGATACCGGTTTCATCGTCTGCAACCGCCGCACCTACCCTTTGTTCACGGCAATGCTCGAGCATTTTGGTGTTACGCTTGATCCCAGCGACATGTCGTTTTCGGCGAGCTTTAGGATGGGGCGCTACGAATACGGAACTTTCTCGATGCGCGCGATGTTCGCCCAGCCCATGTGCTTGGTCGATGCCAGCCATTGGCGCCTTATCCGCGACATCCTGCGGTTCTTTCGCGAAGCGCCGAGTCATCCAGCCGTTGATGGCAATGTCGCTGACCTCATCCGGGCGCTGCGGCTGGGTGACGAATTCCGGGACCGCTTCCTGCTGCCGATCTCGGGAGCGATCTGGTCCGCACCGACGGCCCGGATGCTCGACCTCCCCGCCGACACCCTCGTTCGCTTCTTCGACAATCACGGTCTGCTGTCGGTGAACGGGCAGCCGCAATGGCTGACGATCCGCGGCGGGGCACGAACCTATGTCCAGGCCATCCTGTCCCGGTTGCGCGGGGAAGTTCGCCTCGCCAGCCCGGTTCGGGCCGTGCGCCGCAAATCTGACGGAGGGGGCATTGTCGTTAGTAGGCACGGGGAAGAACACTTCGACCGGGTGGTCTTCGCGACCCATGCGCCCCAGACGCTTGCCCTGTTGGACCGCCCCGATCCCGATGAGCGGCGCATCCTTTCGGCCATCCGCACTTACCCAAACCGCATGGTTCTTCATTCTGACCCGCGCCTGATGCCAAGGCGAAAAGCGGCCTGGGCATCTTGGAACTATGTCACGCAAGGTGATTTGCCGCCGAACGACGAACCGATCAGCCTGTCCTACTGGATGAACCGGCTGCAGAACCTGCGCACGCCGCGGCCGCTGATCGTCTCGCTGAATCCCGAAATCGAACCCCGGCATATCCATGACGAGGCGATCATGGCCCATCCCCGCTTTGACGATGCGGCGATCGCTGCCCAGTCCCTGCTGCCTACCATTCAGGGGCGCGGCGGGATCTTTCATGCCGGGGCCTGGACGCGCTACGGGTTTCACGAGGACGGCCTCCTCTCGGCGCTGCAGGTCGCCGAGGCGATGGGCGTCAACTGGCCACTCGGCCCGGCCCGTCGGGCCCCATTGCAGGTCGCAAGCCCATGAGCACGGATCTGTGGCAGGGCGCGCTGATCGACGGGGCGATCTGGCACGGTCGCAGCGGTGATGTCTCGCGCCAGTTCAGCTATCGTGCCACCTATGCCGCCCTTCCGCTCGGCCCTTTCGAGCGCGGCGAACTGCCGTTGCAACCGGACCGTGCCGGACTTTGGTCGATCCGCCTGCGCGATCACGGCTGGCGTGACAGCCGTCCGCTGGCTGCGTTCATCCGCGACCGGCTGGCCCCTGCGGGGCTCGAGGCTTGCGAGGTGACGCTCGTCACCATGCCCTGCAGCACGGGCTACGGCTTCAATCCGGTCAGCTTCTGGCTGGCCCGGGACGCGCAAGGACTTCGCGCGGTTCTGGCCGAGGTCTGCAACACCTTCGGCGAAAGCCACGCCTACTTGGTGCGCCATGTCGACGGAGGCGTGATCGCGCCCACGGACCGGATCGAGGGGCAAAAGCTCTTCCACGTCTCGCCCTTCCTGCCGCGGCAAGGGCGCTATGTCTTCCGCTTTGATGCCGGGCCGGGCCGTTTCGGGGCCTGGGTGGACTGGATCGCGCCGGATGGGGCGACCATGCTCGGCACTTCGTTGACCGGACGCGCGCGCGTGCTGGACAGGCAAAGTTTGCGCCATGCCATGCTGCGCCGGCCCCTTCAGGCCCAGCTTGTGACGGGCCTGATCCATTGGCAGGCGGCACGGCTCTACCTGCGCGGCCTGCGATACATTCGAAAGCCGCCACAGCTTGAGGTCACCTCATCCGAGGCGACCACCCTGACCCGAGGATCAGATGTTTGAACACCGCATCCAGACAGAGTTCCTGCGCAGCCTTGATGCCATCTCCCATGGCAGTCTGAGGCTTGTGACGCCTGACGGCAGAGTGCGCGAGTTCGCAGGGGCGCGGCCCGGCCCGCAGGCGCGGCTCGAGGTCCGCAACTGGCGCATGGTGCCGGCGCTGGCAGCCCGCGGCGATATCGGTCTGACCGAGGCCTATCGCGACGGGTGGTGCGACACGCCCGATCTGCCTGCCTTGCTGACATTCGGCCTGATGAACGAGGAGGCTCTGGACCGCTTCATCTACGGTCGTCCCCTGGAAAGGCTGGCGGTGCGGCTGCTTTACCTGCTGAACCGCAACACCCGCGCGGGATCGCGGCGTAACATCGCGGCCCATTACGACCTCGGGAACCACTTCTACCGGCTCTGGCTGGATGAGACGATGACCTATTCCTCGGCCCTGTTCGCGGCAGGGGACGACCTGGCAGCGGCGCAACGGCGGAAATACGACCGCATCCTCGACGGATTGGCGGCCCGCACGGGCCGCCTGCTCGAGATCGGCTGCGGTTGGGGCGGATTTGCCGAGCGGGCGCTGGCCCGGGGGGATTTCGCCCCGAGGGGCCTGACCCTCTCGGCCGAGCAGGCGGCCTTTGCGCGCAGACGCCTTGGCGGCGCGGCAGAGATCGCCTTGCAGGATTATCGCGACGAGCGCGGACGTTTCGACCATGTCGTCTCGATCGAGATGTTCGAGGCCGTGGGCGAGCGGTTCTGGCCGGTCTATTTCGGCAAGCTGGCCCAGGTCCTTGCGCAGCATGGCCGGGCCATGGTCCAGACGATCACCGTGGCCGACCGCTATTTCGACCGCTATCGCCGCGGGGGCGACATGGTGCGCAGCTTCATCTTTCCCGGCGGCATGCTGCCCGCGCCCGCGCGTTTCCGGGCCGGAGCCGAGGCCGCCGGCCTTCGCGTCGAGGAACAGTTCGGCTTCGGCCAGGACTATGCCCGGACGCTGACCGCCTGGCTGGCACGCTTCGATGCCTGTCGTGCCGAGGTTCTGGCCCTGGGCTTCGATGAGGCCTTCATCCGGGTCTGGCGCTTCTACCTTGCGGCCTGCGCGGCCTCGTTCTCGGTCGGCAGAACCGACGTGGTGCAATATCGACTGGCCCATGCCTGAGGCGCTGTCGCGCCGAGACCTGGCAGCTTATGGCGTCCTAGCGCTGCCGCTGGCCTTCGTCGGGCTGCCGCTTTACATCCATGCCCCCGATTTCTATGCCGCTATGCACGGCGTGCCGCTGGCTGCACTGGGGCTTTCCCTGGCCTGGCTGCGCCTGCTGGACGGGGCTTTCGACCCTATTTGCGGCTGGCTCGGCGATCGCTGGCCCGCCGCGCGCGGCACGATGATCTGTGCGGGGGCCGCGCTGCTTGGGGCCGGTGTGACCGGACTTTTCAGCGCACCAAGGCTTCCTGCGCTTGCCTGGTTTTGTGCCACTATGGCCCTGGCAAGCCTCGGGCACAGCCTGATCTCGGTGCAACTGCTGACGGTCGGAGGTTTGTGGCAGCGCGCGCCCGCCGACAAGGCCCGTATCAGCACCCTGCGCGAGGGGTTCGGTCTGATCGGCCTCATCTTCGCTGCGGTCCTGCCCGAAGTCCTCGCACCGCTGCTTGGGTGCCAAGGAGCCATGCTGACCCAAGCGGCGGTGCTTGCCATCACTCTGGTCACGGTGCTGCCGGTTTTTCTGCGCTGGCTGGGCCGCACCCGGTTGGAACTTCAGCCCCGTCCCGGGACAGAGCCCGAATGGAAGTCACTTTTCCCCCTGTTCCTCGTCTCGGCCTTGGTGCTGCTGTCGGCGGCGTTTCCGGCCGCACTGTTCCTCATGGTCTCGCGGGACCTGTTGCGGGCCGAGGATTGGTCCGGGCTTTTCCTGCTGACCTATCTGCTTGCCGCCTTGCCGGGCGCCGCGCTGGCCGGTCGGCTGGCGCGTCGGCATCCCGCCGCGCGCATCTGGTGCTTCGCTCTCGCCTGTTCGGTGGCAGGCTTTGCCCTGGCCCTGTCATTGGGGCCCGGAGAGCGGTTGCGGTTCCTGTTGATCTGCGCGACCACGGGTTTCTGTCTCGGGGCGGACCTGGTCATGCCCCCGGCCATCCTTTCGGCACGGATTGAGGCGGCAAGGGCCGAGGCCGTTGCATCGCGCGCCCATGCCGTGCTGGGATTCCTGTCCCGGGCGGCCTTGGCCGTGGCCGGGACGGTGGCCTTTCCGCTGCTCGAATTTTCCGGCTTCCGACCCAGCCAGACCAACGATGCGTCGGCCCTGGAAGCACTACTGCTGCTCTATGCGGGCGTGCCGATCGCATTGCGGCTGGGCGCGGTGGCAGCGCTTGTATTTCTGCTGCGGAGGAACGCGATATGACCGAACGCATCTGGATCATGGGCGCCTCGGACGGGATCGGTGCGGAACTCGCGCGGCAATGGGCGGCAAAAGGGGCTCGCCTGATCCTCTCTGCCCGATCATCCCCCGCGCTCGAGCGGCTGGCCTCCGAGATCGGGGCCGAGCCCCTCGCGGCCGATGTGAGCGATCCCCGAAGTCTTGCCTCCGCAGCAGAAGCGATCGCGGCGGGCGGAGGTCTGGATCGGGCGATCACCCTGGCCGCGCTTTATGAGCCGGGAGGCCTCATGCAGGCCGATCCGGATCTCGCGGCACGGATCGTCGAGATCAACCTGACCGGCAGCTTCCATTTCGTGCAAGCGGCCGTTCCCTTGCTGGTGAAAGGTGGCCAGCTTGCCCTCACCGGCTCGGTCGCGGGCTATATCGGCCTGCCGCAGGGGCAGATCTATTCCGCCACCAAGGCCGGGGTCATCAATATGGCCGAAACCCTGCGTGTCGAACTTGCGCCGCAGGTCGATGTCCGGCTGATCAGCCCCGGCTTCGTGGACACGCGGATGACGCGACGCAATGATTTCGACATGCCAAGCCTGATGAGCCCTCAAGATGCGGCGCGACGGATGATCCGGGGTCTCGATAGCCGTCGGTTCGAGATCCATTTTCCGCGCCGCCTGAGCCTGCCGTTGAAACTGCTGCGCGCCCTGCCGTATCCCTTGGCCCTGCGTCTGACGCGGCGACTGGTGCGCTAGAAATTCGTTACCATTCGACGGGTTCGCCTCGCCAATCGCGGAAGCTGCCATTGTCCTCGGGTGTCAGTGTTTCGATGACATCCAGCAAGGCGCGGGCGGATTCATCTGGCGAGATGGTGGGATGATGCGCGGCGTAGCGCGCGGTCAGGCGGGTGCGGACCGTGCCGGGATGCAGGGCCACGACGATTGTCTGCCGATTGCGTCGCGCCAGTTCGATCGCCGCCGTGCGCAGGATCTGGTTCTGGGCCGCCTTGGCCGCGCGATAGCTGATCCAGCCTCCCAGGCGGTTGTCACCGATCGAGCCGACCCGCGCCGAAAGCGAGGCGAACACCGCGCGCCTCTGCCGCACCAGCAGAGGGCTGAAATGTGCAAGAGCCAGCGCGGTTCCGGTCGCGTTCAGCGCGAATTGCGCGGCCATCGCCTCGGCGCGTATCGCGGCGATGGTCTTTTCCGGTCGGTGGCCATCGATCTCGAGCGCACCGGTCGCGTCGAAGATCAGATCGAAACTCTCTGCCTGCAGCGCGCGGGCGGCGCGGGCGACGCTGTCCTGTTGCGTCAGGTCGAGACCTTCGCGCCTCGACAGCCCCGTGATCAGGCCCCCCCGCGCCCGCAACTCGTCCGCAACCGCAGAGCCGATACCGCCGGTATGGCCAAGAACCAGCGCCCTCATGCCAGCCAGCGCAGGATTGCGACGCCAGCCCAAGCCGAAAACCCTGTGAGCAAACCTCCCCAGAGCGTGTCCACCACGACCTGCTGGAGCGACCAGTCGCGGAGCGTCGCGAGATTGGTGAACTCGTAAGTGCCGTAGCACATCAGTCCCAGCAGCAGCCCGTTCCAGAAAATCGCGCCTCCCTCGCCGCGCGCGGCTCCGGGCAGCGACACGAAATACAGCATGCCCGCGACATAGGCCGCATAGAAGGCAGCCGCAGGGCCAAGCCGCAGTGGATCCGCCAGCAGGGCACCGACATGTCGCTCGAAGATCGGACGGATGATGAGAGAAATTCCCACCATGTCGATGACGAGGAAGACGGCAAATGTGGACAAGTACAGGATCACGGTCTGCATGGGCTCCTCCTTCGAAGCTCGCCTGATTATGGGACGCGCCGGAGGCAAAAAGAGTTGCATCGAACTACATGGCCGACCGGCCCCCACCGCCTCAATGACGCTGGAAGCCACAGATCCCATCGCGCCGCCTTTTCCCTCCTGCTGAAGCGGCCGATGGATTGGCGCGACGAAATATTCGAGGTACGATTTTGAAACGTATTGAGTTTGCAGGGGGCGTTAGTCTTTCCCTGATTGTGTATGGGGGCGCCTCGCCGATGATGCCGATCGCTCGGCGCACGAAATATGGGGGTCTTCGCGTCGACGGGTGACTATGCGATGGCAGGCCGCAAGAAATTCCATCGTGGGCATTTCGGTTCGCTGAATCTGCCTCGCTGGCACAGGACACTATGGCCGGCGAGACATTTGGTTCTACCGATAAGCTGGCTCTGACCTGCCGCTTGAACACTCGTGGTTCTGTTTCACCGCATTCCTCTCAGCCGTCGCTCTGATGGCGTGCGCAAAATCGGGGCTGCAATGGCATTCAACCGTTTGTGCCTGCTTCGGCCACGAGGACTGGATTTTTACGCCACACATCCGGGAACAGGTTTCGGAGATGCTCAATCTTTGGCAGGTCGTTGATCCGGATGTAGGGCTGGGTCGGGTTATTGACGAGATAGTCTTTATGGTACGTCTCAGCCGGGTAAAATGACTTGCCCGGCTCGACTATGGTGACGATTGGCGCGCTGTAAAGGCGGGTCGCTTTCAGCTGGTCGATATAGGCCCGGGCCACGGCAGCCTGTTCCTTGTTTTGCGGAAAGATCGCCGAGCGGTACTGGGTGCCTGTATCGGGACCCTGACGGTTCAGTTGCGTCGGATCATGGGCGGCGGAGAAGAAGATTTGCAGCAACTTGCCATAGCTGATCTTCGAGGGGTCGTAGGAAATCCGCACCGCCTCGGCATGGCCAGTTCTGCCGCTGCCGACCCTCCTGTATTCGGCCGTGGCAGCGGCACCGCCCGCATAGCCAGAGACGGCATTCTTCACGCCGACGACATGCTGGAAGACGCCCTGCACGCCCCAGAAGCAACCTCCCGCGAAGAGGGCGGTTTGCGTGCTGCCCGAGGCGGCGATGTCGCGTCGGGGCGGAGGGATCTTTAGCCCTTCCTGCGCCTGTGCCACCTGCACGCCCATCGACAGGGCGATGGCAATTACCGCGAGGTGTATGGGTCGGATAATGGCAGCCAAAGGTGAGATCATGAGCTTCTCCTCCCGGATCGAGAAACTGGAGTTCGAACTTCTGGTCGGGCTTAGCCCTTGCTGCGCTGGCGGCAGGGATTTGTGCTCCTCAAGTCGCAGTCGGGCGGAAGGTCAGCGCCACGCCGTTCATGCAATAGCGGAGGCCGGTTGGCTGTGGCCCGTCCTTGAAGAGATGACCCAGATGTCCGCCACAGCGGGCGCAACGGACCTCGACCCGGCTCATCCCCAGCGAGCTGTCCTGCGACGTGACGACCGCCCCTTTGAGCGGCGCCCAGAAACTGGGCCAGCCGGTGCCACTGTCATATTTGGTCTTGGACGAAAACAGATCCTGAGCGCAGCCAGCGCAGGCAAAGACACCGGTACGATGCTCATTCAGCAAAGGGCTTGAGCCGGCATATTCGGTGCCCCCTTTGCGCAGGACATCGAATTGCTCGGGTGTCAGGATTGCGCGCCACTCGGCCTCGCTATGCGTCACCGCAAAGCTTGCGGCCACGGCGCGGGAGGACATGAGGTTGCGCCCGCAAAGAGCGAGTGTGCATCCGGCAAGAAGCGTCTGCCTTCTGGTAAACATGTTTCCTCCTTATGGGCATAAGTTGCCATTGCGGCGATCCCGCACTCGGCATCTGAGAACTTATACGATTGCACGCCCCAAAAAGTTACGCGCGGGACGCAATCTGCTCATTTACCACCGCAGCACCTGCGGACCCATCGCGGCCCCTATAGCCGAGGACAGTAGGATGCCCGCCGTATACCACAGGGCGACGAAGGGAAGGCCGCTCTCGGGGCAGTGGAAGGCATAGACGAAGGCGGCGGCCGCCCCGGCCAAAAGACCTGCCGCGGCACCGGCCCGGATCGGGCGCGTCGGGGCAAGGCGGCGCAAGACTGCCAGCAAGCTTGCTAAAACCGGTGCCGCAACCAAGCCAATCAGGAACGGGCAGACCAGCGCGGTGTTTCCCAAGAGGAGCCCACGCCGGTCCTCGGGCGCGGCCCTCATGAGGCAAACGATAGCGACCACACAGGCTAGGCCGAAGATGATCGGCAGGACGCGGCTCGCACGCACCGCCCGTCCCGAGGGGCGCGCCAGCCGTCGAACGGCCTCCAGCCCCGCCAGGACAAGGGCCGCTGCATAGACAAGCTTTGCCTGGAACGCGACGCTGCCGATCATCGCGGCCCAGTCCTGTCGCGGCCCGAGCGCAAGAAGCATGATCGCCGCCGCGCCGATCAGACCGGCTCTGATGATGTGACCGCCCCCCGACGGCATCGGTGTGCCAAGGTGGGTCTGCGAGGATCCACACAGGAGAGCGGTCATGTCGGAGATTATCACGGT
>Ga0247819_10001265_pt1 | contig 13897 bp, 13 predicted proteins | sample 13C_Xylose_Day6_FD_193428 | JGI IMG/M metagenome (GOLD analysis project Ga0247819, IMG submission 193428) | Soil microbial communities from agricultural site in Penn Yan, New York, United States - 13C_Xylose_Day6 | ecosystem: Environmental > Terrestrial > Soil > Agricultural land | place: USA... | reverse complement strand
ATCCAGGTTTCGGCGTTGGCCGGCGTAAAGGTGCCGGCGCGCCAGGCGGTGTAGTCCTCCGGACGTTCGGCGATCAGCTCCGGCTTGCGACGCCCCGTCCATTCGCCCATGTCGAGCTCGCGAAACCGCTCGTCGGACGGCGCGTCCGGATGTCCGATCAGCGCAACGGTCTGCCGCGTCCGGCCGAGATCCGATGCGATGATACGGGCGGGCTGCAGCGCCTTGGCATAGGGGCGGAAACGCCGGACCTGGGCAACGCCGCGTTCAGACAGCAGCGAGTTGTCCTGGCCCTGCAGCCGTTGTTCGGCGTTCCACTCGGTTTCGCCATGGCGCATGAGGATCAGCCTCATTGATTTATCCTTTCTCCGCTGACGGCAAAGACAGCGTCAGGGGTCCTGATGAATGACAGTGTGACGGCGTCCCCGGGCATTGCGCTGAAGTAACCCTCCGCCATGCCGGTGATGCGCAGATCGCCGAGCATGGCGGTGACCATCGTGCGTCCGGCGATCGGTGCTGCCTCGGCAAACCGCGCGGTGACCGACGGTTTGTCCGGCACCGCGCCGACGCAGACGTCCTCGGCCCGATAGAGAAGCTGCACCTCTGGATGGCCAGCGGCGATCGAGCCGGACACCAGTGGCGTATCATTGAACACGAAAGTCTCTCCCACCCGGCGCGCCGGTAAGAGGTTGGCCGGCGGCGTGCCGAGAAAGGTGGCGACGAAGGTCGTTGCCGGGTTGCGCAGCAACTCGATCGGCTTGCCGAACTGCTCGACACGACCATTGTTGAGCACGGCCACATGCGTAGCCATGGTCATCGCCTCCACCTGATCGTGGGTGACATAAACAGACGTGGCGCCCGTTGCCCGGTGGATGCGCATCAATTCGCTGCGCATCTCGATGCGCAGCTTGGCATCGAGGTTCGACAGCGGCTCGTCGAACAGCAGGATGCTGGGTTCGGGCGCGATCGTGCGGGCGATTGCCACGCGCTGCTGCTGGCCGCCGGAGATTTCCGCAGGATAACGTTCGGCAAGGGCACCAATGCCAAGTAGGGCAAGCACCTCCTTGACGCGGCGGTCGCGTCTTTCGCGCGGCCATCGCGCGACCTTCAACGGCCAGGCAATGTTGCCGGCGACGGTCATATGCGGCCAAAGGGCGTAGCTCTGGAAGACGAGGCCGGCGTTGCGGCGGCCGGCGTCGGCGATGACGCCTCCCGCACCACTGGAGACCGTCTGGCCGACAAAGGCGATCTCGCCTTCGCTCGGGCTTTCCAGGCCTGCCAACATGCGCAGCAATGTCGACTTGCCGCAGCCGGACGGGCCGACGAGTACCAGGAACGAGCCGGCCGGGACCGAAATGTTGACATCCTTGACCGCCGTGAAGGCGCCAAATCGTTTGACGAGGTTGCGGATCTCTATGGCGTCCGCAGCGCCGGTTGCTAGGGCGTTCATGACTCTTTCCATTTCTGGACGCGGTTCTGGAGGCCGTGGGCCAGAAACGAGGCCGCAAGGCAGACGATAAGGATGACGAGGGTTATGGCGTTGGCAAACTGCATGAAGCCCTCGGCGGCATAACGATAGGCGACCATGCTGAGTACGGGCGACGTCGCGGTGAACAGCAGCACGACCAGCGAGAGATCGCGCACCATCTTGACGAAGACGAGGATCGCACCGGCAAAAAGGCCGCGGATCGCCAGCGGGAAGATGATCGCAAACAGCCGCCGGAGCAGGCCGGCCCCGGTCAGCCGCGCGCTTTCCTCGATGTCGGCGGAGATCTGACCGAGAACCGAGCGGCCGGACTGCACGGCAAAGGGGAGATTGTGGGCAGAGGCTGCAATCACCAGCAACGCGAAGGTGCCGTAAAGCGAAGGCAGCGGACCAATCGGCGCACCGAAGAGCGCGATATAGGCGGCTGCAAAGGCAATGCTCGGCACCAGAAGCGGAACGAAGGCAAGCTGGCTGAGGATCGTGGCGAGCAGACTGCCGCGGCGCTGGACGATGGTATAGGCGAGCGCGAGGCCAAGCAGCATCGTCGTCAGCGCGACGACAAGGCCGAGGCGGATGGTATTCCAGATCGCGTCGATCAGCACGGGATTGCGGAAGATGCCCGCCTGCCCCTGGGCAATTTCGCCGCCGCCTTCGCCGATCCAGAAATGCAGCGTCCAGTTCGAAAACAGGGCCCCGCTTTGAGGCGCAAGGCTTGAGGCCGCAAGCACCAGGACCGGCGTCACCGTGGTCAGAAGACCGACGAGCACGGCGACGGCAAAGAGCGGCCAGCGCCAGGCGCCAAGGGGAAACCGTTTCGTGCGTCCGCCCTTGCCGGTGACCGTGATGAAGGCCTTGCGGCCGGAGACGATGCGGTCCGATATCCACAGGAACAGTGCGGAAACGGCGATCAGCAACAGCGCAAGCACGAAGCCGCGCTCGTTCTGGCCGGTTTCGATCATGCCGAAGAGGCGGGTCGAAAGCGTCTGCATGCGCACCGGCAATCCCAGGAGCGCAGGTGCGGCGAAATTGGCAACGGCGCCGGCGAAGGTAAGCGAAGCGGCAGCGATCAGCGCCGGCGTGACGACGGGCAGGATGATGCCGAAGAAGATACGCGGACGCTTCGCACCAGCCATCTGACCGGCTTCAACGAGATCGGCGCCGACCGAACTCAGGGCCGCTGCGATAATCGCATAGGCCAGCGAATAATAGTGGGCGATCAGCACGATCGCGGTCGGCACCAGCCCCCAGGCGAGCCAGTCGGGAATGGCAAGGCCATTGGTTTCGAAGAAGCCGGCGGAGCCGCCGAGCCGTGAGTTTCGAAACAGCGTCCCCCAGGCAAGCGCCGCGGCGAAGCTCGGGATCATGTAGGGCAAGGTCCCCATCAGTCCGAGCAGGCGACGTCCCGGCACGTCGGTCAGGACCACCAGCCAGGCCAGAAACCCGCCGAGGATAAGACAGCCGCTGGCGACCCCGAAGCCGAGGACCATGGTGTTGAACAGGGGGCGCCACCAAAGATTGAAGGACAGCGGGCTGAAGAGCACCGCCTGCCAGGCCCCGATGCCTGCAGGGGTGAGCGTCGACAGAAGGATGCGCACAAGCGGCGCCACCACCAGGATGGCGACGATGGCAACGAGGATTGCCGGCATGACGAAGCCTGATCGGAGCAGCCGGCGACCGCCCGATGGCGCGAAGGTCGATATGAATGTCATTTGCGAACCTCGGCATTTGCCGGCGCAGCCTAAGTTGCGCCGGCAATAAGCCCGTTATTGAAGCGTGATGATGAGATCGGAGACGCGCCCGCGGGCAGCGGCGGTCTTTGCCGGGTCGATGGTCCAGGCCTTCAGCTCGCCGAGTTTGACGGAGTCCGGATGGTGGGCGATGGTCGTGCGCGTGGCATAGTCGCCGGGAACGTTGAACGGCTCGAAGCCGGCACCTCCCGTCGGCGTGTCGTCGCCGAACATGAAGTCGATCAGCAACCGGGCGGCGGCCGGATGCGGCGCCTTTTCAGCAATCGTCAGAACGGCCGGAAACAGGATGCCGTTGGCGGGCTCGACATTGTTGGCGACTTGCAGTGCCCAGCCTTCCTTCTCATTGTCACGCCGGTCCGAATAGGTGCCGAAGCCGACGGGAGGGTTCTTGGCAGTGGCATCGCCGACGGACTTGTTGAGCACGTCGCTATTGGGGACGAGGATCAGGTCGTTGGCAAAGAGGTCCTTGATGAACTGCTCGCCGGCGCCCTGAAGATCGGCATCAACGGCAATGTCCTTGCCGAACTGCGCCTTGTAGGCCGCGGCCATCTCATCCGGATGGAGCGCAATCTCCGTCAGGAGGTCGAGCAGTTCGCCGCGCTGGCTCGGATCGACCATCAGCACCTTGCCCTGCCACTCCGGCTGGGTCAGCTGCCACAGGTTGGTAACCGGTGAACCCCCGGGAAAGGCTTTCTCGTTGTACATCAGCACCTTGGTCGAAAGACGCTGGGTGAGCAGCGGCCCCTTGTAGCGATCGTCGATCTGGGCGGCGACGCGCGGCGGCACATAGTTGACGATGCGCTTGGCTTCGAGAAGCTTGCTGAAGACGACGGGCGTGTCGGCGATATAGAGCACGTCGACGGCATGAACGCCTGCCTGCTGCTCTGCCTCCAGACGCGCGATCTGCTTTGTCGAGCTCATGTCGAGGCCGATCAGGTCGACGCCCGGATAGGCCTCCTCGAAGGCTTTCTCGATCTTGGCGATCCGGCTCGACAACGAAAAGACGGTGACGCTGCCCTCCTTCTGCGCAAGCGGCAGCAGTTGTTCGGGCGTCATGCTATCCAGATCTGCCGCCATTGCTGCCGTGGGCAGCACGACGCAGGCCGCAAGCGCGGACTTCATCAGTCGCTTCAACATGGTTTCCTCCTCCATTTTCCCCAGTCAATCGAAGTCGTTGAACAGCTCCGACAGTTTCTCCAGCCTGCCGATCACCTCGCGTTCATGCCTGCCGGCAATCGTCAGGACGATGCCGTTGACGATGGCAAAGGGGATGGTCGGTGTCTGAAACTCGCTTCCCGAACGCCCCCGCGGCGCGGCCAGCATCAAGTCCGCAATCGGCTCCATCAGCGGTCCGGCAAGGTCCGAAATCAAAATCGTTCGCGCGCCGACGCGCCGGGCATGCTGCACCAGCGGCGCATAGCTTTGCGGCTGCTTGCGAAAGGCGAGCGCAATGACGACGTCGCTCTTGTCCATGCTGACCATGCGCTCGGCGATGTCCCGGCCGCGGCCGGTGAGCGCGATCGTCGTCATGCCGAACCGGTCGAGGCGACGCTGCAGGAAGCCGGCGACGGACTGTGCGTGCCCCTGGCCAAACACGAACACCCGGCGCCCTTCGAAGATGATGTCGGCAGCGAGATCCACATCACTTTGCGGCACCGAGCGCGCGAGCGTTTCCAGGGCCGAAATCTCCGCGGCAATCAGATCGGTCAGATAATCGCCGTGCTCGACCTTGGCGACCGAGCGGCGCATGCGGGTCGCGGCATCCTGATCATCAAGCACCTCGCGCTGCAGCTGTGCGCGCAGATCCGGAAAGCCGCGGTAACCCAGCTTCTGCGCCAAACGGGTGACCGTCGCCTCATGAACGCTGGCCCGCTGCGACAGCTGCGGGCCGGACAGAAACGCAGCCTCCGCCCGGTTCTCGAGCATCGTCGCGATCAGCTTTTGATCGGCCTCGGTCAGCCTTTTCGATTGTGCCTTTATGCGATCGATGAGTGTCATGGCGCTCTACAAGTTTCTTTGCATGACACATCGTTCAAGCAAACGACCTTGCAGTCAAGGCGACACCCGCAAGAATCCTTGCAAGGCTCTGCAAGGCTTGGCCCAGCACTCGAAAATCAGTCTAATCTCTAGGGTTTCCCGCGGCTATCGGACGAAATCCACGCCAAAGTGGGCAGAAAACTGGCGCTTGCGACAGTGTGGAACGTCGCCGACAAAAATCTTTGCAAAGACCCGCAAAGGAATGGACGCCGTGCTGCCGCTCATTGCAGAACGGCGGTCGAAGGCGCGGGCGGCTGCAAGGTTGTCGGCAGCGACGCATCGGCCCGGGCAGCATGACATTCACTGGCGGCCTCGACGTTCAACGGCGACCGGTGGGGAAGCTTTCCGGGAAGCGAGGCAACAGAGCTCCCGCGACGACGAGGGAAGGAGCGCAAGCGAAGCGCCCTTCGCACCGTTCAGGCCTCGAAATCGCCGAACACATCCTGCAGCCGCGTCAGCATGCCGACCCGTTCGCTGACCTCGTCACCCAGGACGACGATGATGTTGCTGAGCATCAGGTCCATGACGGCAATAGTCGTGGCAGCACCATCCCACAGGGGGCCATGCGAGCCCGGGACCACAAGGCAGATATCCGACACCTCTGCTGCCCAGGGGCAATATTCGTCCGTGTAGAGGATGACCTTGACGCCGGCCCGGCGCGCCTCCATCGCGAGCGGCTTCGCCTTGGCGGCAAAGCGGCGCACGTCGTGCAGAAAGAGCACGCGGCCCTCCACCGAACCATCGAGCAGTTCCGAATAGGTTCCGTTCAGGCCATCGACGAATTGCACCCGCGAGCGGGTATAGGAGAGCTGGCTGGCAAAATACTGAGCGATACCGCGCACGTTCTGATAGGCGGCGACATAGACTTCGCTGGCACCGATCAGCGCGTCGATCGCCTGCTGCCATTCCGGCGAGGTCGTCAACTCGTAGACCATGCCGAGATTGTTGATCTGCTCCTGAATCAAGCCTGCAAGCAGCTTGCCCTCGCGAATGTCTTCGCGCAGCCTGTCGACCGGACCCTTCACCTGCCAGGCCGGGTTGGAGCTGCCGCGCCGCAGCTCGTGCTTCAGCTGGTCGAGGCCGTCGAAGCCCATGCGCCGGAGGTAGCGCCCGACGGTCATCGGCGACAGCTCGAGACGGCTTGCGATCGACTTTGCCGTTTCGAACGGGATCTCCGCCAGATTGCGCTCGATGTAATGGGCAATCAGCTTGTCGGATTTCGACCGCCTGAGTTCCTCGCTCTGCACGAGCTTCAGGATTCGTTGTGCCACGTCCCCTCCCCGGAGATACTTCCGCCCGCTGACAGCGCCGCGCGTCGGATATGACGCGCAAACGACGCTGCAACGCCTTTTAACTTGCGGCAGGCGGGCGGAATTGCCGATCTTTGTCGCCGCTACTGCGCCGTCTTCACCTTCGTCCAGACACGATCGAGCTGGCGCACGCCGGAGCCCAGGTCCTCGAAGATCTGGAGCCGTTGCATCGTTTCGGGCGTCGGATTGATTTCCTTGCTATTCTTGATCTGGTCGGGGGTCAATTGCCGTGCCGGTACGTTGGCGGTGCCGTTGGTCTGCTGGGAGACGTTGAGCGCGGCGACTTCCGGACGGGTGTAGAACTGCAGGAACTTAATGGCGCTATCCTTGTTCGGCGCGGTCTTCAGGACGCAGATATCCTCCTGGTACATGGTCGCGCCTTCCTCGGGGATCACGTAGCCAAGGTCCTTCTGGTTGGCAAAGACGTCGACCATCGCGCCGACGAAGAAATGACCGGCGGCGACGTCGCCGGACTGCACCATCGGCCGGGTATCGTAGGTGAAGGCAGCGACGTCAGGTTTCATCGCGATGATCGTATCGGCCGCCTGCTGCAGCTCGGCGGGGTCGGTCGAGTTGACCTTGTGGCCGTTGAGGATCAAGCCCACGGCCAGAACCTCGCGCATGTCGTCGAGCAGAGTGAACTTCAGCCCCTTTTCCTTGACGGTCGCAATCAGGTCCTTCCAGCCGACGACGTCCTTGCCCAGGACCTTGCGGTTGTAGACGATGCCGACGGTTCCGAAGGCGTAGGGCAGGCAAAACTCGCCCTTGGGGTCGCTCTTAGCCCTCAGGAACGCCGGGTCGATGTTCTTGAAACCTTCATAGGCATTGATGTCGGTTTTCTCCAGAAGGTCGAGCTTGGACATGATGTCCTGCATGTGCACCGACGGAAAGACGACGTCATAGCCGGTCGCGCCGCCCTGGATCTTCGCCAGCATCTCCTCGTTGGAGGAATAGGTGGAGAGGTTGACCTTGATCTGGGTCTCCTCCTCGAACTTCTTCAGGACCGCCGGATTGATGTATTCGCCCCAGTTGTAGATGTTGAGCTCGGCGGCATGGCCGAGGCCGGTCATGGCGATCAAGGCGGACAGCGAGAATGCGGCGGCCCGTGCGGGGCCGAAGAGTTTGGCCCTGGTCGCCCGGACGACGCGGCTTGCTTTCGTCATAGATAGTCTCCTCTGATGGTTCGTGGGGACTTGCGCCCCCAGGATCGGACCGTTCCCTGGTCCTTGCCGGCTCCGGCTTCTGCGGCCGTTGACACCGATGAGTAAATGGTATCCATATATCCAAAACGCACAAGCGTTATTTAAATAACATTTTGGGGAATGACAGATGCAGGATTCCATTGTCCGGCTGGAGGGGGCGAGCAAAGCCTTCGCCACTCCGGAAGGCGGGAGCGTGACAGCGCTTGATGCCATCGATCTTCAGGTGCGGCGCAACGAGTTCCTCACGCTTCTCGGACCATCCGGCTGCGGCAAGACCACGTTGCTGCAGGCGATCAGCGGCTTCGTCGAGCTCGACGGCGGACGCATCCTGATCGACGCGGAGGACATGACCGACAGGCCACCCTATCGCCGCCCCGTCAACACGGTCTTCCAGAACTACGCGCTCTTCCCGCACATGACGGTCGGTGAAAACACCGCCTATGCGCTTGAGGTCGCCGGCGTCGCCAAGGCCAGGCGGCGCGAGCAGGTGGCAGCCGCCCTGAAGATGGTGGGCCTTGAGGGCATGGAGGGCCGGCGCCCGCGCCAGCTTTCCGGCGGCCAGCAGCAACGGGTCGCGCTTGCGCGTGCCATCATCGCGCGTCCGAAACTGCTTTTGCTCGACGAGCCGCTTTCGGCCCTCGACAAGAACCTGCGCCAGGCCATGCAGATAGAGCTGAAGACACTGCAGCACGAGCTCGGCATCTCCTTCATCTTCGTGACGCACGACCAGCAGGAAGCGCTCACCATGTCGGATCGCGTCGCCGTTCTTTCGGGTGGGCGCATCCAGCAGCTCGATACGCCCCGCGCGATCTATGACCGCCCGGTCAACAGTTTCGTCGCGACGTTCATCGGTGCAAGCAATCTCTTCGAAGGCAGGATCGATGGCGACCGGTTGATGACCAGCGACGGTACGGAAATCCGCCATCGGCGAACGCCGTCAGCGGCATCGGGTGCAGCGACGGCGCTGATCCGGCCTGAGCAGTTCTTCCTCGCCGATGAAGCCGAGCCCTTTCCCTGTCTCCACATCGACCTGGAAGCCATCGTCTTCGTCGGCTCGACGTTCGAGCTGTTCGGCCGCACACAGGCGGGCAGAAAGATCGTCGCCGAGATCCCCGCCGGCCGTCGCAGCCTGATCGGCGACATCGAGCGGACGCGCCGCGCCCGGCTCGCCTATGACCCGGCAGCCGTACACCTCATTCACCCTTGCGCGGAGGCGTGACATGTCGATCGCCATTCGCCGCCGCGTCCAGCTCGCCGTCCTGCTCGGTCCCGTTTCCCTGTTCCTCGCCGTCTTCTTCCTCGGTCCGCTCGCCATCATGATGGTCACGAGCTTTCTGGCGCCAGGCCTCTACGGTGGCGTGGAATGGACCTTCTACCCGCACAATTTCGGCCGCATCCTCGGCTTTGCCGATCCGATGTTCGAGGATTTCGATCCCGTCTATATCGCCATCTTCATCCGCTCGGTGAAGATCGCCGCACTCACCGTTATTGCCGCTTTGCTGGTCTGCTATCCCGCGGCCTTCTGCATCGCCCGCCTGTCGGAGCGATGGAAGAATTTCTGCCTGTTCCTCATCACCCTGCCCTTCTTCACCAGCCTGATCGTGCGGCTGTTCGTCTGGGTGCTGATCCTGCGCCAGACCGGCCTCGTCAACGAGATGCTGCTGTCGACGGGACTGATCGCCCGGCCGCTGGACCTGATCTATACGGACGGCGCGATCATCCTCGGCATGGTCTATGTCTTCATCCCGTTCATGTTCATGCCTGTTTATGCCAGCGTCGAGAAGCTGGACTGGACGCTGGTGCGTGCCTCGCTCGATCTCGGCGCCGGGCCTATCCGCACATTCTGGCGCATTATCCTACCGCTGACGGCTCCCGGCATTGCCGGCGGCGCGATCATCGTCTTCATTCCGGCGCTCGGCAATTTCGTCGTCCCGGCCATTCTCGGCGGCGCCAAGGTGATGATGCTCGGCAATCTCATCGAGCAGCAGTTCCTGGCCGCCCGCAACTGGCCGTTCGGCTCGGCGCTGGCGATGATGGTCATGAGCGTGATGCTGGTGCTGCTGCTCGTCTATGTGCTCGCGTCTAGCCGCCGCGGCACCGACGCAGCACTTGCTCGCTGAGGTCCCCCATGAAGATCGCTCAATCCCTCTTCCGCGGAAGCCTGCTCGCCTACACCGCTCTCTTCTTCGCCTTCATCTACATCCCGCTGGTGGTGATCGCCGTTTATTCGTTCAACGCCAACCCGGTCAACATGATGACCTGGACCGGCTTCACCACCGAATGGTACGCCCAGGTGCTCGGCTTCAAGACGACGATCTCCGAGAATGCGCTCTATATCGAATCGACCGGCCAGCTTATTCAGGCGGTGTGGAACAGCCTCGTCATCGCCACCTCCACGACACTGATCGCCACCGTCTTCGGCACGGCCATCGCGATCGGCCTCTACCGTTTCGACTTTCTCGGTCAGCGTTTCTACCGGGTGATCATGTTCATGCCGATGCTGATGCCCGACATCGTGCTCGGCATCGCGCTTTTGATCTTCTTCGTCAATTCGGGGATCAGCCTCGGCCTGACGACGATCGTCATCGGCCAGTGCACCTTCCTGATTTCCTATGTCTTCATCGTTGTCTCAGCGCGGCTGGCCGGCATGGACAGAACACTCGAAAACGCCTCGGCCGACCTCGGCGCCGACGAATGGACGACCTTTCGACGGGTGGTGCTGCCACAGCTCCTGCCCGGCATCGTCGGCGGCGCGCTGCTCGCCTTCATCATCTCGATGGACGATCTGGTGATCACCTATTTCATCGCCGGCGTCGATGTGACGACGCTGCCGATGTTCATCTTCGCCATGCTTCGCCGCGGCATCAAGCCGGAGATCAATGCGATCGCGGTGATGATGCTGACCTTCTCCTTCGTCGTCGCCTCTCTCGGCCTCTACCTCCGCTCCCGGCAGAAATGATCATGGACAACAAACGCAAAACCGTCTCTCAAACACGCGCCCGGGACCTCGGCTTGCCATTCAAGGGCCGGACCGGCCCCCTGAACGCCATCACCGATGTCGCAGGGATCGCCGTCGGCTTCCACACAATCTCAGAAGACGTGCCGCGCCCGGGGCGCAAGCGCCCGGTCAGAACCGGGGTCACCGCCATCCTGCCACATGCTGGCTCGGCCGTGCCCATCCCGGTTTATGCGGGCGTGCATCGCTTCAACGGCAACGGCGAAATGACCGGCACTCACTGGATCGAGGATGGCGGCTTCTTCCTCGGCCCGGTGATGATCACCAACACCCATGCGGTCGGCATGACCCATCACGCCACGATCAAGTGGATGCTGGAGCGCTATGCCTCCACCTATGACAGCGACAATTTTCTCTGGATCATGCCGGTGGTCGCAGAGACCTATGACGGCGTGTTGAACGACATCAACGGCCAGCCCATCGGCGAAGCCGAGGTCCGGGCAGCACTCGACGCTGCCAGCGGCGGACCTGTTAAGGAGGGGAATTGCGGCGGCGGAACCGGCATGATCGCCTATGGGTTCAAGGGCGGCACCGGCACCGCCTCTCGGGTCGTCGAGTTTGGCGGGCGTGATTACACGATCGGCACGCTGGTGCAGGCAAACCATGGCCGGCGGGACTGGCTGACAATCTGCGGCGTACCGGTCGGCGAGCACATGCGCGATGGCACGCCGCAGAGCCAGATGCAGGAGCGCGGGTCGATCATTGTCGTGATCGCCACCGATCTGCCGATGGCCCCGCACCAGCTGCAACGCCTCGCCCGTCGCGCCTCGATCGGCATCGGCCGCAACGGCACGCCCGGCGGCAACAATTCCGGCGACATCTTCCTGGCGTTTTCGACCGCCAACCCGCAGCCGATGGCGCACCGCGCTCCGCCGCGCCTCGCGCTTGAGATCGTCAATGACGAAATGCTCGATCCCGTCTATCTGGCAACGGTCGACACCGTCGAAGAGGCGGTGGTCAACGCCATGATCGCAGCGGAAGATTCAGGCGGCACCGCGCATGACCGGTTCAAGATCGAAGCCATCAGACATGAACCACTTCTCGAGGTCATGCGGAAGTACGGGCGCTGATGCGGTTTCCCTGTGTTTCCCGCCCAGATTGCCGACCAAGGCAGCTTCGATGCCGTGCCTTTTTCGGCGCGCTTCTACCGGCTTAGGATTTGTCGGCGACGCCGCACTGACAGGCGAGGGTAACGGCTGGCTCTTGGTTCCGTTACAAGCCCTGAGCGAACCGTATGATGGCAGTGCTGACATCATCGGGCCGCTCCTGCGGCACCCAGTGCCCACAGTCGGGTAGGAAGATGGTATCCACCAGCTTTGGCACCAGTCGCGGCATCTCGGCGATGATCGCGCGCATGCCGGGAATGGCCAATCCGGTATCGCGCTCCCCCATCAGATATACTGCCGGAACGTCGACGAGCTTTCCCTTCAGGCAGGATTGCAGTGCCCAATTCCGATCAAGATTGCGGTAGTAGTTCAGCCCTCCGGAAAAGCCGCTTTGCCGGAAAGCGTGCACGAAATTCTCGAACTCTGCATCGCCGATCCAGTCCGGAAGCTTTGCGGGGACAGGAAGGCTGGCCAGCAGACCGTCGCGTTTCGACACCATGCCGAAGGGATTTGGCGTCCTGTCGTCGTCGCGCGGTCCGGCCTCGCCGGACGCGGCAAACATCAGTTTGCGCAGCGTCAACGCCACATCCCGCTCGAACTCGGCTTCGGCGACACCTGGCTCTTGAAAATAGAGCGCATAGAACAGTGCATCCGCGGTTTTCGGGAAAATCTGCGTCGGTGGAGCTGGCGGTTGCGACATCATCGGCACGCCGATGGCCACGACGCCGGTGAAGCGGTCAGGTCGCAGCAGCACCGCCTGCCAGGCGACGCTCGCGCCCCAGTCATTGCCGACAATGATCGCGTTCTCGACGCCGAGCGTATCGAGCAGCCCGACCATGTCGCCGGCGAGATGGAAGAGCGTGTATTGATCGACCTCGTCAGGGCGGCTGCTCTTGCCATAGCCGCGCATATCCGGCGCGATCGCACGAAACCCGGCGGCCGCCAGGGCCGCAACCTGATGTCGCCATGCATAAGCGGTTTCTGGAAAGCCATGGCACAACAAGACCGCCGGCCCTTCGCCCGCCTCCAGGAAGTTCAAACGAATTCCATTCGCGTCTACGAGGCGCTCCTGCATTCTCTTCTCCAAACAGTTCCGCGATCGGGCTTCGAACGAAACGATATCGCTACAGAAATCAAAAACCGTGCCCTTGTCCGCTTCATTCCTATGCGCAACACAATATGTTACGAACATCGACAGGTCAATAATTCATAACAAATTAAGTTACACATAGGAGTGGTCGATGCCACAGGACAACCGCCTTTCAAGAATGCTGCATGTGCTCGTTCACATGCATCTGCTCGGCGGCACCGAAACGTCGCAGACGATCGGCTTGATGCTCTCCACCAACCCGGTGGTGGTCCGTCGCACGATGGCGGCACTCAAACGGCATGGTATCGTCGGCTCGGAAGGCGGGCCTGGTGGCGGCTGGCTGCTGACCCGCGGCGCGGAAGAAATATCCGTTCTCGATGTCCACAAGGCGCTCAACGACAAATCCGTCTTTTCGCTGGGGCTGGCCGCCGATCATGCAGGATGCCCCGTTGAGCGGGCCGTCAACGCGCATCTGTCAAAGGCGTTCTTGGCGGCGGAAACGGTGCTCAACGACGAGTTTGGCAAGCTGACTTTGGCGCAGATTGCCCGGGAATTTACAGCAGCGCGCTAAGCGCGCCCGAGGAACCTTGGGGCCCAGAGCGTTTCGGATTTAGACGGGACCGCACAAACGCTCTATCGCTTTGTCTTTACGCATTTCCTGACGGAAAACCGCTTCGCACTTTTCCTGGAAATGCTTTAGTCGAACTCGGCGATGAAGCCCGGTGTCGGCAGCGCCCGATCGCGAGCGCCCCATGTTTCGATCGTGGCCGTCAGCGGCTGCTGGTTGGCGCGATAAGCCACATAGAGGATACCGGCCCCGCCAACCTTCGGAACCTGGCGAAACCATCTGGTGTAGTCGAGCGGAGCACCGCTTGCCCATCGCCATGGGCGAGAAGCATCGTCCT